>Ga0208180_1000012_pt1 | contig 329513 bp, 307 predicted proteins | sample MalvireepMed_s16_FD_184241 | JGI IMG/M metagenome (GOLD analysis project Ga0208180, IMG submission 184241) | Marine viral communities from the Global Malaspina Expedition - Malaspina viral metaG DeepMed_s16 (SPAdes) (version 2) | ecosystem: Environmental > Aquatic > Marine > Oceanic | place...
GCGCTGGTCGCACCCGGTGCAGAACTGGAATCTGACACTGTCTCAGCTAACCATCCACTTTGAAGGTCGACTGGATGGCCACATAGATTTATGAAAACTTGGCTGACACAGAATATTGAACACTCTCAATAACTCTGATGACGATGACAACAACGACGGCAATAATATCTCTTAAGCAACACAGATATTAAATAGAGAAAAAGAGCGACTATCGCTCTTTTTCTGTTTTTAGCCGTATTTTATTGCTGTTATTTTAATCAAGCGTTATTATTCCCAGCAATTAGATATAGGAATTAGGGAAATTAATATGAGTGAGTTTTTAAATATTATTCGTCACGAAAGACGTTTAAAGTCGGCATTAAAGTCTCTTTCAATTGAAGAGTTAGAATCAATAAAAGAAAAGTTCGATTCGGTTGTCGCAAAACGCAGAGAAGAAGAAGCCGAAAAGCTTCGTGAACAACAAGAGAAAGCAAAAAAAATAAAAGAGTTCAAAGCAGCGATGGCCGATGCTGGCATTGAACTATCGGATATTCTCGAACAAGAACTCGGTGGCGAGCCTATCGTCAAAACCACGAAGAAACGCGCGCCCAAGCCTCCTAAATACGAATACACTGACGACGAAGGTAATCGGCAAACCTGGACTGGCCAAGGCAGAATGCCTAAGCCAATGAAAACAGCTTTAGATAACGGTAAGCCGTTAGAGTCTTTCCTAATTAAGTAGCGCTTTTTGTTGAACAAACTCTAAAGCTTGATTAGGCTATAAAAAAACAAAAACGCAAGGACACAAATTGCGCTTTCCATTATTTATAGCTTTACCATTACTAACACTGACGGGCTGCTCGATACTTCCGGGCGGCTCAAGTTCGCCTGTGAATTGGTCATCACACTCTGCTGACATTTACCGTCAAGGCAACTTACCAAGCTCTAACTATGAGGTTATCAGTGTTGTTAATGGTGAAAGCTGCCAGCGAGAATATAAAGCGGCCCCTGCGTCAGAGTCAGACGCTTTAAAGGCCTTAAGAGCAGATGCGGCTCGCTTTGAAGCCGATGCTGTTATTGAAACTCAATGCTTTAATTTAAAACCCGACGCAGACTCCATTTGCTATAGCGAAGTCAGTTGCGTCGGGCGAGCCATTCAGTGGGTCGACTAAGCGCTTAGTTACTCAATTTACTCAAGCGCACGTCACCCACACCTACTTCTACATCAACACGAACTGACCCTGTGCCTTCATAGGTAGACTCTGAAGTTACCATCATGCGCTCGTTATTGCTGTTATCAAAATTATCCAAACGAGTATCTCCGACACCAACTGACGCCGTTACCTCTTTGTAATCTCCAGCGCTCAAGTCTAAGTCTATATCCCCGACGCCCAGCTCAATATCGCTGTTAATAAAAGGCAATACGCCGCTGATTTCACCAACGCCCAACTCTAAGTCCAAATGGTTAACTTTCGGAACTCTAATGACCCAATGCTGAACCATATCGTCCGCCGGTGTTGCCGATACTACGAGTTTATTTCCTTTTCTTTCGCCTTTTATTAAAACGGCATCAATATCGCCGCCACTGGTAAACCAACTGTCTCCGTCTGATTCAACTTGCAACTCTATTTCTACTGCGTCATTGTCTGACGGCATTAGTTCAACTGTCCCAACCGTTGCTTCCAAATGAATCTCTGTTTCTAAGTCAACAATATAACTCTCGGTTAATTCCTTTTCTTTTCCAAAAGCCGCTGTACTTAGGGTCACCAAACCAATAAAGGCCAGTGTTAACGGCCAAATTTTATGCTTCATCATTTTGCTTTTCCTTTTTTGATAGCACCAGTTCATGATTAGTCAGTAATAACCTCAAATGGTTACGGTTAGACAGCAATCGGCGTGCCAAAATAATTACTCTTTAAATTTCAAATAGTTAAATAATTAAAAAATCTCAGGTTAGGCAAAATCGCAATAATGTGGTCAAATTGGCTATTATCGCCAGGTAAAAGTGTGAACCATGAAAAGCCAACAAAAACTGACACCTATCGCATATATCAAAACGCCCTACCCTGAGAAATTCAGCGTGCCCAGACAAAGCCGGCTTACGCCTAACGTTTATGCGACAGTTGAGTTAGCTGGCGATTATGATCATGCCCAGGCGATAAAAGGCATTGAGCAATTCTCACACCTGTGGCTTGTTTTTGAGTTTCACCAACATTCAGACTGGCAGGAAAAAGTGCGTCCACCGAGACTGGGAGGCAATGAATCTGTCGGTGTTTTCGCATCACGAGCCCCTTTTCGCCCCAACCAGTTGGGTCTGTCTGTCGTCGAGCTTGTTGGCGTTGAAACAACGCCCTGTGTGCGCTTAAAAGTTCGCGGTGCGGATATTGTCGACGGCACGCCCATAGTCGACATTAAACCTTACATACCTTATGTCGACGCCATAGACGATGCTAAAGGAGGTTTTGCCGACAATCAGCCAGAGCAACTTAGCGTTGAGTTTTCACAAGAAGCTGCGCAGCAATTAGAGCAACTGTCCGGCCGGAATAAAGAACTACGCGAAGCCATTATTGACGTACTGCAGCAAGACCCCCGCCCTGCCTACCATAAGGCGAAAGCTGCCAGGAGAATCTACGGAACTGCGCTTTTTGACTATAATATTCGCTGGTACGTTGAAGAAAATACGGTTTTTGTGGAAGAAATTGCACAAAATACTCTGTAAAAGACTTTTGACCTTCAACAGACACTGCTAAACTTCGCCCTAATTTTTGACCACTACAACTTGCAGAGAATTGCCAGACTATGCGCAGTAGCCAATATTTATTATCAACGCTAAAAGAAACTCCGTCTGACGCTGAAATTGTGAGCCACAAGTTGATGCTTAGAGCCGGTATGATACGAAAAGTCGCTGCCGGGCTTTATAACTGGACACCAACAGGCTTGCGCGTTTTACGTAAAGTTGAAGCGGTTGTTCGCGAAGAAATGGAAGCCATTAATGCGTTAGAAATACTAATGCCAATGGTTCAGCCTGCTGATCTCTGGCAAGAATCTGGTCGTTGGGACGACTACGGCCCTGAGTTACTGCGCCTAAAAGACCGTAACCAACGTGACTTTTTACTGGGCCCAACTCATGAAGAAATAATTAGTGAATTGGTGCGCAAAGAAGTCAGCAGTTACAAGCAACTGCCGTTGACTCTGTTCCAAATACAAACAAAGTTCCGTGACGAAATTCGACCTCGCTTTGGGGTTATGCGTGCGCGTGAATTCATCATGAAAGACGCGTACTCGTTCCACTTAAGTCAGGAGTCGCTGCAAGCAACTTATGACGCTATGTACCAAGCGTATAGCCGTATATTCGAGCGCTTAGGTTTAGATTTCCGTCCAGTTATTGCCGATACTGGTTCTATTGGTGGTAATAGCTCTCACGAGTTTCACGTGTTAGCAAGCTCGGGCGAAGACGCTATCGCCTTCTCGGACGGTTCAGACTACGCTGCAAACGTGGAAATGGCAGAAGCTTTAGCGCCAGCAGGCGAACGCCCTGCGGCAACTCAAGACATGGCTAAACACGAAGTGCACGGCGATGAATTAGCCGCCGTATTGCAACCTCTGTCGGTTGAGAGCCAGCAAGCCGTTAAGTCCGTCATTGTTAAAGCGTCTGACGAAATTGACGCCGAGTACGTTCAATTAGTGTTGCGCGCGGACCATGAATTCAACAGTGTGAAAGCAGAAAAACTACCTCAGGTAGCAACCCCCATAGAAGTGTTAACTCAAACCGATAAAGCAACGGGTGTAGAAGCTGCCTTCGTTGGAGTGGTAGCTAGCAAGCTACCGCTGCTAGTCGACAGAAGTGCCGCACAGCTGGCGGACTTTGCCTGTGGAGCCAACGAGAATGGCCAGTGGCTAACCGGCGTCAACTGGGAACGCGATGTTAGTGATTTTGATGTCGTTGATATCCGCAACGTTGTTGAGGGTGACCCGAGCCCATGTGGCAAAGGCACGTTGAAAATTGCGCGTGGTATAGAAGTTGGCCATATTTTCCAGTTAGGTAAAAAGTACAGCGACGCGATGAAAGTCGGTGTGTTGTCTGAAACGGGTAAGCACGAAACTCTGACCATGGGTTGTTACGGTATTGGTGTTTCGCGAATTGTTGCTGCGGCTATTGAGCAACATAACGATGACCGAGGCATTCGCTGGCCAGACGCATTAGCGCCGTTCCAGGTTGCTATTGTACCAATGAACATGCACAAGTCTGCACGCGTTCAGGCTGCTGCTGAGAAGCTTTATGAAGAATTAAGGTCTAAAGGCATCGATGTATTATTTGATGACCGTAAAGAGCGCCCTGGCGTCATGTTTACCGACATGGAGCTTATTGGCGTACCCCATCAAGTCGTTATTGGTGAGCGCAACCTTGATGAAAACCAGGTTGAATACCAGTCACGAGCCGGTGGCGAGAAGCAAAAAATCGATCTTGATCAGTGCGTTGATTTCGTCCTTAAGCAGTTCGCTTAGTCTCGACCACAAGCTCCTGACACTAAAAAGGCCTGATTCAATCAGGCCTTTTTGTTTCTTAACGACTTATAAGCGCTAATTAAGGCTCTTGCCCTGCCAATGGCTCAACATAGTGCAGGTGCATATCCCACGGAAAGTGAATCCAGGTATCTTGCTCTAAGTCCGCAACAAAGTCGTCGACTAAGTCCATGCCGGCTGGTTTTGCATAAACGGTAACGAACTTGGCTTTTGGCAAGCGATCACGCAGGAACTTCAATGTGTTGCCGGTATCAACAAGGTCATCAACAACCAGGAAGCCTTCACCGTCCCCTGTGGCTGTAACGTCTTTCAAAAGTTGCAAGTCGTCACGCTGTTCGTCATGGTCGTACGAGCTGACAGCAACACAGTCAACCACACGGATATTCAACTCACGCGCCACGATAGCAGCCGGAACTAAACCGCCACGGCTTACCGCGATAATGCCTTTATACTGTTCAGCTGGTAATTGCCGACGAGCCAACTCACGTGTCGCACGGTGCAATTCTTCCCAAGAAACAAAAAATTCGCGATTTGAATGCCATCCCATAATGTTACTACCCTAACCAAATGAATTTTGCGATAAATAAAGCACCTAAAAGCACCACACTAGGCGTTAAGTCACTGTATTTGCCACCTAAAAGCTTCACGACCACATAACTGATGAAGCCTAAAGCAATACCGTCCGCTATTGAAAACGTCAACGGCGTCATTAATAAAACCACAGCTACTGGAGCTGCTTCAGTAATGTCGTCCCACTTCACGTCTTTCAGCGTGAAAAGCATCAGTACGGCGACATAAATAATAGCGCCCGCTGTTGCGTAGGCTGGAATCATTCCAGCCAGTGGCGCAAAGAACATCGCCAATAAGAACAAGACACCAACCACAACAGCCGCTAAGCCCGTCTTACCACCAGAGGCCACCCCAGCCGCAGATTCAATGTAGCTAGTGGTTGTCGAAGTACCCAACATTGAACCAGCTACTGTCGCTGTACTGTCTGCCATAAGCGCTTTGTTCAGGCGCGGCATATGACCGTCGGCTTTGGCCAGACCCGCTTTCTGTGCTACAGCCAACAACGTGCCGGACGTATCGAATAAATCAACAAACAAGAAGGCGAAAATAACCGACAACATGCCTAAGTCAAAAGCGGCAGCTAAGTCCATTTGCAAGAACGTTGGTGCTAAGCTTGGAGGTGTAGAAACAAGACCATTATAGTCGACTAACCCAGTCAACCAGGCAATAAAAGTGACCGCCAAAATACTAATAAGCGCGGCTCCCTGAACCCCGCGGGCGACCAAGCCAATAATTAAAAAGAAGCCCGCTGCCGCAAGCAATACTGACGGTTCACCTAATTCACCTAAGGCCACCATAGTCGCATCATTAGCGACAATGATATTGGCGTTTTGCAAACCAATTAATGCCAAAAATGCACCAATACCAGCCGCTATCGCTAAGCGAAGCGTTGGTGGAATGGACTTAATAATCCACTCTCTAACGCGAAACGCCGACAATAAAAAGAAAATACAGCCTGAGAAGAACACTGCCCCTAACGCCGTTTGCCAGGTATACCCCATGCTGAAAACAACGGTATAGGTGAAAAACGCATTCAGACCCATACCTGGTGCTAGTGCGACGGGATAGTTTGCCCAGAAGCCCATTATTAGACAGCCAATAGCCGCGGCTAAACAAGTCGCCACGAAGACCGCACCGTAATCCATTCCGGTTTCACTTAAAATGGAGGGGTTCACAAAAATAATATAAGCCATGGTCAGGAAGGTCGTGAAGCCACCAATGACTTCCGACTTTATCGAGCTGCCACTGGCTTTTACCGAAAACAGTTTTTCCAACATGAGAAACCTTGAAGTTTGGCGTTGTGGTTAAAAGGCAGGTATTTTATCCTAATTGGCACAAAATTTGTTGTTCACTTTTTAAATAATTTACAGGAAACCCAATTAACCATGCCTACAGTTTATTTTGTTGATGCCGACGGAAACCAATTTGAAGCCGATGTCGAAGCCGGAACCAACGTCATGGAAGCCGCTGTCGATAATTTTATTGATGGTATTGTTGGTGAGTGTGGTGGGGTTATGTCATGCGCCACTTGTCATTGCTACATTCCTAAAGAGTGGCAGGATAAAATTCCTGGGCCATCCGAGCAAGAAGAAGACATGATTGATATGGTTATGGAACCTCAGGATAACAGCCGTCTGAGCTGCCAAATTGAAGTCACGGACGAGCTAGACGGCTTAGTCGTTCATTTACCTAAGTCTCAGTTTTAAACTAACTGACGGCTGCCACGGGCATGAGTACTTCGTCGTGGTAGCCGGTAATGACCCGAATTGTTCCAGACAATTCGTTGTCGAGTTCACTGTCGCCAGTGTCGACTCGAAGCGGTTGATTATTTAATGACTTCAGCTTTGTCTTAGTCGCGACAACCCAAATGTTGTCTTTACCAATGGTCCGAATTACTCGCGGACTAAGCTGCTGATTACCACGGCCAAACAAATGTCCCTGTCCGCCAATAAGCGTAATAACCAGTTTGACTGAATTGGGTGCATTAGAGACGGCTTCAAACAACTCTTTCTCGGTAACGTCACTTTTAACCAGCGTTTCATTTTGAACGAGATCGACACCTAATAACGTATTTTCAAGGCCCATATCTTCCATGATAGCGGCAACTGTCGAGCCAGACCCCATTACTAACAGTTCGTCGTCCACTCGCTCAATAACTTCCGCCGCTATGTCGTCAAGCACCAACTCATCGCTCTCTTTACCGCCCATTTTTACCGCCTGAACATATTCAAGCTCGGCAGGTACCGACATTTCACCATAGCGTCGCGCTTTGACAATGCCTTCTCTAAAGGCGCTTTCATCAATATCCATTACATCAGACTCGTGAATACTCGAAAGCTCACCTTTGAGAATTTTCTCAATAACACGCCCCGCTGCCGTTGGGCTAATAGCGTAAACACCCGAGTGAATTTTCACTCCGGCCGGAATACCTAATACCAATTGGTTATCAGAAACCACAGAGTAAACATCACGAGCGGTGCCATCACCACCGGCAAACAGCAGGATATCGACGTTTTTATCAATAATCGCTTTTACGGCTTGTTTGGTGTCGTCCGATGACGTTTCCTGAGTATTCGGGTTAAATACGGTTTGGTAAGAAAATCCTAGAGACTTCAATACATTTGCGCCCATTTCGCCGCCACAAGTGACAAAATCGAGCTGTTTTTGGTAATTTCGGAGGATTTTTAATGCGGTTTCTGCACGCTGCATTGCTTTTCGCTCTGCACCGGCTTTTAATGCTTTTTCACGAATATCGGCGCCATCACTGCCTTTTAAAGCAATGGCGCCGCCAATACCTGCGTACGGATTAACCACCAGGCCAACCGTTAAACGGTTTACTACAGTCATTGTTACTCTTCGTTTGCTTCGTCCTGAATGGCTTCACCGGCTTTCTCTAAGTCACGGCCTGCGCCTTCAATAGTCTCACAAGCAGTCAGTCCAAAAACAGCAACAACCACCAACAACGCTCTTAAAAACATAAGTAACTCCTTGTTAATCCTGAATCATTTGGCAACTTGGCCACTCACAATTAAACGCCTTACACAGCGCTTTTGCAAATATCTTTGCTCTGGGAGGCAAGGTGTCGGTTGCCAGATAGCTCTCTAACTGTTTGGCGACAGCCTCACGAAATGCATGCCTGTCGACCTCAACACCACTTAAGTTGTCGACGCTCACATCAAACTTAAAACCTGCACACAGTGAAAATAGCCACTCCAGCGCCTGAGGCTTTCGTTCAACCTGTTCAAATTCGCGCTGTTGCTGTTCATTGCGGCCATCGGGTTCGTACCAGTAGCCGTAATCGAACTGTTGCCGGCGCTTTTCACCGGCAATGCACCAGTGCGCGGTCTCATGCAACGCCGACGCAAAAAAGCCATGAGCAAATACAATCTTATTAGGCTCGCCGCCCTTCCCCGGTTCGTAATACGGCTCGTCATCACCCGCCACCAACACCGTGTTATAACGGGTACGAAAGCAGTCGTTAAATATCTCAATTAAACGAGAATAATGATGTGTCAATTCGTTTGGCATACGTCTTAAATGCTACTGGTTAACGACTGATATCGGGTGTTTCTGTTTTTACCTGCGCGTTCTGAGCCCGCTGTCGCAACCAATGGTCGACCAATACCAGTGATGTCATCGCCTCAACAATGGGTACGGCTCGAATCCCCACACAAGGGTCATGACGCCCTTTTGTGACAACGGGTTGATCATTGCCCCATTTGTCTATGGTTTGCCCACTGATTGAAATGCTTGACGTTGGTTTCAACGCAATGTCTGCGATAACGGGCTGACCGCTGGAAATGCCACCCAGAACACCGCCACTATGGTTCGACAAAAAGCCCTTCTTAGTCATTTCATCTCTGTGCTCAGAGCCTTTTTGGGTCACCACATCAAAGCCGTCACCGACACTTACCGCTTTTACGGCATTAATGCTCATAAGCGCCTTAGCTAAGTCGGCATCCAGACGATCAAACACTGGCTCTCCCCAACCCGGCGGCACCCCAGTTGCCTGCACTCGAATGCGAGCACCCACGGAGTCACCTTCTTTTAATAGCTGTTTAATAAGCGCTTGCATAGGCTCGATGGCATTAACGTCACCACAAAACAGCTCGTTATTTCTCACTTCCTGCCAGTCTGTGTCTTTCGCTTTAATATCGCCCATTTGCGTCAACGCGGCCTGAATCTTAATGCCCTGCTGCGCTAAAAGTTTTTCTGCAATAGCACCGGCCGCCACACGCATTGCTGTTTCACGCGCTGACGAACGCCCACCACCACGGTAGTCCCGAATGCCATATTTATGCTCGTAGGTATAGTCTGCGTGCCCGGGACGGAAGGTATCTTTAATTTTCGAATAGTCCTGACTACGTTGATCCGTATTTTCAATAAGCAAGCCAATAGGCGTACCTGTGGTTTTGCCTTCAAACACACCGGAAAGAATACGTACCTCATCGGCTTCGCGACGCGCTGTTGTATAACGACTTTGCCCCGGGCGACGTCTGTCCAACGCCTCTTGCAAGTCCGCTTCAGACAGCTCAAGACCTGGTGGGCAGCCATCAACTACCGCACCTAATGACGGACCATGGCTTTCACCAAAGGTTGTAACTTTAAACAGTTGTCCAAACGAATTTCCCGGCATGCGCTAGCCCTACTTTGAGTTATTTAGTTGACGCTGCTTATGTTCTTCAAGCTGCTCTTTGGTCAGCAAAAATACGCCATCACCGCCATGTTGAAACTCTATCCAGGTAAATGGCGTGCGCGGATATTTTTGCGCCAGCGCTGGCATTGAATTTCCCACTTCGCAAACAAAGAGTCCGTTATCGTTCAGTTTGTCCGCCGCTTCCATAAGCATTTTATCGACCAAAATGAGACCGTCCTCGCCTGCTGCCAGACCTAGTTCAGGCTCGTGATGATATTCATCCGGCAAGTCGGCCATGTCTTCTGCATCGACATACGGCGGGTTCGTCACAATAAGGTCGTACTTTTCATTTTGTACAGCCTCAAATAAGTCTGACTGAATAGGCGTGACCTGATGCAACAAACCATGCTGTTCAATGTTGAATTCAGCCACTTCCAGCGCTTCTGTCGACACGTCGAGTGCGTCTACTTCTGCGTCCGGAAATGCATAAGCGCACGCAATAGCAATACAACCACCGCCCGTACACAAGTCCAGTACACGCTTAGGTTGCTCGGTTAACCAAGGCTGGAAGCCGTTCTCAATAAGTTCGGCTATGGGTGAACGTGGCACCAACACTCGCTCGTCCACGTAAAACGGCAACCCCGCAAAATACGCTTGGTGGGTTAAATACGCGGCTGGCATTTTGTGCTCAATGCGCTGGTTTAACAGCTCAATGAATTCATGCTTTTCGCTTGTCAGCACACGACAGTGTCCCATAGCGGCCAACTGCTCAGTAGTCAGTTGCAAGGCATAGCTTAAAAGCGCGCGAGTCTCATCAATAGGATTGTCCGTGCCATGCCCGTAATACACGTCAGACTGGTTAAGTTGGCTGACACTCCAGCGTATCAAATCATCGATACTATGAAGTTCTTCAATGGCTTGTTCCCGATTTCGAACGTGCAAGGGCTGTCTCCTGAACAACGAATGTTTTATACTGATGGTCTTTATTGGTGTTAAAGATACCTTAATTTCACTCGGTTTTCATTAGTCATGGTCGCAAAGAAAAGCTCTTCATCCTCACTGTCAGAAGACGACATCGCGCTTTTTCGCGAGGCAGCTCAGGGTGCGGCTCCTATTGAGCAGGACAAGCGACCACCAGAGCCACCCAAAGTTTCTGAATTAAAACGACGGAATATACAAAGGCAAGGCAACAGCCCTCAGGATATAGCCGCAGCCAGCCGCGAAGCCAGCCAGTACTTTTCAGACGGTTTTGAAGCGCATTTCAGTGAAGGTGCTATGCAATTTACTGCTGAGGGTGAGTCAACGTACTTGACCAAGCAACTACGGCGCGGCGACTACACGCCTGAATTACTACTGGACTTACACGGAATGACCTTAGCAACCGCCCGCCAGGAACTCGCCGCTTTGCTTATCGCCTGTGAAAAAGAACGTATTGACTGTTGCTGCATTATGCATGGACACGGCAGCGGCAAATTAAAACAACAGGTGCCACACTGGTTAGTGCAACACCCGTTAGTCAGAGCCTTTCATCAGGCTCCTCGTGAATGGGGCGGCGACGCGTCTTTGCTGGTGTTACTTCGCGTCAATGACAATTAACCCGCGCATTTTTCAGCAATCATTAACTGCTGAAATTTACCCGTTAAGGTTTCTGGCGAAAATTCAATAACCGCAATACCTGCCGTTGGAAAAATAGGTGGTTGTACACTGGCATCAAGCTCATGCACCAGGTAGCTAACCAGTGGCATGTGAGACACCAACACTACAGTTTCATAGCCGTGAGTTTCTATTTCCGCCGCTAACCAGCTGACCACAGCCGCTGCGTGACCGTCAGGCGTAATTGCGTCACAATTCTCTCGGTGTTTAGTTTTCAGCTCTGAAAACAAAACCGTTGCTGTTTGTTGCGCTCGTAAATACGGGCTCACAAACACACAGTCTACCTCACGGTGACGCTCAACCAGCCATCGCGTTGTAGTGAGTACCTCACGCTCGCCTTCTGGAGTCAGGCGACGCTCTCTGTCTGAGTAGCTTCCTTTCGGATAGTGAGCCTCTCCATGACGCATTATGTACAGCTTCATTCGGTTTTCGACTCCTGCGCTTTGCGCTTAGCATCCGGTCTGCCACCGGTTACTTTGTCAGCTCGCCCAGACTGTTTTGCTTCTTCCGCACGGCGTTTACGTACCGCTTTCGGGTCCGCAATAAGTGGGCGATAAATTTCAATGCGGTCGCCATCTCGCGGCGTGGCATCTAACTTTGACGCCTTATTCCAGATACCGACTTTCTGAGTGCTAAGATCAATCTCCGGAAAGTGCTCTTTAATACCCGACTGTAAAATACACTCTTCTACCGTTGCGCCCTCTTGCGGATGCACTGTCAGAATAAGCTGCTTTTCGGGTGTGGCATAAGCCACTTCTATCGTCAGAGTGTTCGCCATGTTAGCTTCCGTATACTTGGTCTGCACGCTTCACAAAGGCATCGACCATTTTCGACGTAACTTCACTAAAGATTTTGCCAAACGCCATGCCTAATAACCGACTAGAGAACTCAAAGTCCAACTTAAGCTCTACTTTACAAGCGTCGTCTGACAATGGTTTAAACACCCAACCGCCAGTTAGCTTTTTAAACGGACCGTCAACCAGCTCCATGTCGATGCGCTCTGGTTTTACTAACTTATTACGCGTAGTGAAAGTTTTTTGAATGCCGGCTTTGCTTATTTGCAGCGACGCTACTTTATAGTCGCCATTTTGCTCAACCACACGCGAGTCCGCGCATCCAGGAACAAACTCCGGATACGAGTCAATGTCGTTGACCAAGTTGAACATTTGCTCTGCACTGTATGAAACTAACGCACTTTTTTCGATACTGGGCATGTTTTTCTCTACCGCTAAAATTTGACTGCGCAATAATAACGCAACCAGATATGCTTTGAAGCCCTTAAAGCAATTTTCTTTTCAGTGTGCATAGGTATAATAGCGCTTATGAGCAAAAAGAAACTAAAACAATCGTCTAATACCATTGCGCTGAACAAAAAAGCCCGCCATGAATATTTCCTCGAAGACAAGTTCGAGGCAGGCATTAGTCTGCAAGGCTGGGAAATTAAAAGTATACGCGCCGGTAAAGCGAACATAAGCGACAGCTACGTCATTATTAAAGACGGGGAAGCCTATTTACTGGGCGCGGAAATACAACCGCTGAACCAGGCCTCTTCGCACGTATACTGCGAGCCCGACCGTAGCCGTAAACTGCTACTAAAACGCCGGGAGCTCGACAAACTCATTGGCGCCGCCGAGCGCGAAGGCTACTCCATTGTGGCAACTGCCATGTATTGGAAAGGTCCTTGGGCCAAGCTGGAAATACACCTGGCCAAAGGTAAGAAGTCTCACGACAAACGCGACACCGTGAAAGAACGTGACTGGCAACGCCAGAAGTCACGCATATTGAAGCATTCGGTGCGTTAGCGCTTTAGTTAAGGTGTTAGCTAAGGCATCAGCCAATTCGAAAGTCTGAATGCAACTTACGCCAATGCTCTTTGAGCACCTGTTTACTGGACTCCAGCATAGGTAACTCATTGAGCATTGTTGGCCATAACTCTCTTGCTTGCTCCATAGTTTCATTTAAGTGAACCGCTATAGGTTGCCAAGGCACATCTGCTCGTTCAGCCCACTTTTTAAAGGTTCCCATATTGGTTTCATACCAATTTTTAACTTTCGCCATATTGAGCGCCGCCCCGCTTTCACCTTTCACATAAGGCAAGGTGGACACAATATCGTACGCTGGCGATAGCTGAGGCGTTATTCCGTCTGAGTATATCAACGACCAGTTTTTAAGATGCGCATCACCATTTGCGAGTAAAACGTTCACCAACAACCGTTTCGCCATCTGCTTGGCATTCTTTAAGCCTTGTGGGCTGTGTAAATAGATAGCATTAACTATTTGCTCGTAGTTTTTCTTCTCATATTTCTCATGAGAATACAGCTCAAATACCTGGGCAAAGTCCTCAGTATGTATTCGTTTGCCTTTACTGCGGTCGAACCGTCGTATCGCGTAAGCATACTCTTCATCGGGCAGTCGAATGTCGGGTAGGTTGTGCAACTGAGTCAGTTTCACTAACTGTATTTCCGGTATGTCGATACCCACTGACTCTGCTAAGCGCATGGCTGTGTATTCGTTCGCCGGAACCTGTTTGTAAACATTAGACGGTACTTTGATAATCCAGCTATCGGCATTATCTTCTTCATTGATATTAAAACGCTTGTCAGGCGCTCTTACCGACGAAAACTTCATTTGAATGCCTGCAAGCGACTGCTTGCTTGTGGCTTTGTCGATATTAACCTGTACAGCTTCTACTTGCTCTCTATGAGCAAGTGCCCAAGCCGGTAACTCTCCCGCAGCGATGGGAGTCGCTTTAAGTGCCCCCGGAAGATTCGCACCTAAGTGAACCATAAGCGGAAACTCATTTTCCGAGTGGACTTTCAGTTCGCGGCTAATAAATTCTCGTAAAGCGCCTTCGGGTAGCAAGTTTGACAGTACTGGTGACAAGCGTTGAGTGCTCACCTGTGGGAGCTCAAAATAGTCCTCTCGTATTAGTTGAGTGAAACTAACTATTGGACGGTCTCCTTTATCGAGCATGGCAAAGTCAGGAGAAAAGCTAAGAATGTTTTTCCCTCCTGTGTAATGCGTCAATACACCGACTTTTTGATCATTCAGTGTTATTTGAAGCCCTTCGACTTTTTCTACTCTCATGCTCGCCATTGGCGACTAGTCCTCTAAATGCTTTTGATACTTGTCCCAAGAGTCATACTCGTTATAAACCGCTTCCGGCTCTTTAACTTCCACTAAATTAGCGTCTTTAAATTCAAGCTCTAACTCTAACCCGGCCAATATGCGCAACAGGGTCGACAGTCGAATATCTTGTCCTGCCTCCACCCGTTGATATTGCTGCTGGGACATACCAATAAGCAGGCGCATGTCCTTTTGAGACAAGTTTCGTCTTTTTCGCTCTTCAACGAGTTTTTCTGAAATGGCCTTTAACGTTTTCATTGAGCTGTACCTTTAGCATACTTATCAACCAAAGGTACAACTCATTAATTGTTAAATCAATAAAATACAACTTATATATTTATAGCTATTGAGCTCCTACCTCCTCAATAGACAGCTTTTGTAGAGCTAAAAGATCTTTCAGAAGTCCATCCAATTGACCATCAGTTTCTTTAAGCTGGACCTGGGCATCCATTAACGTGTTGGTTGTCTGCCTAAGCTGGTTCAGTGCAAGGTTAAACCAGATATCGTTATTTGATGAATCGAACTCAAGTGAACGCACATATGCCTGCTCACTGGCTTCAAAGCGATATTGCCTAAAGTAGATATTTCCTAGTAAAGCCCAGCTTTGGGAACTAGCCAGCCCTTTACTGTGAAGCCACTGTAAATGATGCTCAGCTGAATCGAGATCACCAGATAAATACCAGCTTTTAGCGTTCTCAAAGCTTTTTAAGCTTTGCTTTTGCTCTGCAACAGTTGCGCTGCAACCACTGAGGCTAACAATTAAGGTTAATACTGCAATCGAAGTGATAATTTTCACGAGGCGCTCCTTGCTTTTTATTAAATATGACAGGCTTTCCTAGCCAGGACTCTAACGGCCAGTAACTACTGGCCACCGTTTCTATTAGACTGTGTGCTCCTTTAAACCAATGAACTTCGTTGGGACAGATGAAGCGTCTTACTTCCATTATGCATTGCTGTTTATCTAACGCGATAACGTCTATAGGCTCTTTCATCCCCCAGGTATGAATCGATTTGCAATAAGGGAACCAGTAAGCCATATCCGACGTTGGCTGGTCCTCTCCTAGCATCCCAATTAATCTCTGGTGAAACTTCGACATTTTTCGGACATCAGTCCATAAAATGACTGGTTGCTCTTTCGTCATGTGAACCCTCCCTGGCTCATTTGTAAAATAATAGGCCCTAAGATGACCAAAAAGTTAACCGGAAAGAAGCAGGTCACTAATGGAAACAAGAGCTTTACAGGTGCTTCCTGTGCTCTCTTTTCAGCACTATTAAGCAGTTCCTGACGCAGCTGATGGGCAAAAAACCGTAAAGGCTTAGTAAGGCTGGCTCCCTGCTGATGCCCTTTAACCAACATTGTTACCCATTCTTTAATGGGTTTAGCATCACAACCATCAGATAAAGCTTTCATTGAGGCATCAAACCCATTGCCGCGACGTAACCTCTGTACAACAGCGTTTATTTCAGAGGCTAAAAGTCTTTCATTGCATGAGTCTGCAACTTTTTCCAACGCACGAATTAACGGAACTCCAGATGCCATCATCATAGAAATAAGGTCGCAAAAGTCCGGTAATTCCTTCACTAAGGTTTTATTTCGTTTTAGCCATAACGTTCGTCTTTTGTTGAAGACCATCAATAAAACGAGAGCAAAAAACATAAACACCAACGGCTCTCTATTTATGATAGAAGTAGCTGCACTTATAGTAGCCAGGAGTAACCACACAAAAAATGATAAGTGTGCTTTATTACCTGCAAACTTAAGAACCAAATAACGTTCGACAACGACTTTCAGTTTATCCGGTGCTCTTTGCCATAAGTGGTTTATTTTTCTGTCCAGAAAAGAGCTTAATTGAAGGTAACTCCATAATTTATAGGTACCGAAGAAAACTGCTGTGCTGACAAAAAATATCAATATAAAAAGTAACAACATTAATCATCATCCGGGTTCATTATTTTCTTAACCATCCACCCGCCTAAAATCATCAATAACAAACTGGCAGCGAGCATTCCCATACCAATAAACGACTCAGTAAAAACAGCAGTGTGATTAGGCTTTATCCATCCCAATAAAAAGTACAAACCAGCTGGCATTAACACGAGAATTTTCGCCTGCATTCTTGCTTGTGACGTTAATGTCAGTTGCCGCTCTTTTATATGTTGTTGCTGTTGAATATTTTCCGCCAGCCTCAGGAATATATCGGATTGCTGCCCGCCACTTTTCAGCCCCAGCTTTAATGCTTGAGCAACCAGTTTGACGGAAAAGACCGGGACCCGACGCTGCCAGTCATCAAGACACTCTATGAAAGGCCGCCCAACCTTTTCCTGGCGAAGCATTTCATCAATTTCTTGCCCAAGCGGAGGCTGCATACTGCCTTTAAAGCTTTTAAAAGCAGTGCTGACACTGGCACCGCTGCGGATTTGGTTGCTCAAGCTAATGAGCATACCGGGCAATTGTTTCTCTAACTTCTCGAACCGTTTCTTTTTAAGAAAGCGATACATGAAAGGCGGTGCAATTAGCGTAAGAACAAAACTACAAATAGCCCACAAAACCGGGGAAGTAAGCCAAACAATAACTGGCAGAATAACTAACAATAGCAAGTAACCACGAACCAGCCAGCTAACCGGAAGGTTAAGAAAAAAGTCTTCCAGAGAGCGAACGGTTGATAGCTTTAACTTGTTCTCGAACTCCTGATACTTATCTGGTGTCGCATGTGAAAATAGCCAAAACCAACAAGATACAGTCAGAGTAATAAGCAGTACTAAAAAGACGATATACATGATTCATCACCCATCAGGGTTTTAAACAGGCTTTCTCTAATATCATCCGACTGCTGCTCTGCAAAGCGACACAACGTTTGATTACTGGTCAGGGAATGTTCTGCGCTTTCCCGACTAAACAACGGCGACATTTGTAAAACGTCGTCATCAATACCCGTGAGCTCATCAATGCTTACAACTAACCGTCGTCCATCGGGTGCTCGGGCAATTTGCACGATAATATCTACAGCACTTGATATTTGTTGCCTCAAAGCGCTGACTGGTAGCTCTATTCCACCCATTAAAACCATAACTTCCAGCCGTCTGAGCGCATCACGGGCACTATTTGCATGAACTGTGGAAAGAGAGCCAGCATGACCGGTATTCATTGCCTGTAACATATCCAAGGCTTCTGCACCTCGACACTCACCTACCACTAATCTATCTGGCCTCATTCGCAAAGCGTTGATCACCAATTCTCGAATACCCACATCGCCGGTGCCTTCCTGGTTCTTAGGGCGAGACTCCAGGCCAATTAAATTATCATGATTTAACTGTAGCTCCGCAGCATCCTCAATGGTTAAGACGCGCTCCCCTTCAGGAATTTCGTGCGACAGAATATTGAGCAACGTCGTTTTACCAGTTCCCGTGCCCCCGGACACTATAATGTTCTGCCTGCAACGTACCGCCAGCTTTAAAAAGTCAGCCGCTTGCTGAGTCAAAGAGCCGCTGTTTACCAAATCGTTAATTCCTAATGACTGTTTAGAAAATTTCCGAACAGTAAGACAAGCACCTTTTGTCGCCAGGGGCGATATAACAGCATTAACACGAGAGCCATCAGGCAAACGGGCATCGACCATAGGAGAAGCATCATCAATATGTCGGCCTAACGGCAAAACAATGCGATCAATTGCTCTTCTTAGTGCATCTTCTGAGGTAAATACCTCAACCGCTTTTTGTAATTTACCGCTGCGTTCGACAAAGATTTTATCGTAACGGTTGACCATTATTTCACTGACGGAATCATCGGCTAAAAGCCTTTCTATAGGCCCTAAACCAATAACTTCAGCAATAGCGTCTTCAATGACTCTGGGGTCGAAGTCAGAGACTTCTTCTAGAAAGCGACGCGCATACTCACGCAGCCCTGTTTCGTCCAATGCTTCAATTTGACTGTCGCGAACATCAAGACGGTTTCGCAGAGTTTCAATGGCTTGTTGTATTTTCATGAACCAGCTCCCTTAGTTGTAATACTGACTCGTCCTTGAACCAGTTATTTCTTTCTTCCCGTTTTTGCTCTTTATCTAAACGTCGTTTGTCAGCCGATGACATTTTTTCAGCAGTAACCATAACCACAAGCTCTGTTGTTTGCTCCCGGTGTTGCTGACTCCCGAATACTCGATTCAACCCCGGAAGCTCTCCTAAACCCGGCATTTCATCCGACTGGTTAGATTTATCCACGTTTAATAAGCCAGACAGAACCATAGTGTCGCCGTCTTCAGAGAGAAACACAGATTCAGTGCGTCTGGTCAAAATACCGGGTACTCCCGCCACAGAAACCGCAGGATCAATATTACTCAGTTCGGCACTTAACTTTGTTTTAATGCGCCCATCCTTTAAAACAACAGGTTCAACTATGAGTCGAATGCCATACTCACGGAAAGTCACATCTTGCATACCCTGGGCAACAACTTGAGGAATGGGAAGCTCACCGCCGGCCAAAAAACTGGCTTTCTCGCCACTCTGAGTAGAGAGCGTTGGGTTGGCCAAAAGTTTCGCTAAACCATGGCGTTTCATAAACATAAGCTGGGATGCGATATCAAGCTCCCAATCAAATAAACCAGAAACTGCGCTTGATATCGATGGCCCCTCTGATGCTCCTTGCCAGCGAATGCCAATATCTTCCAAAGCTTGTCGCTTTGTTTCGAGTATATTTACTCGCAACGTCAGCATCGGCTCTTCACTCTCTTGCATAGAGGTTAAATTCATTATATTCGAATCCCCCTGAGATAACGCCTTAATGAGGTTATAGGCCTTTGAAGAAACCGAGCCTGAAAGGACCATAAGACCATTGCTCTCTTCTAAATGAAGCCCATTCTCAACCGCAGACAATGCTTTAATTCGCTCTTTCAATACCCCTTTATTCGAAGGGACGACAGTTACTAAAATCTTTTTGCTTTTGTCACCATGCTTAAGCCAGACATCTGTACTGCCTACACTCACCGCTTTAAGAATAATTTGCTCATTACTGAGGAGCTTCGCTTTTATGATATTTTCGTCGCTAACTAGCACGTTAGTCCCTGGCGAAATATTAATTGAAGTCGAACCACCAAGCTCAATAACGTGGTTATCAATATTATTAGCTAGAACATTAAAAGCCGATAAAACTAAAAACAGACAAGTTAGCGCTCGTGTGTACTTTAATATGCCGTCCATGACATCACCTTTGAAGTTAAACTTTCCGTGTTCCAAACATCTTCTCTCGAACTCGACGAACTTCTTGCCCAGACCAGCATTCCACTGCCCATAGCCCGGGTAAATTCGTCAACATCGTCTGGCTTGATAAGTAAAGTCAACGCGTAGCTTCCATAGCCATCGTTAAGCCCATGAATATCGAACACCTCAATATTCTCGAACGACTCGGTCGCGATACCGCTTTCAAAGTGTTCACCCACAAATGCGATATCAACAACATCTCCAGGCTTCAATAAAGCATTGTGAAGCCCTAGGTTATCGGTGCTGACGGTAATTGCATAATGCCCATCAGGCAGCTGACGCGACAAACCGGTATTTTGCTGGTTTAATAAACCTCGCTTTGATACAGGCTCTCCTTTACTTCCATCTACTCTAAGTTCCTGACCAATAATGAGACCGGCTTCGTTCTGTAAGAACCAATTATGATTAATTAGATGGCTAGGGTATTGCCGCACCAACAAATCTTTTGCCGATACAATTGTTCCTGCAGTTAAATCGTTAGCGAAAACCACAACAGAGTGGGTATCAGCTGACGCTTGCTCCACCCGGCGTTGAGTTTCCGTATTGAGGTATTCATTAATCATGAAAACAGTAATTAATGAAATAATTAAACTAAAAATGACTGCAAATATCCCTTTTGCTTTTTTACTCACGAACCCCCTCCTGGAATGAGCACTAAATGACGCCAGATAAAATCGTAAAACTCCCTGACTCTATTCCCTGTCTCTATTAAATAATCAATAACTGACCAGTTTTCCTCTACAACAACCAGCGCTAACATGACGAGTATCGAAAGAAGCATCCATTCAACCGATGCCTGTCCGCGTTGATACGCAGTCATATCACATGAACCATAACGACATATTCGCCTTGCTGAGAAAATACCAACCGACCTAAGCCGTCCTTAAACTCCCACAGATCATTCGGCATCTCTATGGAGCGAAAAGAACGTATCTTCTGGCTGTATTTAAGTTTTAAGATCTTTTGCACATCACCCAGACTGTAGTGCGATACATAAACCCAAACTTCCTTGCCATTTTGTTCGGTCTGCGACAACACGAAAAATGGGCCAACTAACTTAGCCCCTTCAATATCCGTAGTAATAATTTTACTAAGAACCCATGTGTCATCTGTTCCTTTAAAAAAGGTCCAGTTTTTATTCTCAATTTGGCATAACCAAAAATCGAACTTATTGCGGTCGCAATATGGATAAAAGTCTTTTAGAAGTTCCCAGTCTGGTATTTTCGGATTTTGTAAAAAGTAGGCTTTCGCACCGGTATTATTTGCTACTGGCATTTGCGTCCACTGCCACTGATCAAACCCTGTTGGAATATCAGCAATCATAAGTTCCCTCTTAGTTTGCTCGTTAAGTTCCGCTCTAATTAGGAGTTTTAGGAATCGTGTGAACTATCACAATACTTTTTCCTTCCTGAGAAAAAGTAAGACGACCCAAGTCTCCTTTAAAGTGCCAAATATCATTATTTGTCTCGACTGATTCAAATGACTGAATATCCTGATTATGAAAAAATAGAAGCATATCTTTAGTATGCTCCATATCGCCCCAGACTATATATGCCCATACCTCTGCTTCAGCGGAATCATCGTAATAAAGTTTTATTGGTTGCGTTTCCAAAATACCTTCAGGGGCATCACTTTCTAGCTTGGTTAAAATCCACTGACCGTCTTTGCCCTCATAAAACCGCCAATCAGCTTTTCCAATGCCGCAGACCCAAACCATGGTTTTTCCGCCTGGGCAAAGTGGATACTGAAAGTCTATTCGATCCCAATCTGGCTCATATGGATCTTCCAAGTGATAACCAACAACATAGTCATTTAATGAACTTATCGGTTTTATACTCCATGACCACTCATTAAAAAGCGGAGGAAGCTCACTTTCATTAGTATTGTCGGATTTGCCTAGCGTTGAGCTTGGTGCCCCGCCTTTTGAAACTTTGTGAGTAATAATCACGCTCTCACCCTGCTGAGAAAATGTAACCCGCCCCATGTCGTTATCCAGCGTCCACACATCATTTTCAGTTTCAATAGAGTCGGTAGCTTTAACACTCTGAGCATGCTCAATTTGCATAGCAGCTTTAGAAGCCCCCATGTTAAGTAGAGAGAAATAACCCCATACTTGCTCTTTATCATTTTCAACGAAGTGAAAGGGCATCATTGGTCCAGTTATTGAAGCTTCCTCTTGCTTTACAGGAACTGATGCTAACACCCATTGTCCATCGCCATTCTGATATAGTGTCAACTCTAACCCGTCGGCTATGCACAACCATACAGATGTGTTATTCCCGAGACATCCAGGATATTCATCATGAACGTCTTCCCACACGGGTTCCGCTGGTGCTTCAAGGTGATAAGCAACTATATTTTCAAGCGAACTAATTGACTGCTGACTCCACGACCAATCATCAAATACATCTGGTAAATCCATTTATACCTCTATTTTTTACTTATAAGTTCAAAGTTAATGGTTACTGCTTATTTATCGACTGTGTGAACAAGAATGACGCTTTTCCCTTTCTTTTCGAAAGTTAACCGGCCCATGTCACCCTTAAAATTCCATACATCGTTCTTCGTTATATTTGATTCAAAAGAGTCTATTTTCTGGTTATAGAAAAAAAGAAAACTTTCTTTAAGAGACTCAATGTCTACTGGTGAGTAATACACCCATTTCCTGTCATTCTCGGTTTCAATTTGATCTATTAAATAAACTCCGCCACTAAAAACCTTTGGACCGATAAAGCTTCCTTTTTTAACAAATACCCACTGACCGCTTTCAACTTCGAAAATCGTCCAGTCATAGTCGTCACCTTTACAAATCCAACGCCTATCTTCACCACCTCCGCATGCTGGATAGTAGTTTCTTAAACTATCCCAGTCCGGGTTAGATGGTTCCTCAAGATAAAGTGCAACTATATTATCTAGTGAACTAATTGAATGCTGACTCCATGACCACTCATCAATTAAGTTGGGTAAATCCATAATTACCTCTCTAGTAATGCGCTTTCAGGAACTACATTAGGGTCAATATGGCCGAAAATTAATGAATCTGACTCTAGCTCTTCTGCCAGGAAAATGGTCCCAAGACCGTCCTGAATTATTTCAGTAACATCACCTGACAACACATTATTTACGACTAACGATGCTGGCCTCGAAGTTAAATCGCTTTCACTTCTAGCTTCCCAGCTATCAGTTAATCTAACCATGTTAAAAGTTGGAATCTTTGTTGGATCAGTAACTCTTAAGTTTTCACTTTCCAGGTTAACCGGCAGCAAACTATCTATTGGCCCAAACACTCGACCTAAATCATCGTTCAAACGATAACTCCCGCTCAACTTCGTGTTCTCTAAGTCCCGCAACTTTTCCCATGTAACTTGGCGTGACAGCTTTAGATACATTGTTTGAGTGTTCTCAGCAGGGAGTAAAATGTCTTTGAGAGAAACAGTAACGACAACTAACAAAGTTAAACCTAACAAACACTCAGCAGCGCCTTGTCCTTTTTCTTTATTAAATAAACTCACGACCTAGTAGCACCAATTTTTCTTCCGAATTTAAAGGCTCCAAAAACGCCTCCCATAAAGCATTAAATAGATTTTCATTTTCTATGAGAGAATCAGTTCTAGGAAATAGAGAGCTTGGCCTACTAAATCGAGTTCTAGCCTTAGCGTAAGCAACTTGCTCGTTTCCCATTACTTTTACAATCACTGAGTCCATACTTAAGCTTAAGGTTCGCCCCAAGACCCGGTAGCTAAAACTATCCTGAGAGACCCCCAAAGATTCCATTTGACCAAGAGCAAGACTTGAAGACATTGAGTTATCTCGGAAGGCCCCACCATAGTTTGAGCGCCGAGCTCTACGTTCGTCTTGAGCCTTTGCTCCCCAACCAAGAGGGAGAACTTCGCGAAAACCTCCTATAAGCAACCGGCGTTTGTGAAGCGAAACAGAATCAAGAGCATGCCAATCCCAACTGCCATCATTATCACTAGCGAGTTCAGTTCCACCACGTTTCGGTACTTTGAAGCTGTATAAATCGACCCAGTCATAACTACGAGATTTACTAAATGGGTCTAAGCTTTTTACAGTCAAATCTTCAAAAAATTCGGACTCATTAGAACGTTCTGTTGACTTAGAATGTGTTTTTCTAGCCCAAAGAGCAGGGAAAGGGGCTATTCCTCCTCCTTGATATGAACTCCAGCCTAATTCCTCTGAATGCTTGGAAACTACGTCATTAATCAATAAAGGTAATTCAACAATAAACCCAGCGTTCAATAACCATTGAGCTTCAGAGATCCCCTGGACTACCAGAGCCTGAAACGCGACCAACCGACTAGCCACTTCCGCAAAGCTCTCCTCAATGCGTTCAACAATCATCGATATAGCTCGGGTTATTTGAGCTACGTAAGGAATAAACGAGGTAATGGTTTCAAGGTTTTCTGCGGTGCGATCCAACATGGCCAGATAACTTGCCAGGCCAACCCACTGGGCAATTGCAACTTGGTTGCCTATGAGCGCTCGGTTGGTAAGAGCCATGAAGTTCATCTGCCTCGACATGGCTACTGCGGCACTATATGCAGCGTTGTCAGCGACGCTTTGCAGGTAAAACTGTTGGCGTGCGTGTTTGCCCATATCGGTCACAGCAAATAGTAAACTTGCGACCAAGAGCAAAACGCCGGTCATCATGACCAACGTTTGCCCTGTTTGCTTCTTTCGAAAGCCCAACATTTTAGTTGTCGCCCTGTTCGGTCGCCTCGTCATAATTGCCGAGGTTTACATCAGTGTCAGCAACAGTTCCTGCACGGCGGGACGACTGTCTGGCTCTGTTGAGTTGTTGACTAGATGACTGCCCGGTCATTTCCTGAGCCAGGCCAGCAACTTGGTTACGTATAGCTTTGCCGAACAGTGAATAGACGCCAATTGCAGCTACTGCAATAAGCGCAACAATAATAATGTATTCGGTCATTCCCTGACCGCGACTGCGTGAAATGGACTTCCGTTTCATAAAACCTCCTGTCAAAATTTGCCTTACTTGGCGAGTTAGGACAGGAAGTATAGATCGACTTTCAGAGGGTCAGAGCACGAGTAGTCAATGTCTTACTCAATATTGAGATATTTATGCATCTGCACGGACAAGCGCCAGTTGCGTTCAATACAGGTTTGCATAGCAAGCTCGGTGGCGCGTGGGCGCTGGCTTATGGGTTGCAGGCAAATAATAGCGTCGGCTTTGGGGGGGCAACGTTTTAGCAGTGAATCTAAAGCATCTATGTGTTTTTGCATGGCAACCGGGTGTTTTATTTCGTTAGCGCGCGCCATGCAGTCTGGGCGCACCAGGTAGCCGCCCGGCATATCTAACTTAGGCGACACTGTTACCCATGTGTTGTTGGTCACTTTTAGCTCGAAGGTGCCGCTGGTTTCTATTTGCAGCTGGTAGCCTTTGGCTTCTAGAGCTTCACCTAGTGGCAGCAAGTCGAACATAGCGGGCTCGCCGCCGGTTATGACCACGTGTTTGGCGGCGTAACCTTCTTGTTCAAAGCGTTTCACTATGTCTTCGGCAGTCATTTCTGCCCATTTGGAGGAGGCTGCGGTTTTTGCCATCATCTCGTCGACGCTAACTTTGTCGCTGTCGTTGGTTTCCCAGGTATGTTGGGTGTCGCACCACGGACAACCCACTGGGCAGCCTTGCAAGCGCACAAATATGGATGGCACACCGGTAAAGGTGCCCTCGCCCTGCAGGGTCTCGAAAATTTCGTTGATGCGGTAAGACATAGCTTTCGTTAAAATAGCTTCTATTAAGGTGGATAGACCGCAGATTATACGGAGAGTTACAGCATGTCGCAAAAGGTCGTTGTTATTTATTCAGGTGGAATGGACTCGTTTACGGTGTTGCACAAAGCATTGCAGGAAGGTAATGAGGTGTTGGCACTGTCGTTTAACTACGGTCAGCGCCATGTGAAAGAGCTAGAACTTGCCGCTAACGTCTGTAAACAGCATGGAACTCCGCATAAAGTAGTCGATATTACTGCCATTAACCAACTACTGTCCGGCAGTTCATTAACCGACGACATTGATATTCCCGAGGGACACTACGAAGAAGAGTCGATGAAGTCGACGGTGGTACCCAACCGCAATATGATTTTGTTGTCGCTAGCCATTGGTTATGCGGTGTCTCAGGAAGCTTCTGCGGTGTATTACGGCGCTCACTCAGGCGACCACGCTATTTACCCGGACTGTCGCCCGGAGTTTGTGCGCCAAATGGATGTGGTCAGTAAAATGGCCAATTACGAACCGGTAGCTGTTCATGCGCCTTATTTAGACGTCGATAAAAACGCAATTTTAGCCGATGGCCTGAAAATGGGCCTGGACTACAGCCAAACCTGGACGTGCTATAACGGTCGTGACAAAGCTTGTGGTAAGTGTGGTGCCTGTGTGGAGCGTTTAGAGGCCTTCGCTGCCAACGGCGTTGAAGACCCCATTCCTTACGAAGCTTAATTAGCCACTGAAAGCCAGCGCTGTGCTTGTTGCCAGCGCTCGGTGCGCTTCAACTCTTCCAGACCAACAGCAGACTCGCTCATCAGCATACGTTGAACGCGCTGAGCACTTTCTGGCTCGGTTGCCGGAAACTCTGCGTCAAGTACCTGTAAGGCCCCTGCTCTGTCATTACAAACCAGTATCATATCGCAGCCTGCATTCAATGCGGCTAACGCCCTTTGCTGCATGTCGCCCGCGACAGTCGCACCCTGCATCGACAAGTCATCACTGAAAATGGTGCCGTTAAATTGCAGTTCATTACGCAATATTTGTTGCAGCCAAAACTCACTAAAACCAGCGGGCTGTGGGTCAATTTTCGGGTAAATAACGTGTGCCGGCATTATGCCATCAAGCTTTTGGCTTAATGACAAAAACGGCTTTAAGTCATGTGCCCGAATTTGCTCCAGTGTGCGGTCGTCTTCTGGAATGGCAATGTGAGAGTCAGCCTGCACCGAGCCATGCCCCGGGAAATGCTTGCCGGTAGAGGCCATACCGGCTTCATGCATGCCCTCAATAAACGCAGAGGCGAGCTCAGAAATCTCTGAGGGGGTATCAGAGAACGCGCGGTCGCCAATCACTTCGCTGCAGTCATCGACATCTAACACCGGCGCAAAGCTAATATCTATGCCGACAGCCTGTACTTCTGCTGCCATTAACCAACCTAAGTCTCGTGCCGCACGATGGTGCTCATCGGCGCTTTCAATGCGACGCAGTGAGCCCATTGCCGGAATAGCGCTGAAGCCATCCCGGAAACGCTGTACACGTCCGCCTTCGTGGTCTACAGCAATAAGTAGAGGTTTAGCGGCAGCCATACGAGCTTCCTGAGTTAAACGAACCAACTGCTCGACCGACTCAAAATTGCGTGTAAACAGTATCAGTCCATTAACAGAGGGTTGTGCCAACAGCTTTTTGTCTTCTGGCGTTAGCTCGGTGCCCTTAATGTCTATCATGACTTGTGCCATAACGTCGTTGTTCTCCGTCTGAGTTTAACGGTAAATAGTCAGTGTCGGCAGTGTGCCACGATGCGGTAAAAAGCGCCACGCTGGGTGTTCATCTTTTCGTTTTCCGTGCTAAATTGTGAGTTAACATTTTTACAACACTCGAGACGCAGTATGACCTTTAAAAAATCCTTATTGCTTATTGGCATAGCCGCAACGCTTTCCGCTTGTGGTGGCTCTGATGACTCAAACTACGCCACCTGCTCTGTCGAAGACCAAAACCAACGATTTTTCAATTACATGAAAGAGGACTATTTTTGGGCAGACCAACTGCAGGACAGTATTGATCCGGAAGCCTTTGACAGTATTGATGCTCTTCTCGAAGAGTTGCGTGTTCCCGAAGACCGCTATAGCTACATTTTAACGGAAGAAGAATACGAACAGTTGTACGTTAACGCCACCTACTTTGGCTTCGGCTTTTCGATGGAGCAAATAAGCGATACTCGCGTGAAAATTCGCTTTGTTTATAACGGCTCTCCTGCTGATACAGCGGGCATAGAACGTGCTGACGAGCTAATTGCCATTGACGATGTGCCAGTTGCTGAGCTAATCGCCGCCGGTGAATTTGATGATGCTTTAGGCCCAAACGAAGAAGGTTTAAGCAGGAAACTCACTTGGAAAAAGACTGATGGCACCGAGCAAACCGATGTTCTGAGCAAAGTTGAAGTTGAAACCAACACTGTGATGGGCGCGCAAACCACAGCGCTCGATAACGGAGACACTGCCGGCTACTTTACTCTCGATTCCTTCATTAATCGTACTGGCAGCGACTTAAACGAAGCTTTTGACTTGTTCGCTAACGAAGGCGTTGATCATTTAATTATCGATGTGCGTTACAACGGTGGTGGGTTAATTCGTTACGCCAATCAAACCTCCAGTCAGGCTGCGGGCAATAACGTACTGGGCGAAACCTTTTTAACTTACCGCTTTAATGAGCAAAACAGCGATAAAAACGAAACCCTTCCGTTCCGCTTAGTCGATGGCACGCAGCAGCTCGACTTAGATACGGTCTATGTTTTAACGACTGGCAGCAGCTGCTCTTCTTCGGAAATTATCATTAACTCTTTAAAACCTTACGTGAATGTTGTCACTATTGGCGAAAATACGTGTGGTAAACCTGTCGGCCAGCAGCCCAATTTTGAGGTTCTCTGTAATAAGGTGACTTTCGCTATTAATTTTGAAACAGTAAACGCTGAGGGTGAGGGTCAGTATTACGACGGCTTGGCTCCTACCTGTGAGGTTGAGGATCAAATTATTGCGGATTGGGGAAGCGAGCAAGATCCGCTGACCGGTGCTGCATACAACTATATTGAAACAGGCAGTTGTCCGGCAACAGCAAGTGCGAGCGCAGAAACGAAAAAGAGCGCTCAACAGCGCTCTTTTGTGGACCCAGTGTTCAACTTAAAAGACAAACGTCGAACACTTTATTAAGTTGAAATGAATGCGGTGGTCAGTCTCTGACCGCCGCTTTTCTCAAGTCACCTTTTGCCGTGTAAAACTGATTGTTTTCCAGAATGCCCGGCGCGAAACTGTCTACGCCAATAGCAAGCAGTCTCAGCTCTTCTGTTTCTGCCAGTTTCTCAGCAGTGTCTTTATCCACTAAGCCCTTTTCTAAAGCGGCATCGGCAAGTTCCTGACCGTTTAGGTTAGACGACAATTCACCGCGTTTCTGAGCCTTGCGAAGCGTTTTGTAAACCGACTTCATTTCCAGCATTGATAAAAACGCTTTTTCCATGTGACCGGTCGGGTCGTTCTTGTCGTCTTTCCAGTAACACAGGAAGGTGTGGCGATCTCGCGTGACGCCCGGCTCCATCATGCTTAGGCTAATTTCCTGCAAGGTGTTATCTTTTGGCTTCTTAAAGTGATTACCTAGCGGGAATATCACTAAACGCATCATCCAGGCGACGGCACGGTTCGGGAAGTTGTCGAAGAAACCATAGAAAGCTTCAGCAATACTATGCAGGTGATGTTGCAATGCATAGTGCACATACGGCAAGTCAGCCACCTGACGGCCTTCGTCTTCAAAGCGCTTCAACACCGCAGAGCCCATGTATAAATGACTTAAAACGTCACCCAGACGCGCTGAAATCATTTCTTTACGCTTCAAGTCACCGCCCATCATCAGCATTGAAATATCTGACGCTAATGCTAAACCACGACTCATACGACCCAGTTTACGGTAATACTGAGCCGTTTCACCGCTAACCGGAGACTCGCCAAAACGCGCCCCTGTCAGACCCAGCCATAAGCTGCCAAATACGTTGCTGGCGGCAAAGCCAATGTGTTTCATTAGCAAGCCGTCAAACTCGCGCATACCCTCGTCTTCATTCGGGTTGGCGGCAGCTTGCATTTCTTTGAGCACATAAGGGTGACAACGAGTCGCCCCCTGACCAAAAATCATCAGGTTACGGGTTAGAATGTTAGCCCCTTCTACCGTAATAGAAACCGGCGTTGCCATGTAATTGTGGCCCAGGTAGTTATGTGGCCCCAACTGAATGCCCTTACCGGCATGAATATCCATAGCGTGCTCGATAACCTCACGACCCATTTCTGTCATGTGGTATTTAGTCATTGCGGTTACTACCGATGGGCTCATACCCTGGCACAGCGATGAAATTGTTAAGCGGCGCATTGATTCGAGAATATAGTTCGTACCGCCAATTTTACCCATTGATGACTGTACGCCTTCAAACATACCAATAGGCAGACCAAACTGTTGGCGTACATAGGCGTATGCGCCCGTCATTCGCTGAGTAACATGACCCGATGCCGTTGCCAGCGCCGGCAGTGAAATGCCTCGACCAGCTGACAGACATTCAACCAGCATACGCCAGCCTTTACCGGCGTAGTCTTCACCACCGATAATCCATTTCAGCGGAATAAATACGTCTTTACCGTAAGTGGTACCGTTTAAAAACGCCTGATTCAACGGGAAATGGCGGTCACCAATTTCGACGCCTTTGTGACTGGTTGGAATAAGCGCACAAGTAATGCCTATGTCTTTTTTGTCGCCCATTAAACCTTCCGGATCGTACAGTTTAAACGCAAGACCCAGAACCGTAGCTGAAGGAGCCAGAGTAATGTAACGCTTTGACCAGTTCAGACGAATACCAACAACTTCTTCGCCCTCGTGCTCACCTTTGCAGATAATGCCTTCGTCCGGAATAGAGCCTGCATCAGACCCGGCTTCAGGGCCTGTTAAGGCAAAGCATGGAATATCGGTACCATCAGCTAAACGAGGCAACCAATACTCTTTTTGTTCTTTAGTGCCATAATGCGTCAGCAATTCGCCCGGGCCTAATGAGTTAGGCACCATAACCGACACTGCGGCGCTAATTGAACGGCTGGCAATACGCGACACAATGTACGAATTAGCCGCTGGAGAAAAGTCTAAACCACCATGCTCTTTACCAATAATCATGGCAAAGAAACGTTCTTTTCTCAGAAAGTCCCATACTTGTTTTGGCAAGTCTCTGTCTTGCTGCACAATTTTGAAGTCATCGATCATATCCAGCAACGTATTCAGCTGGTTATCGATAAAGTCCTGCTCTTCCTGAGTAAGCTTCGGCTGAGGCATATCCAGCAGCTTCTGCCAGTCCGGGCGGCCTTTAAACAGCTCGCCGTCCCACCATACGTCACCAGCTTCCATAGCCTCTCGCTCGGTGTCCGACATTGGTGGCAAAATACGCTTAAAGATAGCAAAAACAGGTTTTGTAATAAGGCTGCGACGGATATCTCCGACTGCAAATACCAGTACTACTAAAACCAACAACAAAATGAGAATTTCCATGGTTATCTCCAGTGCACCATCACAATGAAAGTGTAGTAAAATCTCAGTCTTACGACAGTTTATTTACGAATTTTCGAGCCCGCCAGACACAAACGGAATAAGTTGGTCAATAACATCTTGTGCGCCAATTTGCTGATTAAACTCAGCCTGCGCTATTTCTATAAGCGCTTGCCCGGATACCTGAGCAAAGACCACAGAGCCCAACACAAAGTGCAGACGCCAAAACATTTGTTGCTCATCTAAATGCGGATTAGTGCGCTTTAAAAGCTGCAGCAAGTGTTGTAATACATTGCCGTACTCTTGCTGAGTGTACTTACGCAAATGCCCCTGTATTTCAGAATAAGCAAAGCCCAGTAATCGTAAAAAAGTATCGGGACCGCGCTTGTTGATTTGAGTCAACTTAGCAAGCGGAAGTTTGAAACGCTCAAATAACGCCTGTGTTTTTAAGTCTTTTTGGGCTTCAGCTTCGTTTAGCTGTTCCTCTAAAGCAGGCATAAAAACACTTAGGTAACGGGCAATGACTGCCTGTATCAGCGCCTTTTTTGAGCCGAAATGATAGTTTACGGAAGCCAGATTCACTCCCGCCTCGTGGGTGATCTGCCGTAAAGAGGTCTGTTCAAAGCCGTCTCGCGCAAACAGCGCTTCAGCGGCGTTGAGTATTTTTTGTTGAGTCGTAATGCGTGCTGCCATGATATAAATAAACGCATGATTTAAACATGCGTTTAATTTAATTCATGTGGTTTCAGCGTGCAAGTGTTCGCTGAAATTTATTTTAGTGCTTCCAGTAATGTCTGTGGAATAAAATAAGCACCGTCATAATTTCCAAACGCCCCGCTAACATAGCAAATATCAGCAATAGTTTGGCACCACCGTCCAGGCTTGAAAAGTTACCTGCGGGTCCAATAATTTCGCCAAGCCCCGGACCAACGTTCCCCACAGCGGATGCAGCACCAGAAATAGCGGTTAGAAAATCGAGATCAAACAATGACAGACCTAACGCAATAACCGCTATAAGTAAAAAGTACATAAAGCAGAACGCCACCATAGAGCCAAGCAAAGAGTCGTTAACTCTTCGTTCCTGGTAGGTCTCTACTCTGACTAAATTTGGATGAATAAGCTGACTAAACTGCTTTTTGAGCAGTAATTGTGACAACTGGAAACGGAATATCTTCATGCCTCCGGCCGTAGAGCCGGTACACCCCCCAATGAACATAAGGTAGAAGAAAACCATCAGAGACCAACTGCCCCAGTTGCCATAATCTTCAGTTGCATAACCGGTTGTTGTCACGACGGATACAACATTAAATGCAGTATGCATGAGGGCGTCTCCGAACTCTCGCCCTTTCACTACCTGCACCAAGGTAATAAGTGCAATAGCAATCATTAGAAAGGTCACAAAGGCGCGTACCTGCGTGTCTTTCCATAACGGTTCATAATCGCCTTTCAACGCCCGAATGTAGAGGACAAAAGGTAGCGCACCGGCAACCATAAACAGCGTACCGGTTATCACCAAAAACGGAGTGTCTGAAAAGTGACCGAAAGAAGCGTCATAATTAGAGAAGCCAGCGGTGCCAATGGTTGTCATACCATGAACAAAGGCATCAAAGCTTTTCATACCGCCTATAAGATATAAGGCAATAACAGCAACAGTCAGTATTAAATAAACACGGCCTATGGCTAAAACCATGTGGCTTGATCGAGGCATAAACTTGCCCGACATGTCGGAAGATTCAGCCTGGAACAGACGCATACCACCAACCTGCAAAAACGGTAGTATGGCCATGGCCATAACGATGATTCCAATACCGCCTAACCACTGCAGCATGGCTCGCCACAACAGTACACTGGATGGCAGGTCATCAAGCCCCGAAATAACGGTAGCTCCCGTTGTGGTAATTGCTGACATGGCCTCAAACCATGCGCTGGAAAAATCGAGATAAGGCTGGGCGAAAATAAAAGGCAGCGTAGCAAAAAGGCTCGCCGATACCCAACACAAGGTGGTTAATAGAAAGACTTGCCGGGCCCTAAGCTTCGCGTCGCCAACCGGCTGCAGGAAAAGTGCAACGCCAATCACAAAACCAATGATGGCCAGTGTTAAATACGTCCACTGCTCTTTTTCTGCATTAATAACGGCCATAACAAATGGCGCCAGTAATGCCAAAGACAGCAGCGCCAGCAATCCGCCTACGGCTTTTAATAGAAGCTTTATCGCCTGACGTTTATCAAGCGGCGTTTGCTTAAGCGAGCTGCTGGCCTGAAGCGACATGACTAATTAGACGTATCCAATTCGCTGAATGACTTCACCAAGTCGTCAACGGCTTTCATTTGCTTTAAGTAATCTTCTAATGCGCGTAGTGGCAACGCGCATGGCCCGTCACACTTAGCTTCATCGGGGTTAGGGTGTGCTTCAATAAACAAGCCCGCAATACCCAAAGCCATGCCAGAGCGCGCAAGTTGTGCTGCTTGAGCACGGCGGCCGTCAGCTGAGTCGCTGCGCCCACCCGGGCGCTGTAACGCGTGGGTAGCATCGAAAATGACCGGAGCCATGGTCTTCATTTCATCCATGCCCAGCATATCAACCACCAGGTTGTTATAACCAAAACACGAGCCTCGTTCGCACAGCATGATATTTTGATTACCGGCTTCTGCGAACTTGCTAATAATATGCTTCATTTCATGTGGCGCTAAAAATTGAGGCTTTTTCACGTTAATCATGGCGCCCGTTTCAGCCATAGCAACAACCAGGTCTGTTTGACGCGCTAAAAACGCCGGTAGTTGAAGGATATCGACAACTTCAGACACTGGCTTAGCCTGATGAGGCTCGTGCACATCGGTTATAAGCGGCACATTGAATTGCTGCTTTACTTCCTCAAAAATGCGCAGCCCTTCTTCCAGTCCAGGGCCACGAAAGGAATGCACCGATGAACGGTTTGCTTTGTCAAAAGACGCTTTAAAAACGTAAGGAATACCAAGCTTGTCCGTTACTTCAACATAATGTTCTGCGATTCGCAGTGCCAAGTCTCTAGACTCCAGCACATTCATTCCACCAAACAGAACAAAGGGACTGTCATTGGCTATTTCAATATCATTTAACGCTAACTTTGAAATCATGGTTATTCCTTTTAATTAACTGCCAACAACACGCAGTACTTGACCCGAGAAATACGCCATATAGGTACCGAGGGCATAGCCCATGACTGCCAGCAAGACCCCAACCGGAGCCAACGATGGGTGAAAGGCTGATGCAACCACCGGAGCCGAAGCGGCTCCGCCAACGTTAGCCTGGCTGCCAACTGCCATATAAAAAACAGGGGCGCGTAAAAGTTTAGCAACAAACAGCATTAATGACGCATGAATAATCATCCAGATAGCGCCAATAAGGAAATATTTGGGTGCTTCCACAATTTTAGTCACATCCATGTGTAGCCCAATGCTGGCTACTAGTACATAGACGAAAACAGAACCAATTTTAGAGGCCCCTGCCGCTTCCAACGAGCGTGCCCGAGTAAAAGACAGCGCGATACCACCTGCGGTTGCAAGCACGATAACCCAGAAGAACAAGCTATCTAAACTGAACTTGCTCAGCGCAGGGTAATGTTCACCAATAGCTGGGGCAATCCAGTCAGCTAAAAAGTGAGCTATGCCAGCTACGCCAAAACCAATGGCCAAGATAAGCATTAGGTCTCTCAAACTAGGGTTACGAACGTGTTCCGCCTCGAACTTTTCAACTTTATGGCGAATAGCATCAATTGCCGAGGTATCGGCCCCTGTACGCTCGTCAATTTTCTTGGAGTTGGCTGCCATATATAGCAATACCGCCATCCACAAGTTGGCGACAATAATATCCACCGTCACCATAGCAGAGAAAATATCACCACCGACTTCATACACTTCTTTCATTGCGGCTTGGTTTGCACCGCCGCCTATCCAGCTGCCGGCAATGGTTGTCATGCCGCGCCAAACAGCGTCTGGCCCTGCACCACCCAACATTTCAGGAAATATAAGTGACACCAAAAGCAGCGCAATGGGGCCGCCAATCACAATACCGAACGTACCGGTTAGAAACAGTATTAGCGCTTTCGACCCCAGCCCCAGAATCGCTTTTAAATCCAGGCTTAAGGTTAGCAGCACCATACAGGCCGGAAGTAAGTAGTCCATTGTTATATCAGTTACTGCTGTCGCATTACCGTCAACAATTCCAAAGGTATTCAATAACGACGGCAAGAAGTAACAAAGTAACAGCGCGGGAACAAAGCGATAAAACTTTTTAAACGCCGGGTGGTCGCTATTATTGGTATAAAAAACGAGCCCCAAAATAGCCATTAATAAACCGACGATAACGCCGTCGTTGGTAATAAGCGCGCTAGTCTCTGTTACTGCAGTTTCCGGTGCTAACATACAAACTCCCTTTCAATTAGCCGGCAATTAATGGTGTTTTAGACATAGCCACATGCAATAAAAACGCTATCCAGCCGCAAGCACCAACAAAACCAACCCAGCGCGTCACAGCAGACTGGCCTTTCATGGCGAAAATACCAAAAATAATGTAGCCAATAACACCAATGACTTTATCGGTTAACCAAGGCACTTCTATTGGATACATACCGACAGTCACCATAATGCCAATAGCACTCGCCAGTAGAAGTGTGTCGTTAACGTGAGGAACTATTTTTAGCCATTTTTTCTGTAATGCAGGAGAATCTAACAACCGCAAGACAAAGCGGAATAGAAATAAAATAATAGAAATGAAAACAAATAAAACATGCAGGTGTTTAAAAACAACGTACACAGTATAACCCCTTTATAATAAGTTAAAGATTTCTAAGTTCGGGTAGTAGCTTCAGAGCCTGCTCCAGAAATTCCGGTGAGTAGTAACGGCCTTTTTCATCATCGAGTCGTGTTTTGATATCCGCATCGCTCGTTTCTTCTTCAAACCAGTCCGCAAGCTGCTCGGTCAATAACAACACCTGAGTGCTTAATGCAATATCGCTACCTTGCTTCCCTTCAGGAAGACCTAAGCCGTCCCAGCGCTCTAACCGTTCCATTAACGCACGATGTGCTTTTTGGGTAGCGTCATGTTGACCATGAGTCAGTGCTCTTAATGAACGAGCAACACGCTGCTGGCAAGTCGTTTCGTTAGCAGCAACAGCCGTCGAAGCACAATCTAACAACGGCCGAGCTTGTGCAAATAACGACCAGGCTAAAGCTGTTGCTTCCGCTTCGTCTGCATTAACCGCTTGTGACAAGCGGTAAGCTATGCGCCCTTCTCTGCTTCCATCCAGCACATTATTAAAATGATTCGCATTGTGCAGCATCAACTGGTCGGCTAAGCGCGCCAAGAAGTGATCAGAGTCTTCCAAACAAACAACATTGTCCTGCGCCAGCTGCACGTTTTCCGCAAACAATTGCAATACGTGATGGTCATCGGCTGTTAACGTACGAGAAAGGCCACCAATAAATAAAACCGAACCATGCGCTCGGCAATGGCTGCGGCAATACAGCAGTACAAAGTCCTCACCGTAAAACGAGCCATGGTTAGCAATCACGTTTTCTAGCTCGGCTAAGGCCTTTGAGGGAATAACTGACCGCAGAGTTTGCCCGACACTAACCTGAGAGTCTTCACCATGCGCGGCTAATACTTTATAAGACGTTCCTTCTTCATTGGCCGTCGCATAAAGGGTTTGCTTCGCACCACCAATTACCCAGCTTAACTGCTGAACTAAGCCATCAACAAAGCTATTCATAGGCTGCAGTGCGTATAAGTTTGTTGATGCTGAAATAATTTTTTCCAAACCATGACGGCTTTGGTCTATAGACATAATATCGCGGTAGGAACGCAGCGAGGACATTACTGCAGTAAAGAGTTTTTGCGCGGTTAATTCGGTCTTCGATTTGTAGTCGTTGATATCGTAATTAACAATAACGGTGCGCTCAGGGGCCTGGCCTGGCTGGCCTGTTCGCAAAATAATGCGGGTAAAATGGTTATCCGCTTTCTCGCGAATGTAACGGGCAACCTGAAGACCGGCGTCATCGGTTTCCATAACAACGTCCAGCAAGAGAATTGCCGCATCTGGATGTTCGTCGATAAGTTTTTTCGCTTCCTCCCCGGAAAAAGCACTATAAAACTTCAGACCTCGTCCCAGGAAATTAAAGTCGTTCAACGCCAATTTAGTGACCGCATGCACTTCTGGCTCGTCATCGACAATTAGAATTTTCCAGTATTCTGTCGGTAATTTTGTATTTTGCTGGCTGGCTTCATCAGCAAACATGAACTGGTTGCTCATTACTTGTCTCTCTCCGCCGTGACGTATTGTCCACCTGATACTCGCTCTACACTAGCATAATCCTGCCAGCGGTTAACCTTTTTATAACCATTTTTTGTGAGTAGCTCAATGACACTATCGGCCTGCTGCCATCCTTGCTCAAGTAATAGCCAACCGCCATTTACAAGGTATGATGATGCGCCAACAACAATGTTCTTAATATCGTCTAAACCATCACCGTTTGCTACCAAAGCACTTAACGGCTCAAACCGCACATCGCCCTGGCTAAGGTGCGGGTCAGCTTCTTCAATATAAGGAGGGTTAGACACAATTAAGTCGAATGGCTTATCTGTTGACACGTTAGAGAACCAATCGCTTTGAAAAAACTCAACATCGAGGCTGTTACGTGTAGCATTGCGAGATGCCAAAGCCACTGCGTCGCCGTTCTTATCGCAACCAAGCACCTGCCAATTCGGCTTTTCTGACTTTAACGCCAAAGCAATAGCACCAGTCCCGGTGCCTAAATCCAGCACTCTTGCGTTCTCGGGTAGGTTTAAACTCAAGGCTGCTTCTACCAGAGTTTCTGTGTCTCCCCTGGGTATTAATGTGCTTTCATTGGTTTCAAGTTCTAACGACCAAAACTCTTTACGCCCAGTAATATAGGCTATCGGCTTACCTTTAACCCTATCACTAACCAAGGTTTGAAAGCGTTCCCATTGCACTTCTGTTAAGGCTTTCTCTGGCCATGTCATTATGTACGTTTTGTTTTTGTCCAACACAAAGCTCAACAACGCAAAAACGTCAGCCCTAACGTCATCACTATGCGCTAGCTGCTGACGCGCCCACTGTTGCGCTTCTTCTATGGTCATTCTTGTCCTTCAGACAATGCCGCCAGCTGATCCGCCTGATGCTCAGTAATAATCGGATCCATAATCAAATCCAAGTCGCCCTGCAACACTTCATCCAGCCGATATAAGGTTAAGTTAATACGGTGGTCAGTGACACGACTTTGCGGGTAATTATAAGTTCGAATACGCTCTGAACGGTCACCACTGCCCACTAAGTTACGACGGGTGCTTGCTTCTTCTTGCTGACGTTTTTCGTCCTCGATTTTCTGTAATCGAGCTTGCAGAACTGACATCGCTTTGGCTCGGTTTTTATGTTGTGAACGCTCTTCCTGACATTCAACAACAACGCCTGACGGCAAGTGCGTAATACGAATGGCCGAGTCCGTTCGGTTAACGTGCTGACCACCGGCGCCCGATGCGCGGAAAGTATCGACACGTAAGTCCGCCGGATTAATCTCTATGGCTTCGGCTTCCGGAATTTCTGGCAGAATAGCCACCGTACAGGCCGATGTGTGGATACGACCTTGTGACTCAGTTTCAGGTACGCGCTGCACACGATGACCTCCTGACTCAAATTTCATGCGGCCATAAGCGCCATCGCCATTCATTTGTGCAATAACTTCTTTATAGCCGCCGTGGTCACCTTCATTGGCACTGACTACAGAGATATTCCAGCCATGTTTTTCTGCGTAGCGGCTGTACATACGAAACAGGTCACCAGCAAAAATTGAAGCTTCATCACCACCAGCGCCCGCTCGAATTTCCAGGTAGCAATTGCGATCATCGTTGGGATCTTTAGGCAGCAACAAAATTTGCAATTGCTGTTCCAACTCAGTTTCGTTTTCTTTCGCCTGCTTTAGCTCTTCCTGAGCCATTTCCCGCATTTCTGGGTCGTCTTCTTCGACCATGTCTTTAGCAGCGACCTGGTCTTCCTGGTTTTGCTTATATTTCTCAAAGCAGTCCACGACTTCTTCAAGCTGTGAATACTCTTTCGATAGCCCGCGAAAACGGTTCTGATCGGAAATAACATCCGGTTCACCCAGCAGCGCCTGAACTTCCTGGTAACGCTCAAGCAAACCTTCAAGTTTTCGTTCAATGGATGGATTCAACATATTCTTTTATTTGCCTTCTAAAGGGTCAGAATCGTCGCCTGACCACAATTGCTGTAACACCGCAAGTGTATACTGATCATTGTTCTCACCTGCTGATTTTAACAAATTGGTAGGTTGGTGCGTCAGTTGCTGCACCAGTTTATGGCTAAATTGCTTCAGCACCTCTTCCGGCGCTTTACCTTGCTGCAGTTGAGCCAAGGCTCGTTCTAAATGAGTATCGGCGACAGCTTTCGTGTGTTGTCTGTATGACCGAACCAACTCCACACTGTTGAGCGACTGCAACCAGTCAGTAAATTCCTGCGCCTGCTGACGGATAATTACCTGCGCTTCTTTTGCTGCCTGCTCTCGGTTTCTTATGTTTTCACTAATAATGCTTTGTAAGTCGTCAACCGTATACAAATAGGCATCATCAAGCTCATTAACCTGCTCTTCTATATCTCTGGGCACGGCTAAATCAATCAGTAGCATCGGCTTATGGCGACGTTTCTTCAATGCCTTTTCAACCGTGCCCTTACCCACTATTGGTAAGGTACTGGCAGTTGAGCTCACCACAATATCAGCGTCAGGGAGAAGTTCAGACAGTTCTGACAAACTGTGCGCGGCACCATCCACTTTCTCAGCCAGCTCTCGTGCGCGTTGCAAGGTTCTGTTAGCGACTGTTATTTCCGTCACCCCTTGCTGCTTTAAGTGTTGGGCGACAAGTTCAGAAGTATCTCCAGCCCCAATTAATAACACTTTAGACTTGGCTAAGTTCGAAAAGATATGTCGCGCCATAGACACTGCGGCGTAAGCCACTGACACGGCATTTTGCCCAACGGCGGTTTCATTACGGACAGTTTTTGCGACACGGAATGTTTGCTGAAACAAACGCTCTAAAATACCGCCGACAGCCGCCTGCCGTTTCGCTATTTGATACGCCTGTTTTACTTGCCCGAGTATTTGCGGCTCCCCAAGCACTAGCGAGTCTAAGCCACTGGCAACAGACATTAAATGACTGATAGCCTGATCATTTTTAAACAGATAATGATGATTTTGCAAAGCATCGGGAGGTAAGCTGTGAAAACCCGTGAACCAACCGAGCAATAAATCGTCTGATACATTACCACGGCAATAAAGTTCGGTACGGTTACACGTCGAGACAATGACCGCTTCCTGCACGCCTTGTAAACCACGCACAGCCTGCAATGCGGCGTCGAGCTGCTCGGTATTGAAAGCAACTTGCTCACGCAAATCAACGGGGGCTGTTTTGTGGTTTATTCCCAGAGCTGAAATGGTCATCGGATTGTGTAACTCGTTATCTCAACGCGGTCATGATATTAAGTGGCAGTGATTGTACGTGAAAGCCCTAATCATTGAAAGTCACAGCGCTTTCTGGTCAACTAACGATCCATCGATTACGCCAATAGAAAAATATGATTCAATACCTAACTCGATTTGCGGTTTTGCTGGCTGTGTTGCTTTCCGCAGGCTGCTCAATACCAACACCGTCACACCAGGACAGTAGCCGACAAGTCAATGTTGAGCTTGTCAAAGCACACCAAAATAAGCTGAACACGTTAAATAGCTGGTCGATGTCAGGTCGCATGGCGCTTATTCAGAAAGAGCTCGACAAGCGCGACTCATTTTATGTTAATTGGCAATATCAACCGACTTATCAGGAACTTCGCTTTTCACATCCGTTAAAAGGTCAACTGGCAAGGCTGACCGTTAGCAACCAACAGGCAACGTTAGTAGACTCTAACGGAGCCATGCGCTCGGCGTTAAGTGCCCCTGCTCTTCTGGCGGATGTATTGCCGGTTTATATTCCTTTTGAGCATCTGCATCAATGGGTTGTCGGTCAAAAAACGTCACAACTGAAAAAACTCACGTATTACAACGACGGAACGCTAGCCAGTGCTTCAGTTATTCAAAATGATGAACAGTGGCGTATTCGATGGTTCTATAAGTTAGAAGCAGAAACAAAGCTCCCTCTCCCCGAGCAGGTGCACATTGAAAGCCCGACATTAAAAATAAAGGTACAAATGAACGAATGGCAGACCAGCAACTAACGCTACCAGCGCCGGCAAAACTGAACCTGTTTTTGCACATAACCGGACGCAGGAATGACGGCTATCACGAACTGCAAACTGTTTTTCAATTTTTGGACTACGGCGACACCATAAGTTTTCAACCAGCGCCGGACGACCAGTTCGATTTCATAGATAGCAAGTCTCAAATTGCCAAAGAAGACAATTTAATTTGGAAAGCTTTAGAGCGGCTGCGCCAGGAGCATCTAAATAAAGGCATTAGTCAGTTGCCTGGCGTTACCATTGAAGTTACGAAACGTTTACCTCAAGGCGCAGGCTTAGGCGGCGGCTCATCGGACGCTGCCACAACGCTCGTTGGTCTTAATTACCTATGGGGAGAACGCTTGTCGAACAAGCAGCTTCAACAAATAGGCCTCGAGTTAGGCGCCGACGTTCCCGTATTTATCCATGGAAAGTCATGTTTCGCAGAAGGCATTGGTGAGCAGTTCACGGATGTTGAGCCGCCTACTCCCTGGTACTTGGTTGTTAAACCCAACGTCCATATTTCCACCGCTGAACTTTTTAATCACCCGGACCTAAGGCGAGACTGTAAATCGGTTGAAGCCGCTGTCTGGGAACAAAGCCACCATGAAAATGTGTTCGAGCCAGTGGTCTGTGCTCTGCATCCTGAAGTTGCTAAATTACACGATGCCTTGCTAGAATACGCTCCGACTCGGCTTACTGGCAGTGGAGCATGTCTATTTTCGACGTTCGAGAGCAGACAAGCGGCAGAGGAAGCTCAAAAGCACATTCCTCAGGAACTGTGTTCATTTATTGCTCAAGGCCAGAACCGTTCACCACTATTCCAAACATTAACCCAATAAAAGTCGAGGTATGTTGTGCCTGACATGAAACTTTTCGCTGGCAACGCTACCCCCGAGCTAGCGCAGAAAATCGCCGATCGTTTATACATTAAACTGGGTGAAGCGTCTGTTGGACGTTTCAGTGATGGCGAAATCAGTGTCGCTATTAATGAAAATGTCCGCGGTTCCGATGTCTTTATTTTGCAATCCACCTGCGCACCTACCAACGATAACCTCATGGAGCTTATCGTCATGGTTGATGCACTGCGTCGTGCATCTGCAGGCCGTATTACCGCTGTAATGCCTTATTTTGGCTACGCTCGCCAGGATCGCCGCGTTCGTTCTGCTCGTGTTCCTATTACTGCGAAAGTCGTTGCTGACTTTTTATCAAGCGTTGGTGTTGACCGCGTTCTGACCGTTGACTTGCATGCTGAACAAATTCAAGGGTTCTTCGATGTTCCGGTCGATAACGTATTTGGCACACCGGTATTACTTGAGCACATGCGCCAACAGCAATTCGACAACCCAGTGGTTGTTTCTCCGGATATCGGTGGCGTTGTTCGTGCCCGCGCGTTTGCCAAGTTAATGGACGACACCGACTTAGCAATTATCGATAAGCGCCGCCCTTCTGCTAATGTTTCTCAGGTCATGCACATTATTGGGGATGTTAAAGGACGCGACTGCATTATTGTCGATGACATGATTGATACTGGCGGCACACTTTGTAAAGCAGCGGAAGCGCTTAAAAGCCATGGTGCTAAACGCGTTTTTGCTTATGCAACACACCCGGTATTTTCCGGTAACGCTGTTAAGAATATAGAAGAGTCGGCGATTGACGAACTTGTGGTTACTGACAGTATTCCACTTAGCGAAGAAATGAAGGCGACAGGAAAAGTGAGTCAACTGACACTTTCCGGCATGTTGTCTGAAGCACTTCGTCGCGTCAGTAATGAAGAGTCTATCTCTGCAATGTTCGAGTACTGATAAAGTTGTTTTTTTGAGACTTCAGTGCTAGTATTGCGCGCCCTTGGAAACCGGCCTCGTCGTCGGTTTCTGAGTATCTGGGTCAGCAGCTTGGTCGCGAGTGCTGACAAATTAAAACATTTAACAATGAGAGCCCAATATCATGGCTGAATTAGATTTCACAATTAAAGCAAGTGTCCGTGGGGACAAGGGGAAAGGTGCGAGCCGCCGCCTGCGTCATGCGGATAAAGTACCTGCCATCCTATATGGTGGTAAAGGTGAGCCAGTAGCGTTAGAAATGGATCACAACAAAGTGAACAACATGGCTGACTACGAAGCCTTCTATTCACACATTCTGACGTTAGACATCGACGGCAAAAAAGAACAATGCATCTTAAAAGATATGCAGCGTCACCCGTACAAGCCTAAGCTGACTCACTTGGACTTCCAACGTGTTGAGAAAGGCCAGAAGCTGCACACTAACGTACCTCTTCACTTCTTGAATGAAACAACGGCGAAAGGCGTTAAAGAAGAAGGTGGTGTTGTTGTTCACCACGTCAATGACGTTGAAATCCTGGTTCTTCCAAAAGACTTACCAGAGTACCTGGAAGTTGACATCGCAGAACTGAGCGTTGGTGACACTATTCACCTAACTGACTTGAACCTTCCTAAAGGTGTTGAGCTGGTTGAGTTGACTAAAGGTGAAGACCACGACCAGGCGGTTGTTTCTGTTTCAGCTCCTCGCGTAGAGAAAGAAGAAGACGAAGAAGAAACAGTAGCACCGGATGAAGTTCCTGCAGAGAAGAGCAAAGACGACGCTGCTGACGAAGAGTAAGCACTAGTCCTAGCTATGGGAACAAGCATTAAGCTGTTAGTGGGCCTGGGGAATCCAGGCCCCGAATACGAAAAAACCCGCCATAACGCGGGTTTTTGGTTAGTTGAAGACTTTTGTCGACGACACGGCGTTACATTATCCGCCGATACCAAATCAAAAGCACTAATAGGTCGTTATCAGCAAGGCGCTCACGATCTGCGCATTGTTCTACCCCAGAACTACATGAACCGCAGCGGCTTTTCTGTCGCACATATCGCCAATTTCTATAAAATTCCGCCAGAGTCGATACTCGTCGCATACGACGAACTCGACCTACCTCCTGGCATAGCGAAATTTAAAAAAGGCGGCGGTGCGGGTGGCCATAACGGCATTAAAGATATTATCGCGCAAATTGGCAGCCAGGACTTCCTGCGACTGCGAATTGGCATTGGGCATCCTGGGCACAAATCGAAAGTAACCGGTTTTGTGCTGGGTAAAGCGCCAGCAACTGAACAGCGACTCATTGATGACTGTATCGATGAAGCCAGTCGCAGTATTGACACATTAATGGAACAAGGCTGGACGGATGCGCTTCAACGCCTCCACAGCTACCGTCCTCAACAGAAAGGTTAACTCATCATGGGATTTCGGTGTGGTATTGTTGGTTTACCCAACGTCGGTAAATCCACTTTGTTCAATGCACTGACTAAAGCAGGCATTGAAGCAGCAAACTTTCCTTTTTGTACAATTGAACCTAATACCGGTGTGGTTCCGGTTCCGGATACTCGCCTGGACAAACTAGCTTCAATTGTTAACCCAGAGAAAGTACTGCCAACGACCATGGAGTTCGTTGACATTGCAGGCCTGGTAAAGGGTGCCTCAAAAGGTGAAGGCTTAGGTAACCAGTTCCTGGCTAATATTCGTGAAACTGACGCTATTGGACACGTCGTCCGCTGTTTCGAAGATGACAACATCGTCCACGTGAGCGGCGGAATTAACCCTGCTGATGACATTGACACAATTAACACCGAATTAGCATTAGCCGATTTAGACTCCGTCGAAAAAGCTTTGCACCGTTTAGGCAAGAAAGCCAAAGGTGGCGACGCTCAGGCCAAGGCTGAAATTGCCGTACTGGAAAAGCTAAAGCCGGCATTGGACGAAGGCCACATGGCTCGTTCAGTAGAGTTGACGAAAGAAGACCGGGCAACCATTCGCTCATACAACTTACTGACATTGAAGCCAACTATGTACATTGCCAACGTCAATGAAGATGGCTTTGAAAATAACCCCCACCTGGACACAGTTCGCAAAATAGCGGCAACCGAGAATGCCGTTGTTGTGCCGGTTTGTGCGGCCATTGAATCAGAAATTGCTGAGCTGGACGACGCCGACAAAGAAGAGTTCCTGTCGGAGATTGGTCAGGAAGAGCCTGGACTTAACCGTGTTATTCGTTCTGGTTACGAGCTTCTGAACCTGCAAACATACTTTACGGCCGGTCCTAAAGAAGTTCGCGCATGGACGGTAAAAGTCGGTTCTACAGCGCCACAAGCCGCGGGTCGTATTCATACCGATTTTGAAAAAGGCTTTATCCGTGCTGAAGTCGTCGGCTATGACGACTACATTGAACATAACGGCGAGCAAGGTGCAAAAGACGCCGGTAAGTGGCGCCTGGAAGGTAAAGACTACATTGTTAAAGACGGTGACGTCATACACTTCCGCTTTAACGTCTAAGAATGTAATACTGCTTCAAAGCTGCTCAATTCAAAGTTGAGCGGCTTTTTTAGTTACTCTTCAGCAATGTCCTCGTACATGGGTGCCAGTTTAGACAACAACTGATTCTGGGCGGATACCGACACATTGTGCTTCTCCATCGCAATAATCAAATGCTCAACCAGCGCATTAAAGTCAGCATGCGTTATTCCTAACCCTTCATGCGAAACGGCCATTGACTCACCATTGTAGTCACAAGGACCACCAACAACATCGCAAACTTGTTCAGTAATCTGCTTATGCACCCGAGTAATGTCAACACCATCGAAGTGATGAACAATGCGATCATCACCGCCGACCCGGTACAACATTTCTTCCACTATTGAAGATATTCCCTCTTTCTCGCCAAGCTGCTGATAAAGACTTTGACCCGATACCATTGGCGATAATATGAGAAGGCACAAAAACGCTATTATTCGCATGATCATCTCCTTTAAAACGCTGCTTGCAATGACAGATACCAGCCATTTTGGTCATCTAGACCTGCAATAGAGCCTAAGTCGGTATATGCGCCTACGACAGAAACCGCCTTTGATGGAAAGTACGCCACAAAAACATCTTTCCATGCGTTCTCTTTAGCGAAACTCAGGTTATCGGGCTTTTCCCGGAACTCAACACCGACAGCCCAATACCGGTTTAAAAATGCGGCCACAGAAGCTTCAGCCACCCACTTGGCATTCTGCTCATTATCACCACCAAAACCCAATAGACCAATCTGGTTTGCGCGCGTGCGACGTACCGTTAAGTTAGCAACCCAAGTTCGATGAAATGGCCCATCCAACCAAGCTTTAGCAGCACTGACATACCAGTCAGTATCACTGTCATCTAACGCGCCAACCGCGCTAGGTAGAGCAAATTTCTGATTTTTCTTATATTGTGCTCCAACACTTAATTGAGGCCAGTCACCGTAAACCAGATTCCCAAATAGACGAACTTTCGCACCCACTACCTTCTGCTCGAGCTCTCCCCCTATCGTCGATAGGTCGAATGTCTGCTGAGCATAAGACAGTTCGACACGATTGCTCCAGGAGAAGCTGGCTCCCTGAACGCTAAGTCGAAAATCATCAACAGAGACTTCACTGATATTAACGGTCGCTCCCCACTCTCCAGTATCTGCGTAGGAGCTGAGCGTCGCCCAGGGAACAATACCACCACCTCCGGCTCCCTCAATAGTCGACGCGCCGCCTGTCGCCAGTAGCTTTGACCCAGTATCGGCAAAAGTTGTTAACGGTGACACTGCAAGCACCAAAGCGGCTGCACTCAATAATCCTCGTTTAATCACAAGACTCTCCCTTTAGTCTGTTATTAAAATCATTAAAAGAAATTGGCTTGCTAAAGTAAAAACCCTGAAGAACATCACATTTCTGTTTTTTCAGCCATTCCCAGCTTTCAGTGTCTTCAACTCCTTCCGCAACGACTCTTAACCCGAGTTCATGGGCAAGCTGAATTGTTGACCGAACAATTGATTGATCAACCGGACTGCTCACTAGATATTGAACAAAAGCCCTATCTATTTTTAATTCGGTTACCGGCAAACGTCGCATTTGCTCCAGTGACGAATAACCCGTTCCGTAATCATCAATAGAAACCTGATAACCTTTTTCCCTAAGCCAGTTTAATCGTTCAATCGCCGCATCCGGATCACTCACAATGGCACTTTCGGTCACTTCCAGGACCAAGTGTCTATTCAGTGCGGGCATATCTTCTTCAAGCTCAGCGATAACAGAAAGAATTTCGTCACTAAGCAAATCAATGGCAGAAAGGTTAATACTTAAACTAAAACCGTCTGGAGCATTAAGATGCCGTAGGTAATCCGCAGACTGCCTGAATACCCATTGCGTCAGCTTTTTTATTAGCCCTGACTGTTCAGCCAGTGGAATAAATTCATCAGGCCCGACAAAACCAAGCTTTTCACTGTTCCATCTTAATAGGGCTTCCGCGCCTATGGTTTTTCCGCTTTGTGTTTCTATTTTTGGCTGAAGAAGCAAAGTCAGTTCATCATTTTCAGCCGCGTAGTCCAGGTGTTCCAGGATATCAAGCTTCCGCATGTGCTGCTCATCAAGCCCTTCAGTGTAAAAGAACACAAAGTCATGTTGTCGTTTAGCTTCCTGCGCACTCACCTGCGCTCGGCGTAACAACGTATCGAAGGCTTTGCCTTGTCGAGGAAACTCGACAGCACCAACATTAAAAGACACCGGATAATCACTCTCACCTACTTTTACGGGCTTTTCCAGGAATGAGTAAAGTTTCTGAATAAGCTTATGTTTCTCTGATAACTCCTGCTCAAAAACCAAGGCAAACTCATCACCGCCGATACGAGCTGATAGGCACTGTTCATCAAAATCTATAATCCGCTGAGCAACTTGTTTTAACACAAGATCCCCGACCTCTTGGCCGAGAGTATCGTTCAATGTTCGGAATTTACGGATATTGACCAACAGTAATGTTCCTACTGAGCCGGCCTTAAGCAACCCTTCTAAATCGGCGGCAAACTGGGTTCTATTCGGCAGCCGAGTCAGTTGATCGTGCGTCGCTTGAAAAGATATACGTCGTTCACGCTCAGACACAGCCCCTTTCATTGACTCAAAGGTTATTGCTAATTCACCAAATTCATCGGCACGCTTCTCAAGATTCAAGTCGCCATAGTCACCTTTTTGCAGTTGTTTAGCCGCTTCCGTCAGTCTTGAAAGCGGCCTTGAGACACTGCGTGCCATCAGTAAAGCAACCCCACCAGCTATTAACACAGCAAGCCCGCCAATCAACAACATTTGCAGCTGAACACGGTGAAAGTCGGCCATAGCTTCTTCAAGTGACGACGACAACAGTACGTGCACTTGTTCCCCCTGCGAAGCATCAAGCAATGCCTCTTTCCCAACTAACGCTTGTTGCTCGAGCCAGTTAGGTAGAGCGCTTTGACGTTTCAGCGCACTCTGCAAGTTAACCTGGACACCCGGCTCAAGGCTGGATGCTATTAACTTTTTTGAGGACTCATTCCAAAGCGTTATATCAGCATTCGCCAAATTTTGTAGCTCTGTCGCCAATTGAGAATCTATCTGAAAACCTAGAGTAGCCCAGGCAATAAGTTGCGGAGCCTTCACCGGAACCGTTATCAACTGAAACAGCTCACCATCAACAATGGCCAGCTGCTGACCACTTGAGTTATTAGTAATTTCATCACCAATTGGGTGGGTGGCAGCAATCTCTTCTCCTGTCGGCGTTCGTAGCACCATCAATTCAGTATTGATGCGCTCTCCGTGATTCACTAATACGGACACGATAGTGTCTTTATCGCCGCTAGCCACTGCTCGCTTGAAGCCAAAGTCATCGGTCAACACTTGTGCCGCTTGCAGCAACAACTCACTGCGGCTATTCAGAAGTTCGCGAAAAACTCGTTCACTGACATTCAGCTCTTGAGCGATGGAGCGTTCAGCTTGTTGTTTTACACTAAAGCCCATTGCTGTCAGAGACAGTGCAATAGCCCCTGAAACAAGCAGCAATAGAATAACAACCAGTCTGGTGCGAAAGCGCCGAATCATAAATTACCTGTTCGGTTGAATCGTTGCTCTAGACGTGACTTTGGTTCCTTGTCTTCCTCTTCGTTTATCACATTTAACGACAGCGTTCTGTTTTCTCCATTCACCAAAGACACCTCTTTTGCCAACGTTAGATCCGAACCTATCAGCGGATGCCATAGACGAGCCTTTACTGATGACTCGCTCTGGATATTTATATCGAGAGTCACTTTGCCTTCTTCATCGGTTACCCAGGCGGTTTCTCGGTCAGTAATAATGATATGGGCTATCATTTGGTCATGAATATTGCAGCCTAATGTCACCAAACCCGGTTTATTAAAGCTTAATGTCGGCTTTTCTTCATTGGCGTATAACTTAAGCTCAAAAGGCTTAGGCTTCGAGAACGAATAGACATGATGACGAATATTGTCGCTGTTTGGGAAAGTGACTTCACTTCCGGCTTTTATAGCCGTCATAAAGGGTGTGAACTGACGATCAACCTGATCAATGATCGTTTTCTCGATTTTGAGCTCTGCATTGTCAGTCACATATTCGTTATCAACAATGACCACTGCATTTGGCAATGGCTTGTCCTTTGCGTCAACAATAGTCAGCGTCAGCTCTTCTGCATTAACCGTCATGACCGACTGAAAACACACGAAAGTGACCAAAAGGTAATTAAGCGCTCTCAAATGAAACTCCATTTTAGATTAATAATTCTAGATTACCCCACATCACAAATTCCGCAACTTTAGCTTCCGAAACAACGTGATCTTCCTCTCTCTCCATTCGTAATGTGTTATACCTATTAATGTTAATTACCTATGAAAACTTGCCGCAGGAGGTTTACTTTATGACTCAAGGATATCGCACTGAAAGCGACAGTATGGGTGAAGTTCAGGTTCCTGAAGACGCGCTCTACGCGGCACAGACACAACGCGCGGTCGACAACTTCGCAATAAGCGGGTTAACGATGCCAACCGATATGATTCAGGCTATAGCCAGAGTCAAAGCCGCAGCAGCTAAAGCCAATACCAAAGTGGGCAGTTTAGAAGAAAAGCAGCGAGACGCAATTGTCAAAGCCGCCGAACAAATTATAAACGGTGAGCACCACGCCCATTTCCCTATCGACATTTTTCAAACGGGCTCGGGCACCAGCTCTAATATGAACGTCAATGAAGTTATCGCTAACTTGTGCAAACAGGACGGCGTTGACGTTCACCCCAATGACCACGTCAACCAGAGTCAATCGAGCAATGATGTCATACCTACGTCCATTCAAGTTGCCAGCGTGTTGGCCGTGGAGCAACGATTACAGCCAGCCATTAAGCATTTAATGGAGGTTATTCGTAGTAAAGCTGTCGAGCTTCGGGACGTCGTAAAAACCGGACGAACCCACTTAATGGACGCAATGCCTATGACATTGGCGCAAGAGCTGGAAGCATGGGCCGGGCAGCTTAGTCATTCGGCAGAACAGCTACCACAATTGCTTCAGCACAGCCGTATTCTGCCCCAGGGCGGCACAGCGATAGGTACCGGAATTAATGCCCCAGAGGGCTTCGCAGAAGCTTTTGCAAAAGAACTCAGCGACTTCACTGGTACTGAATTTAAGACATCCCCAAATCCATTTACAGGCATTGCGGGACAAGAATTGAATCTGCAGTTACACGGCCAATTGAATACCCTGGCAACGACGCTGTTAAAAATAAGCAATGACTTACGCTGGATGAACAGTGGTCCACTGGCTGGCCTGGGGGAAATTCAGTTAACGGCACTTCAACCCGGCAGCAGCATAATGCCCGGTAAAGTAAACCCGGTAATACCGGAAGCCGTCGCTATGGTAGCTGCACAAGTTAACGGCAACCACACCACTATTACAACTGCGGCTCAGCAAGGGAACTTTCAGCTGAACGTTATGCTGCCCGTTGTGGCCTATAATTTACTACAGTCGATAGAGCTTCTGACAAACAGCTGTCATGCCTTAGCTGATAAAGCCATTAAAGATTTTGAAGTCAACGAAGAGCGCCTTAATGAAGCCTTGGCTAAAAACCCTATTTTAGTGACCGCGCTTAATCCTGTTATTGGTTACAGTAAAGCCGCTGAGATAGCGAAAAAAGCTTACCAAAACGGTCGCCCTATTATCGATGTTGCGGACGAAATGACCGATTTAGGACGTGAGCGCCTGGAACAACTATTAAACCCTAAAAAGTTAACAGAAGGTGGCGTCAGCCAATAACGAATTAAAGGAGTCGTACAATGAGTCAACCTCATGTCGTTATAACAGGAGCAAACCGGGGCATTGGTTTTGAATTTGCAAAGCAATATGCCAAAAAAGGCTACAAAGTGACGGCTGTTTGCCGTAATAACTCTAAGCAGTTAACCGAATTGGATGTCGACATTATAGAAGGTGTTGACGTTACCAAAGCTTCAGACTTGTTGCGTTTAAAAGAAACATTGGCCGACAAGAAAGTGGACATTTTGATCAATAACGCAGGTCTACTGCACAAAGATGTTTTAGGTGAGCTGGACGCTGGTACCATTCGGGCGCAATTTGAAGTCAATGCATTAGCGCCCTTGCGGGTAACCGAGGCATTACTGGATAACTTATCAAAAGGCAGCAAAATTGCGTTGATTACGAGCCGGATGGGCTCAATTGCCGACAACGGCTCGGGCAGCCGCTATGGTTACAGAATGTCTAAAGCCGCGTTAAATGCAGCGGGCAAGTCTCTTTCTATTGATTTAAAAGACAAAGGCATTGCTGTCGCGATACTGCATCCAGGCTTCGTCCAGACCGACATGGTCAATCATGCGGGGGATATTCCGGCAGAAACGGCGGCCGAACGACTCATGCAACGAATCGACGAACTTTCAATGGAGTCGACGGGCGAGTTTTATCACAGTAATGGTGACCCTCTTCCATGGTGATTTGACTCCTTTTTAATCAAATGACTGTTTTTTTGCACAAACGCGCTGCTTTATCGTATTTTTTCTCAAAAATAGGTTGACGGGTTGCGGAGCGATTTGCATAATACGCGCCGCACTCACAGAGAGCGGAAAGTTAAAAAAGTTGGCTACGTAGCTCAGCTGGTTAGAGCACAGCACTCATAATGCTGGGGTCGCAAGTTCGAATCTCGCCGTAGCCACCAACTTAACTGAGAAATGTGCGGACGTGGTGGAATTGGTAGACACGCTGGATTTAGGTTCCAGTGCCTCACGGCGTGAGAGTTCAAGTCTCTCCGTCCGCACCAACTCTCTCTCAGGGTAGCTAAAATTGGGGCATAGCCAAGCGGTAAGGCAGCGGGTTTTGATCCCGCGATTCCCAGGTTCGATCCCTGGTGCCCCAGCCATTAGCTTCTTTAATTTATTTTGTGATTGCTGTCCTTAGTTGGATGGGGCATAGCCAAGCGGTAAGGCAGCGGGTTTTGATCCCGCGATTCCCAGGTTCGATCCCTGGTGCCCCAGCCATACTAACTACTGTTGCGGTGGTGGCGGAATTGGTAGACGCGCTAGCTTCAGGTGCTAGTGTCCGAAAGGACGTGAGGGTTCAAGTCCCTCCCTCCGCACCACAACAGACAATGGCCACCTCAGGGTGGTTTTTTTGTGCCTGTTTTTAGTCTAACTTCCCTGTACTCACCTAATCTCCAATAGCTTGCTTTATTAAGAAGTTTTTCAGCAACGGCGCTTTTGCCGCGGTTAGCGAGACATCAGCAATGAACCGCGCTAGTGGATGAGTACTGCGCCAGCTTATTTGAAGCGCATCCATTAACCGCATCATTTTAGCATTCTCAAATTTTCGTTGTTTTTCGTACGCGTTAAGCGCCTGGATCACTGGTTTGTTGGATAATTCACTGACCAAACACTGAATATCGGCGAAACCCAGATTAACCCCCTGCCCCGCCATAGGATGAATACTGTGTGCCGAGTCACCTAACAGGGCGATACAGCCATTAAAGGTATAGTTTAATGCGTGCTTACGCTGCAAAGGAAAGCTCGCCGCTTTTATGACGCGAAATTTTCCGACACGAGGCTCGAACACTGAACACAAATGTTTCTGAAGCGCCGACTCATCGTGCTGAAGCGCCCTAATGCTTGCTCTTTCATCGTAGTCAATGAGACAAGCTTTTGTATCAGACAACGGCAGTAACGCGTAAGGTCCCTGCGGTCTGAATACTTCCCAGGTCTCCGGCTCTATAGGCTGTTCTAGCTCAACATTCGCAAGCAAACAGCGTTGATCGTAGTCCCAACCGCGATAGGCAATATTACTGAGTTTCGCAATAATGGAGTTTGCGCCATCACACCCGAGCAGTAAATCAAAAGGTATGAGTTCGTTGTTCGTCAGCCTAACCGTTTTCTGCTGACTGTCTAACGAGTCAATACGCTGCTCAGTAACGAAATCGACATTGTCATAGTCGCGTAAGCACTGCCAAAGCGAAGACTGTAACGCATTGTTTTCTACCATAACTCCCAGTGATGTCAGACCCACTTCACTGGCATCAAAGGTTAAGCTCCGCCCTGACTGAGTAGTCACGGTTAACCGTTGGTAGTCTTTTACTTTGCCTGGGTCAATAACACCATGAATGCCAAGTGATAAAAGCCACTGCCAGTTAGCCGCATTCACAGATGAAATTCTGAGGTCCCAATTATTGTTCTGGTTGTCGAGTGACGGTGGGTTACTCTCAAATAATTTAACGTGGGCCCCAGCTTTCGCGAACGCAAGCGCTGAAGCCGCACCAACCATACCACCACCATTTATGACAACTGTTAAATCTTGCATAGAACCGCAAAAGCCTGTGATTTTAAGTTCTCTATAAATAACACATTTTTAGTGTCTTTTCCGTTATCATGGGCAGATTCAGCGGTAGAAACATCACATTTTTTAAGAGCACACGAATGCCAACAACAGAGACCTCTCAAAAAGCCGTTATTCTCGCCTCGTTTTTAATTTTAAGCGCGGAAGCGAGCTTTGCCGGTGTGAGTGCTCTGGTAAAATTCATCAGCCAGGATCAACCCTTCGAACAACTGGTGTTTTTTCGAAACTTAACGGCGTTTTTAGTGTTACTGCCATGGCTTTGGCGAAAAGGTGCCAGCTCTTTAAAAACAACACGACTCGGCTTGCACTTAGTCAGAGCGGCTGCCGGCATCACTGCGATGTATCTCTTCTTTTATGCTATTGCCACCATACCGCTTGCTCAAGCCACATTGGTACTGCTGTTATCCCCATTCCTAATTCCCGTTATTGGCTGGCTTTGGTTAAAGGATTATGTCGCCCGCCAAACCTGGCTAGCTATTGCGCTTGGTTTTGTTGGTGTGTTTATTTTCCTCGACCCAATGAACAGTGAACTGTCTCCGGTCATTGCTGTGGCATTTTTAGCAGCGGCTTTAGCCGCATTTACTAAGACCGTAATACGTCGTATGTCCAGCACAGAATCGGCCAGCAAAATTGTGTTTTACTTTTCGGCATTAGCCACAATTGCGTCAGGCATTCCTTTACTTTGGTTATGGGAGCCTATTCCGAGCCATCATTGGTTTGGTGTTTTAGCGATGGGTTTACTGGCCGTATACGGTCAGTTAGCTATGACCAAAGCCTTTTCAATTGCCCCTCCGGCAAAAGTCGGCGTATTTACTTACAGCTCTGTTATTTTCGCCGCACTACTGGGCTTTTGGCTGTTTAATGAAGCACTTGCCTGGCACATGTTATGGGGCGCTCTCATCATATTTGTGGCGGGTTATTTTGCAATACGATCGCGTCGTAAAAGCTAGCAAATTCGTGTTTGGCAATTTGCCCCAATAAACGATAAAATACGCGGTCTTAATTCTAGAACCTATCAACCATCGAGTCGTCATGAGCAAGAAGTTATATATCAAAACATGGGGTTGTCAGATGAACGAGTACGATTCAGCAAAAATGGCTGACTTACTCAAATCGACGCACGGGTACGATGTGGCAGAAGAAGCAGAAGACGCTGATCTGATCTTACTGAATACCTGCTCCATTCGCGAAAAAGCTCAGGAAAAGGTTTTCCATCAGCTGGGGCGTTGGAAAAACCTTAAGCAGAAAAAGCCAGACTTACTCATTGGCGTGGGTGGCTGCGTGGCTTCGCAAGAAGGCGATGAAATACGTTCACGCGCGCCTTTCGTCGACATTATATTTGGGCCGCAGACATTGCACCGTTTACCGGAAATGGTTAACCAAGTCAGCGAAACCCACGCACCGATGGTTGATGTATCTTTCCCTGAAATTGAGAAATTCGACCGTTTACCGGAGCCCAAAGCAGACGGCGCTAGTGCATTCGTATCTATTATGGAAGGTTGCAGCAAATACTGTTCGTTCTGCGTGGTTCCTTATACTCGTGGTGAAGAAGTCAGCCGCCCTGTTGACGATGTTATTTATGAAATTGCTCAGCTGGCAGATCAAGGCGTACGCGAAGTTAATTTGCTTGGTCAAAACGTAAATGCCTACTTAGGTGAACACTTTGACGGCACTCAATGTCGCTTTGCTGAGTTACTTCACCTGGTTGCAGCCATTGATGGTATTGACCGTATTCGTTACACCACGTCGCATCCGGTTGAGTTTACTGACGACATTATTGAAGCGTACACAACTATCCCTGAGCTGGTGAGTCACCTGCACTTACCGGTGCAAAGCGGCTCAGACCGCGTACTAACAATGATGAAACGCGGCCATACTGCGCTTGAATACAAATCCAAAATGCGTGCATTAAAGAAAGCACGTCCAGACATTGCCCTGTCATCTGACTTTATTATTGGCTTTCCGGGTGAGTCCGATGCCGATTTTCAGGCTACGATGGATTTGATCCAGGCAGTTGATTTTGACATGAGTTTCAGCTTTATTTATAGCGCACGTCCGGGCACTCCGGCTGCAGACTTACCTGACGATGTTTCAGAAGAAACGAAAAAGCAGCGCTTGCAAATTTTACAGCAGCGACTGAACCAACAGTCTATGGCGCACGCGCGACGTATGTTGGACACCGAGCAGAGAATTCTGGTCACCGGACCATCGAAGAAAAACCCGATGGAACTGTCAGGCAGAACGGAAAATAACCGGGTTGTAAACTTTGTTGGGCAACCCCATATGATAGGTCAGTTCGTTGATGTTCGTATCACCGAAGTGTTACCGAACAGCTTACGTGGTGAGCTTATTCGCGAAGAAGCTGACATGGGACTGCGTGTCGACACCGCGCCCGAAACTATTTTACAAAGAGGCAAAGTCAACGAACCCGACGAGTTGGGTGTTGTAAAAATGCCTCCCCAAGCGAGTTAAAGAGGAATCGATTGAGTCCACAAACGCAAACGCTAGATTTTGAATTAGAGCCGACGGATTCTCGTCGGCTTTCTAACCTCTGCGGGCCTTTAGATGAGAACCTGCAACATATAGAGCGCCGTCTTGGCGTTGAAATTACCCATCGTGGCCACCAGTTCCGTCTAATTGGCAATGCCAAAACCGTTTCTTCGGTGCAAAAGTTGCTGCTTGATTTATATGTCGATACTGCACCAATGAAAGGTCGTGACGGTCAAATTGAGCCAGAGCAGGTGCATTTAGCCATTCAACAGGCCAAAGTTCTTGAACAGGACCGCGACAAAGGCGACCCGGCCGCAGAAAAAATGACACACATTAAGACCAAACGCGGTCTTATTAAGCCACGCAACCATAACCAAGCTGAGTACGTCCGAGCTATTTTGGCACACGACGTGAACTTTGGTATTGGGCCTGCTGGAACGGGTAAAACCTACTTAGCCGTCGCTTGTGCCGTTGACGCGCTTGAACGACAGGAAGTTCGTCGTATTCTACTCACCCGTCCTGCAGTCGAAGCGGGTGAAAAGCTCGGGTTCTTACCCGGTGACTTAGCGCAAAAGGTAGACCCCTATTTAAGACCGCTTTATGACGCCCTATTTGAAATGCTTGGCTTTGAAAAAGTTGAAAAGCTTATTGAAAGAAACGTCATTGAAGTAGCACCACTAGCTTATATGCGCGGTCGTACTCTGAACGATGCCTTTATCATTCTGGATGAAAGTCAAAACACCACCTGCGAACAAATGAAAATGTTCCTGACACGTATTGGTTTTAATTCACGAGCGGTAATTACCGGTGATATTACTCAGGTAGACTTGCCACGTGGCCAACGTTCTGGTTTGCGCCACGCCATTGAAGTGCTAAACAAAGTGTCCGATGTGAGTTTTACGTTCTTTCAGGCCGGTGATGTTGTCAGACATCCGGTTGTTCAGCGTATTGTTCAGGCCTACGACGAGTTCGATAAACGTTCATGAGTAACGTCACGGTCGATTACCAAATAGCAGAAGGTATAGAGTCTGCCCCGGAAGAGTCGATTATAGTAACCGCAGTTAACGCGGTTGCTGACATACTTGCGCTCGACAAGCCTTTGGAAATAACGGTTAGAGTTGTGGGCGATAAAGAGGCCGCACAACTCAATCATCAATTCCGAGAGAAAGACTACCCCACGAATGTGCTCTCATTTCCGTTTGAAAGTCCTGTGGAGTTACCTGTGCAATTACTGGGTGATTTGGTCATCTGTCAAAGCGTGGTTGAACGTGAGGCAAAAGAGCAGCATAAGTCATCCATCGCCCACTGGACGCACATGGTAATACACGGTACTCTGCACCTCTTAGGTTACGACCATATACAAGAAGAAGATGCGGTCGAAATGGAAGCTTTAGAGCAGAAAGTTATGGCCTCTCTCGACTATCCAGACCCATACGAAATTACAAGCAACACGGAGCAAACACTTTAATGAGCGACGACAACCCCCACTCAGCCAACGGCTCGTCGGGTAAATCTTGGGCAGCCAAGTTATTACAAATATTCACCGGTGAGCCGAAAAGCAGAGAAGAACTCGTCGATTTAATACAGGACGCTGAAGAACGCGACCTGATTGATAACGATACCAAGGAAATGATTGAAGGTGTCCTGGACGTTGCTGAACTCAAAGTTCGCGATATTATGATCCCGCGCTCACAAATGGTCACCATCGATGTGCACCAAAGCGTTGAAGAGTTTCTGCCTATCGTTATCGAATCACAGCACAGCCGCTACCCTGTCGTCACTGATAACAAAGACCAGGTAGAGGGCATTCTTCTGGCAAAAGACTTGCTCAGCTATGGCTTTAACGCCACTGACGAAGAGTTTTCGCTAGACAAAGTTATGCGCCCTGCTGTTATTGTTCCAGAAAGCAAACGTGTTGACGTTTTACTGAAAGACTTTCGCTCAAACCGCTACCATATGGCTATTGTTGTCGATGAGTACGGCGGAGTCTCAGGGCTTGTTACGATAGAAGATATTCTCGAAGAAATTGTCGGCGAAATTGAAGATGAAACCGATATCAATGAGAGTGACGACAAACAAAACATTCGTCGCTTAAGCCCGACTCGATACTCAGTTAAAGCATTAACCACTATTGAAGACTTTAACGAGTACTTTAAGTCAGAATTCAGCGACGAAGAGCACGACACAGTAGGCGGCTTAATCGCTCATGGCTTTGGACATCTTCCGCAAGCCGGAGAAGAAATTACCTTAGGCAATTTCACTTTCCGTATTACTAACGCCGACAAACGACGGATTCAGCAACTTCAAGTAAGCATTCAAGAAGTCGAGTCTTCGGAGAACGCCGAATAATGAAGAAACGCTGGGGGAGTAAGCTTAACTCTCTGTTCTTGCTTTTGTCCGGAGCATCTTTAACTCTGGCATACTCCCCGTTCAACTGGCATTGGTTGCCTTTTATTATTTTACCTTTGGTCCTGAAAGTCATTTGGCCAATGGCTCCGAAGCGAGCTTTTTATGCGGGGTTAACCTTTGGCTTTGGCTGGTTTACCGCAGGGTTGAGTTGGATTTACGTTAGTATTGACCAGTATGGTGGTTTACCAATTTACGCCACCCTTCTTATTCTCCTGCTGCTGTTTCTTTACTTGTCCTTATTTCCTGCACTTGCATTCGGGCTTTGGCAAAAATTGTCACACCGAAGCATACAGTGGCGTTTCTCACTTCCGCTTATTTGGCTGGGCTTTGAGTTACTTCGGGGCTGGCTGTTTACCGGCTTTCCCTGGCTTAGTCTTGGCTACACGCAAACCGACGGTGTATTTGCCAATTTAGCGCCTCTGGTTGGCGAATCTGGCATTACTGTCGCCTTATGGCTAACAGCACTGTCTATTTTAATGACTCTAAAATATCATCGCCCACTGCTCTTAGTTGTGCCACTTGTGTTACTCACGGTTTCAACCTTAAGTTACAAATTGCAGCCTACCTGGAGAAGTACTGAGTTAACCAGTGTACTGTTGGTACAAGGCAACATTCAGCAGTCACTGAAATGGCAAGCCGAACAGCAGTGGCCAAATATTTTGCGTTACCTCGACTTAACGCGACCTAAATTCAATCATGATATTGTGATTTGGCCTGAGTCAGCGGTAACCGCTTTAGAACCTTATGCGCAGGACGTTCTGAACACGATGGAACAATCTGCGTCGGTTAACAACTCAGCGTTAATTACTGGCATTATCGATTACGACAGACTCAATGACGCCTTTTATAACAGTGTTATTGTGCTTGATGACGACACCTACCAATATGGTGGTGAAAACCGTTATCAAAAACACCACTTGCTCCCAATTGGTGAATTCGTGCCTTTTGAAGACATTCTACGTCCAATAGCCCCGCTGTTTAATTTACCCATGTCCTCTTTTAGCCGGGGCGGCTATCAGCAGCCTAACCTGGAAGCAAATAACAGAAAGCTGTCTATGGCCATTTGCTACGAAATAGCTTTTCCTCAGCAGGTTCGGGACAATACCTTTGAAGACACTGACTTTTTGGTCACTATAAGTAATGACACTTGGTTTGGCGACTCTCACGGGCCTTGGCAACACATGCAAATATCCCGAATGCGAGCGCTTGAATTGCAGCGCCCTCTTTTACGGGCAACGAATAACGGTGTCACTGCTATTGTCGATGAGTTTGGTCAGTTTATCGAAAAAGCTCCGCAATTTAAGGCTGCAACCGTTTCAGCCGAGCTTTACCCAGTTAATGGCGATACCTGGTACAAGCAATTTGGCTTATGGGGCGCTTTTATACTTGCGCTTTTAGGACTGCTTCCCGCGGGATTGACAAAAGCCCGTAATAAGCGATCTCAAGCGTAGTCATAACGCCCTAAAATCAGTACACTATTAGGCTGTGTGTTCAGTGTGTCAGCAGAACCTATATCTGCAGTTATTATTTGTACTTTCTACAGGAATATCATTATGGAAAATATTTTCGATGCTATTTTGTTTGCCGTTCTGGTTGCCGCTGGTGGTTTAGGCCTAAGCAGCTGGTTGATGCTATTTGGTATCGATAAGTCTGCCCCTGCAGAAGTGAAACAACGTTCTGTATTTGAGTATGGCTTTTTTGGTTTAGCAGGCATCGTTGTCATGCTTGTCATGTGGTACGCCATCAGTTAATTCACTTTATTGCACCAACGGAAGTAAGCAGGACTATGCAAGAACAATATAACCCCAACAAAATTGAAACTGCTATGCAAAAACGCTGGCAGGAGCAAGACGTTTTTACCGCAAAAGAAGAACCGGGCAAAGACAAGTTCTACTGTTTATCAATGTTTCCTTACCCCAGCGGTAAGTTACACATGGGACACGTCCGTAATTACACGCTCGGCGACGTCATTAGCCGTCACCAGCGTATGTTAGGTAAAAATGTGCTACAGCCAATGGGTTGGGATGCGTTCGGCCTGCCTGCTGAAAATGCCGCTATCCAAAACAAAACGGCTCCCGCTAAATGGACCTATCAGAACATCGACTACATGCGCGACCAGCTGAAAAGCTTAGGCTTTGGCTATGACTGGAACCGCGAAGTAGCAACCTGCTCGCCCGACTACTACCGTTGGGAGCAATGGTTCTTTACCAAGCTTTATGAAAAAGGTTTGGTTTATAAAAAGAACGCCACTGTGAACTGGGACCCTGTCGATCAAACGGTTTTAGCAAATGAGCAAGTTATCGACGGAAAAGGCTGGCGCTCCGGTGCGACCGTAGAGCAAAAGGAAATTCCACAGTGGTTTATAAAAATCACTGACTACGCAGAAGAGTTGCTAGACGATCTTGACCAACTCGACGGTTGGCCAGAGCAAGTTAAAGCAATGCAACGTAACTGGATTGGACGCTCAGAAGGTGTCGAAGTCGACTTTTCTGTCAATGGCTATGAGCAACCTCTCAAAGTCTATACCACCCGTCCTGACACTATTTATGGCGTCACTTATATGGGCGTTGCCGCTGGTCACCCGCTGGCAAAAGAAGCCGCCAAAAACAATAGCGAGCTGGCTGCCTTCATAGAAGACTGCAAGAACAATAAGGTCGCTGAAGCTGATATCGCAACCATGGACAAGCTGGGCATGGATACTGGCTTTAAAGCAGTGCACCCTATGACAGGCGAGGAAATTCCAGTATGGGTCGCTAACTTCGTGCTGATGGATTATGGCTCAGGCGCTGTAATGGCAGTACCAGCCCACGACCAACGCGACTGGGAATTCGCAACCAAATATGACTTGCCGATAAAACCAGTTATTGAGCCTTTATCCGGCGATAATGACATTGCTAAAGCGGCTATTACGGAAAAAGGCACAGTCATCAATTCTGATCGTTTCAACGGGTTAAGCTCAGCAGATGCTTTTGACGCCATAGCGAAAGAACTCAATGAGAAAGGAATCGGCGAGAAAAAAGTGAATTATCGCCTGAGAGACTGGGGAGTTTCGCGCCAGCGTTACTGGGGCACACCCATTCCTATGCTGAACCTGGAAAATGGTGAGTCTGTACCTGTTCCTGAAGAACAACTGCCGGTGAAATTACCAGAAGATGTCGTTATGGATGGTGTTAACTCACCAATCAAGTCTGATCCCCAATGGCGTAAAACTGAATATAACGGTATGCCGGCTGAGCACGAAACCGATACCTTTGATACCTTTATGGAGTCATCCTGGTATTACGCTCGCTATTGCAGTGCGCAAACTCATGACGCGATGTTAGATCCTGAGAAAGCAAACTACTGGCTGCCGGTGGATCAATATATTGGCGGTATTGAGCATGCGATACTGCATTTACTGTACGCTCGCTTTTTCCACAAACTGCTTCGTGATACCGGCTTAGTCGAGTCTGACGAGCCGTTTAAGCGCTTGCTGTGTCAGGGTATGGTGTTAGCAGACAGCTATTACCGTGATACCGAAAAAGGTGGTAAAGAATGGTTCTCGCCGCTGGATGTTGATGTTCAACGCGACGAAAAAGGCGCTATTTCAGGGGCTACATTAAAAGCGGACGGTAAACCCGTTGAAGTCGCCGGCATGAGTAAAATGTCGAAGTCTAAGAATAACGGTATTGACCCGCAAACCATGGTAGAACGATACGGTGCTGACACCGTGCGCTTGTTTATGATGTTTGCGGCACCACCAGAAATGACATTGGAATGGTCTGATTCTGGTGTTGAAGGCGCTCAGCGTTTCCTACGTCGTTTGTGGAAACTCACTTTCGACTTTATTAACGCCGGTGGCTATGTCTCTGGTGAAACGTTGAATTCTCAGCAAAAGAACTTACGCCGTGAGCTGCACAAAGCTATAGCCAAAGTCAGTGATGATATGGGCCGCCGCCAGCATTTTAATACGGCTATTGCGGCTATTATGGAGTTACTGAATCACCTTCAGAAAGCCCCCATGGAAACATCTGCCGACCGTCAGGTGCTAGGTGAAGCCATTGATGCTGTCGTTCGTATGCTAGCCCCTATTACACCACACATTTGTGAACAGCTTTGGATTGAGCTCGGTCATGAAGAACCATTGTCGTTTACTGCATGGCCAGATGTCGACGAAAGCGCTTTGGTTGAAGATGAAAAGCTTATCGTGGTTCAAATAAATGGGAAGGTTCGCGCCAAGCTGACCGTTCCTGCTGACGCTTCTGCCGAGCAAGTCGAACAACAAGCATTCGACGATGAGTCAGTGCAAAAGCACATTGAAGGGAAAGACATACGTAAGAAAATCTACGTTCCCGGCAAAATTCTCAATATTGTTGTTGGTTAATGACGATGAGAATAATGAGCCGGCTACTACTGAGTCTAACAATGTTAGCCACACTCTCAGGGTGTGGCTTTCAGTTGCGTGGTGACTACCAGTTGCCTCCCAACCTGGACTCAATGGCATTACACTCTAATGTGTCAAAAGAGCTAGCCTCGCAAATGGAACAGCGATTAGTACACTCGGGTATTAACGTCGTAGAAAGCGGAAGTAGTTATCAGTTAGCTCTGCTTTCTGACAAGCTCGAACGCCGCACCCTGTCATTATTCGAAAGCGGACAGGTGGCAGAATACGAGTTACTTTACCAAGTGAACTATCAGCTCTTAAAAGACGACCAGGTATTAGTCGAAAGAACTGCTGAAGTTGCCCGCGACTACCAGGACGACCCAAACTTTGCCCTGGCAAAAACTCGGGAGCGTGAAATGTTGGTTAACGAAATGCGGGCTGAAGCATCGCGAATTATCCTTCAGCAAATTGTCTCTGAACTGTCGCAATAACGGAGCGTTAAGTGCAGACCTTGTATCCCGAACAACTCAACCAGTACCTTGAACGCTCGGGCGTTCCTCCCGTACTGCTGCTGTTCGGCGATGACTTACTGCTGCGCATGGATGCTATAGATTCTATCCGCCAGCACTTTGGTCAGGATGCTGAAAAGTACCATTGGATACAATCAAAAGACTTTGACTGGAAGCAACTCAGTGAGCTTGAACAGTCAATGAGTTTGTTCGGTAGTAACACACTCATCGAACTCGAACTCCCTGAAAACAAACCCGGTAAAGAGGGCTCAAACGCTTTACACAGCTATGCAAGCCAGCTTCCGGAAAACCATACTCTTGTGGTCATTGGCAGTTATTTAAAAAAAGAACATCAAAACAGTCGTTGGTTTAAGTCGTTATCTCAGCATGGGCCTTTAATAAGAACGCAAAGCCCCGATAAAGGCCGACTCCCCGCCTTTATTCATAAGCGAGCTCAAAAATACCAGTTACAGCTAGCAAACGGTGTTCCTGAGTTATTGTCGGATTGGTTCGAGGGGAATCTACTAGCACTCGATCAGGAACTTCGTAAATGGCAACTGCTCAGTGACTCGGGCATTATCACTCAAGATTTTCTGACCGATGCCAGCAGTGATTCCAGCCGCTTTAATGTATTCGCCTTACAAGAAAGTATTCAGGCCGGCAATTATAAAGAAGCTCTGCACAGACTTACGCGTTTACTTGATGAAGAAAACGACTTTCACCGTTTTGCCTGGATTTTGCAAAGAGAAGTGCAACTGCTGACTACCCTTAAAAACAGTGGTAACAACCTTGATGTCTCTGCTGTTTTTCGCCGTAATATGATTTGGTCCAACCAACAACCTGGCTATATGAAGCGCGCAGAATCTTTGTCTATAGACGCTTTGCATCAGTTACACTACCTAATCGAACGCTTAGAAATGGCATTAAAACAGGACAGCGGTGAATCTCCGCTAATATTAACTGTTCATTTGCTCGGGCTGCTTTGCCAGCAAGGCACGAACCACTTAAACACTACCGAGTATTTAAACACTTTCTCTCAACCATTTCAGACTGAACGTTCTTTTATTTCACTATGATTCGGGCATTCTTCGGTGGCACTTTTGACCCTATCCATAACGGTCATTTAAAAACATCCAGCGCACTGATGAAAGAACTCGGAATAGACCGGCTTGCGTTTATGCCTAGTGCTATTCCCCCACATCGTACGCAGCCAGAAGCTTCAGCTGAACAGAGACTCGACATGGTTAAGCTTGCTTGCAAAGACTATCCCGGTTTTGAGGCTGAAGACTGGGAGTTACAACAATCACGCCCTTCCTATACTACAGCCACACTCGCTGAGTTTTCTGAACGCTTTCCTAACGATACACTTGTTTTTGTTATGGGAATGGACTCGCTGATGAGCCTGAATCGTTGGCACAAATGGCGGGAAATCGTTCAATATGCGCATATCGTAGTGATGCCTCGCAGTGGTGTACCTTTCGCGCCACAAGGTAACGAGCTTGAAACTTTTATAGCTCAACACAGAGTTAACCAACCGAGCGACTTAGAAAGTGCCAAAAACGGCAAGCTTTATATTGCCCAAACTCCTCTTATCGACATTTCCGCAACCGAACTTCGCGAACAGTTACACAAACGCCCTGCGTCGCCGCCAATTCCTGAATATGTTTACAAGTACATTCAAGAAAACAAACTGTATTTGTAGCTGAACAGAGCCGCGATAATCTGTTAAACTTAGCGGTTGAAACAAAACTTAAAATCGAATGGAGACCCTCCTTTGCAGGCAGAAGAATTACGCGATTTTGTCATTGATAAAATTGAAGATATAAAAGCTCGTGACATACAAGTTCTTGATGTGCACGATAAAACCGACGTTGCTGATTTTATGGTCATTTGCTCGGGTAGCTCTAAAACACACGTTAAGAGCATTGCCGAGTACCTGGCAACGGAAGCCAAGCATGCTGGCTTCCCACCTATTGGAATTGAAGGTGGTGAGCAGTCGGAATGGGTCTTAGTTGACCTGGGTGATGTGGTTTTACATGTTATGCAGGAAACCATCCGCGACTTTTACCAATTAGAAAAGCTTTGGGGTCAGTAAGTGCACATTCAATTACTTGCGGTTGGCACCAAAATGCCAACCTGGGTAAAAGAAGGTTTTGACCAATACCAGAAGCGTTTTCCGAATGACTGTAAGCTTGTTTTGACCGAAATTGCGGCTCACAAACGCACCAAAAAGGCCGATGTGAACCGAATAATGCAAGAAGAAGGCAAGGCGCTTATTCAGGCTATCCCCAAAGGTAATAAAGTCATTACACTAGAAGTAAACGGCAAAGCCTGGGACACACCTAAGCTGGCAAAGCAACTCTCGGCCTGGCAAATGGATGGCCGCGATGTTACGTTGCTGGTTGGTGGTCCTGAAGGTTTATCAGATGAATGTCTGTCATTGGCAGAGCAGCGTTGGTCGTTATCGAATTTAACTTTGCCGCACCCAATGGTTCGATTAATTGTTGCGGAAAGCCTTTACCGGGCATGGAGTTTGAATAATAATCACCCTTATCACAGAGAATAATAACGATAATAATGCGCCAGCGCACAACCATACGTGATCACGAAGCCGAATCTGCTATTTTTGCCCGCCGTGCGATGGTCGCTATCGTTATTGTTGTGGCCGTCTTTGTACTGTTGGCTTCCAATATGTTCCACTTGCAAGTCAGTGAGCACAACGAACTGCAAACCCGCTCTAACGATAACCGCATAAAGCTTGTGCCTTTAGCCCCTAATCGAGGGCTTATTTACGACAGAAATGGCGTTCTTCTGGCTGAGAACAAACCCATATACAGCATTGATGTGACCCCGGAAGAAGTCAATGATCTCAATGCAACACTTTCGCAATTACAAAGTTTACTGGGCTTTTCAGATGATGTGCTCCAACAGTTCGAACAAAACCTAAAGAGTCAACGTCGCTTTAATAATGTCCCGCTTCTGGATAACGTCAGTGAAACAGACCTGGCAATTTTCGCCGCACACCAACATAAATTCCCCGGGGTTAGCCTGGAAGCCCGACTTATTCGAAGTTACCCGTATGCAGACTTGTTGACTCATGCCGTTGGTTACGTCGCAAAAATTAATCAGCAAGACGTTAACCGCCTTAAAGAGCAAGGGGAGCTTGCAAATTATGCTGCCAGCCGAACCATCGGCAAACTGGGCATTGAGAAATATTATGAAAAACAACTACACGGCACGGTCGGTTTCCAGAGTGTTGAGGTCAATAACCGCGGACGAGCTGTTCGCACGTTAAGTACTGAGGCGCCCGAGCCTGGTATTGATGTTATTCTTGAACTCGATATTGAACTACAGAAAAAAGCGGTTGAACTACTGGGAGAAAATCGAGGCTCTATTGTTCTCATGGACAATGAAACCGGTGGAATACTAGCTATGGCAAGCACTCCAAGTTACAACCCTAACTGGTTCGTCAATGGTATTTCTGTTAAACAGTATCGCTCTTTATTAACCTCAAAAAACAGCCCTTTATTAAACCGTGCGACTCAAGGAGCTTACCCTCCTGCCTCCACGGTAAAGCCACAAATTGCATTATTAGGTCTTGAGGACGGTACTATTACCAAAGATACCCGAATTTGGGATCCGGGCTGGTTTGAAATTAAAGGTGTGGATAGACGCTATCGAGATTGGCTGGCCTGGGGTCACGGCTGGGTTGATGTTACCACGGCCATAACCGAAAGCTGCGATACCTTCTACTATGATATGTCACTGAAGTTAGGCATCGATAAAATGTCAGATTTTATGACTAAATTTGGCTTTGGAGAGATTACCGGGCTCGATATTCACGAAGAAGTGCCTGCCCTCATGCCGTCTCGCGGTTGGAAAAGAGCCCGTTTTGGCCAGCCATGGTATGCCGGTGAAACATTATCTGTCGGAATTGGCCAAAGTTACTGGACCGCAACGCCCATGCAGCTAGCGGTTGCTACAGCTATTGTCGCCAATGAAGGTGAGTACGTCATTCCCCGCTTGCTGCGCGGCACCATAGACGAAGGGCAAGTTTCTGAAGCATTGATTACTCATAATAAACCGATAGAGCTTAATAATGCGTCGAACTGGACAGTCATTAAAAACGCCATGAAAATGGTCAATATGGATGACACCGGTACCGCCCGTTCAGCCTTTAAAGACGCTGAATACAGCTCAGCCGGGAAAACAGGTACGGCGCAGGTTCGAAGCCTCGGAGAAGACGAAGAATATAACGCAGAAGACATCGCAGAGCGCTATCGCGATAACGCCATGTATGTCGGCTACGCCCCCGCAACTGACCCTAAAGTGACTATTGTTGTTGCTATTGAAAACTCACTCGGCGGTGGCGGTAGTGTTGCAGCTCCCGTTGCGCGGAGAATGCTCGATGAATGGCATTCACGTTACATGATAAACGACAACGATCAGGCAAATCATAATGCTGACAACTGAAGAGAGACAGCGGAACCCGCTGCTGAAAAAAATTCACATTGACGGACCATTGTTTCTGGCTCTTGTTGCCCTTTCTGTTGTCAGCTTATTCGTAATTTTTAGTGCGTCAGGCCAGGACATGGCCATGATGCAACGCCAATCTATTCGAATTCTGGCGTCTTTTGTTGTCCTTTTCGTTCTGGCGCAAATTCCGCCCCGGGCATTAAGCCGCCTGGCGGTTCCATTATTTATTGCGGCTGTGCTTCTACTCGTTGCCGTTCTTGCTTTTGGAGAAATGGGCAAAGGTGCACAGCGCTGGCTCGATGTTGGCCCCGTAACGATACAACCTTCAGAAATTATGAAACTGGCAATGCCGCTAATGCTCGCCTGGTATATGGATAGACGGCAAATCCCCCCCACTTTGACACACTTGTTTGGTGGTCTCATTCTGGTATTGGTTCCCACCCTACTAATAGCTAAACAACCCGATTTGGGGACCTCTTTGATTGTTGCCAGTGCAGGCCTTTTTGCCATTTTTCTGGCCGGTCTCAGTTGGCGGTTGGTGATGACCGCAGGCGTTGCCGCTGCGGCTTTTGCTCCGGTACTCTGGTTTTATCTCATGCATGACTACCAGCGTGAACGTGTCCTGACCTTTTTAAATCCGGAGCGTGATCCTCTGGGGAGCGGTTATCATATTATTCAGTCACAGATAGCAATAGGCTCTGGCGGAATTGACGGTAAAGGATGGTTGCAGGGAACGCAGTCGCAGCTCGAGTTTCTTCCCGAGCGACACACCGACTTTATCTTTTCAGTATTCAGTGAGGAGTTCGGCCTGACAGGTGTCGTTTTACTCTTAGCTCTCTACGGCTTTGTTATTTTGCGCGGGCTTATCCTCGCTATGCGTGCTCAGGATATATTTAGCAAGTTATTAGCAGGCTCTATAACGCTTACCTTCTTTGTGTATGTTTTTGTAAATATTGGTATGGTTTCAGGACTCTTACCCGTTGTTGGGGTACCATTACCGTTAATTAGTTACGGTGGCACCTCAATGGTGACGCTAATGGCAGGCTTTGGCATATTAATGTCGATAGCCACTCACCATAGGCTCATCATTAATAATTAAAACAAGAGGCAGGTTATGCGTTTATTAGCAGGTATTGCGTTATCTATTTTAAGCATGAGTCTGGCAGCACAAGACAACATTCCAAGTGTCGATGAGTTTATTGAAGAGCAGGCTCAGCAACACAATTTAGATAAAGCCCAACTAAAGCAATGGCTAGCAAAAGCTAAGGTAAACGACGATGTTCTTGAGGCCATTCAGCGCCCCTGGGAAGCAAAACCCTGGTATCAGTATTACCCGATATTTTTAACCGAGAAGCGACTCAAAGCCGGTTTGAAGTTTTGGAAAAAACACGAAGCTACCCTGCAAAAAGCAGAGCAAAAGTATGGCGTTCCGGCGCAAATTATTGTCGCTATTATTGGCGTAGAAACCTTTTACGGTAACTACATGGGGAAATACTCCGTACTGGACTCTTTATATACTCTGGGTTTTCATTATCCTCCTCGGGCCAAATTCTTTCGTTCGGAGCTTGGTGAGTTTTTCCAACTGGCTTCTGAAGAAGGCTGGGATATTAACTCAGCCAAAGGTTCTTATGCCGGCGCAATGGGTTATGGTCAGTTTATTTCCTCCAGTTACCGTTATTACGCAGTTGACTTTGACGGCGACGGTGAACGCAACTTATTAACCAATCCAGTCGATGCAATAGGCAGTGTCGCAAATTACTTTGCCAAGCATAAATGGCAAGCCGGAAAACCCGTTGCTCAACCGCTTAGTGATGATGGCAACTGGTCAACAGTAGCCAGTGAAGGTATGAAGCCAAACACGTCTCGCAAGGAGCTGGTTGATAAGGGGTTTGATTTACCAAATCATGAAGCAGTAAGCCCGGAAACAAACGTCCGTGTCTTTGAGTTTGAAACGGAAGAGTCTGCAGAGTATTGGCTAGGGTACGATAACTTCTATGTCATTACTCGCTATAACCATAGCCCTCTTTACGCTATGGCGGTTTACCAATTTAGTGAACAGCTTCGCAATGCGCGCCAATAAGTTACTCTTCAGCTCGTTAATAGTAATTCTGGTTGCCGGGTGTAGCTCTTCGCCTTCAGGGCGATACAGTCAGCATCACGACAGCGCCCCAACCCGGCTTCCAACACAAGCCGAGCTTCGAAATGCGGTGCCTGTACCGGAACCGCCCAGTCCTCAAGGTAACCGTGACTATGAGGTTTTTGGTAAGCAATATCAGGTTATGGAAAGCGCTCAGGGGTTTGCTGAAGAAGGCTACGCCTCTTGGTATGGCAACAAGTTTCATGGTCACCTGACATCGAACGGTGAATATTACGATATGTACAGTATGACAGCTGCTCATACTCGGTTGCCTTTGCCCACTTATGTCAAAGTGACCAACTTAACCAACAACCGCAGTGTCATTGTCAGAGTCAATGACCGCGGTCCTTTCCATCCCGAACGGGTTATTGATTTATCGTTTGCGGCGGCTTATAAACTCGACATGCTGGATTCCGGCACAGCCCCTGTGCGAGTCGAAGCCATCAACCTGGAAACACCGCTCGCTAGTGCCGGTGAGCAAGCTAAAGCATCGTCCTATCACATTCAACTCGTGGCTTCCTCGGATAAACAACGCCTGTCGCAGATAAAAGACCATTTACCGACACAGTTTAAAGAAATTGCAACTACTGAACAAAATAATGGTCTATACAAATTAGTATTAGGGCCAGTGCCTGAGCATGAAAGCCATGATTTGCTCGAGCAAGTCCGAGCCAATGGCTACCCAAAGGCGTTTCGTGTAAAAGCACTGCAAAACAGTGCTGCTGCGCCTGACGGAACAGCTCAGAACTGATATAATCCAGCACTATTTAAAACTCGTGTTTCACATTTTGTTTCACACTGACTAATAAGATAATTCCAATGAAAAAGATTTGTCGTTTTTTTGCTATCGTTGCCATTACCTTTAGTACAGCTAGCTTTGCAGCTGCCCAGTCGCTAGTGCCAAATGCACCGTCTGTTAATGCAAAAGCTTATATTTTAATTGATCACACAACGGGCAAAGTATTGGCTCAAGGCAATGCGGACGAAAGTTTGCCGCCAGCCAGCCTGACAAAAATGATGACAAGCTACATCATTGGTAAAGAAATTCTTTCGGGTCGTATTTCCCCGAATGATCAGGTCACAATTAGTGAAAATGCCTGGGCGAAGAACTTCCCAGAGTCGTCCAAAATGTTTATAGAAGTCGGTAAGCAAATTTCTGTAGAGCAGTTAAACAAAGGTATTATCATTTCCTCAGGAAACGACGCCTGTGTAGCAATGGCGGAACACATTGCAGGTAGTGAAGACGCATTTGCTGACCTTATGAACAACTACGCTCAGCAGCTTGGTATGTCGAACAGTCATTTTGCAAACAGTCATGGGTTACCAGACCCGGACCAGTATGTGTCAGCAAGAGACATGGCAACCCTGGCGAGTGCGTTAATTGAAGAAACGCCAGAAGAATACGAGTTATACGCACAGAAATCATTTACGTTTAACAATATTAAGCAATATAACCGCAACTCTTTACTTTGGGACAGAAGCTTAAACGTCGATGGCATTAAGACCGGTCATACAAATGAAGCAGGTTACAGCCTGGTCTCTTCTGCTGTCGAAGACGGAACCCGTCTTATCGCAGTTGTAATGGGAACCAATAGCGAACAAGCACGCAAAGTAGAAAGCAAAAAGCTTCTGAACTACGGCTTCCGTTACTACGAAACCGTAAAAGCGTATGAGGCCGGTGAGAGCTTTGTCGCGCATCGAATTTGGGGCGGCGACATTGATGAAGTACCGCTTGGTATTAGCGAAGATGTGGTTGTTACTTTGCCGCGTGGTCAAAAAGACGAGTTAAAAGCTAACTTCGAATTGGACCAAAAGCTACAAGCACCACTAAGCAAAGGTCAGAAAGTCGGTACTGTATATTTACAGCTTAATGGCGAAGATGTTGCATCATTCCCGTTAGTTACCTTACAAGCTGTTGAGGAAGGCGGCTTTTTCAAAAAAATCATGGACTATATTAAGCAACAGTTTAGTGAAGAATAAAGGTTTACGTCATGCAAAAAACGCGCTTTGATAAACTGGTAGACTTTCCGACGCGCTTCACGTTTAAAGTGATGGGCGTCGCTACTGAGAGCTTGCCAGATCAAGTAGTAGCCGTACTCCAGGAGCATGCCCCAGGAGATTACACCCCATCTGTTAAACCGAGCAGCAAGGGGAATTATCACTCAGTTTCTGTTTCCGTCCGTGTGGAAAGTCAGGAACATATTGAAGTACTGTACCGCTCACTGTCCGATATTGATGACGTTCGCTACGTACTTTGATGTAACGACTAGCCGTTAAGCTTTACAAACGTTATAATTGCGGCATGAACGATACTCTTATTATACGTAACCTTGGCAGGCAACCATACGAACCTGTATGGCATGCTATGCAAGCGTTTACAGACAAACGTGATGAAACCACTGCCGATGAACTCTGGGTGGTTGAGCACGATCCTGTCTTTACCCAGGGGCAAGCAGGTAAGGAAGAACACCTTCTCGCCCCCGGCAATATTCCCGTTATACAAGTCGATCGTGGTGGTCAGGTGACCTACCACGGCCCGGGTCAAGTCGTTATCTACTTCCTGTTAGACATTCGCCGTTTAAAATACGGTGTTAGACAGTTAGTCAACCGCATAGAACAAACCGTTGTTGATATGCTCGCCGACTACCAGGTAGAAGCAGCCGCAAGGCGCGATGCACCTGGAGTCTATGTTAGCGGAGACAAGGTGTGCTCTTTAGGGTTACGTATTCGCAAGGGCTGCTCGTTTCACGGTCTTGCACTGAATGTTAATATGGATATGGAGCCGTTTGCACGAATTAACCCTTGTGGTTTAACCGGCATTAAAATGGTCCAAACAAAAGACATGAATGGCCCGCAAACCTTTGATGAAGCAGCTAATGCTATCATCAATCACTTTACTGATGCGCTGTCGTACAGCAACATTCTTCAACAAACAGGACTCGCTCAAGATTATGTCAAAGCCAGTTAGAGTTGAACCTGGCGTCAAAATGCGCGACGCCGACAAAATGGCACTTATTCCCGTGCAGGTTATTCCAACCGAGCGCGATGAAATGTTGCGTAAGCCCTCATGGTTGAAAGTGAAGCTTCCCTCTTCAACCGAGCGAATTGATGAGATAAAACAAGCCATGCGTAGCCATGGACTGCATTCTGTTTGTGAGGAAGCGTCATGTCCAAACTTACCAGAATGCTTTAATCACGGGACTGCAAGTTTCATGATTCTCGGTGATATATGTACTCGCCGCTGCCCTTTCTGTGACGTTGCTCATGGTCGTCCTTTACCCCCGGATGCGGAAGAGCCAGAGAAGCTAGGCAAAACCATTCGCGACATGAAAGTGAAATACGTAGTCATTACCTCAGTCGACCGTGATGACTTACGCGATGGCGGTGCTCAGCACTTTGCTGACTGTATTCGTGAAATTCGCCACCATTGTAATGGTGATATTCAGGTTGAAGTGTTAGTGCCTGACTTCCGTGGCCGTATGCAGGTGGCTTTGGATATTCTTAAAGAAGAAGCGCCCGATGTTTTCAACCATAACCTGGAAACCGTGCCACGCCTATACAAAGCAGCACGCCCTGGTGCCAACTATCAGTGGTCGTTGGACTTGTTGAAGAAATACAAAGAAGCACGCCCTGATATTCGAACCAAGTCTGGCTTGATGGTTGGTTTGGGTGAAACCAAAGAAGAAATACTTGAGGTTATGCGCGACTTGAGAGCGCATGATGTTGATATGCTGACTATTGGTCAGTACCTTCAGCCAAGCCGTCATCACTTGCCAGTCGCTCGCTACGTCCACCCGGATGAATTTGAAGAGCTACGAGTAGCCGGTGTAGAAATGGGCTTTTCACACATTGCCAGTGGCCCATTAGTACGTTCTTCTTATCATGCAGACTTGCAAGCTGCAGGTGAAACAGTACGTTAATTGACTAAAAACAACAGGAGTGCTTTGTGAGCTTACTTTTATGGTGTTTACTCATTGCCGGGCTGCTACCAATTCTAGCCAAAGCCCCTGTTGTTTATTTCCAAAACCGAGATAACGGTTACGATAATAAACACCCAAGAGCCCAGCAGCAGCGTCTCATTGGTCGCGGAGCACGCGCCGTTGCAGGACACTATAACGCTTATGAAGCATTCCCTTTATACGCAGTAGCGTTGCTCGCAGCAATAGCAACAAACACTGTCACTGAGCGCATTGAGTTCCTTGCCATTGCGTTTATCGTGTTACGAGTGCTCTACCACATTACTTACTTGGCGAACTATGACAAACTGCGCTCTTTGCTGTGGTTTATGGCAACATTTTGTCCAGTTATTATCTTGGCTCAATTAGCCGTTTCGCTTTGAGACTCTATTAGCTGCAGGTAAATTTCAGGCCAGTATTCGGTTGCATGCTGCTCCATAGCTGTAGTTTCCTTCACAGGCTTCCACGCCTGAAACTGCCTTTCTGCATTACAGGTATCTGCTTTAAACAACCCAATGTCATGTTGTTTTTTGTCTGAGCCTAGCACCCAGTAGTGACCATTATGCTGCGCTATATCTCGCCATGAGTCCAAACTGTTCTTCCATGGAAGACGCTCGTAAAGAGCCTTTATATCACGTTCATAGAGCTTATTATTACTGGCGTCGGTAACAACAATATTTAAGCTTTTATGCAGGTACAGCCCCTGACAGAAGCTCTGCGCCAAAACTTCCGACATAGGATACTCGTCTGCCAACCCTAACCAGTGGGCAACTTCATGAAGAATAACGGCTCTGGAGCTATGTTCGGTTAAAACAATTTGTCGGTCAGAAGCACTGGCAATACCCGATTCAGCGAAAATAATTTCATAGTCAGCCGATTCGGTTGCGCTACAACTCGCGCGTTCCCTTTCCCCTTGTAAAGTGCACTCGAGCTCTGAGTCTACAACCCATTGAGAACACCAATTCACATCAAAAGCACTTTCCTCCAATGCGCTCAACACTTTGAGATAGCCAGACTTTTGCGAATGATTATGACCAATAACAGCCAGAGTCGTTTTGCACTGAGGGTTATTTTCAAAGGAGTTCAATGAGTCGAATTGTTTCTCAAGCCAAGCCGTCTGCTCGTGTTGCCAACGTGCCACCCAGCGCTCTAAAGAAAAGCTTGAACTGACAAGCTGCCGTTTGGCAACTGCATCTATTGCTGAGGAGATTCCGGCATTTGCGGCCAGCGTAAGCCATTTATCAGAACTTTGTGGGAAATGCGTCATTAAGCGGTTAATTGATTTAACGCTGCCGCTATTAGCTGCTCTCTCCCACCAATAATAGGCTGACGTTTTCTGACCTTGCTGCCAGTATGAATGAGCAAGCTCAAATTGAGCATGAATATAGCCACTTTCAGCATGAAGTAAACGCTCTTGAATGCTTGTCAGGTGCTGATGACCAATGCTTCCAAATAACAGAGCAATGAAAGCAATAAGCGACTTGTTTATCATCGATTAATAAGCGACTGCCGAACTCTGTCTAGCTCTACTGACGCATAGCGGTGCTCAACAAATTCATATACGTTTGTTGAAAGAGCCAGCTTAAAGTAGTTCATGGCATCCAGCGGCTTATTGTTCAGCTGCATATACTTACCCAAGTAGAAATAAGCTTCACATAGCCGTTCCGTTAACTGTTCGTCTTCACCCAATTGCTGAGTCATGCGTTTTCTAAACTCATCCACGTCCAGATTGCCAAGAAACAGCTGTACTATCTGATACCCCCACTCCGACTTGTCCAGCTCACGAACGTTTTCACTGAGTGCTTTTTTCGCTTGTTCATTGTTGATATCAACACTGGTGAGATATAACCAAATAACTCGATAGGGATCAGACGGCTCACGCTCTAAGTGATATTCCAGGTCTTCTTTAGAAAGCTCAAAGCGCGAGTCATAATATTCCGCGATACCTCGATTCAAATACGCGTAGTTGTGCTTAGGCTCAAGCTCTATCGCTGAGTCAAAAGCTTCATAAGCGTAATCAAACTCTTGCAATTGAGTATATTGGATACCAAGAAAATTGTATGCGTCAGCAAGCCGTGGGTTGTATTCAAGGGCTCGAGTGAAATCCATTCTCGCTAATGTGCTAAGGCCTACAGCGTCATATAACGCTCCTCGGCGGTAATAAAGCTCAGCGCGTTGTTCAGTGCTTAAGTCTTCCGTGAGAATTTGGTCAAGCCGTGCAAGTTCAATTTCATAACGGAACTCTGCACGCTCAGGCTCAGCAAGCACTATTTGGCTTATTGCAGAAGGCTGCTGTCCCGTTAACGAGGCACAGCCAGACAAAAACATCGAAGCAATAGCAAAACCAAGAATGGCATGGGAACGAACCAACTGCATAATAGTACCTTTAATTTAACGATAACCTACATTACAGCACATTCAGCGCCTTTCAGGCAAAAAAAAGCCCCGCTAAAACTGCGGGGCTTTCTCGTATATCGAAGATTATTCTTCTGTTGAGTTCTCTTCAGAAGCTTTGCTTTCGTCACTTGCTGTGTCGTTAGCCTCTTCTTTTTTCTCAACCGCTTCTTTCATGCTTAGACGAACACGGCCCTGACGGTCAATTTCCAATACTTTAACCGGCACTACATCGCCAACTTTCAAGTATTCGTTAACGTCATTTACACGCTCTTCAGCGATTTGAGAAATATGAACAAGACCATCTTTACCCGGCAGCACAGTAACAAAGGCACCGAAGTCTACGATGCGTGCTACTTTACCTTGGTAAATCTTGCCAACTTCAACATTAGCCGTCAGCTGCTTGATTTTCTCAATAGCGGCGTCGGCATCAGCCTGGTCACTAGCAGCTACTTTAATAGTGCCGTCGTCACCAATTTCGATGTTGGTATTAGTCGACTCAGTGAGTTCACGGATAACCGCACCGCCTTTACCGATGACATCTTTGATCTTGTCCTGATCAATTTTGATGGTGGTAAAGCGTGGCGCATAAGCAGATAGCTCTTGGCGGTGACCACCAATAGCCTCGTCCATCACTTTCAGGATGTGTAAACGAGCTGACTTAGCCTGTGCCAGTGCACTTTCCATGATATCGCGAGTGATACCGTCGATTTTGATGTCCATTTGCAGCGCAGTAATGCCGTCGTTATTACCTGCTACTTTAAAGTCCATATCGCCTAAGTGATCTTCGTCACCCAGGATATCTGAAAGAACGACATGCTTGTCGCCTTCTTTTACCAAACCCATAGCGATACCCGCTACAGACGATTTAATAGGAACACCCGCATCCATCAGTGCCAATGACGAACCACAAACTGACGCCATTGAACTTGAACCATTAGATTCAGTAATTTCTGACACCACACGAATGGTGTAAGGGAATTCATCGTGGCTTGGCATAACTGCCTGAATACCGCGTTTAGCTAAGCGGCCATGACCAATCTCACGACGCTTAGGTGAGCCCATCATGCCAGTTTCGCCAACACAGTATGGAGGGAAGTTGTAATGCAGCATGAAGCGGCTGGTATTAGTACCGGTAAGCTCGTCGATCATCTGAGCGTCGCGGTCAGTACCTAAAGTTGCAGTAACCAGGGCCTGAGTTTCACCACGAGTAAACAATGAAGAGCCGTGAGTGCGCGGTAACACGCCTGTCGCTGCACTAATAGCACGAACCATGTCTGGGTCACGACCATCGATACGCTTTTCGCCCGCAATGATACGGCTACGAACAATATCACTTTCAAGGTCATGGAAGATGTCGCCGGCTTCTTCTAAGTCAGCATTTTCATCTTCTGCAGTTAGCTTTTCAGCCATCTGCTGTTTAACTTCGTCAAGCTTGCCTTTACGTTCGGCTTTGTCAGTAATGCGGTAAGCTTCACCAATACCTTGTTCTGCCAATTCACGAACTTTCTGCTGTAAGGTTTCGTTTTTTTCAGGCGCTTTCCAGTCCCACTTTTCTTTACCTGCTTCTGCAGTAAACTCTTCAATGGCTTTGATAACGTCCTGCATAGCTTCATGACCATACATGACAGCGCCTAGCATTTGGTCTTCTGAAAGCAGCTCGGCTTCAGACTCAACCATTAATACTGCGTTTTCTGTACCTGCAACCACAAGATCCAGCTTAGACTGCTCTAGCTCATCCATGGTTGGGTTCAATACATATTCGTCGTTTACCACACCAACACGCGCAGCACCGATTGGGCCTGCGAATGGTACACCTGAAATTGACAGCGCAGCTGATGCACCTATTAGTGCAACAATATCAGGGTTAATTTGTGGGTTAACTGACACTACCGTAGCAACTACCTGAACTTCATTCATGAAACCTTCAGGGAATAAAGGACGGATTGGACGGTCGATAAGACGCGATGTCAGCGTCTCGTTTTCACTTGGACGACCTTCGCGCTTGAAGAAGCCACCCGGAATTTTACCTGCTGCGTAAGTTTTTTCTTGATAGTTAACTGTCAGCGGGAAAAAGCTTTGTCCTTCACGGACGTCTTTTTTTGCAACAACAGTTACCAGAACTGTTGTGTCATCCATACTGACCAATACGGAGCCAGTGGCCTGACGTGCAATAACGCCAGTTTCTAAAGTGACTGTATGCTGACCGTATTGAAATTGTTTCGTAATTGGATTCACGTTGTCTTTCCTTTACCTAATAAATATAGAACATCCGGATTGATGTTCGTCTTCTCTCTTTATTTGTCTCGCCGCATAGTATAAGGGAATTGTGACAAAATTAAGACCCATAAGACTAAAAAGAACACAAAAAAGGGCTGAATTTTACAATTCAGCCCTTTCTTACAGAATTTTTGCTTTGTTCAGTGTCTTAGCGACGGATGCCTAAACGCTCAACAACTGATAAATAACGCTTTTCGTCTTTACGCTTAAGGTAGTCAAGCAATTTACGGCGACGGCTAACCATGCGTAACAAGCCACGACGTGAGTGGTGGTCTTTTTTGTGCGATTTAAAGTGGTCTTGAAGCTCTGCCAGGTTTTTCGTCAACAAAGCGATTTGTACTTCTGGAGAACCTGTGTCGTTCTCGCCTTGACCAAACTCTTTTACAATTTCAGCTTTCTGTTCAACAGTTAGTGACATAATAACTCCTAATTATGTGAAATATCCGCCTCCGATCACTAATTCAGGGGCGGGAGAAGCGCGTATTATATAGAGACAGCGCCCAAAATCAATGATTATTTCAAATCATCCAGCGAGAACTCACAGAACTCAAGCGCTAACACACGCTTTGGCCAAAAGCGGTTATCATCTCTTAAAGCGCCGACACCGATAAACTCTTTTCCACCATCTAGGCGTTCACACCACATACGGCATTGATCACCAACAGCAACCTCACGGTCTAAACTATTATCTACCGGCTGCCCGTGGAGCAAGTCTCGAGCTTCAGCACGACTTACTTTTTGCTCTGGTAAAGCGTGTAGCAAACAATCAACAGAATGAAGCTGCGCGTCCAGCTCTCCGGCTTCAGCTACTTGCTCCAGCTGTTCTATAGTCAACATATTGTCCGCGTTTAAGTCCGCCACACCATTTCTATGAAGTAATGAAACATGTGCTCCGCATCCTAATGCCTGACCCAAGTCATCGATTAATGTGCGTATATAAGTGCCTTTGCTGCAGCTGACCTGTAACTCCAGTACATTTCCGTTGAGTTGGATAAACTCTATAGAGTGAATGTTTATCTCACGTACCTTCTGTGGCACTTCAATACCGCGACGTGCGTAGTAATACAGGGGGCGACCTTCATGCTTCAGGGCTGAGTATATTGACGGAGTTTGTTGCTGTTTCCCGGTAAACTCAGGAAGTTTTTCACGAATGTCATCTTCAGTGATGTTCACCGCTTTTCGTTCGACTTCCTCACCTTCAGCGTCACTCGTTGTTGTACGCACACCAAGTGTCGCTTCAACCCTGTAGCTTTTATCCGCATCCAGAAGGTATTGAGAAAATTTAGTGGCTTCCCCTAAGCAGACAGGCAAAAGGCCTGTTGCTAAAGGGTCAAGAGCGCCGGTATGACCCGCTTTTTGAGCATTGTAGAGGCGTTTAACACGTTGAAGGGCATGGTTTGAACTCATGCCCTTCGGTTTATCCAGAAACACTACGCCACAGACAGGACGCCCTTTGCGGGGACGAGCTTTGCCCATTGCTTAGTCCTCTGAATCGTTCTGATTTTTATTGTCGCGTGCGCGAGCTTCCGCCACTAACTTACTCATTCGAATGCCTTCGTTTAATGAGGTGTCGTGATGGAACTTCAATTCCGGCACAATACGAGCTTTAATGCGCTTACCCAAAAGCGAGCGAATAAAACCAGCAGCCTGGTTTAAAATTTTAAGCGCTGTTTTGGTTTCTGCTTCGTCATCATTAAAAAAGGTAACGAATACTTTGGCGTACGCTAAATCTCTTGATACTTCTACATCGGAAACCGTCACCATACTAACGCGAGGATCTTTCACCTCACGCTGTATGATAAGTGCAATTTCACGTTGTAACTGATGCCGCACTCTTTCGGTGCGGCTAAAGTCTTGTGGCATACCTTTCCTTACAACTTACGTTCAATTTGAACCGTCTCGAAGACTTCGATTTGGTCGCCTTCTTTAACGTCATTGTAGTTCTTAACACCGATACCACATTCCATACCGTTACGAACTTCCTGAACGTCGTCTTTGAAGCGACGCAACGATTCAAGCTCACCTTCGTAAATAACGACGTTGTCACGCAAGACACGAATTGGTGCGGAGCGCTTCACGATACCTTCGGTAACCATACAGCCGGCGATAGCACCAAGCTTCGGCGACTTAAAGACATCACGAACTTCTGCAAGACCAATAATCTCTTGTTTGAACTCTGGTTGCAGCATACCGCTCATGGCGGCTCTAACTTCGTCGATAAGGTCATAAATGACGCTGTAATAACGAAGGTCAACATTTTCCTGCTCTACCAGTTTTCTAGCCGCGGCTTCCGCACGGACGTTAAAGCCAACAACGATAGCGTTTGAGGCACTCGCCAGAGAAATATCTGTTTCGGTGATACCACCAACACCGCTGCCGATAATATTCACTTTCACTTCATCGGTAGACAGTTTGGTCAATGCATCAGAAATTGCCTCCAGTGAACCTTGAACGTCTGACTTGAGAACAATATTCAGCTCTGAAACATCGCCTTCTTCCATGTTCGCAAACATGTTTTCCAGCTTAGCTTTTTGCTGCTTAGCTAGCTTCACTTCACGGTATTTGCCTTGGCGGTAATTCGCTACTTCGCGCGCTTTGCGTTCGTCTTTTACAACGGTTGCTTCATCACCGGCTTGAGGCACACCAGACAGACCCAGTATTTCCACTGGAATTGACGGGCCTGCTTCTTTAATTTCCTGGCCATTTTCGTCACGCATCGCGCGAATTTTGCCGTATTCCAAGCCACAAAGAACCACGTCACCTTGCTTCAGCAAACCACGCTGTACAAGAATTGTCGCTACAGGACCACGACCTCGGTCAAGACGCGATTCAACCACGATACCTGACGCCATGCCTGTTTTTTCCGCTTTAAGGTCAAGTACTTCAGACTGAAGTAAGATACCCTCCAGAAGCTCATCAATACCCAAGCCGCTGTGAGCAGATACAGGGATAAACATAGTATCGCCACCCCAGTCTTCAGGGATAACGTCCAACTGTGACAACTCGTTCTTAACACGGTCTGGATCAGCTTCTTCTTTATCCATTTTGTTGATAGCAACGATAAGTGGTACACCCGCCGCTTTCGCGTGCTGTACAGCTTCTTTCGTTTGCGGCATGACACCATCATCGGCTGCGACAACGAGAATAACCACGTCAGTTGCGCCGGCACCACGTGCACGCATCGATGTAAAGGCTGCGTGTCCCGGTGTATCCAGGAAAGTCACCATGCCTTGATCAGTCTCTACATGGTAAGCACCAATATGCTGCGTAATACCACCAGCCTCACCAGACGCCACTTTCGCTTTACGAATATGGTCAAGCAAAGAGGTTTTACCATGGTCGACGTGACCCATCACCGTGACAACCGGTGCGCGCGGCGCTTCTTCACCACCTTCGTGGCGATCAGACAGCACTTCTTCTTCGAGCGCATTGTCTTTAACCAACGCTGGTTTATGACCAAGCTCTTCAACAACCAGAGCGGCTGTATCCTGGTCCAGAATCTGGTTAATAGTGACCATTTCGCCCATTTTCATCATGGTCTTAATGAGGTCACCTGCTTTTACCGCCATACGGTTTGCAAGTTCACCTACTGTAATGGTCTCACCAATTTTTACTTCACGCTCAACAGGTTGAGCGGGTTTATTAAAGCCTTGTTGCAAAGAAGCTCCTCTACGAGCACCTTTACGACGCTTCTCGCGGCGCGGTGCATCTTCATTTTCTTCATCTTTACGACGACGTTTTTTATTACGACGGCGACTTTTGCGTTCTTCGTCGAAGTCCTGAGCGTCTTCAGCTTCCTGAGCTGTAGAAGACGTAGTAAAGTGCACATCTTCCTGCTCTTGCTGCTTACGTTTCTGCTCTTCTTCTTCCCAGCGTTTTGCGTTTTCTTCTGCTAGTTTACGAGCTTCTTCCGCTTGCGCTTCCGCTTCTTTTTCCGCTTTTTTACGGGCTTCTTCTTCCTGCTGACGTCTTAGCTTTTCAGCTTCTTCTTTCGCTTTGTCAGCAGCTTCACGCTCTTCAGGGGTCATTGCTGCACGTTTTTCAGCTTCTGCCTTCTGGCGTGCTTTTTCTTTCTCCTTACGAGCTTTTTCCTTTTCAGCCTTTTCTTTTTCGGCTTTTTCACGTTCAGCTTTCGCCTTCGCTTCCGCTTCCTTACGCTGCTCTTCTTCGCGCTTCTGCTCTTCTTCGCGACGCTTCGCTTCTTCAGCTTCTTTCTCTTTTGCTAAGCGCTCTTGTTCTTCACGCTCGGCTTCGTCTGCTGCTGAGCGTTTAACGTAAGTGCGTTTTTTACGAACTTCAACTTGAACGGATTTCGAGTCTCGTCCGCCACCCACACTCAATGTGCTTTTCGTTTTACGTTTTAATGTCATTTTGCTGGGTTCAGAGCTGCCGCCACCGCCATGTTGACGGTTTAGGTGAGCCAGTAACTTCTGCTTTTCTTCTTCATTAACTGAGTCACCAGCTTTCTTGTTCATGCCCGCTTCAGCGAACTGCTGAACCAGACGATCAACTGTTGTACCGACATCTTTGGCCAGCTTTTCGAGCGTTACTTCTTCCATAGTCTGTTGTACCTCCGCTGATCGTTTTACTGTTCTTCACTGAACCAGCAAATATTGCGGGCTTTCATAATTAAATCGCCAGCCTGCTGTTCATCAAGTTCTTCAATATCGGCTAAGTCATCAATACCCTGCTCTGCTAACTCTTCCAGAGTGGTTACGCCTTTGCTCGCCAATACATAGGCAAGGTGACGATCCATTCCTTCTAAGTTTAACAAGGTTTCATCAGGCTCCGCCGACTCTAAAGACTCTTCATTAGCCAATGCTTTCGTTGTTAAGTATGCGCGAGCACGGCCGCGAAGCTCTTCAACAATATCTTCATCCATGCCTTCTATTTCAAGGAATTCTGCAACCGGCACGTAAGCAACTTCTTCTAATGATGAAAAGCCTTCTTCAACCAGTACTGTTGCGAAATCTTCATCGATATCAAGGCTTGAGATAAACAAGTTTAACAAGCGTTGTGTTTCCGCTTCGTTTTTCTCAGTAAACTCTTCTTCTGTCATTACGTTCAGTGTCCAGCCAGTAAGTTGACTCGCCAAACGAACGTTCTGACCGCCTTTACCGATAGCTTGTGCCAGATTGTCATCTGCCACAGCGATATCCATAGTGTGAGCATCTTCATCAACAACAATAGAGGCAACTTCTGCCGGCGCCATTGCGTTGATAACAAACTGTGCAGGGTTGTCGTCCCAAAGAACGATATCAACTCGTTCGCCACCAAGCTCACCTGATACGGCTTGAACGCGCGCTCCTCGCATGCCGACACAAGCCCCGACAGGGTCTATACGCTTATCATTACTTTTAACAGCTATTTTAGCACGTGAACCCGGGTCGCGTGCAGCGCCACGAAGCTCTATCATTTCTTCGCCAATTTCAGGCACTTCAATACGGAACAACTCAAGCAAGAACTCAGGGTGTGTTCTGCTAACAAAGAGTTGAGCGCCACGAGCTTCAGGCTTCACGTCATAAAGCAAACCACGAATACGATCGCCAGGACGAACTGACTCGCGTGGCAGCATTTCATCACGATAAATAATTGCTTCTGCGTTGTTACCCAAATCCAGAATGACATGCTCACGGTTAGCACGCTTTACGATACCGCTCACCATTTCACCCACCTGGTCACGGTATTCGTCAACAACCTGCGCTCGTTCTGCTTCACGAACCTTTTGTACAATAACTTGTTTCGCCGTTTGCGTCGTTATACGGTCAAACTGAATTGAATCAATTTGCTCTTCAACGTAATCGCCTAATTGCAACGACGGGTCTTCGTATTGCGCTGCTGACAAGCTAATTTCACGGTACGGATGCTCCAAACCTTCGTCGGTATCGTCAACCACTAACCAGCGACGGTAAGTATCAAATTCGCCTGTCTGACGATCGATATCGATGCGAACGTCAATATCACCTTCGTACTTCTTTTTAGTCGCATGCGCCAGAGCTGACTCTAACGCTTCAAAAATCTTTTCTCTTGGTACGGCTTTTTCATTTGAAACCGCTTCTGCGACTAACAGTATTTCTTTACTCATGAGTGCTGCCTCGCCAACGCAATCTAATCAAATCTTGGAACCAGATGAATGCTTTTAATATCGCGCATTTTCACCTGAAGCGTATCGTCATCGACAGTTAAAGTCAGTGTGTCGTCTTCAACTGCTTCCAATAATGCCTGAAATTTTCTTTTGTTTTTCTGGGCTGCAACTAGGTTCACAGCGACAGTTTCATTGATATAAGGCACCATTTGCTCGGTATTAAAAAACGGTCTTTCCATGCCCGGGGAAGAAACTTCCAGGTTATATTCAGCGTTTATCGGGTCTTCGACATCTAATAACGAACTGACCTGATAGCTCACATCTGCACAGTCATCTACACTGATACCTTCAGGGTGATCAATGTAGACGCGCAACGTTGAAAATTTACCCGCTCGAACAAACTCAACACCCCATAGCTCATACTCCAGAGCCTCTACTGCGGGTCGAATAATGTCCGTCAACCGTTCTTGCAAATTTGCCAATTACTGCCTCCTAAAAACAAAAAAAGGGCGCAAGCGCCCAGTGTTCTGGCTATCTTAAGATAGCTAAGGTCACATAGCAAAAAGCCCCGAGCTGCTGCGGGGCTTTTTAAACACTGGACCCTTTGTCAGTTATTCAACGAAGCCTATTACTATGTCCTGCTTCATTGAATTTGGTTGCGGGGGCAGGATTTGAACCTACGACCTTCGGGTTATGAGCCCGACGAGCTACCAGACTGCTCCACCCCGCGTCCGAAACTTGTTGCACATTATACGTTTTTTTCTTTTATTTTCAAGCTCTGAAGCAACAATCAGAGAGAAATTAATTGGTGCAGAAGGCGGGACTTGAACCCGCACGCCCGTTAGAGCACTACCCCCTCAAGATAGCGTGTCTACCAATTCCACCACTTCTGCAAATCACTTAGTTAATTGGCGGTACATCCGAAGAATCATCTTCGTTATTTTCCACCGGAGGTAACTGTTCTTCTTGTTCTGGAACGGATAAGTCAGAAAAATCGTCTGTAGCTTCACCCGTTGAAGTCGACAAGTTACCTAAAGCCAGGCTCAAGACGAAGAACACAACCGCCAAAACAGCAGTGGTTCTGCTCAAAAAGTTACCTGAACCTGACGAACCAAATACCGTGTTTGATGCGCCGGCGCCAAACGATGCGCCCATGTCTGCACCTTTACCTTGTTGAATCATGATAAATCCAATCAGGATAATGGCAACGACCAAAAATGCGATCATTAAAAATTCATACATAGTTAAATTACCCTTGTGCTGCCTGGCAGATGCTTAGGAAGTCATCAGTTTTTAAACTTGCACCACCTATCAGGCCACCATCAATGTCTTTTTGTGAAAACAGTTCTTTTGCGTTATCTGGCTTAACTGAACCGCCATATAACAATGGCAATTTATTGCCAATTTCACCGAACAGCTCGACAACCAGTGCTCTTAATTTTTCATGCACTTCCTGAGCCTGTTCCGGTGTTGCTGTTTCACCTGTTCCTATTGCCCAAACAGGTTCATAAGCAACGATAATCTTTCCTGTACTTTCAGGTGCGATACCCTGCAATGCGTTTTTCACTTGCTGCGATACCACATCCCAGGTTTCGCCAGCGTCTCTTTGTGATTTGTTTTCACCAACACAAAGAACCGCTTTTAAATTTGCGCTCAATGTCGCTTTTACTTTCTGGTTAATTTGCTCATCGCTCTCAGCAAACAACTGACGTCGTTCTGAGTGACCAACTAACACATAGCTAACGCCTGCTTCTTTCAACTGAGACGTTGATACCTCTCCAGTGTAAGCGCCGCTTTCATGCTCTGATACAGTTTGCGCCCCGACAGCAATATCGTCGTAATAACATTCACGCGTTAAGTCAGAGATGAGAGTAAAAGGAGGACAAACGACAACATTAACAGCCTGAAACTGCTCATGGTTATCTCTTAAAGACGTTACCATTTCTTTGGCTAACGCTTTATTTCCGTTCATTTTCCAGTTTGCAATCACTAATGATGCATTTGGCATAATTTGTCCTCTACTTCAGAGCGCGGGAATAGTAGCGAAACCCGCTCAAAGATACAAGCAACATTTTCAGCAAAGCCGCTAAGTGTTTAATTTGTAGCCGCTTCAACTTCGTTGGCGATTTGTTGGGCATAAGCCCGCACATTCCCCTCATCCTCGCCTTCTACCATGACTCGGATAAGCGGTTCGGTACCTGACTTACGCAATAACACTCGGCCTTTATCACCGAGAGCTGACTCAACTTCTTTAACGACACTTTTCACTGCCGACGACTCAAGTGGCTGTTGGCCCTTCTCAAAACGAACATTGACCAGTACCTGAGGCATTTTCTTAAAGTCGCAACTAAGCTGCTCTAATGACTTTCCTTCCTGATACATAGCCGCTAACACTTGCAGACCAGCGATAATACCGTCGCCTGTTGTATGGTGTTGACGGTTGATCAAATGCCCAGAGTTCTCACCGCCTAAATACCAGTCACGCTTAACGAGTTCTTCAATAACGTAACGGTCGCCCACTTTTGCTCTCACAAAAGGTATATTGCGCTTGTTCAGTTCACGTTCAAGAGCGAAATTAGTCATTAAGGTGCCGACAATACCACCTTGCAATTGCCCTTGCTGCTGCGCAGTCACTGCTAACATGTAAAGAATTTCATCACCGTCAATCGCACGGCCATTTTCGGTGACCATCATAATGCGATCGCCATCACCGTCTAAAGCAATGCCTAAATCGGCTTTCTCTTTAATCACCGCTTTTTGCAGCGAATCGAGGTGTGTCGCACCACACTCATGATTAATATTTAAACCGTTCGGGTCTGTACCAATTTCAGTCACTTTTGCGCCTAACTCCCGAAATACATTAGGGGCAATGTGATAGGTTGCGCCGTTGGCACAGTCAACAACAATATGCAGACCTTCGAGGGTCATCTCATTAGGGAACACGCTTTTACAAAACTCAATGTAACGACCTGCTGCATCATTAATTCTACGAGCACGACCAAGCTCTTCCGAAATAACACAGTCCATCGGCTCATCAATAAGACGCTCTATTTCGAGCTCAGTAGCATCAGGCAGTTTGTGACCATTGTCGGCAAAGAATTTGATACCGTTGTCATAATAAGGGTTATGTGAAGCACTAATCACAATACCTGCAGCAGCTCGGAACGTTCTTGTTAAATAAGCAATTCCGGGGGTTGGCATAGGCCCTAAAAAATCAACGCCAACACCTGCAGCAGCCAAGCCCGCTTCAAGCGCTGATTCCAGCATATAGCCTGACACGCGAGTATCTTTACCTACCAATACCCGACTTGCGCCTTTCGCGGCTAAGGCTCGACCAGCGGCCCAGCCTAATTTCACTGCAAAGTCAGGGGTTATGGGGTAGTCTCCAACTCTGCCACGGACACCGTCAGTGCCGAAATACTTACGCTCGCTCAAATGTGCTCTCCTTCTAATGTTGCCGCGACGACTTTCATCGCATCAACCGTTTCCTTTACATCGTGAACGCGAATTATACGTGCTCCTTTCATTGCTGCAATGGTTGCACCGGCTAAACTTCCGGCTAATCGTTCACTTACGTCTCGTCCAGTCACATGACCAATCATACTTTTCCGTGACAAACCGATGAGCAATGGCAGCTGCAACTCATGAAATGCCTGCAGTCGTTGTAATAGTTGATAATTGTGCCGAGGTGTTTTGCCAAAACCAAAGCCAGGGTCGAGCCAAATCTTCTCACGCGCTATGCCTGCCTCCGTACAAACATCGATTCTCTCTTGAAAAAAGCGTTTAACGTCGCAGACAATATCGTCATAGTGTGGATGCTCTTGCATAGTACGAGGCTGTCCCTGCATATGCATAAGGCAAACTTCAACGCCAGCCTTAGCAGCGGCCTCAACAGCACCCTCCTCTCTCAGTGCATTCACATCGTTAATTAAACTAGCGCCTGCATTGACACTTTCAGTCATGACTTTCGCTTTCGTCGTGTCAATGGAAACCGGTATGTCAAAACGTTGCTTTATTGCTTCTATAACGGGGATAACTCGATCGAGCTCCTCAGCTTCACTGACTGCGTCCGAACCCGGCCGGGTCGACTCTCCGCCAATATCCAAAATATCAGCACCATGCTCTATTAACTGACTGGCTCTAATTATCGCTTCGTCTAGCTGGTTATAACGACCACCATCAGAAAATGAATCAGGTGTTACATTAAGAATACCCATCACTTGCAGAGGTTTCGGATTCTTAGGCATAGCAGCTCCCAATTTGCTTCCCCATTACTAAAAAGCCACCTTGCGGTGGCTTTTTAAAGCTTAGCTGTTGTTACGACGTCGCGTCACCAGGCTTATCAACATTGATAGGTCTCTGTGGGCGCTCTTCAGTGTCGTCTGCCTTAGCAGCGCCACCGTTAGTGCCGTCACCGTCGTTATTGTTATCCGTCCAGCCTTTAGGTTGGCGAACTTCCCGACGATTCATTAAGTCATCGATTTGGTCTGCATCGATAGTTTCATATTTTACCAACGCGTCCTTCATCGCATGAAGAATATCGACGTTTTCTTCAAGAATCTGCTTAGCTCGTTGATAGTTTTTATCGATAACAGACTTCACTTCTTCATCGATAGCTCGAGCTGTGTCATCAGACATATTCTTATGCTGTGTCACCTGACGACCAAGGAACACCTCGTTTTCGTCTTCAGCATAAAGCAGTGGCCCCATTTTTTCCGATAAGCCCCACTGAGTCACCATTTTACGAGCAATTTCTGTTGCTCGCTCAATGTCATTTGACGCGCCCGTTGTAACTTTTTCATCGCCATAAATAATGGCTTCGGCCAGACGACCGCCAAACAAGCTTGAAATCATGCTTTCCAAGTGTTGCTTGCTGTGACTGACTCGGTCTTGTTCCGGCAAGTACATAGTCACACCCAACGCACGACCGCGTGGAATGATAGATACTTTATAAACAGGGTCGTGCTCTGGCACTAAACGACCGACAATCGCGTGACCCGCTTCGTGATATGCAGTCATCGCTTTTTCATCATCGGTCATGACCATTGAGCGACGTTCCGCGCCCATCATGATTTTGTCTTTTGCTTTATCGAACTCTTCCATTGCAACGACACGCTTATTACCACGTGCAGCAAACAAGGCAGCTTCGTTCACTAAGTTCGCTAAATCTGCGCCTGAGAAGCCTGGTGTACCACGAGCGATTAGCTCTGGTTTAACATCATCACCTAAAGGTACTTTGCGCATATGTACTTTCAGAATTTGTTCACGACCGCGAACGTCTGGTAGCCCCACCACAACCTGACGGTCAAAACGTCCGGGTCGGAGTAATGCAGGGTCAAGTACGTCCGGACGGTTAGTAGCGGCAATAACAATAATACCTTCGTTACCCTCAAAACCGTCCATTTCAACCAGCATTTGGTTCAGTGTTTGCTCGCGCTCGTCATGACCGCCGCCCAGGCCTGCGCCACGTTGACGGCCGACCGCATCTATCTCATCAATAAAGATGATGCATGGTGCTGACTTTTTCGCTTGCTCGAACATATCGCGAACACGCGAGGCACCAACACCGACAAACATTTCAACGAAGTCAGAACCCGAAATACTAAAGAATGGTACTTTGGCTTCGCCTGAAATCGCCTTCGCCAGCAAGGTTTTACCGGTACCAGGAGGGCCAACCATTAACACGCCTTTCGGGATTTTGCCGCCCAATCGTTGAAACTTCGATGGATCTTTTAAGTAGTCAACCAACTCGGTTACTTCTTCTTTGGCTTCGTCGCAACCAGCCACGTCTTTGAACGTCGTTTTTATTTGCTCGTCGCTCATTAAACGGGCCTTGCTCTTACCGAACGACATGGCGCCTTTACCACCACCGCCTTGCATTTGACGCATGAAGAATATCCACACGCCAATAAGCAGTAACATTGGGAACCATGAGATGAAAATTGACGCAAGAATACTTTGCTCCTCAGGAGGAGTACCTTGTGTTTGAACGTCGTTCGCCAATAAATCGTCCAGGATTTTTGGATCGTACTGGGTTGGAACAACCGTTTTATAAGATTGTCCGTTTCGAGTTACCCCTGAAATCGTGCGTCCGTCATCACCAAATTCAGCCTTGCGAATGTTGCCATTGTTAACCTGACTTACAAACTCGTTGTACGCCATGGTTGAAGACGACGATTCGCTTGGACTGAAGCTCTGAAAAACGCTCATCAGCACAACGGCTATTACCAGCCACAAGATGAGATTCTTTGCCATATCGCTCAAAGCCTATTACCTCTATTAAAATCACTACCCAACAGGGTACTATACTTTATAATGTGTCGCTACCAAGTAGACTTCTCTGGAACGAGCCCGAGAAGAATCTGGTTTACGTGTTTTGACCGTTTTGAAAGCGGCTCTTGCATCTTTCAGGAACTCTTCGAACCCTTGCCCCTGAAATACTTTGACGACAAAATGGCCGCCAGGTTTCAATACTTGGTGACACATATCTAAAGCAAGCTCTACTAAGTACATAGAGCGCGCTTGATCAACCGTGCCATTACCACTCATATTTGGCGCCATATCCGACAATATAACATCGACGTTCTTGCCACCAATTCTGTCGGTTAAGGCCTCCAGTACAGATTCTTCACGAAAATCGCCCTGAAGGAAATCGACACCAGCGATTGGGTCCATCGGTAAAATGTCGCAGGCGATAATTTGCCCGTCGCCATTGAAATAGTCAGCCACGTATTGTGACCAACCACCGGGAGCAGCCCCTAGATCAACGACAGTTTGGCCTTTTTTGATCAACTTATCTTTCTGCTGAATTTCTTCCAGTTTGAAAACCGCCCGAGAACGCAGGCCTTTTTTTTGCGCTTTTTGCACAAAATGGTCATCAAAATGCTCTTTCAGCCAACGCTGACTACTGACACTGCGCTTTTTTCCCATGATTTACCGAAGTTTCCTCAATTAACTGGCTAGAACACCTTATCTGGCGTTACAATACCAAAAATTCAAGTCGTAAACCGGAATATTAGCAAATGTCATTAACAAATAAACAAAAGCAGTTTTTGAAAGGACTGGCTCACCCGTTAAAGCCTGTTGTGTTATTAGGCGCAAACGGATTAACCGAAGGTGTTATTGCCGAAATAGAGCAAGCACTTGAACACCATGAGCTCGTTAAGATAAAGGTACCAGAAGAAGACAAAGAGTTACGCCAGCAGATTATGGCAACTATTGTTCAGCATACCGACGCTGAGCAAGTGCAAATTATTGGTAAAACTCAAATTCTGTATAAGCAGGCCGAAGAACCTCAGATAAAACTACCTCGCCGTTAAGTTAACGCAGCTCCTCCGTCTTGGGTGGGTCCATGGCCAGTGCGCGAGCAATAAGCTCGACCGCCTGTTCTTTATTCAGAAAATTGTCTTTAGACAATAAGTAGCACTCCAGCAGAAAGGCTTCAGCTTTTCTGCTGCTCTCTAGTTGGTATTTTTCGAGTAGTGGCCTGACTCTTCGGTGAGCATTCAGAAAGTTGAACCTTTGCCATTGCTCGTGCTCCCGGACACTTGCTTTGGTGTAGTCAGCAGAACTATAGACATACTGTGGTTTACTTAAGTCTTGCCCAGGCGCGAAGAACCAGTCCAGCGATATACCTTCTCTTAGTAACGCCCGAATAATCTCAAACCAAGGCAGCTTGCCACTGCGACGCCAATTATTGTAGTCCATCTGTGTTTTGCCGAGCCAAATAGCCACATCCTTATAGGTAGACTTGTTTGAAACCAATTTCAGCTTTTCAAAACATTCTGTAACGGATAAGTCGTCAACTTGAGTATAGGAGAGAGGGTCAAACCCCGGGGCTTCCGTGTCCATCGTTTAGCTTCTTTGTTTTATTTATGTTAACAGTTAGTGATGGGTGCGGAAATATACAGCAAGACGGTGGAAAAACAACCAAAAGCAAGGCTAAAAAATAAAAAAGGCTGGTAAACTTAAGTTTCCAGCCTTTTAAAAATATCAATAAATTTAAGGAGTTACTTGTACTCTACTGCAACAACCTCGTACTCAACTTCACCATTAGGTGTCGTTACTGTTGCAACATCATCGATTTCCTTACCAATTAAGGCACGAGAAATTGGAGAGTTAACGGAAATCAGGTTTGACTTAATATCCGCTTCATCATCACCAACGATTTTGTAAGTAACCTCTTCATCTGTCTTAGTGTTATACACTGTGACTGTTGCACCAAAAATCACTTTACCGTTATTAGGTACTTTAGTGACATCAATGATTTGAGCGTTAGAAAGCTTCGATTCAATTTCTTGAATTCGACCTTCACAAAAACCTTGTTGCTCACGCGCAGCGTGGTACTCAGCGTTCTCTTTTAAGTCACCGTGTTCACGTGCATCGGCAATCGCCTCGACAATGCGAGGTCGCTCTACCGTTTTTAAACGCTTCAGCTCATCTCTTAACAACTGAGCGCCCCGTTCCGTCATTGGAATCTGGTTCATACTAACGATACCCTTTTATGTAATTCTTGTACTGAGCTAACCCGAGCTCTGTCGTCCGCGGTGTTTGCTTTAACGGTTGCGAACGCTGCATTTAATGTGGTGGTGTAAATCACTTTATTCAACAGCGCTTCTCGACGAATGTAAACAGAGTCTTCAATCGCCTGACGACCTTCTACCGTGTTGATAATATAACTGTACTCGCCATTCTTTATAGCATCAACAATATTTGGTCGACCTTCCTGAAGCTTATTGACGATAGAGCAGTCAATACCTTCTTCTGCGAGCATCTTCGCCGTACCGCGCGTTGCTTCAAGGCTAAACCCTAGTGCCAGCAAGCCACGAGCAAGATCCATAAGACGCTGTTTATCGCTGTCTTTCACTGAAATAAGCGCTTTACCTTTTTTCGCCAGCGCTTCACCAGCCCCTAAATTAGCTTTGGCGTAGGCTTCTTCAAAGCTTTCACCAACGCCCATAACCTCACCCGTTGAGCGCATTTCCGGACCGCGAATAGGGTCCACGCCCTGGAACTTAGCAAAAGGAATAACCACTTCTTTAACCGAGTAATACGGTGGAATAATCTCTTTCACATAGCCCTGCTCTTGAAGGCTGCGCCCGACCATAACTCGTGCTGCGACTTTCGCCAGTGGTACACCGGTTGCTTTAGATACAAAAGGTACGGTACGAGCCGCACGAGGGTTTACTTCTATTAAGTAAATCTCGTCGTCTTTTACGGCAAACTGTGCATTCATTAAGCCGTTTACATTGAGCTCAAACGCCAATTTACGCATTTGTTCACGTAGCTGCGCCTGAATGATATCGCTTAAAGAATAAGGAGGTAATGAACACGCCGAGTCACCTGAGTGAACGCCAGCTTCTTCAATGTGCTGCATAATGCCGCCAATAAGGACGTCCTTGCCGTCACAAATAGCATCGACATCGACCTCAATCGCATTATCAAGGAACTTGTCCAACAATACAGGGGCATCGTTTGACACTTTTACGGCATCAGTCAGATAACGCTGCAAATCTGTCTCGTCGTAGACAATTTCCATAGCACGGCCACCCAGAACGTATGACGGACGAACGACCAACGGATAGCCAATACGTTTCGCTTCAGTCAGAGCCTCGTTAAAGCCTGTGACTGTGGCGTTTTCCGGCTGCTTAAGGCCTAAACGACGAACCGCTGTTTGGAAGCGCTCACGATCTTCCGCCCGGTCAATAGCATCTGGCGACGTACCAATAATAGGTACACCATTCGCTTCTAACTCACGCGCCAGCTTCAGAGGAGTCTGGCCACCGTACTGAACAATAACGCCTTTTGGCTTCTCAATACGCACAATTTCCAGCACATCTTCCAGAGTAATAGGTTCGAAGTACAAGCGGTCAGACGTATCGTAGTCGGTTGACACAGTTTCTGGGTTACAGTTCACCATAATGGTTTCATAGCCATCATCGCGAAGCGCCAGCGCTGCGTGAACACAGCAATAGTCGAACTCAATACCTTGTCCGATGCGGTTAGGACCGCCGCCGATAACCATGATTTTCTCTTTATCAGACGGCTCTGCTTCACACTCTTCATCGTAACTCGAGTACATGTACGCAGTGCTTGAAGCAAACTCCGCTGCACACGTATCGACGCGCTTGTAAACAGGGTGAATATTGAATTGCTGACGCTTTTTCCGAACCTCAGCCTCACTTACATGCAGAACATCTGCAATGCGCGCATCGGCAAAGCCACGACGCTTAAGCACAGACATAACGTCTTCGGTCAACCCGGCCAGGCCAAGTTCATCGACTTCTTTTTCTAAGTTAATAAGCTCTTCAATTTGAATCAGATACCACTCGTCTATGCGTGTTAGTTCAAACACTTCACGAACGGTCATACCTAAACGGAACGCATCCGCGATGTACCAAATACGTTCAGCGCCCGGCTCCTTCAATTCACGAATGACCTTCGAGCGCGCATCTTCTGCCTGCAGGTCAACCACAGGGTCAAAGCCGGCAGCCCCAAGTTCCAAGCCACGCAACGCTTTTTGCATCGACTCCTGGAAGTTACGGCCAATAGCCATAATCTCTCCCACCGACTTCATTTGTGTGGTTAAACGGTCATTACAGTTTGCAAACTTCTCAAAGTTAAAGCGAGGAATCTTAGTGACCACGTAGTCTAACGCAGGCTCAAACGACGCGGGTGTGACACCACCGGTAATTTCGTTCTCAAGCTCGTCTAGCGTATAACCAACTGCCAGCTTCGCCGCGACCTTCGCAATTGGGAAGCCCGTTGCTTTCGACGCCAAAGCCGATGAGCGAGAAACTCGCGGGTTCATTTCAATGATAACCATACGCCCAGTATCAGGGTTAACACCGAACTGTACGTTTGAGCCACCGGTTTCAACACCAATTTCACGCAGCACGGCCATCGCCGCATCACGCATTATCTGAAACTCTTTGTCGGTCAGTGTTTGTGCGGGAGCAACCGTAATGGAGTCACCGGTATGAATACCCATAGCATCGAAGTTTTCGATGGTACACACGATAATGCAGTTGTCGCTCTTATCGCGCACCACTTCCATTTCATATTCTTTCCAACCAAGCAGCGACTCATCGATAAGAAGCTCGTTTGTCGGTGACAAATCTAAGCCGCGGCGACAAATCTCTTCAAATTCTTCTCGGTTGTATGCGATACCACCGCCGCTTCCACCCATAGTGAAAGAAGGACGAATAATGCATGGAAAGCCTAAACGGTCCAGCACATCGAACGCTTCTTCCATACTGTGCGCCATTTCCGCATTCGGTGTTTCCAGGCCAATAGCTTTCATGGCCTTGTCGAAACGGTCACGGTTTTCTGCTTTATCAATAGCATCGGCATTAGCACCGATCATTTCTACTTTATAGCGTTCGAGTACACCATGACGATCAAGATCTAATGCGCAGTTCAGTGCCGTTTGGCCACCCATTGTTGGCAAAATGGCATCAGGACGCTCGCGCTCAATAATTTTTTCTAAAACTTCCCAGTGAATTGGCTCAATATAAGTGGCATCGGCCATTTCCGGGTCAGTCATGATGGTTGCGGGGTTCGAGTTTACCAATATAACTCGGTAACCTTCTTCACGCAGGGCTTTGCAAGCTTGAGCTCCAGAGTAATCAAACTCACACGCCTGACCGATAACAATCGGACCTGCGCCTAAAATCAAAATGCTTTTAATGTCGGTACGTTTTGGCATAAGTCGCTCTGTCTATCCTCTCGCTATACGTAATTGCTTATTGAGCAACGAATTACGCATTAGCCTGCATTAATTCAATAAAATGGTCGAAAAGCTCACTGGCGTCGTGTGGACCCGGACTCGCTTCAGGGTGCCCCTGGAAACTAAACGCGGGTTTATCGTTACGGTGAACGCCCTGCAAAGTGCCATCGAACAATGAGCGATGCGTGACATCAAGACACGCCGGCAGGTTTTCTTCATCAACCGCAAAACCGTGGTTCTGGCTCGTTATCATGACCTGCTTAGTTTTAAGGTCTTGAACTGGATGGTTTGCGCCGTGGTGACCAAATTTCATTTTTACGGACTGCGCTCCGCTGGCAATTGACAGCAGTTGGTGACCTAAACAAATACCGAAAATAGGAACATCTTTGTCCAGGAAGGTTTTTATGGCTTCAATTGCGTAGTCACATGGCTCTGGGTCGCCTGGGCCATTGGATAAAAAGATGCCGTCAGGATTCATCGCCAGAACATCTTCCGCCGGTGTCTGTGCCGGTACGACGGTTATTTTACAATTACGGTCAGCCAACAGCCTTAAAATATTTTGTTTGCAGCCATAATCGTATGCGACAACATGGTACTTTGACTGTTCAGGTTGAGTGAAACCTTCGCCAAGTTGCCAGCTTCCGCCTTTCCACTCATACGGTTTGTCACAGCAAACCTCTTTCGCAAGGTCCATACCCTTAAGCCCGGGGAACTCCTGCGCTAACTTCAGCGCTTTCTGCTCGTCAAGCTCACCGACGATAATACAGCCATTCTGAGCGCCTTTTTCACGTAAAATGCGAGTCAAACGACGGGTGTCGATATCGGCAATACCCACAACATTATGACGCTGCAAATAGGCGCTTAGCGTTTCTTCTTTTCGAAAATTACTGGCCTTCATAGCCAGATCGCGAATGATTAACCCTTTCGCCCACACGTTATCAGATTCTTGATCTTCTGAGTTAGTGCCTGTATTGCCAATGTGGGGATAAGTGAGGGTAACAATTTGTTCGGTATAAGATGGGTCGGTAAGAATTTCCTGATAGCCTGTCATTGCCGTATTAAAGACAACTTCACCGACGGCGGAGCCTTCCGCTCCTATTGCGGTTCCGCGAAAAACGGACCCGTCGGCAAGCACCAGAATCGCTCGTTTAGCGGATTGACTCGCTAGAATACTCAAGGGCAACCTCCGTACATAAAAAAACGGGTGAATCAAATAATTTGACTTCGCCCGCCTTGCGTCCTGAACCGCGCATTTTGCCTGTTACATCCAAAAGCACGTTAACTGACTGAATTAACTGCCCGAATTGACTTAGGCAAATTGCACTTATTCTACGAAATTTTACGGAAATCGTCCAGTTATATTTATTGCTTGAGCAGCTGACTGAACACCTTGTTAAGCTCGAGTATGTCCTGCATACCATAGTTACCGGGCTTTTGCCCGTATAGCCATAAGCTCGAATTGATAGCGCCTTGCGCAAAGGTATTTCTATTGCTGACTTTATGGCCTAACTCTATACGCTCACCTTCTGTGGCAAGGGTAACCTGATGTTCACCAATAATATCGCCCGCGCGCATCACCGAAAAGCCGATACTCTCGTCTTGTCTGACACCATCACCACGCACACCAGTATTTACTGTACTCCAATCTTGATGGCGTCCTTTTGCCGCGGCCTCTCCAAGTGCAATAGCCGTGCCGGATGGTGCGTCTTTCTTATGCTTGTGGTGAGCTTCAAATATCTCAATATCAGCCGTTGATAAAGCGGCACTCGCCAAAGCAACTAACTGCTCTAACAAAGCCACTCCAACACTGGTATTGCGTGCGTAGAGAACAGGGATTTGTTCTGAGGCGGTTGCCAGCATTTGTTGTTGCTTATCCGTAAGTCCTGTCGTACACACCACAACAGGAAGTTTGCTCTGCAAGGCATAGGTTAAATTCTCTTCCAGTGCTTCGGGCAGCGAGAAGTCAATAAGCACATCAATGTTCTGTGCATTGATGTTTTTCAATGACGTGTACTTGAGACCATTATCCAGCTCTTTTCCAAAAACACTACTGGTTGAGCGGACAATTGCAGCCGTCAATTCTGCTTTTTCGCTTTGCCCAAGCGCAGTAACAACCGCTTGCCCCATGCGCCCGGACGCACCCAAAACACCCACTTTCAACATTATTATGACTCCGTTTTAACTGTGCTGTCATCCTGCAACAGGTTTTCACTACGTGCAACCACTCGTGACACCATCATATCACCAGTGACATTTGTGAGCGTGCGCGCCATATCGATAATACGGTCAATGGCTGCAATAAAGGCGATGCCTTCCAGCGGCAAGCCAATAACGTTCAAGGTGACCGTCAACATAACCAATGCGGTACCTGGAACACCAGCTGTCCCCACTGACGCCAGTGTTGCGGTAAGCATGATAAGTCCGTAATCCATCCATTCTAACGGAATACCATAAAGCTGAGCGATAAAAATGGATGCCACAGCGGGGTAAATACCACCGCAACCGTCCATATTTATAGTAGCCCCCAGAGGCAACACAAAGCTTGCGTAGTCTTTTGAGACTTTAAGGCGTTCTGTTACCGCTCTGTGGGCAGCCGGCAAAGAGCCAAACGAGCTACAGGTCGTAAATGCAACTATCTGAGCATCAAATACAGCTTTAAAAAACTCCCGGACACTCATACCGCCAGCGGTTCTTACCAAGCCTCCGTAGACAACTACTATATGAATAAGGCACGCAAGATAAATAACCCCAACAAACTTAGCCAGTGGCAGCAATGTTGAAAAACCATATTCACCAATAACCCAGGACATAAGACCAAATACGCCGACAGGCGTCAGTTGTAAAACCATGCGAGTGATTTCATACATAACCTCTGCGCCGGACTTTATCGTCTTACGTAACGGCTCGGCCTTCCGACTCAGTCGCTGAATGGCAATGCCAACTAACGCCGCAAAAACTACTATTTGCAGAACATTACCTTCTGTCAGTGCCGCAAATGGGTTATCAGGAACAAAGTTGAGAAAAACTTCTGACACACTCGGAATGTTTTTTTCATTTTGTTCAGTTGGGGTCAAAACGGTTTCCGGGCTAATGTCGATAACGGTAGCCAGTGTCAAACCTATTGCACTGGCAATAACCGCTGTGAACATGAATAAACCAATGGTTTTTACACCCAGTCGCCCTAATTTTTTGCCATCGTTTAGATCAGTAATGGCGCTGACAATGGCGCAGAATATTAATGGAGCCACGAGCATTTTTATGGCTTTAATAAAAAGGTCACCCAATGGCTTTAAGGCAACACCTACTTCCGGTGCTAAGCCACCAATCAGCATACCCGCAGCAAATGCCCCTAACACGCGCTGCCAGAACGGAATTGCGAACCACACTTTCAACATACTACTGCCCGTCGGTCAAATAAATGGGCGCTAGATTAGTGTGTCACTTTACAAAGGGAAAGAACCGGTTGATATACCTTATAACCGTTTAAACAGAAAGCGCGGCATAATAGACCGCGCTTGTTGGATGACTCTAGGATCTGGTCATTACTCAGCCTGTTTATCGAGCGACGCAGGTCGTTGACAGTTAGGCGTGTTACCTGCAGCAACCGCTTGCTGATACCGGCTTTGAAGCGAAGGTATTTGCGCTTCTAAGTCCTGAATACGAGTATCCGGGTTCGGGTGAGTTGACAGTAATTCAGGCGGAGCAGCTCCGCCGGACGCTGCTTTCATATTACGCCACAATTCCGGCGCTTGGTCGAGCTGAAAACCGGCGTCAGCCATATACTCAAGACCTAACTCATCTGACTCAGACTCATGCGTTCTCGAGTACGGCAAAAGCACACCGACTTGAGCCCCAATACCCAATGCCGCCATTAACAAACCAGCTTCATCACTGTCCATTTGGGTGCTGGCGATAACACCACCAATCTGTAGCCCTAAGCCGACTAGCATATTACTGGAAATGCGTTCATTACTGTGTTCAGCAATGACATGACCAATTTCGTGTCCAATAACCGCCGCTAACTGGTGCTGATTTTCCGCAGTTTCCAGCAAGCCGTTATAAACACCTATATAACCACCAGGTAGTGCAAAAGCATTGACCGTTGGTTCATCAAACACAGTGACTTCCCAGTCCATCTGCGCATAGTCACCCGGCAAAGTCTCAACCAAAGCATCGGTAACACAACGCACGTATGCGTTAACCTGTTCATCTTGGTTAATTTTACCTTCTTTACGCATTTCCTCGTAGGAGGCAGCACCCATTTTGTTCAACTCACTGCTCGGATAGAGCTGCAACTGTGAACGTCCGGTTGGTGACTGTGCACAACTGGCCAGAGTCACCGCTGCTGTTATACCTAACAAAACTGTTTTAAGCTGCATCCGCTGCCTCCAATCATTAGCTAATATACTATAGTGATAGCCAATTTATCCGCGTAAGTCATCAAAAAACTGTTTTACGCCGTCGAAAAAACCTTTTTCTTTGGGTCTAAACTTGGCAGCTTCGTCCCCAGTTCCCATAGACTCTTCCAGCTCTTCAAGCATTTCGCGCTGCTTCGCAGAAAGATTCACAGGTGTTTCTATAACCACTTTACAAATAAGGTCTCCAACGGCACCGGTTCTTACTGACTTCACGCCTTTGCCACGCATGCGGAAATGCTTTCCGGTCTGCGTTTCTTTTGGAACTTTTAGCTTCACTTTGCCGTCCAGCGTTGGCACTTCAATTTCTCCACCTAATGCGGCTTTTGTAAAGCTTACCGGCACTTCGCAGTACAGATTATTGCCGTCACGAGAAAAAATTGGGTGTTCGCGAACATGTACCTGAACATATAAATCCCCTGCCGGAGCACCGTGCTCGCCTGCTTCACCTTCGTTGGCTAAACGAATGCGGTCGCCGGTATCCACGCCAGCCGGGATTTTAACGGACAAGGTCTTAGTTTGCTCTTTACGACCCTGTCCATGGCAGGTGCGGCATGGATCGCTGATAATAGTACCTTTACCACGACATTGTGGGCAGGTTTGCTGAACAGCAAAAAAGCCCTGGCGCATTTGAATTTGGCCCGCTCCGTGACAATGACCACAGGTTTGCGGTTTGCTGCCTTTCTTGGCACCACTGCCATCACAGTCTTCACATTCAACTAAGGTTGGAATTTTTAACTCAACAGTTTTACCCCGTACAGCTTCTTCCAATGACATATCCAGGTTGTAGCGTAAATCCGCGCCACGCTGCGCACGTGCCTGCTGACGACGGCCACCGCCACCGAAAATATCACCGAATACATCACCAAAAATATCAGCAAAATCGGCACCACCACCGAATCCGCCGGCGCCTGGGCCACCACCACCCTGACGTGCCTGTTCGAAGGCTTCGTGCCCATATTGGTCATACATCTGGCGCTTCTGCGGGTCAGATAAGACCTCGTAGGCTTGCTTTATCTCTTTAAACTTTAACTCGAGGTCTTTATCGCCTTTGGTGCGATCCGGGTGATACTTCATCGCCATACGTTTGTATGCTTTTTTAATATCACGATCGCTGGCGTCTTTTGAGACCCCAAGAATTTGATAGAAATCTTGTGTCGCCATAATGTTACGTCTTCTGTCCTACTCTGATACGAATACACGGGCATTACCTTGCGGCAACACCCGTGTTGATTAGCGAAGTTGCCTTAGTGCTTACTTCTTATCGTCGTCTTTGACTTCTTCAAATTCAGCATCGACAACGTCGTCATCCGCTTTTGACGAAGACGGCTCACCACCGGCTGCGCCTTCAGCATCTTGCTGAGCTTGCTGCTGTTGAGCGGCTTCCATCAATTTTTGAGACGCTTCCATCAGAGCTTGAGACTTCGCATCGATGGCTTCTTTGTCGCCTTCTTTGGCTGCTTGCTCAAGTTCTTCACACGCTTTCTCGATGGCGTCTTTGTCTTCTTGAGACAGAGCGTCACCAACTTCTTTCAGCTGGTTACGAGTAGCGTGCACTAAGCCGTCAGCTTGGTTACGCGCCTGTACCATCTCTTCAAACTTCTTGTCTTCTTCAGCGTGCGCTTCTGCGTCTTTCACCATTTTTTCGACTTCAGACTCGTCCAGACCAGAAGATGCTTTAATGGTGATCTTCTGCTCTTTACCTGTGTCTTTGTCTTTCGCCGATACGTGCAAGATACCGTCTGCATCAATATCGAACGTCACTTCGATTTGCGGTACACCACGCGCTGCCGGGCGGATACCTTCTAAGTTAAACTGACCCAGCGACTTGTTATCCGCTGAACGCTTACGCTCACCCTGCAATACATGGATAGTTACTGCAGATTGGTTGTCTTCCGCTGTTGAGAACGTTTGCGATTCTTTAGTCGGAATCGTGGTGTTCTTCTCAATCAGCTTGGTCATCACGCCGCCCATGGTTTCGATACCCAGTGACAGCGGACATACGTCCAATAACAGTACGTCTTTTACATCACCTGACAAGACACCACCTTGAACCGCAGCACCCACTGCAACAGCTTCATCCGGGTTCACGTCACGACGTGGCTCTTTGCCAAAGAAGTCAGTAACCGCAGCGCTCACTTTCGGCATACGAGTCTGACCACCGACCATGATAATGTCGTTAATGTCGCTTACTGACAGGTCTGCATCTGCCAATGCCTGCTTAACCGGCTCTAGTGACTTAGTAATTAAGTCTTCAACCAATGACTCAAGCTTCGCGCGAGTTACTTTAATTGCCATGTGCTTAGGACCGGTGTTGTCTGCCGTAATGTAAGGCAGGTTCACTTCGGTCTGCTGAGCCGATGACAGTTCAATTTTGGCTTTCTCTGCCGCTTCTTTTAAGCGCTGCATGGCTAATGGATCTTTACGCAGGTCAATACCCTGGTCTTTCTCAAACTGCTCAACTAAGTAGTTAATTAAGCGGTTATCAAAGTCCTCACCACCTAAGTGGGTGTCACCGTTAGTCGCTAATACTTCAAACGTGTGTTCACCTTCAACTTCATCAATTTCGATGATAGAGATATCGAACGTACCACCACCTAAGTCATAAACCGCAATGACATTGTCGCCAGACTTCTTGTCCATACCGTAGGCTAATGCAGCAGCTGTTGGTTCGTTGATGATACGCTTAACTTCTAAGCCGGCGATTTTACCTGCGTCTTTCGTTGCCTGACGCTGCGCATCGTTAAAGTATGCAGGAACAGTAATAACGGCGTCTGTTACTTTCTCGCCCAGGAACTCTTCTGCGGTTTTCTTCATTTTCTTCAGAACTTCCGCAGAAATTTGTGGTGGTGCTTTTTTATCGCCATCCACTTCTACCCAAGCGTCACCATTGTCCGCTTTAACAATTTTGTACGGCATGATGCCAATATCGCGCTGCACTTCTTCATCTTGGAAGCGGCGGCCAATTAAACGCTTAATTGCGAATAAGGTTTTATTAGGGTTAGTTACCGCTTGGCGTTTTGCTGGTGAACCCACCAAAATTTCGCCGTCGTCAGTAAATGCAACCACTGAAGGGGTTGTGCGGTCACCTTCACCGTTTTCAATAACGCGTGCTTTGCCACCGTCTAGTACAGCAACACAAGAGTTTGTTGTACCTAAGTCAATACCAATTGTTTTGCCCATGATTCGTCTCCAACTCCAGATTCATGAAATTTGTTTCGTTACCCCTTATTTGGGGTCTCTTTATTTTGATTTCAACACCCTATGTCAGGATATTTGATTAATCTTTATGCTTTCGTATCGACGCCCGAGTCTGAGTTACGCGCAACCATAACCATAGCGGGACGCAATAAGCGGCCATTTAGTTCGTAGCCCTTCTGCATGACAGCCATAATGGTGTTATTTGAGTGCTCATTTGACTCTTGCATCGACATGGCCTGGTGTAAATCAGGATTAAAAGCTTCGCCTTCTTCGCCTACCGCTTTCACACCAAACTTTTCCAGGGTTGAGGTCAGACTCTTGTAAGTCAGCTCAATACCTTCAATAAAATTGCGGCTCGACTCGTCTTGCTGATCGGCCAACTGCAGCGCTCTTTCCAGGTTATCCACGGACGTTAGCAATTCATTAGCAAACTTCTCTAGCGCAAACTTATGCGCTTTTTCCACGTCCTGACTTGCGCGACGTCGTACGTTTTCCATTTCAGCCTGCGTACGCAACGCCGACTCGCGCTGGTCTTTCACCTGTGCTTCAGCTTTACTTAGTGCCAACTCAAGCTCGGCAATTTTGTCCGTTTGGTCGGCCGATGTGCCTGCTGTTTCTGCTTCCGCAGCTGTTGTATCCTGTTGCATTGCTTCTTCCGCCGCTTGCGCAGCCTGCTGCTCTGCTTGCTGTTGCTCGACCGTCTGGTCAACATTCTGTTCAGTCTGTTGGTCTTTCTTATCCGCCATATTTGACTCTCTTCAGTCCGGTTTAAATTGAGGTTGCCAAGTTAATGGGGGCAAGTTTTTTACTTTCAAGGGGCTTTCTATGACTTGATAAATTTTCCACCTGATCGTAGCGTAAACAGCCTAAACCACAGGAACTGTCATTATGAGCGCATTTCAGAGAATTGGCTTACTCGGCAAGGTTAATGACCGCGGCACACAACTCACTTTAGAAACGGTAACGACGGCACTAAACGAACGTGGCTATGACATAGCACTTGAGTCCCGCACTGCTGAACAGTTACCTCAAAAGCTGCTTGAGTCCGGTAAAATCAAAACCATAAACTTAGCAGAGCTTGGAGAGTGGGCTGACATTGCCGTTGTTGTTGGTGGTGATGGCAATATGTTAGGTGCGGCAAGAGCGCTCTGCGAACATGACATTGGAGTCATTGGTGTGAACCGGGGTAATTTAGGCTTTCTGACTGACCTGGACCCTGACGAAGTAATGACCCACTTGCTTAACGTTTTAGAAGGCGAATACCGCGTTGAAAAGCGTTTTCTACTTTCTGCCGAAGTGATTAGCAACGGTTCTCCAGCAGGTGCAGGACGCGCCATTAACGAAATTGTTCTGCATTCTGACAAAGTCGCCCACATGATAGAGTTCGAGCTCTACATTGATGACCATTTTGTTTTTAGTCAGCGCTCTGACGGATTAATTTGCGCCACACCGACAGGCTCCACCGCCTACTCTCTGTCCGGAGGCGGCCCCATATTACACCCTAACCTCAATGCGATGACTCTGGTTCCTATGTTTCCTCACACATTAAGTAGCCGCCCTATTGTTGTTGATGGCGAAAGCCATATTCGACTACGCGCAGCTTACGACAACGACCTATTGCAAATTAGTTGTGACGGTCACGTACGTATGGCTGTGCACCCGGGAGACGACATTGTGCTTAAAAAGCATGACCATACACTTAAAATGATTCACCCGGTTGATCACAATTATTACCACGTATTGCGTAACAAACTTGGCTGGGGCAGCCGACTTTTTTAGAAGAAATTTCATACTGAGCTTGCAATAACAAAATAGTACTGTATAAATACTGTATAAACTGTACAAAACAACAGTGCTTTTATACGTACATGTCAATAAGGTGCATTTATGTTAGCTCAGTTACACATCCGCAATTTTGCTGTCGTAAAGTCTTTGGATATCGACTTCGCAAAAGGCATGACCGCTATCACTGGTGAGACCGGTGCAGGTAAATCTATTGCTTTAGACGCTTTAAGCTTATGTTTAGGTGCCAGGGCTGATGCTAACTGGGTACGACCAGGCGAGGACAAAGCGGAAATAAGCGCTGTTTTTACCGTAGAGCCAAACAGCCCCGCCGCTCAATGGCTTAACCACAATGACTTTGATTCAGAAGAAGACTGTATTCTACGACGTGTCATTCAACGTGATGGCCGTTCAAAAGCCTGGATAAACGGCACCCCAGTTGCGCTCACCCAACAAAAGTTACTGGCACCACTATTAGTTAATATCCACGGGCAGCATGAACACCAGTTATTACTGAAAGAAGAACACCAGTTAGAACTGCTAGACAACTACGCAAGGCATACAGCGTTACTGTCAGAGGTTGCAACGCAATACCGTCAATGGTTCGAGCTTGAAAAAGAATATAAACACTATGTCCAGCAACAAGACGAATTAGAAGCACAGCGCCAGTTGCTCGAATACCAAGTCGAAGAATTGAATGACTTTGCTATTGCCGAAAGTGAATTTGAAGAGCTCGAACAACGCCATAAAAAGTTAAGTCACAGTAAATATCTCATGGAAGCCAGTGCTTTTTCACTCAGCGCGCTTTATGAGGGTGAACATAACAATGCAACAGGACTGGTTTCTTCGGCAAATCAGCGACTGGAGGAAGCCGCGGATATCGACGAGCAGTTAAAGCCTGTTTGCCAACTCTTAGAACAAGCCAAAGTCCATATTGAGGAAGCTGCGCTCGAGCTAAGGCATTATCAGGATGAACTCGAGCTTGACCCCGCTGAGCTCGACATTGTTGAAGAGCGGTTAAGCAAAGCTATTAGCTTAGCGAAAAAGCATCAAGTGGCGGCTGCCGACTTATGGCAACATCATCAAAAGCTGAACGCCGAACTCGATAATATTGTGAATGCGGATAAAAACCTTGAGCAGCTAGATTCTGATCGCCAACAGGCAGAGGCCGATTACCGGGAGTTAGCACAGAAACTCTCTAGCAGCCGTGAAAAGGCAGCAGATGAACTCAGCAAGAAAATCACTCAATCAATGCATGAACTCAATATGCCTCATGGCCGATTTATTATTAATGTCGAGCATGACACGGATAAAAAAGCGTCTCGTCTGGGTACCGATGATATTCAGTTCGAAGTAACAACTAACCCAGGTCAGCCACTGCAGTCTCTTAGTAAAGTTGCATCGGGCGGTGAACTTTCGCGTATTAGCCTTGCCATACAGGTCATGACAGCAACCCAGAAGTCGGTACCAACAATGATGTTCGACGAGGTGGATGTTGGTGTCAGTGGCCCAACCGCCGCTATTGTTGGAAAAATGCTACGCGAGCTAGGGCAAACAGCTCAAGTTATTTGCGTTACGCATTTGCCACAGGTTGCTGCAAAAGCTGACAACCAGTTCCAGGTCAGTAAATATAGTGACAATGAAGAAACAAAAACTATGGTGAAAGCGCTAAGTCACAATGAACGTGTCACAGAGCTTGCCCGCTTACTGGGTGGGGATAGTGTAACGGACATGGCTAAAGCTAACGCGAAAGAGCTTTTAGCGAGTTAGTCGCTGACTGTGCTGGTGTTCAGCGGCTGCTTTGTTTATCATCGTCAAAAGTTAAATACAGTTATAAAAAAGAGAAATAGGTATTTCATGACCAAATTTGCAGTTTGTATCGCCGCATTGTTGAGCTTAGGTGGCTGCTCAGTGCTCGATAGCATGGTTTACAGAATAGATATTCCTCAAGGCAATTACCTTGAGCAAGACGACGTCGATAAACTCCGTGTCGGAATGACTGAAGAGCAGGTTATTTACGTATTAGGTAAGCCTGTTGCTGAAAACAGCTTCGACTCAGATCGCTGGGTGTACTTGTACAATATGAACCCGAACGAAGGTGAAGTTTACCGTAAAGAACTGATCTTAACTTTCAATAATAAACGTTTAAGTGATTTAAGCGGCGACTTTGCTAAGTCAGATCAGTTTAATGAGCCTCTCGATCAATAAAAAACGAATATGAACTAAGGAGCATTATGGCGAACTCCTCAAAGACTGATGAGCTCGTCCGTGTTGTCCGAAGTCCCAGTGACAAGCGTGACTATCAGCACTTGGTTTTAGATAACCAACTTAAAGTGCTGTTAGTCCATTGTCCTGATAGCGTGAAAGCGGCAGGCTCCGTAGCCGTCAGTGCAGGTCACTTTGACGATCCACCACATACCCAAGGTCTCGCTCACTTTCTAGAGCACATGTTTTTCATGGGCAGCCAGTCTTACCCTGAGCCCAGCGCCTTCAATGATTTTCTTAGCGCTCATGGCGGTCAGCACAACGCCTGGACAGGCACCGAATTTACTAATTTCCACTTTGACTGTAATGCAAACGCACTTGAAGCCGCGTTTGAGCGTTTTGCATCAATTTTAAAAGAGCCTCTTTTTACCGATAAGTGGATTCAAAAAGAAAAACAGTCCATTGAGTCAGAGTTTCGTTTAAAACAAAAAGATGAGTTACGTCGCCTGTATCAGGTTCATAAAGTGACGGCTAATCAGGCTCATCCCTTTTCTCTGTTCTCTGTTGGAAATTTAAATACCTTAAAAGATGATGAGCACGGTACTTTACAACAGAAGCTTAAGCGCTTTTATGAGTCTCATTTCAGCGCAAATCGAATGCAGCTGGTACTTGCCGGTCCACAATCATTGACTGAACTAGAGGCTATCGCGACTCGTCATTTTTCTAACTTTCAAAATCATGCACAACCCAAAACGGCCATAACTGAACCTCTGTATACTGAGGAACAAAAAGGCCTTTTCATTCAGGTAAAACCATTAAAAGATGCCTACCGCCTTATTCTCACCTTTCCGTTACCAGGCATTGACCAGGATTACCGAAACAAAACCACCAGTTTTATTGCGCATATTGTCGGGTACGAAGGTCCCGGCAGTTTATTTAACTGCTTACGCGACAAAGGGTGGATAAACTCTTTATCTGCTGGCGGCGGAATTAGCGGCAGCAACTTTAAAGACTTTAATGTCAACATTCAGCTAACCCTGTCGGGCCGAAAAAATATCGACACCATACTGCAATGGGTTTTTGCTTACTTGCGAAAGGTGAAAACCGAGGGAATAGAAGACTGGCGTTATCAAGAAAGAAAAATTACGTCTGAGTTAAGCTTTCTTTATCAGGAACCAACGCCCGTCGGTGAATTAGCTAGTCAATTAAGCATCAACGCTTTTCATTATAGTTCGGAAGATACCATTTACGGTGACTATCGAATGGATGAGCTTAATAATGCTTACGCTGAAAAGTTACTGACGTTAATGACGCCAAAACACAGTCGTATTACGTTAATCGCTCCTGATGTCAAAACCGATCGGGAAGCGCCTATTTACGATACTCAATACAGCGTAGAGAAACTCACTGAATCGCAATTAACGAAGCTTAGTCAAACGCCCGAAGAGTTCATCGCCAAACTGCCCGAGCGCAACCGTTTTATAAATGACCGGTTACACCCGCAACCACTAGAAAACGAGACGTTACTGCCGGAATGCATTTCAAGTTCCGATTTGATGGAGCTGTGGCACTTGCAAGATACCGAGTTCCGGGTACCTAAGGGACATATCTATTTAGCATTGAAATTACCTGCAGTAACCAGCTCAGCTTATTACTTCGCAATTGCCCGGCTTTGGTCTGAACTCATTATAGACGCCTTAAACGATGATCTTTATGACGCTGAAGTTGCGGGGCTGCACTTTAATATTTACCCCACTCAGCAAGGTATTGTTATTCACACAACGGGATTGTCAGAGGGGCAACTTCCGTTAATGTCACATTTAATGAAACGCGCCTTAGTGCTTAAATTTGCGCACCGTCGTTTCCGAGATATAAAGCAAACCCTAGTTGCCAACTGGCAATCTGCGCATCAAAATCAACCATTAAACAAGCTTTTCGCAGAGCTTAATCAGCAATTACAACCTGGACTTTTTAGGCTGCCCGAGCTTGCCAAGCAGCTCTCTGCTTTATCTTTCCGTGAATTTACTCAAGCATTAGAGAGAATGTTCGAACCAGTGTATATAAAAGCCTTTATGCACGGAGACTGGCAAACGCGTCAAGCGCATGAACTTGCTGAACTTATTCAAGCAAACTTGCCCACTGAGCGCCCGGCACGAAAAGACAGAGATTCGGTTAAAAAAGTCAGCGAATTTTCTAACCAAGAACTTGAGGTTCCCTGCTCTCATCCTGATAACGCTATTTTACTTTATCAGCAAGGCAACAATGACAGTGAGCGAGAGCAAATTTGCTATATGTTACTTCAGCAGTTAGTACATCAAGCGTTCTTTCATGATATCCGCACCGAGAAACAGTTAGGTTATGCCGCGGGTAGCCAATACTTCCCTGTTCAGCGTCTACCCGGCATTTTATTTTTTGTTCAATCCAATAGTGCACCAACCGACACCTTATTTGACGAAGTTTCAGATAGCCTTGAAAAGCTATTCAGTCGACTAGATACAACCACGCTGAAAGTGTGGCACCACACCAAAGCGGTTCTCCAACAACAAATACGCACGCGCGACAGAAGCCTTCGGGTTAAGAGTCAACGCTTATGGGGTGCTATTCAATTGGGCGACACGTCATTTAACCGCCAGCTCAGATTACTGGACGCACTTGATAATTATCAATTAACCGACTGGCTGACTGACATACGACAAAAATTGTCACAAAATTCAGGTTGGCTGAGGCTTCAAACAAGCTAGCAAGCCAAGTAAAATAGGCTTTGACAGCGGGTTATCAAACCGATAACTTAACAGAATATTAACAAAAAGAGCCGTTTTAGCGGCCTACTGGGTACTCTGTGACATTTACTTTGTATACGAGGGCGTGGGCCAACGCCGCAGTATTCTTTTTGCTTTCATTCACGAGTCAGCTAATGGCTCAACCTACCTCTACGCTGGACCTTCAACCAGAGGGTGTTAGATTCCTCTCATCTGCCAATGGTCTACCCAGCAATTATATTCGCGACATCGAAATAGGGCCTCAAGGCTTTCTATGGCTCTCAACCGCTAAGGGTTTAGCCCGGTACGACGGTGTTGACCTAGACAATATCAATAGCCTGAATATCGATGCAGTTAACCATGCCGGTTCAGGCACCCTATTAACTATTGGCAATTCTTTATGGACGACTACAGATCATCGTTTATGGCGTCTTCAAAAAAACGGTGGGTGGACTTCAACCCTTTTTCCAAAGCATGACACAACCGCTTTCAAAGTGAACACCTTCACTAAAGGACAGGATGGCCTATTATTTATCGGAACCTCTGAGAGCCTGCTCACATTCAATCCGCAAACTCAGCACTTTAAAGAAAAAGCGCTTAAATATAACGGGCAACCAGTAACGAATATTCACTTTATTGAGTTTCACGGTGGCTGGTTTTGGTTGAGCAGCGGCTCCGGAGGTATCTATGTATGGGATGGTTACTCCGATAACGTTTTCTCAGTAACAAAGAGCAACCCCATATCGGACACTATAAATGCCTCTGAAGTTAAAGCAATAACATGGTTTGAAAGCGCATTTTGGCTAGCGACCAATAGCGGGTTGAGGTTACTTAATAATGAGCTTCGCAGCGTTCAACCCCCACAACCAATTAATGAACTAAAAGCGGTCGTTACCGATATTGAAAGGCACGACAACCAATTATTCATAGCCACCGAACAAGGGCTCTACAGTTACAGTAACAAACAGTTAGCGCAATTAACGCAAAGCCCAGCCACGGGGAAAATTGAGTTTTCTAATAACGGTGACCTGTTTCTGGCAACCTCGTCGAATGGGCTCGTCAAAATACCAAATTCTTATGCGCCAGGGATATTAAAACACTACACTGTCCCTAACCATTTGCCTGATAGTATCAAATCTCATTTACCAGAGTCGTTAAAGAGAACGGGTAGCTATACTCAGACAAGCGACCATCAGTACTGGATACAGTCTGACTTGGGAATGGTTAATTACGACTTTATAAAAAAAGAAATTATAACTATCGCAGAGTCGCCGGTAAGCATTGAAAACGTTGCTGATATCGAAGCCTACTCTGACGATATATTCTTGTTGACGAAAACACACCAGCTGTATAAATACAATACGGTGGAAAGCAAATGGCAACGTCTTGACTACGGCCTAAACTTAAATGATTCATTTTGGCTCACTCGTTTAGGCGAGACATTGTGGCTACATTCAGAAAACAATGCTTATGCCATTAATCCGTTTTCTGAAATATCTGAAAGAAAAAAAATAAACCCGGCGCTGCCGCTAAAAAACGCCTCCCTTGCCATAGATATTAAGCCTTCAGGCAGTGCGGCAGAAGCTTGGTTTTCGTTACCATTTTCCAGAGTCGGTAACACACTCACCTATCGCTACAAGCTCGATAAGAATCAAACTGCATGGTCTTACATTCAACATAGCGAACTGCCATTACAACTGAACCAGCCATTTCCTGGCACCTATCAACTTACTGTACAAGCCTCTTTAGATGGTGAAAACTGGTACGCTCAGAACGAAGCAAGCTATAGCATCACTCATCCTTTTTGGACAACTCCCTACGCAATTTTCGGGTATAGCATTGTCGCTTTACTCGCTCTTGGCATTACCGTTGTCCTCTATCGTTTTAAGTTAAAGCAATTAACGAACCTCGCTACGTCACTGAATGGTCAGGCAAAAGCGCTTCAGTTCAGTCGCAGCCAGTATTGGCAATGGAACCTCTCTACAGGTGAACTATTGAGGCAGTATATTTGGCCAGACTGTCCCGCGTTTCCGGTCGATGGTCGTCGCCTTAAGTCACCGGAAAGCACTTCGTCAAATATTCACCCAGGTGACGTTAACCGCTTACAAGAGGCAATAGATAACCATGTAAATGGGCAAACGGAATATTACGAGTGTTCCTATCGAATAAATAATAGCGGCGCCTGGCTGTGGGTACTGGACCAAGGCAGAATAGAGAAACAAAACGGCGTCGATGTCATGCATGGCACGCTCTGCGACGTTAGCAGCTTAGTTAGCTCGCAAGACCGAATTGATATGCTGGCAGCTTCTATTACCAACATTTCCGATGGAATTTGTATTTTTGACCGCTTTTTCAAGAAGGTAGAGGTCAACAAGGCTTTTGAGCGCATTTTAGGCTCCCCCCGTGAGCAAGCTTTGGGAAAAAGTTTCCATCTTGATCTTTATTCTGAAGAGTTTACTAACCAAATTAAACGCACGGTCATAAAAGAAGGTACCTGGCACGGGGAATTAACCGACATAAAAGCCGATGGCAGCGAGTTTTTAATGGAGCTTACCCTGGATGCCGTTCATGATGACGAAGGCGCTTTGTCTTTCATCGTCGCCAGCTTTTCTGATATTACGGAGCGCCAGCGCACCGAGAGCGAGCTAAGACGCCTTTCCAATACGGATACCTTAACCGGTCTGCCAAACCGCTCTTACTTTCAGGTGAGTCACTCAAACTTAGTGCGTAAGAAGGTCTCTCACACCCTGTTACTATTTGACTTAGACGACTTTAAAAAGGTCAACGACTCTCTTGGTCATGAGCTTGGCGATGACTTGCTGTGTCTAGTTGCAGAACGACTGATGGATATTAGCCGACGTCAGGATACACTGTATCGGTTAGGCGGTGATGAGTTCGGCTTGCTGATTGAAGACAGCACCGACTTGCACCTTATCGGTGACTTAGCGCACAAGATAAACAGAACCATCGCTGAGCCCTATTCCGTTAATAATCAAGATATTGTTATTGGTAGCTCTATTGGTATTGTTCTATTTCCACACGACGGCATTACCTCGCAAGAGCTCCTACAAAAGGCCGATATGGCCATGTACCACGCCAAGCAGCGCGGTGGAAACTGCTATCAATTTTTCAGTCAGTCGATGAACGAAAATGCCGTGCAACGGCTGAAACTGGAAAACCAACTGCGTGCAGCTTTGAAAAATAATGGCGTTGAAGTTTACTATCAACCAAAGATTGAGGTTCATACGGGGCACATTGCCGGTATAGAGTCGCTGGCAAGAATAAAAAGTGATGATGGCTCTCAAATAAGTCCAGCTGACTTTATTCCTCTGGCTGAAGAAACAGGCCTGATTATTGAACTTGGCGAACAAGTACTGCGCCAGTCATGTCAAGATATGAGGGTCTTTATGCAGTACCCGGGCGCGCCCAAAACCATTGCTATTAACCTGTCAGCTCGTCAGTTTATGCAGTCTGGACTGGCTTTGCAGATAGAAAGTATATTGCGCCAGGAGTCATTGCCCCCACGCCACGTTGAGTTTGAAATAACCGAAGGCATGGTCATGAGTGACCCCGAGAGAGCCATTATTATGATGGAAAACCTATCCGATATGGGAGTTAAACTGGCTCTTGATGACTTCGGAACGGGTTATTCGTCACTGGCTTACCTTAAGCGCTTCCCTATGGACAGCTTAAAAATAGACAAAGCCTTTATCGATGACATCACGACAAGCTCAAAAGACCGCAGTATGGTTGCGTCGATTATTGGTATGGCTCATAACCTGGGTCTGAAAGTCATTGCAGAAGGGGTTGAATCTGAAGCTCAGCTTGAGCAATTAAAAAGCCTTGAATGCGAATACATCCAAGGCTTTTATTACGCGAAACCAATGCCTGCTGATAGTTTTATTGAATTTATCAAGCAACATACAGCAGACGTGGTTGACGTTTAAACGTTCACTTAAGAGTAAAAGCGCTCGCCGTTTTTTGCCATTTCTTTTAGCAATGGTGCTGGTGTGTAGCGCTCGCCTCTTTGTGACGCTAAAGCTTCCAGTTTAGCGACAATGCTACCAATCCCCTGGCTGTCCATATAGCGGAACGGTCCACCTAAGAATGGCGGAAAACCAATACCGAAAATAGCGCCTATGTCGCCGTCACGCGGGCTACGAATAATGCCTTCTTGCAAGCAGTAAACAGCTTCATTCAACATCGGTAGCAAACAAATATCGACGATATCTTCTGCTGATTTACTCTCGTTAGGATCAACACCCAATAGCGAATAAACTGATGTATCAACCGGCTTACCTTTAACGCCTTTACCGTACTTGTAGAAACCCTTCTGGTTCTTCTTACCTTTACGGTCGTCATCAATCAGCTTTTCGAAGGCTTGCGGCGCTTCGAATCTGTCGCCCAATTCGTTAACCAAAATTGGTGCAACTTTTGCCGCGACATCAATACCCACTTCATCTAAAAGAGTCATGGGCCCGACTGGGAAGCCGAACTTAACTAAGGTTTTATCCAGTTTTTCAATAGGCTCACCAGCAAGCATCAGGCGCGCCGCCTCATTCATATAAGGCGCCAAAATACGGTTTACGTAAAAACCAGCGCCGTCTTTTACCACAATAGGTGTCTTACCTTGTTTTTTCGCCAATGCCACCGTGGTTGCAATGGTTTTATCAGAGGTCCCCTCGTGGGTAATAATTTCTGCCAGCGGCATTTTGTCGACCGGAGAAAAGTAATGCAGGCCAATAACCTGTTCCGGGCGCTTCGCTTTAGCCGCAATTTGCGTAATAGGCAGTGAACTGGTGTTGGTAGCAAAAATAGTCGACTCACTTGCGTGTGCTTCAATGTCAGCAACCATTTTTTGCTTAAGACCCAAGTCTTCAAAGACCGCTTCTATTACGACATCGGTGCGCTCAAAACCGCTATAGTCCAGCGTACCGCTTAGCATCAGCATGGTTTTCTCATACTCAGCACGGCGCATATGTTTACGCTTCACTTTCTTGATTAAGCGCTCATAGCTGTAATGCAGTGCATGGCGTACACCATCTTCAGCAATATCTTTAATGCGCGCAGGTATATTCGCCTTTGCTGCCGTAACATAAGCAATACCGCCGCCCATCAAGCCACCACCAAGAACGCCAACGCGTTTTATTGGGTCTGGTTCAACGCCATCAGCACCGGTCTCTTTCTTCATTTCAGTGGTTGCAAAGAATATCTGACGAAGCTGATACGATTCGGGTGTCATGGCTAACTCGCCAAAACTGCGCGCTTCTTTATCTAACCCGGCTTCGTGCCCTCGTTCAACACCTTCGCGCACCGTCTGAATAATTTTATCAATAGCCGGATAATTTCCATGCGCTTTTTTCTGCGCCTGCTCACCCGCTTTTTTGAAGATAATATCGCGGCCAAACTTTGTGCCTTCAAGCAACTTACTAAAGCCTTTCAGAGGCGGCTTACTGGCTTTCGGCTTCCGCTTCAGTGCGTGTTCAACTGCCACATCCAGTAAAATACTTTGCGGCACAACTTCTGTTACTAAGCCCGATTTCTTCGCTTGTTTAGCGCGCAATTGCTTGCCGGTTAGCATCATGGTTAAGCCCTGCTGAATACCCACCAAACGTGGCAAACGCTGTGTGCCGCCACTGCCTGGCAGAAGGCCTAATTGCACTTCCGGCAAACCAAGTACTGTTTTCGAATTGTCAGTACAGACACGTACATGACACGCCATAGCCAGCTCAAGTCCACCACCAAGGCATGCACCATTAATAGCGGCTACGACCGGCACATCCAACTGCTCAATACGGTCAAACATGGCTTGTCCTTTACGAGCCAGACTTTCTGTATCTGCAGCAGTTTCGCAGTCGTTAATCATATTAATATCGGCACCGGCAATGAACGAGCCGGGTTTACCACTGATGAAAACAACGCCTTTAATTGAGCTGTCGCTTTCCAACTTGTTCAGCAACGAGCCAACCTCGTCTGCAAATGAGTCTTTTAAGGTGTTCATCGACTCACCCGGAACATCAATTGTGACAACAGCTACACCGTCGTCGCGTATATCCATCGTGAATGCTTTATCCTGACTCATTATTCTGTCTCCACAATCATTGCAGCACCTAAACCACCAGCGGCACAGGCTGTTGTCAGACCGACACCACCACCGCGACGATGCAATTCGTTCAGCGTTTGCGTGATCATACGCGTTCCTGTCGCTGCAAACGGATGCCCGTAGGCAATTGAGCCGCCCAGTACGTTGAATTTGTCCATATCAATATCGCCAATGGCTTTATCGCGCCCCAGCTTCTCTTTCGCAAATTTGTCGCTGGCGAACATTTTCATATTGGCGAGCGTTTGCGCCGCAAAAGCTTCGTGCATGTCAATTAAATCGAGATCATTCAACGTCATGCCTGCTCTGTCCAACGCTACTGGCGTAGAGTAAGACGGTCCCATCAGCATATCTTCTTCGACCTGCAATGCTGCAAATGCGTAGCTGCGTAAATAGCCCAACACAGGTAGACCTAATTCTTTTGCCCGGCTTTCTGTCATCATCAATACCGCAGAAGCACCATCGGTTAGCGGCGTACTATTGGCCGCTGTAACCGAGCCGTGTTTACGGTCAAACACCGGCTTCAACTTAGACAGTTTGTCGACCTGGCTGTCACCACGAATGTTGTTGTCGCGGCTTAGGTGTTTGTTATACGGCTCCGGGTAAGCTGTCATGACCTCGCTGTCCAACCACCCTGCTTCCCACGCTGCGTGCGCCTTTTGATGCGAACGTACGGTCAGCTCGTCCTGGTCAGCACGACTAATACTGTGAGTTTTAGCCATTTGCTCTGCGGTCTGCCCCATGCTCAAACCGGTTGAGTACTCAGCAACGGCCGGTGGCACTGGTAATAAGTCTTTAAACTTAAGACGTTTTAAAATGGATAAACGCTGACCTAAGGTCTTGGCTTTATTTAAGTCAACTAACGCACGACCCAAGCGTTTGCTGACACCAATAGGCAGTACCGATGAAGAGTCGGCACCGCCGGCAATACCACCGCGAATATGTCCGGCAATCATTGCTTCTGCAATATTAACCGCAGACTGAAAGCTCGTTGCACACGCACGTGACACACTGTAGGCGTCGGTGTTCACCGGTAAGCTGGTTCCTAACACTATTTCGCGAGCAATATTCGGCGCCTCCGGCATTTGAACCACTTGCCCGAATACCAGCTGCTCGACCCATTCGCCTTCAATACCGGTTTTATTCACCAGCTCCTGAACGACCATTTTGCCAAGATCAACGGCGGGCACGCCGTGAAACTCTGTTGCCTGCTTAGCAAACGGCGTTCGTAAGCCCGCAACAAAGGCGATACGCTCGCCGTTAACTGTGCGCACTTGATGTGCTTCTGACATAACTTTTCCTCGCTTAATCAACCATTACTGGTCTGACCACAAAATATGTTACAAATTCTAGCGCTTAATAGAGCAGATTAAAACCTTCGTTTTCGGTACAGTATGGCAATACAATTGAAAATTCGGAACAAAGACAGCATTGTTACTGTCATTGCATAACGGTACTGACAGCATAGTCATTTTTCACCGGATTCGACAGCCTGGAGTCAAGATGTCATCGACAGCATTTCAACAATTACAAGACTACCTGAACCAACAAGTTCTGGGACAGCCGGACTTTACCCGTAATTTACTTATAGCCGTACTCGCTGACGGGCATTTATTAGTCGAAGGCCCGCCTGGGCTTGCCAAAACACGGGCGGTACAAAGTCTGGCAAACGGTATTGAAGGCGACTTTCACCGCATTCAGTTTACTCCGGACTTACTACCGGCTGACTTAACCGGTACAGATATTTACCGTCCCGAAACAGGGACTTTTGAGTTCCAACAAGGCCCTTTGTTCCATAACTTGATTTTAGCGGACGAAATAAACCGGGCTCCGGCCAAGGTTCAGTCTGCCCTACTAGAGGCTATGGCTGAACGTCAAATTACCGTTGGTCAACGCAGCTATCCGCTGTCTGACTTATTTATGGTGTTGGCGACACAGAACCCGCTAGAGCAGGAAGGTACCTATCCTCTCCCAGAAGCGCAGTTAGACCGCTTCTTAATGCATTTAAAACTGGACTATCCTGACGCAGAAACCGAGCAAAAAATTCTCAGGCTTACCCGTGGTGAAGCATTAAACGAGCAAATGCCAGCTCCAAAACCGCTGACGCAGGCAGACTTATTCAATGCTCGTAAAGAAGTTCTGGAAGTGTACCTGGACGACGCGGTAGAAAATTATTTAGTTCAGTTAATTATCGCCACTCGCCAACCTCAGCACTATGACGCCAACCTGGCTTCATGGATTGGTTATGGCGCCAGCCCGCGTGCCACTATTTCATTAGAGCGCTGCGCACGAGCTCAAGCTTGGTTGGCCGGTCGTGATTTTGTGACTCCGGACGACATTATGTCCATTTGCCATAACGTGTTACGCCATCGAATTATACTGAGTTATCAGGCTGAAGCTGACGGCGTCACGCACGATCAAGTTATCGACACAATACTGAAACTGGTGCCAGCACCATAATGCCTCAACTGGACGTGTCACAATGGCTAGAGCAACTGCATACCGACGGCATTTCGCTGGGTATGCAGGAGCTAATGTATTATCGCAGTAAAATTGCCGCTTTTGCTAAGCATAAAAAAACGCTGCCGCGAACAACGGTATCCGGGCCTTTACTCAGTAAAGTCCGGGGGCGTGGTATGGAGTTTGACGAAGTAAGGCATTATCAAGCCGGCGACGATATTCGTGCCATTGACTGGCGCGTGACAGCCAGAACCGGTAAAGCTCATACCAAGCTGTACCGGGAAGAAAAAGAAAAGCCCGTGTTCATTTGGGTCGATTTGTCATTATCTCAGCTATTTGGCAGTGAGTTTGTATTTAAGTCGGTCCAGGCTGCGCACCTTGCTGCGGCTATTGCCTGGCAGGCGCAGCACAAAGGTGACCGTGTCGGCGGACTCATTAGCAACGGCTGGCTTCATAACGAATTTAAACCGGCCGCGCGCCAACAAGGCGTATTACGGCTATTGCACGGTCTTGTTGACGTGAGTAAAGACAGCTTAACGCGCTGGCAGAAACAGGCATCGACACCCGCAGAGCCGATGTCTGAATCGCTGAAGCGATTACGCCAACTGGTGAAGCCCGGCAGTATTATTCATGTTATTAGTGACTTTCATAACGCCGACAAAAGCATTATTGATGGGCTGCAAGTGTTATCGAAACATAATCTGGTGCGTTGTTATGGTGTTTATGATCCAATGGAAAAAACGCTTCCTCAGGGGCATTCCATCCAGCCTTTAGCGGTGTCTAATGGCCAGCAACAAGTGGATATCGACTTAACCAATAAACGTCAGACAGACACGTACGCAAACGCGGCACAGAGCCACTGGCAAGCGCTTGAAAAAAGTTTTGCAAACCGGCAGTTGCTGTTTACACCCGTTAGCAGTGCACAACCTATCGAAGTACAGTGGAGCGATATTTCATGATACAGCAGGCATCGCTCAGTCAGCTCAATGACATTGTCCCGCCGGCTGATGCCAGTTGGTGGCCACCGACCTGGTGGAGCCTTGGTACCGCCTTATTATTCATCGTAATTGTAGCGTTCATTAGTTATTGGCTGGTTCAACGGCGTTTTAAGGCACGGGCTCGTCGGGAAGCCTACAAGCAATTACAGATATTAGCGCCGGCCACCACAGAGCAAGTCACCCTACTGCTTAAACAAGTGGCGCTCGCGTATTATCCACAGCAGAGGGTTTCTAACTTACACGGCCAACAATGGCTCACGTTTTTACTCTCAGGTATGAGTGAAAAGTCGCAGCAACACTTTAATGCGGAATTACAGCAATACGACATTAATAGCGAGTTATACGGACAAGCAAGTAATGCATTTTGTGAGCTATACAAAGCAGTTGGCTGCCAATGGTTGCAGTTAGACCTGAGTAAAATGCCGGGAGAGCACAATGTTTGAGTTTGCCTGGCCCTGGATGTTTCTTTTATTACCACTGCCGGCGTTGGTCTGGTGGTTAATACCCGCTCGCAAAAACACCCGCTCGGCTATTCGGCTGCCCAATTTATATGGACTGTCCAGTGAACAACAGACCATAAAGAATCAGTGGTTTTTCTTAACGGTGCTAGCCATTGCATGGGTGTCGCTCGTTTCAGCGACAGCTCGTCCACAATGGTTAGGTGAGCCGGTTGCCACCCGCTCTGAAGGTCGGGAAATGATGCTGGCAGTAGACTTGTCGGGCAGTATGGAAATTGCCGATATGGAAATTAACGGCCAGTCGGTCGACCGGCTGTCGATGGTCAAACATGTGCTTAGCGACTTTATTACACGTCGCGAAGGCGACCGCTTGGGGCTTATCTTATTTGGCGATACCGCTTATTTACAGGCACCAATGACGTATGACCGACAGACTATTGCACAAATGCTGAATGAGTCGGTACTTGGGCTGGTTGGTGAAAGAACAGCCATTGGCGATGCGATAGCCCTGGCGGTTAAGCGCTTTCAGCAAGACGAAGAAACCAACCGCGTACTCATTTTATTAACCGATGGTCAAAGTACAGCGGGTAACCTGACGCCAGAGCAAGCGCTAGAGCTGGCTAAAAGTTATGACGTTACTATTTACCCAATTGCCGTTGGCGCGGAAGAAGTGGTCGTTGATAGCTTTTTCGGGCAGCGCCGGGTTAACCCAAGCCGTGATTTAGACATACCTTTAATGCAGAAGTTAGCGCGTGAAACCGGCGGCGAATATTTCCGCGCCAGAAGTACCGAAGAGCTCGAAAATATTTATACATTGCTGGATGAATTGGAGCCCGTGGACGACGATCCTCAACAGCTTCGCCCCAGAGCCAGTTTGTTCCACTGGCCGCTTTCATTGTGCTTTATTGCCTTAATTGCACTTGCCCTAAGTCGGTACAAGCCATGGAGGTTGTCACAATGAGCGACTTTCATTTTATTCGCCCCTGGTGGCTTATTGCCTTGCTCCCTGTTGCCCTTATGTACTGGCGACTGCTCAGGCAGAATAAACATGAAGCCGGATGGAATCAGTTTCTTCCTGGTCATTTAGCGAAGGTGCTGGTCAATTCAGGAGGCAAAGCATCCAGCTGGCCGATTCACCGGCTCGCATTAATGCTAATTATTGCTAGTACGGCTCTTGCCGGACCCACTTGGGAAAAGCTGCCGCAACCGGTTTATCAGTTAGAGTCCGGTCAGGTGGTTATTATGGACATGTCACCTTCACTGTTAGCGGAAGACGTTACGCCTAACCGACTGACCCAGTTGCGTTTTAAAGCCATTGATCTGGTGCGCTCCGGTCTTGACGGAGACACGGGCTTAATTGCCTATGCCGATGACGCATTTACCATTAGCCCGTTAACCGCTGACAACCGAAATTTAGTCAACCTAATACCCTCATTGTCGCCGGAAATCATGCCGTTGGAAGGGAGTGAGCCCTTACGCGCCCTGAAACTGGCTAACGAGCTTCTGGCGAACGCCGGATACCCTCAGGGCGATATTTACTGGTTAACAGATGGTATCAGCAGCCGCGACTTACAACCTTTAACAGACTACTTGCGCGATATTGAACACAGAGTATCCATTTTAGGGGTCGGCACAGAAGACGGTGCCCCGGTGCGAAACGCAAATGGCAGCCTGGTAAAAGAAAACGGTAGGGTCGTCATAGCGAAGCTGTTTCCAGACCGACTAAGCGACTTAGCACAAATAACCAACGGCATTTTTGTGCAGGCGACATCAACTAACGATGATATTGATACACTCACTGCTTTGCCACCACTTAGCCGTGAAGGTAAAGACAACCAGCAACAACAGCGGGGAGATGCCTGGAAAGATATGGGTCCCTATGTAGCACTGTTCATTTTGCCTTTATTACTGGCAAGCTGGCGTAAAGGCGCCCTTTTGACACCACTTGTACTGGCATTAATTATCCCGATGTCGTTATCCAGCCCGAAGGCCTATGCTCAGGAGAGTGAGTCGAATAACTCTGAGAGCGTACTGAGTTCGCTATTTTTAAACAAGGAACAGCGTGCCCAACAGCTTTATCAGAACGAACAGTTTGAGCGCGCATCGGAGTTAAGTTCTGACCCACTTCGAAAAGGTGCAGCACTTTACAAACAAGGCTTGTATGCTGAAGCAGCAGATTCTTTTGCCAAAGATAACTCGGCCGAAGCCCACTTCAACCGGGGTAATGCACTTGCTCAGGAACAACAGTTCGAGCAGGCGTCAGAAGCTTACCAGCAAGCGTTAGAGCAACGACCTGGCTGGCAGCAAGCCAAAGAAAATTTGGACGTTGTGAAAAAGCTACAAGAAAAGCAGCAACAAGAGCAGTCTGGTGAGTCAGGCGATGAAAACTCAGAGTCAGATAAAGACTCTGAGCAATCGAATGATAAGCAAGGTAATAACCAAAGCAACAACCAAGGACAAAACCAGCAAGGCGACAACTCAGATTCTCAGTCGCAGCCCCAGAATAGAGAGAGTAGAGACCCTCAACAACAGCAGAAACAAGATAAACAAGAGCCGGGTCAGCAAGAAGAGGCTGAGAAAGAGCAGGCAAGAAAGCAACAAGATGACAACGCTGAAGGCCAAGCAGAGCAACAAAATGCTCAGTTTAAAGAAGGCGAGATTGATCCTGAAAAAGCGCGTCAATTAGAGCAATGGATGAACCGTGTACCGGATGATCCAAGCATACTGCTAAGAAATAAGATGTTATTGGAAAGCCAGCGCCGCAACCAGCGTAGAGCTTCTCAGCCACAAGGAGAGAAGAAAAAATGGTAAGAGCCGTAAACTTGCTCGTTGTTTTACTCATGTTATTCAGTATGACCGCAAGTGCTGATGTAACTGAGGTAACAGCAACGGTCGACAGAAACCCAGTAACCGCAAACGAGTCTTTTGTGCTGACTGTCACGGTTAACGATGACGTATCAAATAATGCGTTTGAGGCGTCTAAGCTGCTGCAGGACTTTGTTGTCGGTCGCACCTCTGTCAGCCGTCAAACCTCAATGATAAACGGTAGCCTGAGCAAACAAACACGCTTTACCACGGTGCTTATTCCACAGTCTCCCGGCGAGTACACCATTCCGGAAATTACTATTAAGGGAGTGTCGTCTAAACCAATTAATTTGCAGGTACTTAAACAAGGCACAGACAGTGACACCGAGCAGAGAATTGCCTTTATCGAAGCCCAGGTAGATTCAACCAATGTCTATTTCCAGCAGCCAATTACCTATATTGCCCGACTGTTTCTGGCTGCCGACTTAAATAAAGGTAACCTGGTGCCGCCTCAGGTCGACAATGCCGATGTGCAACAGATAGGCCGCGACGAAGAAAGCACACAAATGGTCAACGGTCGCCGTTATAAAATTTACCAGCGCGTTTATCAAATAACGCCTAACAAGTCAGGCTCTATAACCATACCTGGCGCTCGTTTTGACGGTGAAGTCTTTACTCAGGGACAGCGCTCAATCTTTTCCTCTTTTTCAAACACCCAGCCGGTTAGTGCAATAGCCGAAGGCATTGACGTTAATGTGCTACCCGTACCGGACTCATGGACCGGGCACTGGTTACCCAGCGAGTTGGTCAGCTTATCGGCGTCAATAAGTCCGGAGCAAGACGAGTATAAAGCAGGAGAGCCTATTACATTGTCTTATATGCTGACGGCTGTAGGGGTTAAACCTGAGCAATTGCCAGAAATAGCTCCGGACTTTCCGAGCAGTTTCAGGGTATATCCAGACAACGATGAAACCGACAGTTTCACTCGAAATGGTGTGGTTATTTCTCAAAAAACCGTCAGTTTTGCGCTCGTACCGGAACAAGCCGGGGATTTAGTCATTCCTGAGTTTACACTGCCCTGGTTTAACACCAAGACTCAGCAACGGACAATCGCTAAAACGGATAATATGACACTGCCTGTGATCATGCCTGCCGGTATGACGCAAAGCGATATCGCTGAGGCTGCGCCGACTGACAGCAGGCCAGACACTGCAAACGAGAAAGCTGCAAACACCTCCGCGAAGCAGGACATCAATACTGTTGCCTCTAAACCATTAGTACCCGTTTGGGTCATTATTGCCTTAACTGCCGGCTTAGTTATTTCGTTGCTGCTTAACCTGTACCTGCTAATTAAACGCAAAAGCGTTAAAAGCCAGGAGAAAACCGTTAAGCCTGAAAGCGCAGATAATTTGAACCGCAGTAGGTCATGGCAGGACTTCCAGAAAGCCTGCAAAAACAACGATGCGAAAGCAGCACAAGAGAGCCTTATCAACTGGGCTAAAACGCATTTGGATGGTTCTTTTAATAGTCTTGCTGAGGTTGCTAAGCGTTTAAATATTGAGGAAGAAATAAAGCCGCTACAGGCTTCTCTTTATAACGCTAGTAGCTCTAAATGGACTGAAGGTAAAACGCTTTATCAGAAAGTCAGAAAGCAAATAGGTAGCATGAACGTAAAACAACAAAGCTCGACTTTACCGCAACTATACCCATCTTAAGCAATAAAAAGCCCGGCGCTATTACGCCGGGCCTTTATTTCTCGATACATTCGTAATTTACTGAAGACGCATTCTGCGAATTTTTGCATCCGCTTTTAACGTATCAATAAATGACTGCAGCATTACCTGAGCCTTGCGGTTTTGTAACTGCTCTTTTAAACCGTCCATTTGAGCTTCGTCTGGGTTACCCGCTGTTACCGACGTTAACGCAACGATAGCTGCATCCCCATTGGGCAATGTGACAGCCTCATAAACCGGTTTACCATCGTCATTAGGGGTTAGTTTGAATAACTCCTGAACTAATGTACTTGAGTAGTCGCGATTATTACGCTGAATACTATCAACAAGAGTTACTTGTTCACCCGGCTCTGCCCCTGCGCGCCACTCCTCTGCTTGCTCCTGAGCCTGCTGTAACGCTAACTGCTGAGCTTTCTCAACACGCAATTGTTCAACAATTTGCTCACGAACCTCAGCCATATCTTTCACGCGCTCTGGCTGATGCTCTGTAACGCGGACGACAAGTGAGCGATCGTCGGTGGTTTCTATAATCTCACTGTTCAACTTCTCTTCAATCAGCTGTTCAGAGAAAATATTGTTTAGCACAACATCGTCACTCAGCGGTGTCGGCGCGCGATCACGAGTAAATAAGTCGGTACGCTTCACCTCAACACCCAACTCATCAGCTGCTGGCTCTAGCGTGTCAGGCTGCTCAAACGAAATCTCCGCTAGCTGTTGCTGCAACTCGAAATAACGATCTTCCGCTTGTTGAGCCAATAGCCGCTGCTCCACTTCGTCTTTGACGTCTTCAAAAGGTGTCACAGAGCCTGCGCGTAAGTCCGTCAGCTTAATAATGTGGTAGCCGAAGCTGGTCTCAACAACACCTGAAGTATCACCAACGTTCTCAAGCGCAAATGCAGCGTTATCAAAGTCTTCATCCATTACGCCTCTCTCTATCCAGTCAAGGTCACCACCTTGCTCAGCAGAGAAAGTATCGTCTGAATATGACTCAGCAACTTCAGCAAAGTCCGCTCCATTTTCCAGTTCCTGAAGTGCGTCCTCAGCTTTTTGTTGCGCATTTTCAGTATCATGCTCAACTAAAATATGAGAAACACGACGCTCTTCTTCAGTCGTATACTGTTGTTGGCGCTGTTCATAATATTCGCGCACTTCTTCTTCAGCAATGTCGACTGACTGCTCAATGTCGGCCAGCGACAATTCAACATAAGCAACACTCAGCTGTTCCTCTGTACGGAACATATCCTGATTTTGTTGATAAAAGCTTTCTACATCAGCGTCAGTCACTTCAACTGAGTCAGCAAAGTCTTCGTTGTTAAGTACCAGGAAGCCACCTGAGCGTGTTTGGCTTTGTAAGCGCATAAAGGCTAAAGCTTCAGGCGTAAGCACGAACTCACTGCCGGCAAGCCCACGCAGCAGTTGGTTACGCGTCATGTCCTGTTGCATTAGGTTGGCAAAAGACTCCGGCGTATACCCCGCATTTCGTAGTGACATTAAATAAATGTCATTATCGAACTGCCCGGCGGTACGGAACTGGGGAATATCTCGAATAGCAGCTTTTACCTGGTCTGCACCAACGCGCATTCCCTGAGACTCTGCGTACTGTCTCATTAACTCCTGGTCGATAAGCTGCTCCAGCACACCACTTCGTACGTTGTTCATGTAGTTGGGGTCTGAAGTGATAGCGGAAAACATATCGCCGAACTGCTCTTGTAAGCGGCTCCGCTCATTTTCATAGGCTCTGTCATAAGCACTTTGAGGAATTTCTTCCCCGTTAACTTCTGCTACAGCGTCTTCTGTGCCGCTGGTAATATAGCCACCAACGCCTGCCAGAGCAAAAGTTAGAATGATTAATACCAGAATGGCTTTGGCAGTAAAGCTCTGCGAACCTTCCCGAATCCTCTCTAACATAATAAGGCTTTCCTAATTTACCGGTAAAACGACGAGACATTATAAGTAGATTCGTCGCAAAACTCACCCTTCAGATAAAAAATAACCCGAGGTTTTTAACCCCGGGTTACTATTTTATTCAATAAAAAAGCGCTAACGCGCCTTTCTTAGTTTACTGCGTCTTTCAGTGCTTTACCTGCTTTGAAAGAAGGTACTTTAGCTGCAGCGATCTGAATGGTCTCACCAGTTTGTGGGTTACGACCAGTGCGAGCAGAACGCTCACGTACACTAAATGTACCGAAGCCAACTAATGCGACTTGGTCATCTTTTTTCAGAGCATCAGTTACTGCATCGATCATTGAGTCCAGAGCACGACCAGCAGCAGCCTTAGAAATATCTGCACCCGCCGCGATTTTGTCAATAAGCTGAGACTTGTTCACAGTATCATCCCCTTAGATTGTTATTATCAAGTTTCCGTGGTTCCATTCGGTTTTAAATGGGCCGACAACGTTTATATCAAGGTTGATATTATTGTTCAAGCACGTTTATTACCGAACGTCTTTCTTTCCCAGCTCCTCTGAGAGTCCCCTCAGAAGTAGCTATGAACCTTAGGCTACCACAGTCTTACAGATTGAAAACCCTTTTTACGCACTTTTTAACGAAAAAATGCGGTCTGAGGGCTAAATTCGCACCTGCAGGCCGCATTCTACCGTCCGAATATGACTTTAGTATTAACGCTGAGGTTAATCCTTCACCAAAGCCACATCGAGTACCTCGTCTATCCACTTGACTGGCTGGATAACCAAGTCCTCTTTGACGTTGTCAGCTATTTCTTTTAAATCACGCTCGTTATCTTTTGGTATCAGAACGTGTTTAATACCGCCACGGTGAGCTGCCAATAGCTTTTCTTTTAAGCCTCCAATAGCCAGTACTTCGCCTCGTAGGGTAATTTCACCAGTCATAGCCACATCGGAACGTACAGGTTTACCCGTTAGCGACGACACCATAGCTGTCACCATTGCGATACCAGCGCTTGGTCCATCTTTCGGGGTTGCACCTTCCGGCACGTGAATGTGAATGTCACGCTTTTCATGGAAGTCTTCTGCAATACCCAGCTTGTCTGCACGACTACGCACAACAGTTAATGCTGTTTGTATGGACTCCTGCATAACATCGCCCAATGAACCGGTACTGGTGGTTTTACCTTTACCGGCCACATTGGTGGCCTCTATGGTCAGAAGATCGCCGCCAACTTCCGTCCAGGCCAGCCCTGTTACTTGACCGACTTGGTTAGCCTCTTCTGCTTTTCCGTAGTCGAAGCGCTGCACACCTAAGTAGTCACTTAGGTTATCGCCGTTAATTTCAACATGGGTTATCGACTTGTCGAGCAGAATGGTTTTCACCGCTTTTCGGCATAGACGCGACAATTCACGCTCGAGGTTACGAACACCCGCTTCGCGTGTGTAATAGCGAATAATGCCAATAATCGCACTATCCTCAACGGTAATTTCTTTTTTCTTAAGACCGTTACGTTCAATTTGTTTCGGCAATAGGTGACGTTTTGCGATATTCAGCTTCTCGTCTTCGGTATAGCCTGATAAACGGATAACTTCCATACGATCCAGTAACGGCGCAGGAATGTTCATACTGTTTGACGTGGCCACAAACATAACGTCAGACAGGTCGTAATCAATTTCCAGATAATGGTCGTTAAAGTTCACGTTTTGCTCTGGATCCAGCACTTCCAACAAGGCTGAAGCTGGGTCGCCACGCATATCCGCAGACATTTTATCAATTTCGTCCAGCAGGAATAACGGGTTGCGAACCCCTACTTTCGACATTTTCTGAATGAGTTTGCCTGGCATCGAACCAATATACGTACGGCGGTGGCCACGAATTTCGGCTTCATCGCGGACGCCACCTAAAGCCATACGAACATACTGACGGCCTGTTGCTTTCGCTATCGATTGACCCAGCGAGGTTTTACCCACGCCCGGCGGACCGACTAAGCACAATATTGCGCCTTTCACTTTAGTCGTGCGCTGCTGAACCGCCAGGTATTCAATGATGCGCTCTTTAACCTTTTCCAGGCCATAATGATCAGCGTCGAGAATTTTCTCAGCATTCGCCAAATCTTTCTTAATACGCGAGCGTTTTTTCCATGGTACTGACACCATCCAGTCAATATAGCCGCGTACTACTGTAGCTTCGGCAGACATTGGTGACATCATTTTAAGCTTTTGCAACTCGGCTTCGGTCTTCTTCTTCGCCTCCGCCGGCATCTGAGCATCGTCTATTTTCTGTTGTAGCTGCTCAAATTCATCAACGCCGTCTTCGCTTTCACCCAACTCTTTCTGAATGGCTTTCATTTGCTCATTCAAATAATACTCGCGCTGGCTCTTCTCCATTTGTTTTTTCACGCGACTGCGAATGCGCTTTTCAACCTGGAGAATATCAATTTCGCCTTCCATCAGAGCCATTAGGTGCTCGATGCGTTCACGCACGTCGGTAATTTCCAGCACCGCTTGCTTTTCTGCTAGCTTCAGCGGCATATGCGCAGCCATGGTATCAGCCAGGCGATCTAAATCTTCAATACCAGACAGCGATGTCAGCACTTCCGGCGGAATTTTCTTGTTAAGTTTGACGTAGCCTTCAAACTGATTCAGTGCTGAACGAATCAGCACCTCTTCTTCTTTCTCAGACAAAGCTTCAGCGGCCAGATAATGAATATTCGCTTCAAAGTATTCTTCACTGTCTTTCAATTCATCTAACTGAGCGCGCTGTTTACCTTCTACCAGCACCTTTACGGTACCGTCAGGCAGCTTCAGCAGCTGCAAAATGGTTGCAACGGTGCCAACCTGATATATGTCGTCTTTTTCCGGCTCGTCTATTGAGGCGTCTTTTTGTGCGGCCAAAAAGACTTGCTTATCTGCGTCCATGGCAGCTTGCAGGCAGCGGATTGATTTTTCCCTGCCCACAAAAAGTGGAATTACCATATGCGGGTAAACCACTACATCTCGCAACGGCAGAACTGGCATCGTTAATTGTTCGGTGCGTTCTTCGCTCATTAATCTTTTCTCCCGACCTTGGTTTACTCTGTTATATGCGGTCTTTCGGCTAAAGTTCAATCCTTAACAGAAAAAAAGGGCCAAACGGCCCTTTTTTTGATTACTTTTAACGCAATTTAAGCTATTCGCCCGATGCTTGCTTGTCCTTCTTCTGATTCGCGTAAATCAGAATAGGGTCAGATTCACCGGCAATAACCGACTCATCGACGACCACTTTGACAACACCCTCAATTGACGGCAAATCGTACATTGTACTTAGCAGTACGCTTTCAACAATTGAACGCAAGCCGCGAGCACCTGTTTTACGGGCCATTGCTTTCTTAGCAATCGCTCTTAGTGCGTCGTCACGGAATTCTAGCTCAACGTCTTCCATGTCGAACAACGCCGCGTATTGCTTCGTTAGTGCGTTTTTAGGCTCTTTAAGTATTTCAACCAACGCAGCTTCGTCCAGCTCATCAAGCGTAGCAACGACTGGCAGGCGACCAATAAACTCAGGAATCAAGCCATAACGAACCAGATCTTCCGGCTCTACCTGAGCAATAATTTCACCTTCTTTACTCTGCTCTTTGCTTTTAACTTCCGCACCGAAGCCAATACCTGTCCCGGTCGACAAGCGTTGTTCGATAACTTTGTTTAGGCCTGCAAATGCGCCACCACAAATAAACAAGATTTTTGAGGTGTCGACCTGCAAAAACTCCTGTTGTGGATGCTTACGTCCGCCTTGTGGTGGTACCGACGCCACGGTGCCCTCAATTAGCTTAAGCAATGCCTGTTGCACGCCTTCACCACTGACATCACGAGTAATAGACGGGTTCTCAGACTTACGCGAAATTTTGTCAATTTCGTCAATGTAAACAATACCGCGCTCAGCTTTCTCGACGTCATAGTCGCATTTTTGCAGCAGCTTCTGGATGATGTTTTCAACATCTTCACCCACATAACCGGCTTCTGTCAGCGTGGTTGCATCCGCCATGGTAAATGGCACATCCAAATAACGAGCTAACGTCTCCGCGAGGAAAGTTTTACCCGACCCCGTCGGACCTATCAGCAAAATATTACTCTTGCCTAGTTCAACCTGGTCTTTCCCTTTGCCCGAGTTGCGCAAGCGTTTGTAATGGTTGTAAACGGCAACCGATAACACTTTCTTGGCGCGGTCCTGACCAATAACGTAGTCGTCCAAATGCTTTCTTATCGCTTTCGGTACCGGTAGCTCTTCTTGATCGGGTACCGGAGCAAGCTGATGAATTTCTTCTTTGAGAATATCGTTACAAAGCTCTACGCATTCATCACAAATAAACACAGACGGTCCGGCAATCAGCTTTTTCACTTCATGCTGGCTTTTACCGCAGAATGTGCAATATAGCGGCTTATCTTCGTCGCCTTTGGACTTATCCGTCATTCTACTCTCCTACCACAAATACAACTTAGGCTTCTTCGCCGCGTTGACTTAAAATGCCATCAACCAGGCCATAATCAACAGCTTCTTCAGCTGCTAAGAAGTGGTCGCGATCAGTGTCTCTTGCCACTTTTTCGTAATCTTGCCCGGTGTTCTCAGCTAACATACGGTTCAAGCGCTCTTTCAGATCCAAAATTTGCTTCGCATGAATTTCGAAGTCTGATGCCTGCCCCTGGAAACCACCAAGAGGTTGGTGAATCATAACGCGAGAGTTAGGTAGGCAGTAACGCTTACCTTTCGCGCCGCCAGCAAGCAAAAATGCGCCCATACTGGCTGCTTGTCCCATACAGACTGTACTCACGTCAGGCTTGATAAAGCGCATTGTGTCGTAAATAGCCATACCCGCCGTTACAACACCACCGGGTGAGTTGATATAAAGGTAAATATCTTTATCCGGGTTGTCAGATTCTAAGAATAAAAGCTGAGCCACAATAAGATTAGCCATGTGGTCTTCTACCTGACCACAACAAAAAATAACGCGCTCTTTTAGTAAGCGCGAATAAATATCATAAGAGCGCTCCCCTTTTGATGTCTGCTCGACAACCATAGGGACTAGCTGTGCCATAGGATCCTGAATATCGCTCGACATGTTTTATAAAGCTCCTGAAATAAAAATGGCTCGTATGAGGTCATACGAGCCATTAAACCAAGCTGTAGCGTGCCCCGTCAAGGACTCACGCTGACATTATTGTTGTTTTGGATTCATAATGTCGTCAAAGCTTGCTTTTTTCTCTTTGACCGACGCTTTTTCCAAAACTAAATCGATTGCTTGCTCTTCTAACGCTAAGTTACGAACTTGCTGCATCATATCGTTATTAGACTTGTAGTACTCAATAACTTCCTGCGGATCTTCATACGCTGATGCTGCAGTAGCAATAATTTCGTCCACTTTCTCGTCGTCAGCTTTAAGTTCGTTTGAACGAATAACTTCGCCTAACAACAAGCCAACTTTAACACGTTCTTTCGCCTGCTCTTCGAACAGCTCTGCCGGAAGTTCAGGCATTTGGTCTGCATTACCGCCAAAGCGCTGTGCAGCCTGCTTACGCAGTTGATCAATTTCCTGATCAATCATTGCTTTTGGCATGTCAACGTCGTTGGTTTCAACAAGGCCTTTCAGCACTTGCTCTTTGACCTTAGACTTAACTGCATTTTTCAGTTCGCGTTCCATGTTTTTACGAACTTCTTCTTTCAATGCTTCTACGCCACCTTCTTTCACACCGAACATAGCAACGAATTCGTCGTTCAGTTCAGGCAGTTCACGCTCTTCAACTTTCTTAGCAGTAACAACGAACTGAGCGTCTTTACCTTTTAAGTTTTCTGCGTGGTAGTCTTCCGGGAAAGTGACTTCAATGGTCTTTTCTTCGCCAGCTTTAATACCTTTAATTTGGTCTTCAAAGCCTGGAATCATACGGCCTTCGCCTAATTCCAAAGCGAAGTCGTCAGCTTTACCGCCTTCGAATTCTTCACCGTCGATTGAGCCAACGAAGTCCATAGTGACTTGGTCACCCTTCTTAGACTTACGCTTAACTTCTTTCCAGCTTGCGTGTTGCTTTTGCAACGTTTCAAGCATGTTATCAACGTCTTTGTCAGTTACTTCAACCGCAGGCTTTTCGACTTTAACTTTGTCTAAGTCTTTCACTTCAACTTCTGGGTAGACTTCAAAAGTTGCCGTAAATTCAAGATCTTTACCTGGCTCATTGACTTTAGGTTCAATTGCAGGCGCGCCGGCAGGGTTTAACTTTTCCTGCATTACCGCTTCAAAATATTTGCTCTGCATGACACTTGAAGCTGCGCGTGAACGCGCTTCACGACCAAACATTTTTTGTAAAACATTTGGTGGAATTTTGCCTTTACGGAAACCGTTCACACGGCGGTGACGGTATTCTTCTTTTAATAAGCGTTTTACTTCGCTATCAATTGCATCTGCCGGGACAGTGATTGTCACGCGGCGTTCTAAACCTTGAGTTGTCTCTACAGAAACCTGCATTGCTTCATTACCTCGGTTTCAATCAATGAATGTCACTCGCATCTGTTTATCATTATAAAAATGAGATACGGCAACGGCGTTGACCTTTAAAAATGACGCAGCATTATAGCGAGGTGGCAGCTAAGAGTCGAGAGGGTATTGTTAAAAAACGAGGAGAACGCACGCAACTGCGCGCGTTCTTAATAAATTACTCTTCTAATTGTAGAATTAAGTTATTAATTTCGCCCAGTTTGTCTGGTTTGTCACCACCCATGTTTTCTTGGTCAGCCACTTCGGTTTCGTATTCATCGTAACGCCACTGCTTCAAAATTTTTAATTTCTGCTCTTTGCTAAAGTCAGTGCGGTTGATCACATCTTCTGGTTGGCCGAAAGTGCCTGCTGGATTGCGCATACAGGTTTCAAAGTCTGCCATGGTAATGCCCTCCATTTATAGCAACGATACTAATAAGCTTAGTCTTATTGACGCATTACGCAACTATCTGGAGATATGATCAAGGGAAATGATGGTCGGCGAGACTGGATTCGAACCAGCGACCCCTTGGACCCAAACCAAGTGCGCTACCAAACTGCGCTACTCGCCGAACTAATAAGGGAAAATAAGAAATGGGGTGGATGATGGGACTTGAACCCACGACAACCGGAATCACAATCCGGGGCTCTACCAACTGAGCTACACCCACCACTGAGTGATTTTCTTTGGCGCGTTCTGGCGCACCCGGCAGGATTCGAACCTGCGACCGACGGCTTAGAAGGCCGTTGCTCTATCCAGCTGAGCTACGGGCGCACTTCGAACCTTACGCTGCCGTCAAGAGAATGGTCGGCGAGACTGGATTCGAACCAGCGACCCCTTGGACCCAAACCAAGTGCGCTACCAAACTGCGCTACTCGCCGAACTCTCTGAAAGCCCTGTCACAACCAGCGTGTAAATAGTTATTGCTAGCTGACAACGGGGGCGAATATTACCTGCTGATTATGCCAGCGTCAAACTTTTTTTCCGGAATAGCGCTCGACTGGCTACTTTTAAAACAACCTGTTGAGTTATCCAACAATCGGTGACATTAACGATGAAATAACGTTACAATAAACAGCCTATATCGTCTTGAATTCTCTCAGGTTTGGAATCTCGTTATGTCAGCTCAAATTATTGATGGAAAAGCAATCGCCAGTGCCGTGCGCCAGTCGGTCAAACAGCAAGTTCAGGAAAGACTTCAGTCCGGTCTAAGAGCACCAGGTTTAGCCGTTGTATTGGTCGGCGCTGACCCGGCTTCGGAAGTTTACGTTGGCAATAAGCGACGTGCTTGCGAAGAGGTTGGTTTCCGTTCATTTGCTTATGACTTACCAGCGACAACCACTCAGGAAAAACTTGAGGCTTTAATAGACCAACTGAACGACGACAACGACATCGACGGTATTCTGGTTCAATTACCGTTACCTGCGGGCCTTGATGCAACACCTATTTTAGAGAGAATTCGCCCCGATAAAGACGTCGATGGTTTTCACCCTTTCAATGTAGGCCGTCTGTCACAACGCATTCCCGCATTACGTCCGTGCACACCCAAAGGCATTATAACTTTGCTAGAGCATACGCAAGTTGACTTGCATGGGCTCAATGCGGTTGTTGTCGGTGCCTCTAACATTGTCGGCCGTCCAATGAGCCTGGAGTTATTATTAGCGGGTGCAACAACCACTGTTTGTCACCGCTTCACCAATGATTTATCGGAACATGTTAAGCGTGCGGACGTTCTGGTTGTTGCCGTTGGTAAGCCCGACTTCATTCCGGGAGAGTGGGTGAAACCGGGCGCTATAGTTATTGATGTGGGCATGAACCGCTTACCCGACGGACGTTTAACTGGCGATATCGAATTTGAACCTGCGGCAGAGCGCGCCGGTTGGATCACCCCTGTGCCTGGTGGCGTCGGACCAATGACGGTGGCTTCGCTCATCGAGAATACACTCCAGGCCTGTGTCGACTATCACGACAAACGAGATTAGTTCAACCACTAACGACGGAAGCCGCTCTGCAAAGAGTGCTGGGCGGTATCCGTTAACGCCCATAAAGGGTAGTCACTCATACCTTCCCTCAGCTTGCAGTAACGAACGGCCGTTGAATTATCTAAGAAACCTTGTGCAGAGCTCAGCATTTCAGCGACAAAAGGAATTTTTAATGGCAGGCACCAGTCTGTCCGTATTTTTAACACCCTCGCCTCGTGCCATTCAGCCGGTGTGTTTTCGTCGTACCGAGCATGATAATGATCCACCGCTATTTCCGTAACATCCCGCTCTAAATCGTAGTCCCAGCGCTCTTCCGAATACTCGCGAAAATCCTGTGGTGTCGGAGATAAAATGTCTAGCTGAGCAAAGCGTGTGAAGTGGAAACGCTGCTTAGCAATAGCCAGAGTTGTTGCGTACGCAAGGTTGTCTTGGTCGAGCTGAGGCTCTAAACCTGCCATTCCTGACACGAGTGTCGTCACCATGGTTTGATAGTCTCCATGGTTAATCGCTCCCGCTCGAACCGTATATTGATTAGCAACGGTTAAGGTCTGCTGAGACCACCAAATAATAAGCGCCTGAACAACCAAAAAGACAAAGGTAACAAGTATCGGCCAAAAAACAATGAGTTCGATACTCGCCTGCCCCAAGCTGCGCTTTTGCTCTGTGTGTTCTGGAAAAGAAAAACCCGCTGCTGAGGAAGCAGCGGGAAGTGCTATGTCTGACTTAGACGATAACATGGGACCTCCGTGTCCAACGTGCGGTGTCTTACCTTTGACACCCGCGCATTATACGAGAGGTTAACTCAGTAAGGCTATTAGCCAACTGAGTATCCGCTTGTCAGTGTTTAACTACTTAGCGTCAACGACCCACTTACCGTCGCGATAAAAGGCTTTCCAGCCCGTTTGCTTCTTGTTCACCTCAGTGACTACGTATTGCTCTTTATTCTTACGTGAGAAGCGAACAATGGCATCATTACCGTCGTCATCCTCTTGCGGTGCCTCAGCAAGATACAGAAACTTCTTAGGCAAGCGCTCTTTGAAGCGAGCTAACTCTTTTACCGTTACCGCACGAGTTTCGCGCGACTTCGGAAAGGTATTTGCCGATAAGAAAATACCCGAGGCTCCGTCTCTCAAAACAAAATATGCGTCGGAGTCTTCGCAAGGTAATTCTGGTAACGGTACCGGGTCTTCTTTTGGTGGTGCAGGCTCGCCATTTCTAAGTAACTTACGTGTGTTCTTGCACTCACTATTGGTACAACCGAAGTACTTACCAAAACGACCATTTTTAAGCTGCATTTCAGAGCCGCACTTATCGCATTCAATAATCGGACCGTCATACCCTTTAATGCGGAATTTTCCGCGTTCGAGTAACTGCCCGTCGCAGGTTGGGTTGTTACCACACACATGCAACTTGCGTTGTTCATCAATTAAATAGCTGTCCATAGCGGTACCGCATTTCGGGCAGCGCCTTTTAGCACGCAGAGCTTCTGTTTCCCGCTCTTCTTCGTCGCTGACTTCTATGGCTTCTTCACCAGGTGTCAGATTAATTGTCTTAGTGCAGCGTTCTTTCGGTGGCAGGTTATAACCAGAGCAACCAAGAAACACACCCGTTGATGCGGTACGAATGCCCATTTTGCGCCCACATTCCGGGCAATCAATATCGGTCAGCACCACACTGTTTGCGCGCATGCCTCCTTCTTCAGGGTCAAGCTCCGCCTTTTCCAATCGCTGCTTGAAGTCTTCATAAAAGCTGTCCAGCGTTTCTTTCCAATTACGTTTACCGGCCGCAATGTCATCAAGCGCCTGTTCCATTTCGGCAGTAAAATTGTAATTCATCAGCTCAGTGAAGTTTTCTATCAAGCGGTCATTGACAATTTCCCCCATCTTCTCAGCAAAGAAACGACGGTTTTCTACACGCACGTAACCGCGGTCCTGAATGGTCGAAATAATAGACGCGTAGGTTGAAGGTCGACCAATGCCGCGCTTTTCCAACTCTTTAACCAAGGATGCTTCACTGTACCGTGCCGGAGGCTTCGTGAAGTGCTGCTCTGGCTCTAAGTGCTCAAGTGTCAGTGAATCACCTTTTTTCAAGTCCGGTAAGTTCGTATCACCGTCCTTTTTCGATGAAGGTGGCATCACCTTTGTCCAGCCCGGGAAGCGCATAACCCGACCGCGAGCTTTCAATTCGAAATCGCCGGCGGTAGCGATTAATGTCGTGCTATCGTACTTAGCTGGCGTCATCTGACAAGCGACAAACTGTCGCCAAATCAACTCGTAAAGGCGCTGAGCATCTCGTTCCATTGACGACAAAGACGACGCTTTAATAGCAACATCTGATGGGCGTATCGCTTCGTGGGCTTCCTGTGCGTTACTTTTTGCACCATAACGATTAGGCGACTCCGGCAAATACTTTTTGCCGAACTCACTTTCAATAAGCCCCCGACATGCATTAACTGCTTCTGAGCTTAGGTTCGTCGAGTCGGTACGCATATAGGTGATATGCCCCGCTTCATACAACCGCTGAGCCATCATCATGGTTTTCTTAACGCCGAAGCCTAAGCGAGTACTAGCCGCCTGTTGCAGAGTTGACGTAATAAAAGGCGCACCAGGCTTGCTGGAAGTCGGCTTATCTTCACGAGAAGTTATCTCGTAATCCGCACCTTTTAGTAAGTTTAATGCTTTATTGGTTTCTTCTTCATTAACCGGGCGGAAGTTTTTGCCGGCTTCTTTAATAACCTGCATACGTAGCTTATCGCTTGCAGTGCTGGCTAAATCAGCATAAACGTCCCAGTATTCTTCCGGTACAAAGGCTTTAATTTCGCGCTCGCGCTCAACCACTAAACGCACAGCGACTGACTGTACGCGTCCGGCGGACAAACCTCTTGCAACCTTTTTCCACAATAGCGGCGACACCATAAAACCAACGACACGGTCGAGGAAGCGCCGTGTCTGTTGAGCATTCACACGATCAGTATTTAATTGTGCCGGGTGCTTAAACGCTTCCTGAATGGCGTTTTTGGTAATTTCGTTAAATACCACACGTTTAAAGCGGTCGTCCTCGCCACCAATTAATTCCCGCAAGTGCCAGGCAATTGCCTCCCCTTCGCGGTCCAAATCCGTTGCGAGAATAATTTCGTCTGACTTTTTCGCCAGTTGCTTGAGCTCTTTAACGACTTTTTCTTTTCCCTGAAGTACTTCGTAATGGGCTTCCCAGTCATTTTCCGGGTCAATACCCATGCGAGCTATCAAGCGTTTATAGTCACGCTCTTTCTGATACTTCGCTTTTGCTTCAGGCGACATTTTGCGAACTTCTGCTGCCGGCTTGCTTTTAACCGTTTCAGTCGCACGCGTTGGCAGATCACGTACGTGACCAACGCTGGACTTAACCACAAAGTCCTTACCCAGATACTTATTAATGGTTTTGGCTTTTGCCGGAGACTCGACAATGACGAGCGATTTAGCCATAGAATAATCGTTCTCTTGTTATAGATGACCGTGTATATACGTGCTAAAGATATAAATTACAAGGGCAATTGTTCTTCAGCGGCCTTTTTTAGGTATATCGGTTATCGTTACGAGAAACAACCATGATTGGTGCTTTTTGATAAAAATTCGCACAAATTAAATATTCAGTCAAAACAAGCGGGGCCTTAGCAAAGGCTTTAAAATAAAGGCTTTCAAGGGCATTTTAAAACAGTATAATGTGTCACAAATTCAATAAGCAGGTGCACACAACGTGCAGGAGTAATTCCTAGTGAGCATGGAACACTTTGAAGTCAACTACGACGGCTTAGTCGGCCCAACCCATAATTACGCCGGACTGTCTTTTGGTAACGTCGCGTCTTTAGCAAATGCTAAAGCGTCATCCAGCCCAAAAGATGCGGCATTGCAAGGCTTGAAAAAAATGAAGGCGTTGCACGATATGGGTATGAAACAAGGTGTTCTTGCGCCACAAGAGCGTCCTGACACGCACGCATTGCGTCGCTTAGGGTTTACTGGAACTGACGCTGAAGTGCTTTATAAAGCCGCCTCTGAAGCTCCCGCTATTTTTCAGGCGGTGTGCTCGGCGTCTAGTATGTGGACGGCCAACGCAGCAACGGTATCGCCAAGCGCTGATACTGCTAACGGCAAAGTTCACTTTACACCGGCTAATTTAACCAACAAATATCACCGTTCATTAGAGCCTGAAACCAGCGGCCGCATACTACAAGCCATGTTCGAAAATTCTCGCTACTTCGAACACCATAAACACTTGCCTGATAACGAACATTTTGGTGATGAAGGTGCAGCAAACCACACTCGTTTATGTAATGAGTACGGCCATGCCGGCGTCGAGGTATTTGTTTATGGTCGCCATGCATTTGACAGCTCGAAGCCTGCGCCTAAACGCTATCCGGCACGTCAAACTCTGGAAGCATCTCAGGCTATTGCCCGCCTGCACGGCCTGAGCGAAGACAACACCGTATTTATGCAGCAAAACCCCGATGTTATTGACCAAGGGGTTTTCCATAATGACGTCATTGCTGTCGGTAACCAGAATGTCCTTTTCTACCACGAACAAGCTTTCGCAGATACCGACACTAAACTGGCTGAAATTCAGAAAAAATTCGGCAACGAAGGCGAGCTACACTTTATTAAAGTCGCAACTGACGATGTAAGTGTGGAAGATGCCGTAAGCACTTACCTATTTAACACTCAGCTCATCACACCACCTAACGGTGAAATGACAATTATTGCGCCAACAGAGTGTGAAGAGAACCCACGTGTTAAGAGTTATCTGGACAGTCTTGTCAGCCAAGGCGGTCCTATTAAGCACGTGAAGTTCTTTGACGTAAAGCAGAGTATGCGCAACGGAGGTGGCCCAGCATGTCTGCGCCTACGTGTAGCCATGAACGACGAAGAAATTGCGGCAGCAAATCAGAATTGCTTAATGTCGGACGCGCTGTTTGACCGTTTGAACCAATGGGTTAATAAACACTATCGCGATGAATTAGCGGTCGATGACTTAAAAGATCCAGCCTTATTAGAAGAATCTCGCGCCGCTTTGGATGAGTTAACCCAAATTATGAAGTTAGGTTCAGTCTACGCGTTCCAACGTGACTAGTTCACATTGAACTTCCATACAAAAGGGCGCTGGGAGTATTCCTCAGCGCCCTTTTTAATTGCGTTAAATGCTCTAAGCAGCCAAATTAGTCGTTATCGTTATGCAACTCTAAGTTCGCATCTTCAGAGCCTTCTCGCTCCGCTCTTGCCGTATCATTGCGAGCAGCATGTAACTTGTCCAGATACTCTTGGTTTACATCACCCGTGACATACTCACCACTAAATACCGAGGTTTCAAAACGTTTAATTGACGTATTTTCTTCACCTACTGCGGCGACTAAGTCATCAAGGTCTTGATAAATTAAACCGTCAGCCTTAATCATGTCGCGAATTTCGATAGCTTCACGACCATGCCCAATTAGCTCGTTTGCGCTCGGCATATCAATACCATAAACATTCGGGAAACGAATTTCAGGCGCTGCTGATGCAAAATACACCTTTTTAGCTCCCGCCTCACGAGCCATTTCAATAATCTGCTCAGAGGTTGTGCCACGCACGATAGAGTCATCTACTAACAAGACGTTCTTGCCTTTAAACTCAGCACTAATTGCGTTGAGTTTACGACGAACAGACTTACGTCGCTGCGTTTGTCCCGGCATAATGAATGTGCGGCCAATATAGCGGTTTTTCACAAAACCCTGGCGATACGGCAAATCAAGCACACTGGCAATTTCCAGAGCAATATCACAGCTTGTTTCCGGAATAGGAATAACCACATCGATATCTAAGTCGGCATAATCGCGTTTCAGTTTTTCACCCAGTTTACGGCCCATATTGACACGGCTGGCATAAACCGAAATACCGTCGATGAACGAGTCAGGGCGAGCAAAGTAGACGTATTCGAAAATACATGGACAATGCATTGGCTTGTCCGCGCATTGACGCGAATAGAGCTTACCGTCGTTAGTTATAAAAATAGCTTCGCCTGGCTCAACGTCACGCACGTACTTAAACCCCGTACCGTCAATAGCGACGCTTTCAGAGGCTACAATGTACTCTTCTCCCTCATCTGTATCGCGCTTACCCAGCGCCAGAGGTCGAATGCCCCATGGGTCACGGAAGGCAACCAAACCATGTCCAATGATCATTGCAACGACCGCATACGCGCCACGAACTTTTCGGTGAACAGCAGTAACCGTTCTGAAAATATCATCATCGTTTAGCGTTAAGCTATCGTTTTTATCCAGTTCGTTAGCAAAGACGTTCAGTAAAATCTCTGAATCTGACGTGGTATTAATGTGGCGACGGGCGGTTTTAAACAAATGCTCGTGAACATCGGCTGCGTTTGTCAGGTTACCGTTATGTGCCATAGCAATACCAAACGGCGAGTTCACATAAAATGGTTGAGCCTCTGCAGAGCTTGAGCTTCCTGCCGTTGGGTAGCGAACATGACCGATACCAACAGTACCGGATAAACGGTGCATATGACGGGTATGAAAAACATCCCGAACCAAACCGTTTGCCTTGCGCAAACGTAATGTATTGTGCTCATCAACGGTCATTATGCCTGCGGCATCCTGCCCCCGATGCTGAAGCATGGTTAAACCATCATAAAGCGCTTGGTTAACCGGCTGCTTACCAACAATACCAACAATACCACACATGTCTTTTCACCATTCTATACAGGTTGAGGGACTAAAAAACTCGAGCTGTTCTCCAGGTAGCTGAAGAACCATTGAATAAAGAGTCCAAAATGAGGAATGAGTAACGAATTTTGCCACCACTCGCTGGACGATAGCGGCGTAAATGAGTCGATAAAAAACAATAATGCGCTAACAATGAGCAAACCTCTGAGCGCACCAAAAACCAGCCCCAGCACCCTGTCTGTTCCAGATAAGCCGGTGTGTTGAACCAGTTTTGAAATAATGTAGTTAAGAATTGCGCCAATAATCAGCGTCGCAACAAACAAAGCGGCTATGGCGGCGGCGTTTCTGAGCATAGGCTGCTCAATGCCAGTGAAGTAAACAGCTAAGTCTTGGTAAAAATAACTGGCGATGAAAAATGCAGATATCCAAATTGCCAGGGAGACTGCTTCTTTGACAAAGCCCCTAACCAAGCTAATTACTGAGGACAGGCCAATAATAATGATAATGGCATAGTCAATCCAGACCATAAGCACTCACATTTGCTGCGCAAAAGACGGCGTGGATTTTAACAGAACAGGTGCATAATTGTGAGTCTTTTACACACATATTTCACTTTTTTACGGCTTGTACGTCATTATTTTGCCGTCCAGTCCCGTCAATTCTTTCAACGGTGCCAGTTGCTTTTTCAGCTCGGCCTCAGAAGTATCAGGGCCTACAAGCAACCGAGTTATTTTACCACTGGCTGACTTTTCTGAGTAAGCTGCGTAGCCTCTATCTCTGAGCTGGTCGACGAGTTTTTTGACACTGTCTTCTTTACTAAAAGCCCCCAGTTGAATAACCCAGGCTTTACCGTCAATTTCGGCTTCAACCGGCTCTCTTGGTGGTGCTTTAAGCCCTTTATCTTCGGTGATAGGCTCGGCGGACTCTGCTGTCACCTCAGTGTCTTCTTGCTGTGACACTTCTTCTACAGGTTCCGCAATCAAGTCGTCAGACATTGCGTTAGGCTGCTGCAAAGCCTCTTCAGACTCAGGCTTCAAAGGTATGGTTTCGATGGGGTCGACCGGCTGCTCTTTTTTACCATCCAGTACTTCAGGAATAATAATTACCGCTAAAGCGACAAGTATTAAGGTACCGACAAGACGGTTTTGCAAAGGACTGGCCAAGGTCACGCTCCCACTATTAATTGATTAACGCTGGACACAGTGTAAAACGAGCCGAACACGAAAACCAGTGGCTTCTCGTCACATTGACTGGCTTTTTCTATTGCACTCTCAAAAGCCGCGTTCACACTGTCAAAGGTTCGATAATTATCTGTCAGAGCCATAACTTCCGCTAATTTGTCGGCTTGCTCACCGCGAGGCTCTTTTAACGTACCGACAAACCACTGTGTAATGATTTGCTGTAACGCCGCTTTGACCCCAACATGCTCTTTATCCGACAGCATGCCAATAACAGCATAAACCGGCCTATTCTTGTAGTTCGATGCAATGTACCTTGAAGCATAAGCAGCGGCCTGAGGATTATGAGCAACATCTAAGAGCACGTCGACGTTATTATACTGCGCAACCTGCATTCGACCTGGCAAAGCAGCGGAAATTAAGCCCATTTTAATCGCGTCGAGGCTAACAGGAAGTGGCAGATGCTCAATAGCCGCAATAGCTGTTGATGCGTTAATGAGTGGCAACTTAGGTTTGGGGAAGTGGCGAGCATAGACCCTATGGCTGCGATATTCCCACTCCTTTTCAAGCTCTTTTCTGAAAAAGTCTTTCCCTACTTGGATAAGTTTGGCGCCAATAGTATCAGCCGACTCCTTTATTGACTCAGGCGCATTTTCATCACCACAAATCAGAGGTTTATTATTACGCGCTATGCCCGCTTTTTCGCGACCTATTTGTTCGCGGTTATCACCAAGGAAAGCGATATGGTCAATACCGACACTGGTAATGACTGACACATCAGGTTCAACACAGTTAACTGCATCGAGCCGCCCTCCTAAGCCTACTTCAAGTATGGCTACGTCAACGTCTGCCTGCTTAATAAGATGTAAAGCAGCCAAAGTACCAAATTCAAAATAGGTAAGGGAAGTTTGCTGCCGCGCCTCATTGATAACCGAAAACGCTTCCGCATGACTTTGTTCAGGTAGCATTTTTCGGTTAATACGTACCCGCTCTTCATATTTTACGATATGCGGAGAAGTATACACTGCGGTTTTATAGCCAGCGGCCGACAACATTTCTTCTAAGTAACAAACTGTCGAGCCTTTTCCATTAGTTCCGCCAACCGTGATGACGTATGGTGCAGGTGTCAATACACCTGCATTTGCAGCTACCTGAGACACACGCTCCAACCCCATATCAATCTCGGTAGGGTGAAGCTTTTCCAGATAGTCGAGCCATACCTGCAGCTTGTCAGAAGCTACAGGTATGTATGAAGGAGTGTCACTCATTCTGTTTCAGGTTGGGTATCAACAGCCGTTTCGGGGGAAGGCAGGTTTTGCATTTTTGCCAGCAAGCGCGCCACTGTGTCACGCATGTCGCGTCTGTCCACGATCATGTCGATAGCACCGTGCTCAAGCAAAAACTCAGCACGTTGGAAGCCTTCAGGAAGAGTCTGACGCACAGTTTGCTCAATAACTCGAGGACCGGCAAAGCCAATAAGCGCTTTAGGTTCAGCAATATGGATATCACCGAGCATTGCTAAACTGGCCGATACCCCACCCATGGTCGGGTCAGTCAATACAGAAATAAACGGAATACCTTCTTCACTCATACGAGCCAGCGCCGCAGACGTTTTAGCCATTTGCATCAATGACATTAAGGCTTCCTGCATACGAGCGCCGCCCGATGCTGAGAAGCAAACCAGAGGTATGCGTTTTTCCAGGCAAACTTCAGCGGCTTTTACAAACTTAGCGCCAACCACTGAGGCCATTGACCCGCCCATAAAATTAAAATCAAAAGCAACGGCGACCAGAGGAACACCTTTTACCATACCTTTTTGCGCAATAAGCGCGTCGTTTTCGCCGGTACTTTTCTGCGCCGCAGCAATACGGTCTTTATACTTTTTAGAGTCTTTAAACTTTAGGACATCTTTCGGCTCAAGGTCGGTACCTATTTCCTCTCGGTTACCTTCATCTAAAAAGATATCCAGCCGGCGTCGACCGGTCACACGCATGTGATGATCGCATTTAGGACAAACATCCAGACTGCGCTCTAAGTCAGCACGATAAATAATGTTGTCACAAGAGGTACATTTGCTCCAAACCCCTTCAGGAACACCGCGTCTTTTGTTTATTTTTGGCTTTGCGAGAATTCTTTCAATCCAGCTCATAATATTCGGCTTACAGCTCTAATAAGTTTATTGGAATAGCTTACATGGTAGCACAATTCAATCAAGAAAAGAGGTCATAACAGTCACTCTAACCAGAGTGGCCCTGGCGTTACCACAGGAATTTCATAGTCGTCAGGATAAGTCACCGCAACCAAATATAAACCGCCTGGCTTTGCTGTTGCTGCGGCCTGCGTCCTATCTTTTAATTCGAGTAACTCTTTGAGCCAGGATGTAGGCTGTTGCTCCTGCCCTATAACAATAAGACTACCGACAATATTTCGCACCATGTGGTGAAGGAATGCGTTGGCGCTAATATCGACAATAACAAAGTCACCTTTGCGCGTTACCTCTAACCGAGTGACATTACGGTTAGCCGAATGTGACTGGCACTGAGCTGCCCGAAAGGAAGTAAAGTCATGCTCTCCAATTAACGCTTGAGCGGCTTCATGCATCAGACGCTCATTCAAGGGTTGGTGATAATGACTTACGCCAGATGAATGTATACCAGGTCTTAAGCGCGTATTGGCAATAATGTAGCGATAGCGTCTGGCTGTTGCGCTGAACCGCGCGCTGAAGTCATTTGCTACAGGCTTTGCCCAGCGTACTGCTATTCCATCGGGCAGGTTACTATTAACACCGAGCGTCCAGGCCGCACTTTTTCGTTCGCTTTCTACATCAAAATGCACAACTTGTGCTGTCGCATGAACACCCGCATCGGTTCGGCCAGCACAGGTGACTTCAACGGTTTCATTGGCGACTTTACTTAATGCCTCTTCCAGGTGTTGCTGGACACTAATGACTTCACGTTGTCGCTGCCAGCCATAGTACTGACTGCCGTCATACTCTAGCCCCAGAGCTATTCGCATACTACTTAACCTTACGAATCTAAACGGTTTTTAAGAGTTTTTGCTTCTTCAGCAAGCGCTTCGTCGTCGCCATCAATCAGCTGTTGAAGAATTTCCCGCGCTTCATCTTTCTCGTCCATCTCAATATAAGCACGAGCTAAATCGAGCTGCCCGGCTGGATCATCATCGTCTGGCGCATCACCTTCCTGGCCAGCCTCTTCGTCCGGCAATACGTCTTTGACTGCTGACGACTCGTAGCGGTCATCATCTTCGTCTTCTTCGTCAGCTTCCGCCATCAGCGAATCGATATCGACGTAATCTTCGTCATCGTTTGCCGTAAATGAATCTTCATCATCTTGGCTTTCTGCTTCAGTTTCAGCCTCAGTAGACGTTTCTTCCGTTTCGGGCGACTCTTCATCCGCCTCAGGCGCACCGCCAAACAGTGATTCTAAATCCTCATCAGCCTGACTTTCTGCTTCATCTAACGCTTCATCGTCTTCCGGAACTTCTTCTTCAATATCATCAAAATCATCAAGTGCCTGAGTCACTTCATCCGATTCTTTCAGAAGTTGCTCGAGATCATCACTCTCTTCTTCGCCTTCAAGCGTTTCATCATGTTCAGAGTCATCACCGTTCTCAACTTCAGTCTCGGCAGCGTTCTCAGTGTCATCAGTGGTACTTTCTTCGAACTGGGCAAGAATGTCATCCGGATCTGGCGCTTCTTCTGGCTCGCTCGCTTCAGAAGAAGCCTCGTCAGAGCTTGGTGTGTCTTCTAATACATCGTCGCTCGATGCCTCTTCGGAGCTTTCATCAGCTTCTAATTCGTCACCTAGCCCTAAATCTGCCAGCACATCATCGACTTCACTGTCGTCAAAGTCATCCGGGAGTAAATCATCCGACTCGTCCTTGTCATTTTCGGCTTCTTCATCAGATGCCTCGGCACTCTCCTCCTGAGGCTCCTCTACTTGATCATCTTCAGAGGTTTCGCCTTCACTCTCTGAAGACTCAGAGTCGGCTTCCTCAGGCACTTCATTGTCTTCATCATTTTGTGGCTGCGCCTCAGAGTCTAACTCTTCGTCTGAGCTCTCTGTATCTGGGGTCTCTTCATCTGAGCTATCTGCAGCTGGCTCGTCATCAGTGGCCTCATCGTCACCAACAGACAAGTCTATGGCTTCTTCATCATCGTCCGACTCGCCAAATAGTCTATCCAGCTCTTCCTGAGACAATTCCCCTGCATCGTCATCGTCGTCAGGTAACACAGCTTTGTCGTCTTCATCAATATCATCATCAGCATCGTCAGTGGCTGACGGCGCGTCCTGCTGACTTGACTTGTCATCTTCATCATCGTCCAGCTGTATACTGAAGTCTTCTTCGGATTCGGCTTTCCCTGAGCCACTAAGCTCAGCCTCGAGAGCACTTAAATCGTCACCCTCATCTTCTTCATCGTCTTCGGCTTGTTGGCTCTCATCGATATCAAAAATACCGTCACCAGTATCATTTTGCGGAGCGCCCCCCATTAACTCTTTGTCGAGTTCTGCGGCGGCTTCTTCCTCACTTAACTCTTTTTTACTAGCGACTTCTGGCTCTTCATCTTTATTCTTCGAAGAGCGCTTCATTAAGAATAAAACAATACCGCCAATAATCAGTAACGCAGGTAATATCGAAACTAAGAGCATATTGATGGGGTTTTGCAGCCAATTAATAAAGCCAGACTCTTCTTCTGCCTGACGCATGGCCGCCTGCTGCTCTATCAGCTCCTGCTGCTGAGCAAGAACTTGTTGAAATTGGGTTTCTAATTCATCCGTTTTGGTCGCACTTTGTGCCAGCTCATCCAATCGTTCGGCTAAAGAATCAATACGTTGCTGTAACGACTGATTCTCGTCATACATTTGCTGAACCGTTTGCATGGAATTGCGAACTTCATTGCGCAGGTCTTCAAAGTTCTGTTCCTGACGTTGTTCAACCTCTTGCACAGCCTGTTCTGCACGCGTTTTCGCTTCTTCAAGCAGCTGCGTTTGCTCTTCTCGTGTTCGTTGAGTGCTTTGTTCTACTTCAGAGAGCTGTTGTGATTTTTCCTTTAACTGACCGTCAACCACTACCTGTCGACGTGCAGCCTCAGGGTTAACCATTTGAATTTCCTGCAATGACGGTATGCGCAGGTAAAAACCGTCAAGCATACGGTTCATATTGCCATCGACAAAGGCGTCATCATTTGCCTGAACAATGGCAACCATCGTTTGATACTGAGTAACGCTGGAATGCGGTTTGTAGCGACGAGCAATGTCCCACAGGGTATCGCTAGCGGTGATAGGTCCGTAACGCTCCTGACCAATACGAACGTCTTCAGCCTCAGAACCTTTAGGGCCTTTAATAATGGTGCCATCCTGCCAAGACAAAGCACTGCTACTGATGCTCACCAGTAACAGTGCTGCCAATGAAAGATGTTTATACACTTGCCCTGTAATCGTTTTTTTCATCCCTTGTTCTCTGCCCGCGCTTTGCTCTTATCTTTAACGGCGTCAGTAATAAAAACTTTATGACATACAGCCGCTTAAATTACCAGTATTCGCGAATTAAAGTTTCTGCAATTTGAATACTGTTGGTTGCGGCACCTTTGCGAATATTGTCGGACACCACCCATAAATTTAAACCTTGAGGGTGACTAATATCTTCACGTACACGCCCGACGAACACGTCGTCTTTACCGGCAGCATCGCTTACTTGCGTAGGGAACTCTTCACGTTGTTCCATAAGCGTTACGCCAGGTGCTTCGCTTAATAACTGCTTGGCATGCTCTGCTGTTATTGGCTGACGAGTTTCAATATGTATGGCTTCTGCGTGACCATAAAAAACCGGCACACGCACCGCTGTCGCATTAACGCGCACGCTCGGATCATTAAATATTTTTTGCGTTTCCCACACCATTTTCATTTCTTCTTTGGTGTAGTCGTTATCCTGGAACACATCGATTTGCGGAATGCAGTTAAACGCAATTTGGCGACTGAAGTTTTCAACCGTTGGCTGCTTTGCATTCAACAGTTCGGCTGTCTGCTTTGCCAATTCTTCCATTGCTTCTTTGCCCGCACCAGACACCGACTGATAAGTGGCAACGTTAATGCGCTCAATACCCACAGCATCATGTATCGGCTTTAGCGCAACCAGCATTTGAATAGTTGAGCAGTTCGGGTTCGCAATAATATTTCGGTTACGAAAATCAGCCAGAGCCCAGGCATTGACCTCTGGCACAACCAAAGGAATGTCAGGTTCATAACGAAACTCCGACGTGTTATCAATAACCACACAACCCGCTTCAGCTGCTTTAGGTGCAAACTCCCGTGAAATGGAGCCGCCGGCAGAAAAGAAGGCAATATCTGCATTTGACCAGTCAAAGTCATCGGCCACTAAGACTTCTGTTTCTTCACCGTTAAAGTTGACTGTCGCCCCTGCTGAACGGGCGCTTGCTAACGGGTATAGTTCGGCAACCGGAAATTTTCGCTCAGCTAGAATATCAATCATTTGTTGACCCACTAAGCCTGTTGCACCAAGAACTGCTATGCGAAACCCGTCTGCCATAAGTACTCCTTAACGGTTGACTTGTCGGGCACTAAAGCCCAACTGTAAAAATTGGATATATTGCTCGCTATTATGGCATGTAACGCCCTGATTTATGAACTCTCTGCGAGGGCTTTCTTTGCGATATTTTTTTCGTAAATTATCAAAGCCTTCGTTTGTCTGTGCATGACGACGAAAAAGCGTATCGTCTTCCATAATGTCGTAGTGTTGTCGAACCCAGCTTAAAAGCGAGCTTATCGGCCACAGTTGCTCTGCATCTATTGTTGGCCAAGAAGGACTTGGCAACACCGCGCGTTTGTCATAATTAGTTTCAAACTGAAAGTGCTGCAACAGAGCATTAGCAACCATTATGGCACCACCCACTTTACCTTCCAGGCTATGACCGGCGATATGCGGAGTGGCAATGTCAACGTAGTCAACCAAAGGCTTTAAAACCTCAGGCTCTCCTTCCCACACATCGAGCACGATAAAAGGTCTTTCACCCTGCTGAGCTCTTTCCAGCAATGCGACGTTATCTATCACCGAGCCACGGCTGGCATTAATCAGCAATTGGTTTTCATGTAGCGACTGTAGCGCCGTATGCTCAAACAAATGGTGAGTCGGATACTCGCCGCCCCGCGTCAAGGGCACATGGCAGGAAATAATATCGGCTGTAATAACGCGTTGCCAGTGGTCGTGAACTGCCTTTTCGCCTTTTTTACTCAATGGCGGATCGTAATAATGCACGTTCATGCCAAGCGCTTGTAAGCGTTGGCCCGCAGCCTGTCCAGTATGGCCAGCACCAACAATAGCAACGTCTAAGTCAGCTAGCGAATCAATGTTTTGTCCGTTTAACCACTGCAAAACAGCACATAGTACATACTCACCGACAGAGGTGGCATTCGCCCCCGGAGCATGAGCAAAGGCAATACCTTTTTCAGCCAGGGCTTGTGAATCGATGTGCTCGGTACCAATAGTTGCAGAGGCCACAAAGGTTAATCTTGGGGCTTTTTCCAATAGCTCTTTATTGACTTGAGTAATAGAGCGAACCAGCAATGCATCCGCATTTGCCAGTAACTCGGAGGGAGGTTCTCGTTCCGAAAAAAAGTGAAGGTTTCCTGCGCCTGACAACAACGTCGACAGCGCAGGAATGTTTCTATCGGCGACGATATTCATCGTACCAACCGATGACACGGTTTACTCTGCGTATTGGCGCATAACCAATGACGCGTTTGTGCCACCAAAACCAAAGCTATTAGACATAACCGTACGTAATGGTGCATCGGTTGTTTGACGGATGATATTCATACCATCAGCTTGTTCATCCAGCTTTTCAATGTTGATAGACGGCGTTACAAACCCATGCTTCAACATAAGCAGTGAATAAATCGCTTCATGCACACCTGCAGCGCCTAACGCGTGACCGGTCATAGCTTTGGTTGCGCTAATCATTGGTGTATTTTCAGGGAACACCTCACGAATAGCCTCTAGTTCTTTCACATCGCCCACTGGCGTGCTGGTTCCGTGAGTATTCAGATAGTCGATTGGGCTGTCGACAGTTTCCATTGCCATTTTCATGCAACGAACCGCACCTTCACCTGACGGTGCAACCATGTCATAGCCGTCTGAGGTAGCGCCGTAGCCAACAATTTCGCCGTAAATTTTCGCGCCACGTGCTTTAGCCGCTTCTAGCTCTTCAATAACCAAGATACCGCCACCACCAGCTGGTACAAAACCATCGCGATCCTGGTCATAGGTACGCGATGCTTTCTCAGGCGTATCATTGTATTTGGTACTTAACGCGCCCATGGCGTCGAACTCCATGCCCAAAGTCCAGTGAAGCTCTTCACCACCACCGGCAAAGACACGGTCTTGCTTACCAAATTGAATAAGCTCTAGAGCGTGACCAATACAGTGCGCTGACGTCGCACACGCTGAACTAATTGAATAGTTCACGCCTTTTATTTTGAAAGGCGTCGCAAGACACGCTGATGTCGTGGATGCCATGCAACGAGGTACCATATAAGGCCCTACGCGCTTCACACCGCGCTCACGCAGAATATCTGCCGCAGCAACTTGATGCTCACCAGAAGCGCCACCAGAGCCAACAACCAAGCCTGTACGCGGGTTAGAAATTTCATCTTCGCTTAAGCCTGCGTCTTCAATTGCCTGAGACATAGCAATATAAGCATAAGCCGCTGAGTCACCCATAAAGCGCAATGCTTTACGATCGATATGGTCTTTAGGGTCAAGCTTTACCGGTCCCCAAACCTGACAGCGAAGTCCCATCTCCGCAAAAGATTCAGAGCGGCTAATGCCTGACTTGCCTTCACGCAAGCTGTCCAGTACTTCTTCTTGATTGTTACCGATACTTGATACGATACCAAGGCCGGTTATCACTGCTCTTCTCATTCTAAAATCCTGTCTGACATTTATACGTCGGTATAGTAACTAACGTGTTCTAAGTATGTGGTCTGCTTTGTGCACTGTTTTTAGTAATCTTGTTATTATAGCGAGCATCTGCCAATAAATCATGGGGCAAACACTTGAATTCTAAAGCGTCGGTCAAGTTTAACGAGTATGGCGTACCTGTTTCCACCACTTTCGATGATATTTATTTTTCAATAGAAAGTGGCATTGACGAAAGCCAATACGTATTTCTTAAGCACAACGGATTACCTGAGCGTTGGCAGAACCTTAAAAAACAAGAATGCTTTACCATTGCAGAAACAGGTTTTGGTACCGGTCTTAACTTTTTACTGGCCTGGCAGCAATTTCTTAAGCATGCGCCAGCTAACGCTCGCCTGCACTTTATCAGCTTTGAAAAGTTTCCCTTAACTGTTCAGCAACTGCAACAAGCTTACGCCTTACTACCAGAGGTGGAGAGTATCAGCTCGCAGTTTCTATCTCATTACCCGGCACCCGAGCCCGGGTGCCACCGCCTTACCTTTGCAGAGGGAAAAGTTACACTAGATTTGTGGATAGGCGACGTTAACGAACTTTTTCCTCAATGGCAGACGCAGGCCGAACATAAAGTAGACGCATGGTTTTTAGATGGCTTTGCCCCATCCAAAAATCCGGATATGTGGCAAAATCAGCTATTCGAAACCATGGCGATGACTGCTCATGAAGGAACGACTTATGCCACGTTTACGGCCGCCGGAGTGGTTCGTCGCGGACTTAACGACGCAGGGTTTGCGGTTCACAAAGTTCCCGGCTACGGCCGCAAACGGGAAATGGTGTGTGGTCAGTATCAAGGGCAAGTCGTTAAGCCCGAAACACAGAGCACCGACCCACAGGCCGATAGCGTCGTTATTATTGGCGGCGGAATAAGCGCAGCTTGCTGTGCCGTTTCGTTACATAAACGCGGCGTTACCACTAAGGTAATTGCGCCAAATTTAGCCGACGGCGCATCAGGCAATCCGCAAGGGGCCGTTTACCCTTTACTGCACGCTGAGCATACTCCCCTTAGTCGCTTTTACTGGCAAGCGTTTAGCACTGCGCTGAATACTTACCGTCAATACGTGCCCGAGCACTGGCAAGCCAGCGGCGTTTTGCAACCCGCATTCAATGAACAACGAGAGCAGCGCTTTCAAAAAGTAGCTAGTGACTTATATAACGAAACAACGGTTCGCTATTTAAACGCGGAAGAGACGAACAAAGCCGCTGGAATTGCTATCGATACCCCTGCTCTGTTTTATCCTCAAGCGGGCTGGTTAAAACCTGAGCCAGTCGTTAAGTCGTTATTCCGGAAAGCCGGTAGCGACGTCCTCAACCGTAAAGTACAAAGCATTAGCCGAACGACCGACGGTGATTGGCGTGTTTCACTGAGCAACGGAGAAAGTATTCAGGCTAAGCGTGTGGTGCTCGCCACGGGTCATAACTTTAATGAGCTGCTACCAGCAAACGTTGAACCTTTGCCGATAAAGCCGGTGCGCGGGCAAATAACTCAAGTTAAAACGACCAAAAGCCTCGCTCCTTTAAAAATGGTGCTCTGCTATAAAGGCTATTTAGTGCCTGAATCTGAAGGCATACATTGTCTGGGGGCTACGTTTAATCGTGGTGAAACAGACTTAGAGACACGTTTGGAAGATAACGAAGACAACCTTAAGAAACTCTGCGACAACGCAAAGCAACCCTGGGCAAATGGGCTTGATGTCCATACACAACGAGCGTCGGTAAGGGCTACCACACCAGACCATCAACCTGTTGTCGGTCAACTGTGCTCAGGGCTTTACGGAATAACCGGGTTGGGTTCCAGAGGTTTTACGTCGGCGCCTTTGCTAGGCGAAATTCTGGCGGGACTAATAAGCAACGATACCCTACCGCTGACCGACGATGCTCTGGCGAGATTATCTCCCGCCCGCTTTCGCCGCTAACTTATCCATTAAGTTTTTAATGTGCGCTTGATCAGCAGGTGCAAGTTCATGGCGTGTGTCATGAACCGCCTGCTCGAGCGACGGCATTAGCTTGTCGGTATCAGCATTTCCGGACATTTCCAACTGTGCTACCACCAAGTCGAAGTGACCACGCAAATAACCGCTGGCAAATAACTCATCGTCATTACCTGAAACCACGGCCTCATCGAACACCGTTTCAAGTTGCTCGACCTGTTGATCAAAGTCCATACTGCCCTCTTCTTGATTCATACTGCGTCACAAAGGTGGGTCATTCTATCGGTCTTTTTGGTACAATGCATCCACATCCAATCGTTAACTGAAGGTCAAGGTGTAATCTATGTCACTGCAAATTGGTTTGTTTTACGGTTCTACCACCTGCTACACGGAAATAGCTGCCGAAAAAATACAGCAAGCCATTGGTGAAGATATTGTGACCTTGTTTAATATCAAAGACACCCCGCTTAAAGACGCCGAACAATTCGATATTCTTATTTTTGGCATTTCTACCTGGGATTTCGGTGAGTTGCAGGAGGACTGGGAGAGTCATTGGGACGATATTAACGACGTTGATCTCCGCGGAAAGATTGTCGCGCTTTACGGTATGGGCGACCAGGAAGGCTATACCGACTGGTTTCAGGACGCACTCGGAATGCTGCATGACGCTATTGCTGATCATGGTTGTAAACGCATTGGCTTTTGGCCCAACCAAGGTTACGACTTCGCCGCTTCTAAAGCATTAACCGCAGATAACTCGCAGTTCGTCGGCTTATCACTGGATGAAGACTCACAATATGAGTTATCTGATGAACGTATTGAGCAGTGGACAACACAAATATTAGAAGAAATAGCAGAACAACTGGGATAAACCATGCGACATATACTCTTAATTTGCCTGCTTGTATTAAGCAGCTTTACCTCGTTCAGCCATGCGGCTGAGCATAAGCCTCCGGCAACCATTGAAGCTTTTACCGAGTCCTTTTCGAAACAGGACGGTTTTTTTACGTTTTATCATGATCAGACAAACGGCGATTACTACCTGCAAGTGCCTAAAAATAGTCAACCGTTTATTTTCCAGACCAGCCTTCCCTGGGGGTTGGGCTCTAACGACATCGGTTTGGACAGAGGCCAATTAGGCGAAACCCGCTTATCGTCTTTTCATATTCAAGGCGACAAAGCGTTACTGATGCAGCACAACACCAATTATCGTGCGCAAACCGAGAACGTCGCGGAACGTCAAAGTGTGAATGAAGCTTTCGCAGACGCGGTACTTTACGGCTTTAACATTGTTGCCAGCAGCGACTCGCATGTGCTCATCGACTACACACCTTACTTGTTAAGTGATGTACACGGCGTGACCCAGCGCTTGGCGGGAACCGAACAAGGCCAGTTTAAAGTCGACACTCAACGCTCTGTCGTTTACCCCGAGCGCAGCAAAGCCTTTCCTGAAAACACCGAACTGGAAGCAAAAGTGACCTTTGTTGGTGAAGGTGAAGGCCGTTGGGTACGCGAAACCGCGGCAAATGCTGACGCTTTAACCCTGCACTTGCACCACTCTTTTATTCAGCTTCCGGATGCCGGCTACTTACCCAGAGAGTTTCATACTAATAGTGGCTTCTGGTCACACAGTTTTAAAGACTATGCAGCCCCGCTTGGCGAGTCGATGACGGTGCAATACATACCGCGTCACCGCTTACAGAAGAAAGACCCGATAGCTTCTGAGAGTGAAGCGCGCCAGCCAATTATTTACTATCTGGATCCGGGTGCGCCCGAGCCAGTTCGCTCTGCTTTATTAGAAGGTGCTAAGTGGTGGCAGGCGGGTTTTGAAGCCATTGGTTATGACAATGCGTTTCAGGTGAAAATGTTGCCAGCAGACGCTGACCCTATGGATGTTCGTTACAACGTCATTCAATGGGTTCACCGAGCCACCCGCGGTTGGTCTTATGGCTCTTCTGTTATTGACCCACGCACCGGTGAAATTATTAAAGGTCACGTCACCTTAGGCTCACTGCGTGTGCGTCAGGATATGAAAATTGCGACGGCCTTATTAACGCCTTTCGTTGACAACAAACAAGAGTTAAAAACTGCTGTTCAGAAAATGGCTTTAGCTCGTATTCGCCAGTTAAGCGCTCATGAAATTGGTCATACACTGGGTATTGCCCATAACTTTGCAGCAAGCCCTTCTGACCGTGCGTCGGTTATGGACTACCCTCACCCATTGGTCAACTTAACCACCGACGGCACGCTGACACTCAACGACGCCTACGATGTCGGTTTGGGAGTGTGGGATAAGCAAGTCATTGCTTATGGGTACAGTGACTTTGGTGGTATGCCATCAGCGACTGACCAGTTAGCTCGCATTTTGGATAAAAACGATTCCTTAGGCTTGAGCTTTATTTCAGACAGAGATGCGCGACCCGTCGGCGGTGCGCACCCAACAGCACATTTATGGGATAACGGCAGTAATCCTGTTACCGAACTGGAGCGTTTGCTGACTGTTAGGGAACAAGTTCTGAATAACTTCAGCAAAGCTTTTTTAAATGACAATGAACCGCTGAGCCGACTGCACGAGTATTTCGTTCCCGTTTATCTGCTGCATCGTTATCAGGCAGAAGCGGCGGTCAAATGGCTTGGAGGTGTCAACTATGAGTACTATCTGGCGGGTGATAATACGGACAGATACCGAGCGGTTGGCGGCTCACGCCAACAGTCAGCTCTTTCTCAATTACTCAGAACCATTAGCGCCGATACGTTAGCCGTACCAGAGCAAATACAACAATGGTTAGTGCCGTTGGCCTACGGCGAAAGCGACTCACGCGAGCGTTTTAACGGCAACACAGGGTTAATTCCTGACCCTGTCAGCATGGCCTCCAGTGTCGCGAACCACTCACTGCAATTAATGCTAAACCCTCAGCGTTTAAACCGTTTAGCGCAGCAACATAACGCTGATGCTAATGTGCCTTCACCAGCGCAGTTGAGCTCACAAATTTTTAAGCAGGTCTTTAACGACTGGAATGAAAACAATGCCAATCCATTGCACCAGCGACTGCTTGCAACAGCGGTGAATGCACTTATCAAGACAGTTCAGCGCGCAGAATTAGCACCCGAAAGCCGTTTACCGATGATGTCAGAAATACAGCGTATGAAAGACACGCTAGCTGCGAGCAATAACAACTTTGCGAAGCAACTTGCGGCCGATATTGACGGTTTTATAGAAGATGGTGAATGGCCGAAAAACTATGAGCCTGAAGCACTTCCTCCAGGCTCACCTATCTAATTAATAACTTGCAGGGTTGCTTATAGCGACCCTGCAAAATCGTCCAGTTCGTCCTTCGTTTTACCGTGAGCCGTTGGTTTACGAGTCTCAGGGTCAATATGAACAAAGACAATATCGTCAGCTGTACAGATATTTTGCTTGGTATGCTTGTTACGCACTAAGCAAGTAATGGCTAACGAAGTGCGCCCTACTGTTTTTACCTCCAGACCAAACTCAACGACGTCGCCCTGAAATGCTGAAGTTTCAAAAGTAATAGCACCAATGTGTTTCGTTACCAGGCTTTTAGCGCCTAACTGGCAGCTGGCAAAAATGTAAGCCTCTTCGTCAATCCACTCCAGAATACGACCACCAAACAGCGAACCGGCGAAGTTAAGATCATTAGGCATTACTAAACGGCGAGATAAAAAGCGCATAACCACTCCTTTGTTGAGAACTCTTTCGAGAAGGATATGCGCATATTATAACCTATTGTTCGCCAATGGTTTGTTGAAAAAATTGGGCGATCATCGAGTAGAGATGAATTTTTGTATGACGTCCGTTAATGGAGTGCTTCTTACCCGGGTAGTTCATCATTTCAAATGGCTGCTCATTGTTCTGCAACTGCTTATAGAGTTTGGTGCTGTGCGTGAACAATACGTTGTCATCAGCCATGCCGTGGTACATCAACAAGTCACCTTTAAGACCATCTGCGTATGGAAACACCGACGCAGCCTCATAGTTTTCACCTTCATCAGGCATGCCCATAAAACGCTCGGTGTAATGGGTGTCGTACAAGCGCCAGTCTGTTACCGGCGCTCCAGAAACGCCCGCTTTAAAGTGCTCCGGTGCTTTAAACATCGCCATCAACGTCATGTAGCCGCCATAGCTGTGCCCGTAAATACCTATGCGGCTTTCATCAACGTAAGGCAGAGACTTAAGGAAGGTTGCTCCGGTTACCTGGTCGGTTACTTCCGGCGAGCCCATGTTTTTATAAATAGGCGCTTCAAACGCTTTTCCACGGTTATCAGAGCCTCTATTGTCTAACGTAAAAACAATAAAGCCCTGTTGCGTCATATACTGAACAAAATGATTTCCCCAGCTTTTGGTCACACGCTGCGCCCCGGGACCACCATAAACGTAAACCATAACAGGGTATTTCTTGGCTTTATCAAAGTCCGACGGCTTGGTCATTTTGTAATATAACGTCTGTCCGTCTTCAGCGGTTAACTGACCAAATTCAGGATAATTCCAGTCGCGCATGTAACTAGCAAGCGGGTGGCCTTTATCAACTTTATTTTCCAGTAGCCAAGCCTGACGCTCGCCCGTAGGGCCATGCAAACTCACCTGTACCGGCTGCTCAGGCGATGAATAGGTATCGATATAACTATGGAACGTCGAGGAGAATTCAACATCGTGCATACCTTCACGCTGCGTGATCTGCGTTGGGTTGTTACTTGAACCACTATTTAACTGAGCACGATATAAATGACGTTCAAGCGGACTTTTGCGACGGGCAGTGAAATACAAAATACCGGTACTCTCGTCAACGGCTTCCAGCTCGTCGACCATCCAGTCACCTGATGTTAGTTGGCGAATTAATGAGCCATCGAGTCTATAAAGGTACAAATGCTTGTATCCACTACGCTCTGACGCCCAAATAAAATGGTTATTGTCTTCCAGAAAGTAGAGGTCATTATGAAGGTTTATCCAGGTATCTGAGGTTTCTTCAACCAAAACCTGTTGCTGTTGGGTATTTACATCAAAAAGACGTAAGTCCAGACGTTGCTGATCTCGACTTTGCCACTGGTAACTCAATCTCTCGCTGTCATTCAGCCAATTGACCCGGGTTAAATACCCGTCACCCAGTTCATCCAAACCTAACCACTTCACTGAAGCATCAGCAAGTTGGTATACCCCCAAATCAATATTGACGTTATTTGCGCCGGCAAACGGATAACGCTGTTTAATCACCTTAACGGTATCAGCGTATATTTCAGTTCGGGTCGCCACCGGCACAGGGCTTTCGTCGACGCGCGTTAAGGCAATAGCTGACTCGTCAGGCGCCCACCAGTAACCGGTCATACGCTTCATTTCTTCCTGCGCAACAAACTCCGCCATACCGTATTTAACTAACTCACCACCTGCAGTAGTTACTGCCGTCTCTTTTCCGCTCGCTAAATCGATATAGAAAAGGTTTTGATTTCTAATAAAAGAGACGAAATTTCCTTTTGGGGACAAACGAGCATCGGTTTCAAAAGCTTCCGTTTCAGTCAACTGAGTCACTTCAGTATTTTTTACTGAATAATAGAAAATATCGCCGTTGTAAGGAAACAATATGGCATCACCACTTTTTGACCAACTGTACTCAATAATACCAGATCCGCTAATACGCTGACGCTCTCTACGTGCTTTCTCTTCTTCCGATAACTCCTGTGAGCTGGAATTGAGATCGTCCGCCGCAACCAGTCGTGTGTGCTCTGCTTTTTTAATGTCGTATAGCCACAAGTCATAACGGTCCGGGTTCGATTCACTGCCCTTTAAGTACGACAAGTAATTGTCGCCAGGCGCAAAACGCAATGACCGCGGCTTTTCACCAACCAACGACGGCGCGCTAAACAAGCGCTCTATGGTTAACTTTTCTGCGTACACAGACGAACTAAAGACAACAATACAGGCACCAACAAAAGTGGTGAGAAAACGAGATGCGAGAGACAAAACAGCTACCTTAAAGTGGTTTGTTAAACAACTGTTAACAATGATAGCAAACTCACTATAAAATGTCGGTGACTGTGCGATGAATTGACGGGAAAACACCGCCACTGAATATCAGTGGCGGTGCATTGCTTTAATCAAAATGTAATAGATACGCCTAACTGGAGCCGACGTCCCATTACCGGGGCGTCTTCTTTCAGGTATGAGCTGTGCACTAAGCCAAGCTGGTTCGTTAAATTTTCACCTTTCAAGTAAAGGGTTGCACCGTAATTCGCTAACCAGTTTGGATACATATTTACGCGTGCATTTAACAGCCCGTAAGCATCCGTTTCTGATTCATTTATAGCCGCATTGTCCTGAGAAAAGTAGCGGGTATAACCTAAAGAGCCATCCCAGCTTTGTGCCTGATACCGCACTTCAGCTCCCAGACGTTGAGCCGGAATTCGAGCTAAATTACCACCGTCACGCTGTTTCGCACGTGTGTAGTCACTGAAACTATGGACTGACCAAGCGTCACTTAATTGCCAATCTAGCTCAAGCTCATAACCGTAAAGCTCCGCATCTAACTGATTAAACTGAACGACCTGTAAGGCTTCGGCATGAGCGTGATCTTCTTCAGAGTGTTCTTCTCCCTGATGTTCATCGTGGCCTTCATCCCCGTGCAGCTGGTCGCTGGTTAAACCAACAAAGTCATCATAGATAAAGTCGTCAACACGGTTATAGAACACATTAAAATTCGCATGGAATGTGTCTGTTTCATAATGCACACCAAGGTCCAGATTATTTGAACGCTCGGTCTCGATACGATGTTCAGCGGCTTCTATATGATACTCACCCGACTCTTCTTCATGCAGTTCATAGCCAAGTCCTAACTCATAGGTTCGAGTCGCAAAGTGGTTACCATTGGAAAACACTTCAGTGCCACTGGGTGCCCGTTCAGCATGACTTAAGTTAACAGATACGGACGTATGCTTATCAAAGTGGTACAAGTAGCCCGCCGATGCCGAAACCGCGCTGAAAGTATTGAGTTGCCAATCTTCGCTGGCTAACGACGTACGTTCATAACGTGCACCCAAGTCAACATGATGATCACCAAATTCCTGCTCAACCACCCAGAAAAGCCCTTGCGTTCTGCGGGAAGTATCCGGTGTGAAAGCTTCTTCACCAATCGCTGACTTGTCACTAATGTCCCACTGCCAACCGACAGCACCAGACCAGCCCGCTAGTTCCTGGTGACGTGCCGTTAAACGAACTTCTTTTTGCTGATTTTCAAACTGGGTTGCGACGAAATTTTCTTCGATTTCCTGGTGTTGATAGTCGGTAATAGCGCCTCGGAAATCCACTTGCTCAATACCGCTGAAAGGACTTCTCCATTGACCCGCAAGCTGAATGCGATCCTGCTCTAAATTTGCATAAGGACCATGAGCTTCGTAAGACTCTTCTTCATGATAACCATTTCCCGGAATACCATAGTCCTGCGACAGTCCTTGATAAGACAGTCCAATAAAGCCATTATCAAACTGATAGCTCACACCCAAGGTGCCGCCCTGTGCCTCAACGAAACTGTTTTCAATGGAGTCAACACGTTCGCCTTCATCATTAATAAACGAGGCCGTTTCATAGTCTTCGGCGTCTCTAATAAATGCATCGGTATATAATGCCCAGGTGCCATTACCTACTTGTAGGTCGTACGATGCTTCTTTGTTGTCGTTATTTGACGACAATGACCCATTCACATTACCTTGCAGCCCATAAACCGGTTCGCTCGGAATACGATTATCGACAACGTTGATAACCCCGCCAATAGCACCACTACCGTATAGAAGTGTTGCCGGGCCACGCAGAACCTCTATTTGCTCCGCAGTACTAGTTTCGGTTGTCACTGCGTGGTCGGGGCTTCCGCGCGAGACATCGCCGGTATCTAAACCGTTTTGCGTTATTTTGACGCGTGGACCACCAAGCCCACGCACGATAGGGCTACCCGCCACATTAGCAAAGTGCGTGTTATTAATTCCTGGCTCAGAAGATAAGGTCTCCCCTAAGCTGTGCGAATGTTTTTGCTTGAGCTCATCACCAGAAATAATACTGACCGGCTGAGTCGACTCTAATGCCGTTTTTCCCAACGGGTTAGCTGTTATGGTGATAACCTCGGTGGGATCCGGGTGCTCATGCTCCTGGTCTTGCGCTAATGCCGTCGATGAAACAGCGAGAATAGCTAAAGTTAATGTATTCAGCTTCATGACAAATCGCCCTTCTTGATTGTGTTATATTATAACATTACGTAAACCAACAACATTTTGCAACACTCTTTTAGCTGTAATCTATGGTTGAATGCTGTTGGCTCAGGTACAATCGATTAGATTCTCGAGAACAATTAAAACCAGAGGACAACTCATGAAATTCTCTCGTATCCTTGCACCAGTAGCGTTCAGCGTATTCGTTGCCGCTTGTGGTGCACCTGAGACTCAGTCTCAGACAGTTAGTGTCAGCGCTAAAGAAGCCAACATTCGTTCACACCTTGAGTTTTTAGCTGACGATGATCTTAAAGGCCGCCAAACCGGCAGCGAAGGCCATGAAATTGCATCGAACTATATAGTTTCTGAATTTAAACGCCTGGGTTTAGAGCCTGCCGGCGATGATGGTACCTACTATCAGCGTATTCCCTTTCGTAAAAGCACCTTAAAAGAAAATAGTGCGTCAATGACTTACGAAGTAAATGGTGAAGCCGTCGAATTCGAATTCCCGAAAGAGTTTATTACCGGGCCAAGCCATTACAGCGAGCAAGACCAAGTATCTGCACCTTTGGTATTCGTTGGTTATGGTATGGAAGCGCCAGAGTTTGGTCTTAACGATTACGAAGGCTTAAACGTTGAAGGCAAAATTGTCGTCATGTTAACAGGACGCCCTGAGTTTTTACCCAGTGAAGAAGGCGCTCACCTGTCTAATATTAAGTCTGACATCGCTCGCGAAAAAGGCGCTATCGGTATTATTACCTTGCATACGCCTGTGCGCGAAGAAGTCCGCAAATACGAAACCAGTGTTTATTATACGAAAACACCTCGTATGACCTGGCTAGGACCAAACGGACTTCCTAAAGGTCAGGAGCAGAAAATTAGTGGGTCTGCTTATTTAGATGACGAACCGGCAAAACGTTTATTTGCGAACGCACCAACGGAATTAGACGCAATTTTCACGAAAATTAAAGAAGATCCTGACTACTCACCAAAAGGCTTTGAACTGCAAGGTACGGTGACATTAAAGCGTGAATCTCGCCACGAAGAAATCAGCAGCCCTAACGTTGCCGCTGTTTTACCAGGCTCTGACGAAAAGCTTAAAGATGAGTACGTACTTTATACCGCGCACTCAGACCATATTGGTGTTATTAAAGACATGAGCCGTGAAGACAACATTAATAACGGCGCCATGGATAATGCCAGTGGTGTTTCTGTCATGCTCGAAACAGCCCGTTTATTCGTCGAGTCAGACAAAGAGTTCAAACGTTCTATTATGTTCTTGTCAGTAACTGCTGAAGAAAAAGGCTTATTAGGCGCTGATTATTTCGCAAATAACCCAACGGTACCGCTGAACAGTATTGTTGCTAACGTGAACCTGGATATGCCGGTATTGCTTTATGACTTTGCTGACGTTGTTGCCTTTGGTGCATCGCATTCAACGCTTGGAGAAACAGTTAGCAAAGCGGCTAAAAAATACGATACTGCGCAAAGCCCGGATCCTATGCCAGAGCAAGCTATTTTCACACGCTCAGATCACTACACATTGGTTAAGAAAGGCATACCTGCGGTATTCTTAATGACTGGCTTCAACTCTCGTACTGAGGGTGAAGACGGCGGCGAAGTTTGGGGTACGTTCTTCGCTGAACATTACCATAAGCCGAGTGACGGACTTAACCTCGATATTAACTATGAAGCAGGCGCGCGCTTTACTAATATCAACTTCGCTATTGGCGAAGAAATTGCGAACGCAGCGCAACGCCCACAGTGGTTGGAAGATTCTTTCTTTGGAAAGCAGTTTAACGACTAAGGCTTTTCGATCATTAAGTAATAAGGGAGCTATTTAGCTCCCTTTTTTATTGCTTAACGCTATTTAGAAGCTCGATAAACACTGGCCTGAGTATACCAGTCGCCCAGAACAACACGTTTTGCCGGTGTGCCGTCACTCAACTTAAAACAATGTATGGCAGGTCGGTGGGTATGTCCGTGGATAAGTTGATTCACCTGGTGTTTTTCCATCACCTGCAGCACCGCGGGGTGTTGAGCATCCATCTGATACAGCTGCTCAGACGTTAATTGAGGCCGCTGGCTGTTTGAGCTTTGCCTTAGTTTATTGGCAATACGCATACGCCATGACAACGGTAAGCTTCGTAAAACTCCGGTAACTACCGGGTTTTGAATGACTCGCCGGTAACGCAAATAGCCTTTATCTAAGGTACACAGCGTATCACCGTGCATCAGTAAAACCCGTTCACCATAAAGGTTAATAACGGTTTCGTCTGGCAGTAAGGTGATACCGGTTTCAGTGGCAAATCGCTCGCCAACCATAAAGTCTCTATTGCCTGCCATGAAATAGATTTTTACACCCGAGTCACTGAGACGCTTAATTTGAGACTTTATTTGAAAGGCAAAATCACTGCTGTCATCATCGCCAAGCCAGGCATCGAACAAGTCCCCCAGAATATAGAGAGCATCTAAACCAGTGCTTTGCTCACAAAAGTTCGCGAAGGCGTCCAGAATGTCCGGACGCCCAGGACTTAAATGTAAGTCAGCGATGAACGCAGTTGTCATAGCTAGTCGTTAACAGAGACTTTTTCGATAACAACGTCTTCAACCGGCACGTCCTGATGGAAACCTGCCGAGCCTGTTTTCACATCTTTAATGGTATTTACAACATCCATACCGTCAGTAACTTCGGCAAACACGCAATAGCCATAACCGTTTGGTGTTTCATTCTGGAAGTTCAAAAAGTCGTTGTTATTCACGTTAATGAAGAATTGCGAAGACGCAGAGTGAGGATCTGGCGTGCGGGCCATTGCCACCGAGCCAACAACGTTAGGTTTTGCAGTTGGTGCTTCGTTCTCAATATTGTCACGAGTGTCTTTTTGTTTCATACCCGGCTCAAAACCACCGCCCTGCACCATGAAATTACTAATCACACGGTGGAAAATGGTGCCGTCGTAAAAACCGTCACGCGCGTATTGCAAAAAGTTATCGACTGTTTTTGGAGCCGTATCTTCATGCATTGCTAAGGTAATATCGCCAAAATTTGTGTGTAAAATGACCTGCATTTTTTCTACCTGTTTCCTGTAACAAACCAGCCGATAGTGTACCAGAGCCAAGGCATCGGTGGTATCATAGGCGCTTTATTTTCATTCGTATCGGCAGAGAATTAAGAGATTTCATTATGGCAATCACCCTTTTTAATACCCTGACACGCAAGAAAGAGTCATTCGAGCCTATTCAGCCGGGGCACGTTGGCATGTATGTTTGCGGGGTCACAACATACGATTATTGCCATATTGGTCACGCCCGCACTTACGTTGCTTTTGATATTGTCGTGCGCTATTTGCGCAAGCTGGGTTATAACGTCAGCTATGTCCGTAACATTACTGATCTCGACGACAAAATCATCAAACGGGCAGCGGAGAACGGCGAAGACTTTCACGCATTAACATCACGCTTTATCGATGCGATGCATGAAGACTTCGATGCGTTAAATCTGCTGCGTCCGGACATTGAACCCAAAGTTACTGAACACATGGATGAGATTCTAAAAATGATCCAGGATCTTATCGACAGTGGTAATGCCTATAAAACCGACAGTGGCGACGTTTTGTTTGATGTGTCGACGTTCAAAGAGTACGGCAAGCTCAGTCGTCAGGACTTAGAACAACTGCAGTCTGGTGCTCGAGTCGATGTCGATGAAGAAAAAGACGACCCGCTTGACTTTGTCTTGTGGAAAGCAGCGAAAGCCGGCGAACCTGCTTGGTCATCGCCTTGGGGTGAGGGTCGTCCGGGTTGGCATATTGAGTGTTCGGCCATGAACAAAAAACACCTAGGCACCACCTTCGATATTCATGGTGGCGGGTCAGACTTGGCCTTTCCTCACCACGAAAATGAAATTGCGCAAAGCTGCTGCGCCAACCATTCGGACTATGTGAAGTACTGGATGCATAGTGGCATGGTGCAGGTGGACGACGAAAAAATGTCGAAATCTTTAGGCAATTTCTTCACTATCCGCGAAGTGTTAAAAGCCTATGATGCGGAAACTGTGCGTTATTTCCTTCTGTCGAGCCACTACCGTTCACAATTGAATTATACCGAAGAGAACCTGAACCAAGCGCACTCGGCACTTGAGCGTTTGTATACCGCATTGCGGGATATTGAGCCGAAAGAGGCTTCAGATGATCTACGCAGCGGGTACTGGGAACAGTTCCAAAAGGCAATGGATGATGACTTTAATGCGCCGGAAGCCATGAGTGTGCTATTTGACATTGCTCGTGACATTAACCGTCATCGCGACAGTGACTCAGAAAAAACAGCACAGCTTGCGTACATTTTAAAAGAATTTGCAGAGGTTATGGGATTACTGCAACGTGACCCAAACCAGTTTCTTCAAGGCGACGATGACGACGTTGCCAAAATTGAAGCGCTTATCGCCAAGCGAAACAATGCGCGTGCAGAAAAAAACTGGGCCGTAGCAGACGAAGCTCGTGACGAGCTAACTGCCATGGGTATTGAATTAGAAGACGGTCCTGAAGGCACTCGCTGGCGTCGCGCTTAACCATTTAGAAATGAGGTATTTATGGCATTTCCAAAATTAGACGTAGTCAGCTCACTTGCTGACGCTTATTCAAAAGACGGCACTGATGCACTGATTGTCATTGGTCACTTTGACACTATTGATGACTCAGCATTAGCTGAAAAAATTCAACAAGCGAAAACAACCGATCAGCGCGTTGGTAGCGATGTATTATTGCTCCAGGCTGAAGGTGTTCCTGGCCAACGCTTAGTAACGGCGCCAACAGGCCCACTTAACCGAGACTTCGACGACGTTCGCCAAGTCTTCGATGCGGCACATAAAGCGGCAAAAATTGCCCAAGACGCCGGTGCTCGCCATCCGGTTATTGCCTTAAATAATGTTGATATCAATGATACCCGCTACCAGCAGGCTTTCTTAGCCGCCTACTTGGGTGTCTGTCAGTCACTATATCAACCGTTAGAAGCGCGTGAAGCACATGGCGAAGAAGCGATTGAGCCAACAGAAAACGTGACTTTGGTTGGTGAACTCGATGCTGACTGGGCCATGGCTGTTGAAGCAGGCAAGCGTGTTGCCCGCGACTTAGCAGGTACGGAGCCTGAGCGCATGGCGCCACCTCGCTTTGCAGAATACTGCCGTCAGGCTTTCGCGCATACACCGGTGAAAGTCAGCGTTATCGACGACTCTCAGCAGTTACAACATGAGTACCCGTTACTGGCAGCTGTTGGCCGTTCATCGATGGCTGTTGAGCGCCATCGCCCTTGCGTCATTCGTATGGAATATCATGGCAGTCAACCTGAACGCACCGTTATGTTTGCCGGTAAAGGCATTGTCTATGACACCGGTGGTGCAGATTTAAAAACCGGTGGTCACATGGCAGGTATGAGTCGTGACAAAGGCGGTGCTGCGGGTGTTGCCGGTTTTATGAAAACCGTTGCCGAGTTGCAGCCTGAGCATTTGAATGTCGTCGCCGAGATTGGTGCTGTTCGCAATAGCATTGGCTCTGACGCTTTTGTCGCCGACGAAATTATTACCGGCCACAGCGGCAAACGTGTTCGTATCGGTAATACTGACGCTGAAGGTCGCTTAATAATGGCTGACCTGCTGTCTCATCTACGTGAAGAGGCTGCACAGGCTGACGGTGAGCACGAACTCTATACCGTCGCGACATTGACCGGACATGCGGCATTAGCGAAAGGCCCATACAGCGCACTGGTTCCTAATGGTCACGCTCGTCGTCAAAAATTACCGGACGCGCTATTCGAAGCGGGTGAAACTTATGGTGACCCAACTGAAATATCCTTGTCACGCCGTGAAGACTTCGATTTTGTGAAAGGACGTACCTTATGCGATGACTTGCTGTCATCCAATAATGGCCCGTCAGCAACAACGCCACGAGGCCACCAGTTCCCAATGGCATTTCTGGTTGGTGTTTCCGGCCTCGATAACCACGGCATTGATAGCTCACGTCCGCTTAGTTATATCCATATCGACATTGCCGGCAGCGGTGTTGAAGGCGGTGACTGGCAACATGGTAAGCCAACTGCTGCGCCGGTAACTTGTCTGGCAGGCCATTACCTTAAAAAATAACAAGCTGCCCTCCTTAAATACAAAAAAGCTCGGGCCATGCTTCATGGTATCCGAGCTTTTTTATTGAACTTAAATGCTTCTATTAACCTGACACAAACTCCGGCCCGAAGCCATTTGTCCAGAGAATAGCGGTTGTTACCATCAGTACCACCATGGCAATTAAGCCGGCAGTAACGACTGAACTCGCGTATATAAAGCCGCGCTCTTCAGGAATATGCATAATAACCGGCAAACCTGAATAAAGTAGATAAACTGAATACGCGACACCACCCAGGAACACCAAGGCCACAAACCAAAGTTCAGGGTACAGTGCTGCAACCCCCGACATAATAACCGGTGTTGCTGCATAAGCGGCAAGCTCCAGCGACTTGGTATAGCTAGGATCCGCTCCAAAGGTTTTTGCCATCCAGTAAATTAAATACGCTAATGCAAAAGTTGCAGCAATAATGCCTACATACATTGCGACAGCGAGCATTACCGCACTGTTTTCGGCAAGGTAAATAGACTCTCGAGCTCCCACGCTCCAACCAATTTTTGCCGAGGCATAAAACGCAGCCAGGCATGGCAATATAGCCACTAACAGAGTATGTGAACACGAATACATAAAGCTTTCGCGTTTACTGTCTATTGTCTTCCACTCTTGAACCGGGTGTGCGTACAAACCCCAAATATGATTCAGTATCATAACTTCACCTTCCCCGTAACACGCGGTCATACCGCCCAATTCGTAAATACGTTATAATTATTAGATTCAGGTACTGCTGAAAAATTCACCCATACGACTAATATTCAGCACTAAACTAACACTGTCAAGTACTTTTGATATAAGTTTAGTTCACTTTTGTTAACATTTTTAATCAATTTAATTGGGGAATGTCCGTTTTGAATACCGCTGTTGTTTCGCCCTATTTACCGCTTCTTGAACCCATTAATGAGTTTTTACTATGCACGACTCCTGATGAATGGATACAAGAAGCTGCGAAAGCAGAAAATTTGCCCATCATTTTGCTCGATCACCTCCATTGCGAGCTCAAAGCAGCTCAGAGCGCTGCTTTATTATTACGCCGCTATGCGGTGTCAGAAAGTCATGGACAGTTACTTCTGGACGCACTACAGCCATATGAAGATCTTGTCTACAGAGGTATTGGTACGTTAAACGATGTGCAGAAAAGCAAGCAGCTGTCTCATGCCTTAAAAGCAGCGGAGCAACAACCTTTTGCTGACGACATTATTGACCGTATGTCGCGTTTAATACGCGAGGAGCTTCACCACTTTCAGCAGGTTTATGAAATTATGGAAGCTCGGAACATTCCGTTGCAGAAGCTCACGGCATCACGCTATGCAAAACAGTTGCTGCAAAAGGTTAGAACTTACGAGCCTGAAGCACTTATTGACAAGCTGATTATCGGTGCACTCATTGAGGCTCGCTCTTGTGAGCGCTTTGCGGCCTTGGCACCTTACCTGGACGAAGACATAGCCCGTTTTTACGTGTCATTACTGCGTTCAGAAGCTCGCCACTATCAAGACTACCTGGAGCTTGCACAAAAGCTCAGTGAAACCGATATTAGTGACAGAGTTAACCAGTTCAGAGAGTGGGAGGCTGAGTTGATTCGTTCGAAAGACGCTGAGTTACGCTTCCATTCAGGAGTTCCGGCGTACGCCTAATGCGCACGCCGGCTTTACTTAAAGCTCTTCTAATTTCTTACCGGCATTCTCGTCATAGTAGACTTCTTCATCAAAGTCCCCTTCTGAGCGAGCAACAACGGTACTGACCATTGCGTCACCAGTGACGTTAACCGCAGTTCGGGTCATATCAAGTAGGCGATCAACACCGATAATTAAGCCAATACCCTCTACCGGCAGGCCAACTTGCTGTAGCACCATAGCCAGCATAATTAAGCCAACACCCGGTACACCAGCGGTACCAACAGACGCCAGAGTCGCCGTCATAATAACCATTAAGTACTCTGCAATACCTAAGTCTAAACCGTAGACCTGAGCAATGAATACTGTCGCCACGCCTTGCATTATCGCAGTACCATCCATGTTAATGGTGGCACCTAATGGCACAGTAAACGACCCAACGCTATTGCTGACACCTAAACGGCGGGTCACTGTTTCCAGCGTAATCGGCATAGTCGCATTACTGCTAGCTGTACTAAAACCAAACAGTTGTGCATCGCGCATTTTCTTAAGGAATATACCCGGTTTGACACGAGCCAGTACACGCATAAACAGTGGGTATACAATAAGGCCATGAGCAATCAGCACAAAGAGTACTAACAGGAAGTATTTGGCCAGACTGCCTATCATTTCTACGCCAATTTCGGTGAATAGCTTCGCCATTAGCGCAAACACACCATAAGGCGCAACCGCCATAAGTATGACAACCAACTTCATGATCACGGCGTTTAAGTCGTCAAAGAAGCCTTTCAGACGCTCACCAGGCTTACCGACTAATGCCATCGAAATACCGAATAACAGCGCAAATACAATAATTTGCAGCATGTTACCTTCTGCCATGGCATTAATTGGGTTATCCGGGAATAGATTAATAATCACTTCACTAATAGATGGCGCTTCATTGGCTTCAAAAGACGCCTCTGAAGAGCGCTCAATACCAGAGCCCGGCTGCACTACCACCGCCGAGAATATGGCAAAGCTTATGGCGATAGCGGTCGTTATCATGTACATGCCCACGGCTTTACCGCCTAAGCGCCCAAGTTTACTCGGGTCGCTCAACGAGCAAGTTCCCACCACAAGTGAGACAAACACTAATGGCACGACCAACATTTTCAGTGACGTGATAAATATTTGGCCGACAACATCGAATAAGCCATTGGTTAAATACAGTGACACCCAAGCATTGTCGCCGGCCACGTAACGAATGATTGTGCCGAGAATGATCCCAGCGACCATGCCGATAACAATGCGGCTTGTCAGGCTGAGTTTTTTCTTTTCGCTCATAAGCGTCCTTTATTATTCATTCTTAAAAACTGCGTTAGACTACCAAAAAGTTGTTAGCTGCGCAGCTTTGTTATTGTAAGCGGCGTTTAACGGCTCTTATTGTGCGATATCTGAACGCGTCAACGACGACTTTAACGTCTGAATGACCGTTGAAAGGCCTTTTGCGAAACGTTCACTCATGGGTTTACGCACCACATAATTAAGTTGCAATACGTTGAACGTTTTATGTTGCTCAAGTAACCACGAGTCGCTCGTGGTCACCTCATCCACCAAGCCAAGCTCTTTTGCTTCCTGACCTGACCAAACTTCACCCGTGGCAACTTTATCAATATCGAGCTCCGGACGGTTCTCCTGAACGAATGCCTTAAACTGGCGATGGATAGCCTCTAAGTCTTGCTTAAATTTACGGCGGCCTTCGTCGGTGTTCTCACCAAATAACGTCAAGGTGCGCTTATATTCACCGGCTGTTAATTGCTCAAAATCGACATCATGCTTTTTCAGGAAACGGTGGAAGTTCGGTATTTGTGCCACCACACCAATAGAGCCAATAAAGGAAAACGGCGCGGCTAAAAGCTTGTGACCGACACAAGCCATCATGTAACCACCACTGGCAGCCACTTTATCAATGGCAACGTTAAGCGTAAGCCCTTTAGATTTAATGCGTTGCAACTGCGCAGCAGCCAACCCGTAACCATTAACAACCCCACCTCCGCTTTCTAAACGGACGAGAACTTCATCTTTCTCGGTTGCTAACTGCAAAATGGCATTCACTTCCTGACGCAAGTTATCGACTTCTTTAGCGTCCATGCTGCCTTTAAAGTCCAGCACAAAAAGGCGCCGCTTTTTGTCGTCTGCTGGCTTTTTCTTCTTCAGCGCCTTCATTGCTTTCTTGCGAGCTTTTTTGTCCATTAACTCTAACTTTAGATGCTCGCTAAGCTCCTTTAGCTCTTTCGACAGGTCTGTTACCTGCAAGTCACCTTTACTTTTCTTTTGCTTTTGAGCCGCTTGTGCCAGCAAGCCAATAATAAAACCTACAGCAATAACAATAATGGCCGCCTTTAATAAAAACGAACCAATATCTACCAGAAACTCCATATACTTCTCCAATACGAAAAAGGCCAGCATAACTGCCGGCCTTTGAATAACGAGTTTTCAATAACCTGAGGTTATTCTACCACTTCTTCGTTTGATACTTCTATTTGAGTTAAACCAGTCCCGAACCAATGCAGGATTTGTGTCTGCATTTCCGTTGTTACTGCAGAAGATACAGCAGGGTCAAGGCCTTCTGGAGTTGGGTCCAGTAATGAGGAATGACCGCCTCCGACAAAACTTGCGTATCCTGATACGGCCGAACCATCATCAGACTCAACTGGCACTGTTGCTAACTGCATTAAAGCAGCTAACGGCTGAGTACCAGCTAAAGGCTTCCCTTCTACTGCATTCGGAATAACAGTGTCACCATCCGCTTCGATTAAAAATACCGGCGTATTTCCTGACAAATCAGACGCATAGTTCACAGGGTCAGCTGAATCTACAACCGCTTGTGCGGCAAAAGCAAACGCTTCGAACAATTCCATATTAATGGAAGCCCATGCTTCTTCACCTGCCGCCTCTTTAAACCCTGCAACCAATTCAGCGGCCACGTCTGGTTTCGAAATCGCAACCTCAGGAGGTACTCCTAATTGTTCAGCTTGACCATTGACTAACTGAGTAAACTCATCAAAGCCATCACGACCGTACATCAAGTTGCTCTTAATAACAGGACCAAAGCTACCTGATTCTAACAAGAAATTAGCTATGCTTCCGCCAGGCATACCAAGTACTGACGCTTTTACATTAAACGCAGCTTGTAAACTCGCGTCTTCAACTTCTTCGTTCGCAATTTTAGTAAAGCTTGTCCCCGCAATCGCACCTAACGAATGACCAATGAAATGCACATTTGTAGGATCAAATTGCGCCCCAGTTACGTTATTTAGAGAGAAGCGCAGGCTTAGTAAATCCGAAATTGACTGCTTCAAATTACTTTTTGTCGTCAACAAGCTTGCTAAGTTCATGTATGCCGTTGCTGAACCATTGTCACCGCTTGCTACATACTCAGCAGTTCCATCATCATCTAAGTCAAAGCCTCGGCCACCATGAAGCGGATGATCGATAGCAACGGTTGCGATTCCCGCAGATGCTAAGGTTCCTGCTATACCAAAAAACGAACTCTTATCAGCTGTAATACCATGTTGGAAAATTACAACAGGCCATCCATTTGTTGGCATAGTTCCGCTGTTAGGTACCGATGCCCAAACTGAAACAGATTCTAAAGTACTAGGAGCTGCTACTGGATTATATTTCGTTACGAAGCGATCCGGATCAACAGGATCACCACCAACTGTGTCAAAGTCGAAACAGTTATTAGGCGGTAAAAGTAGCGAAGGATCTTCTGCAAACCCTGACGGTAAGCTCGCCAAATCCGTATTACTTAATTGATCGTTCTCGTCTTCAGCCTGTATAGCATTTAATATCGCAGCAGGGCTATCACAAGCTGCTACCCAACGACCCGTCGTTGGGTCAGGGTTTGTGCTCGAATCTGGGTGTGCTGAGTAATATGGTACCGTTACACTCCCAGCGTAAAAATCAGCTAGAGCAGCTGACGGTGGTGGAGTTGTCCCGCCTGCCGTCATAGTGTCAGCAACTGTATTACCTGAGTTAGCCAAACTTAAACTCGGGGTATATTGACCTGCTATCTGTAGTTTTACAGCACCCAAAACATCACCGACAGACTGAGTCGTAAAGTTTGAGCTGTAAATGACGTCTTCAGGGTCTACACCGAACTGTGCCAACGCGCCTTCATAACTATTAACCAGCGCTTGCAAGCTTCTGCCCGACTCCGTATCAGAAGCTGGAGCTTCATCAACAGGCTCTTTCATCAGCGTGTAGGTTTGTGACGCTTTGACACGACGACCCAAAGAATCTTGAATGTTATCCGTTAAAACAACTAAATAACCGGTCGCAGACTCTAAAGGACGAAGAGGTAATACAGCAAGACTGCCATCACCGGTCGCTTTCACTGTGAAGTCAGTACCGTGCTGCAACTCTTCAGTTACCGCACAAACAGCCGCTGGGTTAGCTGCAGCGCAACCTTCAGATACCGGCGTTCCACCTTGAACAGTTTTGAATACCCGAACAGCTCCCTGGGCTTCCACACTGGCTGGATCAACAGATACCTGCTCGCCGTTTTGATCAACAGGTAAAGAAAAATTAAACGCCAGAGTTGAGTGCGTTCCCCAACCGTCTAAACCGTTAATAGCAACCTGCGGGTTAGCTGTATCACTTGGGTCAGCGACCGGAATATTCAACGTGCCATCAACACTACCGCTCAATAAAATATTCGTCGGCGCTGGTATTTCACCGTTTGACGGGTCGAACACAACACGTGTTGCAGCGACATTCACTTCGTTTTCCGTAATAGGTGCTTCGTCACCGCTTCCGCAACCTACAAGGCTCAGAGCCGAACCGATTGCCAATGGGAGTAGTAATTTCTTCATGAGGTATCCCCAATCCTTTTTTATGTTTTGTTATTCTGTACCTTCTCTTAACGAAATTTATACACCTGTATTAAATAAGATTAAAGGCTTTTTAACGATTTTTCGTTCGTTTGCTGAGAAGTTATTCGAATATCGTTACAATAGCCTACTCACCCGACCACAGTCCAATGGTATTAAAAAACAGTTATGAAAATTAAAACCGTACACGAATACAAAGCCGCCCCGGACCTTCTAAAAGACAAAGTTATTTTAGTCACAGGCGCAGGCAACGGCATTGGTAAAGAGGCGTCAATAACCTTCGCGAAACACGGCGCTACTGTCATATTGCTCGGTCGCACTGTTGAAAAACTGGAGGCTGTTTACGACTCGATTGTCGAAGCAGGATACCCTCAGCCGGCTATTATCCCATTAGACTTAAAAGGCGCCACACCGTCCCACTACCGTGATATGGCTGCTACTATTCAAGAACAGTTTGGTCAGCTTGACGGCGTACTGCATAACGCAGGCTTGCTTGGCATTTTGTCGCCGTTTACTCACATTGAAAAAGACAGCTGGGATGACATTATGCAGGTCAATGTGACGGGTCAGTTTGCAATGACTCAGGCGCTGATACCGGTTATGGAGAAGGCACCGAATGCATCTCTGGTGTTTACCTCTTCAGGTGTTGGACGCAAAGGTAGAGCTTATTGGGGCGCATACTCTATCAGCAAGTTTGCGACTGAAGGCATGGCTGAGGTTATAGCCGACGAATACGAGGGAACAAAACTGCGTACGAATGTCATTAATCCAGGCGCAACACGAACCAGCATGCGGTCAAAAGCTTACCCTGCTGAGGACCCTAAGAGCCTGAAAACACCCGCCGAAATTATGCCAACGTACCTTTATTTAATGGGTGATGACAGCAAACACGACAATGGCATTTGCTTTGACGCGCAGTAAGTCGCTTTGATGTAGCTCTGGGTTCATTACGCGTGCTACACTCGCTAGCAACTGTTAATAACGGGTTATAACAATGGCGATGACGAAGCTAGTACGAAACGCATGCTGCGCCGCGGCATTATTGAGCGGAGCTTCAACTTTTGGCTCCGCAGCCGCACCGCCAGAGCTGGAAATACTCGATACAATTAAAGAGCAACACTGGATTGGCATAAGCCCGGTCAGCCGCAACACCATTTGGGTCGCTGGTGAAAACGGAACCGTTGCTCGCTCAACCGACGCCGGAAAAAGCTGGCAGTACTTCCAGCCCGGCCCGGACGATCTTCAATTTCGGGACATTGAGGCTATTGATGACCGCCGGGCTTATGCGATGAGTGTCGGTGACGGAGGTCAGTCAAGAATCTACTACACCGAAAATGGCGGCAATAGCTGGCGTTTACGCTATCGTGGTGAAGGTGACTCATTTTTCAATTGCATGGCATTAGCACCTAGCGGTGAAGCTTGGGTGTATGGTGACAGTGTTGGCGACGAGTGGCGCATGGTCAGAAGTGCCGACGGCCGCAATTGGATGCAGGTTCGCTCCGCTGTTGCTGAGCCGCCACAATCGAACGAAGGTGGCTTTGCTTCTAGTGGTAGCTGCGCACGTTTTAACAATGACACCTGGATGATAGCAACCGGTAATGCCGACAAAGCGCGCGTATTAGTTAAAGGCTCTTTCGGTATTCGCTTTAAGGTTATCGATGCACCTATGCAGGCAGGTCCTATGGCAGGTATCACCAGCGTTTGGCCTGACGATGAAGACAACTTTTATATTGCCGGCGGCTCACTGAGTGAAGAAAGCGACGAACAAGAGGCTCCACGCTTGTGGCACTATTCCAACGAAGAGTTCAAGGCGTTACCCGAGCCTCCTCTTAGCGGTGCGCTATACAGCCTCAGTAAAGTCTCACACGAAGGAAACTGGCTGCTAACCTCTAACCCACAAGGCGCCACAGCATTAAACGTTGGTTCCGGCCAGTGGTATCCATTATCTGATAAAAACATTTGGAATGTGCAGTGCCACGGCGATATTAGTTGTTGGTTCGTCGGCAAAGACGGCTTTATTGCTAGACTGCTTTGGCAGCCGGCGAGCTCAAAAGAGCAAGCCCTCCCATAAGGTGACGCGTTCGTTTGAATCCATGGCGCTGTAAAACATTAGCAACCACAGCGCTGCGGTTTCCCGAACGGCAGACACAGATAATATCGCGCTCTTTGAGTGTCTGGTGGTCATGAATAAATTGTATGACTTCAGTCACCGGCACATTAATAACGTCAGCTGTGCATGGAATGTCAGACACAACATGCTCCTGACGCTCTCGTACGTCAATCACGACAAGATCATCCCGATACCAAAATTCGTCAGTTTCACCAATTGGAATATTCACATCCTCGGACGGGTCGCATTGACCAAAAGTCTCACATAACGAATAGACAATACGATGCTCGGGATCATCTTTCGGGCAAACCAGTGCATCACCAGACACCGCTTTTTCATAATTGTGAAGCGGTGCAGTCCCCGGGAATACGAAGTCGGTCTTAACCTGGCTTTTTAAACCGGCCGGCTCACTCAACGCGAACACGGGGGAGTCGCTATTTATGCGAAACAACCGTCTTTCACCAATCGCAACACAGCCGTCTACATCAACTTCAGAGTCTGCAGGAACAGCGTCACAGCTACGGTTATTGCTCTGAGGCCATCCAATGGCATCATGATTGCTGGACTCTCTTAGTAAAATACCTCTTAACAACTCTGCAGCTTCTGTAATATCTGTATCTGAGCCTGTACTTAAAACCGCCTTTACTTTGTAGTCTCGGCAAGTAACGACGTTCTCAATACGAGCTGACAAAGCCGGGTGAGGGTCTATAACAACCAGTTCCTTTGCAGCCTTATCAATAATTAAATAACAGCAGTGCGCATCATATTTTAATTGGACGACGCCATCTAACGCAGCATCGTTATCATTATTTGTATCCGCAATGAGTAGACATGAATGTTTAAGTGCATCACCGGCCTGTCGTATTCGATAACACGCCTCATCAATGTCCTGCTGCGTGGTCGCCGGACCAAATGACATGCGAATGGCGGCTTGGCTTTGCCAGTCGTCGAGTCCCATTGCTCTTAGCACAAAACTACCGACCACTTTAGAGCTGCAGGCTGAACCGCCGCTGACACGAATTCCGCACGCGTCAAAAACATCCATAATGTCTCTTGAAGCGACGCCTCGAACAGAAAAGTTCAGTGTTGTCGGCACACTCAGTTCAAAATCGTGGTTAAAAACAAGTGTTGGAAATGCCGTTTGTAAGCTTTCAGCCAACTGTCGACGATACTCTCGCAACCTCTTATCAGACTGCAGTACTTCATTTTCAGTAATTAGTAACTCAAACAACGCATTCAACGCCGCAATTCCAGGTAAATTTTCCGTACCAGAACGTTGGCCAGACTCTTGCCCACCACCAATAAGTAACGGCGTGAATGGCGCCTGCTCACGAACCGCCATAAAGCCTATCCCTTTGGGACCATATAGTTTATGTCCACTAAAAGGCGCGTAATCTATAGTTGTTTCATCAAGCGTCAGAGGCAATTTACCGAGCGCCTGAACGCAATCCACCATCCAGGGGATAGACGCATTATTGGCTCTTATTGCCTCTTCCAGGGCTTTAATATCCTGTTTAACGCCCGTTTCATTATTTACCGCCATTGTGCATATCATTGCGGCATCACTGACATGTCGCGCTATAAAATCAAGATCTAAACGCCCCTCACGGTCGACCGGAATCGCTTTCAATTCAGCGTGCAGACCAAGCAGTTCATTCCAGTGTTCTAACGCTTGCGGAACAGCTTTATGCTCTGTCGCCCCATATAAAAGGTATTTAGAGCCAGGCCGAGTTTTCATCGCATGAGAGATAGCAGAAACAACCGCGGTTTGAATACCTTCGGTGGCACCACTCGTAAATATGAGTCGCCCGCGCTCTAAACCAACCACTTTGCGCGCAAGTTGTCTGGTAGTATCTAAAATATAGCGAGCTTTAAGGCCGGTGATATGGCTACTGGATGGGTTTCCAAATACAGTTTCCATAGTGTGAGAAACTGCTTTCGCGATTTGAGGGAGAACCGGTGTTGTTGCATTACAATCGAGATATAACTCGTTACCGTTAGTCTGAATGTCTATCGGCTTCATTTCTCCCCCATCCGCTTGTAAAATCAAAAGTTATATCGTTATAACCTGTATGGGGTTTTTGATCAATTAATCTGGTTTTCTTTCCACTGCTGTTCTTTTTTCATACGTGCTTTGCGCTTATCGCAAGGGTCATCGCAATCGCAAGCTTTGTCCATGCCCAGTGAGCTAATACCACCACAGCTACCTGAAATTGACTTTCTCTGTACCATATAACCAATGGCCATTGCCAAAACGACTAAGACAAATAAGGCAAATACCATTAAAAAGGTTTGCATGACTACTCCTATTTATTGCTCACTAATAAAGGTTTAAACCACCGACTGGTATACTCTTCAAAACCTTCATCAGTTTTATAAATCAGCATAACAGCAAGCTGATTTGCATCTGCAAACGCCTTTGCTTTCTCGGTGCCCATCACCAATAAAGCCGTTGCATAAGCGTCTGCTGACATTGCATCATCCGCAAAGACTGACACAGATACCAAGTTGTGCTGTATTGGTTCTGCTGTTGCTGGATCAATAATATGTGAATATCGACGACCATTCTCTTCAAAATAGTTTCGATAGTCACCTGAAGTCGCTAAGGCGCCTTCTTTAAATTCGACAATTTCCTGAACAGCTCGTTCCGTAGAAACCGGTTTTTCAACAGCTAATTTCCACTTTTCATCGGCTGGCTTCCCGCCTTTCGCTAAAATTTCACCACCGATTTCGATAAGGTACTGGTTAATACCCAGCTGGTCCATTAAGTTTCCAACTTTATCTACACCATAGCCTTTGGCAATAGTCGATAAGTCCACATACATTTCGGGGTGCGCTTTTATCAGCTGATGGTTACTAACACTCAGCTTTTCATATCCAACTCGTTTAGAAATCGCTGACAGCTCTTCTGCTGTTGGCTGCTGTTCAGGCTTGCCGTTTGGTCCAAAACCCCATAGGTTCACCAGAGGACCAACGGTTATATCTAAAGCACCATCGGTTTCACGAGCAATAGTTAAAGCCCGGCTAACCACTCTTTCCAAATCGCGACTAATAACCACCGGCTCGGAGCTCTCAAGCTGGTTAAACTGCGACAACTCAGAGTTTAGATCGTAAGTCGACATTTGCGCATTGACGCGCTCTAACACGGTATCGACTTTCGTTTGAATTTTGTCCGCTGAATGACGCGGGTCTTTACTAAATAGAACAACACTGTAGGTTGTTCCCATAGTCCCTCCGCTAAACTCGATACGCTCAGGCGCATCGGAGCAAGAGACTAAAAAGGCTAGCCCTAAAAGAGCTAGCCATAGTTTTACAATCGATAATTTCGACAGCATCACCAATTAACCACCAAAGTCATCTAACATGATGTTTTCGTCTTCGACCCCAAGGTCTTTCAACATATTGATGCAAGCTGCGTTCATGACTGGAGGTCCACACATATAGAACTCACAATCTTCAGGCGCTTCATGGTCCTTCAGGTAACGTTCAAATAACACGTTATGAATAAACCCTGTGTCGCCATCCCAGTTATCTTCTGGTTGCGGGTCTGACAAGGCAACATGCCATTCGAAGTTGTCGTTTTCTTCTTGCAGCATGTCGAAGTCTTCAACATAGAACATTTCACGCAGTGAACGAGCGCCATACCAGAACGTAATTTTACGATCTGTATTTAAGCGACGTAACTGATCAAAAATGTGCGAGCGCATTGGTGCCATACCTGCACCACCACCAATGAAGACCATTTCTGCTTCTGTCTCTTTGGCAAAGAACTCACCAAATGGACCAGAAATAGTAACTTCATCACCTGGCTTAAGGCTGAAGATATACGAAGACATTTTACCCGCTGGCAAGCTCAAGTCGTTCGGTGGCGGTGTCGCACAACGAACGTTCAGCATAATGATGCCTTTTTCTTCAGGGTAGTTTGCCATTGAGTATGCACGGACAACTTCTTCGTCAACTTTAGACTCAACATCTAAGAATCCGAAGCGTTCCCAGTCACCACGATACTCTGGTGCAATATCAAAGTCTTTATACTTAACATGGTGCGGTGGAGCTTCAATCTGAATGTAACCACCGGCCCGGAATGGTACTTCTTCACCTTCCGGCAACTGTACAACGAACTCTTTGATGAAGGTTGCTACGTTGTCGTTAGACTTAACAGTACAATCCCACTTTTTGATACCAAAGATTTCTTCAGGCAGTTCAATTTTCATGTCCTGCTTTACGTTAACCTGACATGACAAGCGAACACCTTCGCGTGCTTCACGTTTAGTAATGTGATCAAGCTCGGTTGGCAGAATATCCCCGCCACCTTCTTTAATGGTGACACGACACTGTCCACATGAACCACCGCCACCACAAGCAGACGATACGAAGATGCCCGCGTTCGCCAATGCGCCCAATAGCTTGGTGCCCGGCTGGGTCACAATCTTCTTGTCTTCGTCTTCGTTAATCAGGATTTCTACATCGCCCTGCGGTACTAACTTTGATTTAGCGAACATAATTATCGCCACCAAAATCAGTACGATGATGGTAAACATCCCTACACCGAGCGCTATCAGAGTAATATCCATCGATTCGTACCTTTAACGTTTACTGATTCAACACACTGGATTAAAGAGATACGCCGGAGAACGACATAAAGCCTAAACCAATCAAACCTACTGACATGAAAGTTGCGCCTAATCCACGCAAACCATCAGGTACATCGGCATATTTGAGTTTTTCACGCACAGCTGCAAGCGCTACGATAGCTAAACACCAGCCAACGCCACTACCAATACCGTAAACCACTGACTCACCAAAGTTGTAGTCACGTTCAACCATGAACGAAACACCACCGAAAATGGCACAGTTAACGGTAATTAGCGGTAGGAAAATACCCAACGCGTTATAAAGTGCAGGCACGTATTTGTCCAAAGTCATTTCCAGAATTTGAACCAGTGCCGCTATCACACCGATAAAGGTTAAGAAACGCAGGAAACTTAGATCCGCGTCTGGAAAGCCAGCCCATTCTAATGCGCCTGGCGCCAGTATGTTGTGATAAACCAAGTTATTAACCGGCACCGAAATACCCAGTACGACGATAACCGCAACACCCAGACCAAAGGCCGTTTTAACTTTCTTAGAAACCGCAAGAAACGTACACATTCCTAAGAAGAAAGACAGTGCCAGGTTTTCGATAAAAATCGCTCGAATAAACAAGTTAATATACTGTTCCATGGCCCTTACTCCTTAGGTTCGACTTGTTCTGTACGGAAAGTACGAAGTACCCAAATGAATCCGCCAATAATGAAGAACGCACTTGGTGGCATTAGCAACAAACCGACTGGTTCGTACCAACCGCCTTCTGATGCTAGTGGCAGAATTTGTACATCGAACAAGCTACCTGAGCCGAACAGCTCTCGTATGAAACCAACCACCAACAGCACAACCGAGTAACCTAGACCATTACCGATACCATCCAGTAACGACATGAATGGAGTGCTCTTCATCGCATACGCTTCAGCACGCCCCATGACGATACAGTTGGTGATAATAAGACCCACGAATACCGACAGCTCACGAGAAATTTCATAAGCATAAGCTCTCAACACTTGGTCAACCACAATAACCAAGCTCGCAATGATGGTCATTTGTACGATAATCCGCACACTCGAAGGAATGTGATTACGGATAATCGAGATAAAGAAGTTAGATGCAGCAACAACCGCAGTTAGTGCGATACACATAACCAAGGTGTTGCTCATTTTTGACGTCACCGCCAATGCAGAGCAAATACCCAGTATTTGCAACGCAATGGGGTTATTCGCGAAGATTGGCCCGAACAATACGGACTTCATTTCTTTTGCACTAGCCATTTGTCAGCTCCCCTTTGCGAAGTTTATCAAGCAATGGGCCGTAAGCTTTGTCGCTCATCCAAAAATCGATAAGTGCATCTACGCCATTGCTGGTTAAAGTAGCGCCAGAAAGCGCATCAACTTCGTGCTCACCTGAAGCACCACCTTTAACCAAATCAAACTTCACTTTTCCATCGTCACCGTAAAGCTCTTTGCCTTCCCAGGTTTTAACCCAGCTAGGATTAGTGATTTCGCCACCTAAGCCCGGTGTCTCTGAGTGTTCATAGAAGTGAACGCCACGTACGGTGCTCATGTCGTCTTCTAACGAGATAAGACCGTACATTGTGCCCCACAGGCCTTGCCCGCGGATGTGCAGCACCGCACCGTTACGGTTGCCACTTTCGTCCATAACTAAGTAAACTTCGGTCATGGTTTCCATGGTACCTAAACCAGCAATGTCCTCACTTTTGTCAAGTTTGGTACTGGTTTCGGGGTCGCCGGCGGCTTTGCGGTTATCAAAGTCCTTCGGATCTTTGTCCTGCACCACTTGATAATCTTCCAAGCTAACAACGTGCGCTTTAATACGCTCGTCGTAGACAGAGGGAATATCCATACCGGCTTCTAAGATGCCTGCCGCGTTCAGGATGTGACGCTGCATCGCCAGCGCCGCGTTCTTTTCCTGCATTGGTTTAAGCGCTACCGCTGAACCAGCAACCAGAATTGAACACACCAAACAAAGCGCCAGCACAACACCTATCGTTTTGCCTAAGCTTTCGTTCTTATTAGACATTGCGTGCTAACCTCCGTTTAATGTTTGCCTGTGCTACAAAGTAGTCAAACAGCGGTGCAAAAACGTTCGCGAACAAGATAGCCAGCATAATACCTTCCGGGAATGCCGGGTTAATGACACGAATCATCACCGTCATGAAGCCAATTAACAGACCGTATGCGAACTTACCTTTGTTCGTAAATGACGCTGACACCGGGTCAGTTGCCATAAACATCATTGCAAAGGCAAAGCCACCTAATACTAAGTGCCAGTACCAAGGCATTGCGAACATTGGGTTTGAGTCGCTACCAATAAGGTTAAGCAAGCCTGAGAACAGTACCATTCCCACAAAAACACCGGAAACAATACGCCATGATGCAATGCGGAAGTAAATTAATGCCAGACCACCGATAAGAATCATCAGTGTTGAGACTTCACCGACTGAGCCCTGAATGTTACCTAAGAAGGCATTCCACCAGAGTTCAGTATCAGCGTAGTTCAGGTTGCCAAGCGCAGCCGCACCTAAGTTGGTTGCACCTGAGAAACCGTCTACCGCTGTCCAGATAGAGTCACCTGACATACTTGCTGGATACGCAAAGTATAAGAATGCGCGACCGGTTAATGCTGGGTTCAGGAAGTTACGGCCTGTACCACCAAAGATTTCCTTACCAATAACGACACCAAAGGTGATACCCAGAGCAACCTGCCAAAGCGGTGTTGTTGCTGGCAAAATCAGCGAGAACAGAACCGAAGTAACGAAGAAGCCTTCATTAACTTCGTGCTTGCGAACGGTCGCAAACAGAACTTCCCAGAAACCGCCGACAATAAAGGTTACCGCATAAATGGGTAGATACCAGCAGGCGCCATACCACATTTTAGTAAGCCAGCCAGCGTCGGCTCCAAGATCACCACCGAGTAACTGGAATAAGCCCACTTGCCATGCGTCTGATAACGCATAACCGTCAGCTAATGCTATAGCTGCCTGGTTACCGACGTTATACATTCCCCAAAACATTGCCGGGAATGTCATCATCCACACCAAAATCATGATGCGCTTCAGGTCGATGCGATCACGCACGTGCGTACTCGACTTAGTCACAGTACCCGGTGTGTATAAAACTGTGGCTACCGCTTCGTAAAGCGCATACCACTTCTCGTATTTACCGCCTTTCTCAAACTGCGGCTCAATACGTTCAAGAGTATCTTTCAAGCTCATGGTTAGCCTTCTTTCTCAATCTTAGTGAGACAATCACGCAACACCGGTCCATACTCGTATTTACCGGGGCAAACATAGGTGCACAGTGCCAGATCTTCTTCATCTAACTCTAAGCAGCCCAGTTGTTGACCTTCGTCTGTATCGCCAGACAGTAAGTCGCGCAGTAATAAGGTTGGCAAAATATCCAAAGGCATGACGCGCTCATAGTTACCAATAGGTACCATTGAGCGTGACGAACCATTTGTCGAGGTTGTCATGCTGAATAATTTCTTCGGATTAAAATGCCCCGCATAAGCTCGGGTAACTGAGTGCAAGTCTGAGCCCGGGCGCAGCCAACCAAGAAACTCTTTGTGATCGCCTTCTGGAATCACGCTTACTTGGTTATGGAAACGACCTAACCACGCATGAGCATCATCGGCTGTGTGTCCGTGTAAGACAGAACCAGAAATAATACGCTGGTTGTCACCCGCTAACTCGCCGTCTGTCAACTGGTGCAAGTTAGCCCCCATGCGAGTACGCAATAAGCGAGGCTCTTTAACGCCTTCGCCGCCTAATGCCACCATACGGTCAGTAAATATTTCACCAGTAGTGAATAACTTCCCGTAAGCAATAACGTCTTGATAGCCTATGTGCCAAACTGGACGTTGCAAACTTGCTGGTTGTAAGAAATGGATATGAGTACCGACAAGCCCTGCCGGGTGCGGCCCCTGGAAAGACTCCAAAGTGACCTCTGCATCACCAGTATCAACTTCAGCGTCGCCCGCTTTAGCGACAAACAGTTTTCCTTCAGTCAGGTTCGATAATACTTTCAGACCATCGATAAAGGCTTGCTTATGTTCGCTAATGAAAACCGTTGGGTCGCCAGCTAATGGATTTGTATCCATCGCATTAACGAAAATAGCGGTTGCTTCTGCATCCAGAGCAGGAGCTTTACTGTAAGGACGAGTGCGAAGTGCCGGCCATTGGCCTGATTCAACCAATATTTCCTGCACTTTTTCACGACCTAGCGAGGTCAGTTTATCGCTATCGAACTTATCGAAGGTGACTTGCTCTTCACCATCCAGCTCAATAACTACCGCTTGTAAAACACGACGCTCACCACGCAGAATGTCTTTAACAACACCAGCTCCGGGAGCTGTGTATTTGACACCAGGGTTTTTCTTATCCTCGAAAATCAATTGACCTTTTTTAACGCGGTCATCGACTTTCACGTGCATGGTTGGGCGCATACCCACGTATTCTTCACCTAAGGTAGCAACCGTTGTTACGGCCTTACCGTCGGATAACTTTTGCTGGGGCGCCCCTTTAATAGGGATGTCCAGCCCTTTTTTGATCGTAATCATATGCGTTTGCACTACTCGTTAAGGGAAGATTCATCACAACCAGTCATAAAAGACTGAAACCTGAAAAATCAAAAAGTTACCGGCATGATTTTCCCCAGCCAGGGGTCTTTTTGCCGGTAACTTGAAACGTTTTCCACACTTATCGTCGGAATTTTAGCATTTTTCCTACAACGCTTACCAGTTTACTTTTGGATTTACATCAGCATCGTAGTCGACGTTGTCAAAACCAAAGCCGAACAGGTTAAGAAAGTCGTTGTGGTAACCTTCATAATCCGCTAAATCGTGGAAATTCTCTTGAGTGACTTTATCCCAAAGCGCTTCAACTTTAGCTTGTGTTTTGTCATTGGTTTCATAGCCATCCATGTGCAGGCGCCCTGCTTCGTCAAGCTCTGGGTTTTCAGCATAAAGCCCTTCAGTAAACAGGCGATAAATTTGCTCAATACAACCTTCGTGCGTTCCTTCCTCTTTCATTACGCCGTAAATCAGCGAAATATAAAGCGGCATCACAGGAATAGCGGAGCTGGCTTGTGTTACCAAGGCTTTTAGTGAAGACACATAAGCTTTCAGGTTAACGTCTTTATAAATCTCATCTAGCGCAGATGAGGCTCTGTCGAGATCTTCTTTTGCACGACCAATCGTTGCATGGCCATAAATAGGCCAAGTCAATTTCTTACCGATATAGGTATAAGCGGTTGTCTGACAGTCATTCGCCAGAAGGCCGGCATCGTGCAGAGCTTTAATCCAACGCTCCCAGTCTTCACCACCCATGACTTTTACGGTATTTGCAATATCGTCATCAGTCGCTGGGTCAAGTGTCACTTCGTGCACCTGATCTTTATCGGTATTATAGGTTTTCGTCGTGTATTGCTGACCAATTGGCTTAAGCACAGAGCTATAAAGCTCGCCGCTTTCAGGATCTTTGCGCTTAGGTGACGCTAAGCTATAAACAACAAGGTCAATTTTGCCCATGTTATTTTTGATGTAGTCGATACTTTCCTGTTTTATTTCATCAGAAAATGCATCGCCATTTATTGAGTGGAATTTAAGACCTTCGCTTTCCGCTTCCTGGTGAAACGCAGCGGTATTGTACCAGCCTGCAGTGGCTGTTTTCTTTTCTGTTGGCTCTTTCTCAAAGCAAACGCCCAGTGTATGCGCTTGTCCACCAAAGGCGGCGGTAATACGTGAAGCTAAGCCGTAACCGGTAGAGCATCCAATAACAAGAACGTTTTTCGGTGCATTTTCGATAGGAGGTTGCTGCTTGACGTAACTTATTTGACGTTTAACGTTTTCGGCGCAACCGACCGGATGTGCGTTTGTACAAATAAACCCTCTGATTTTAGGCTTAATAACCATGTCGATATGTTCCCTTTTTCCGGATTATTTCCCCCATTGTAACCAATGAAAGCGCAGGAACACATCAGACATGCTTAATTTTTCTTTAATGCGCCGCGACTTTCGAGCCGCCCATACAATTCGGTGAACGTGGTGCAGTTCCGGAAACCTGTTCCCACTCGCCTTCGGTGTAGGTATGTAGCGCCAGCGCATGAATATCATTCATCAGCTCATCGGCTAAAATTTTATTGACTGCCCGATGCCGGTTAATCAGTCTCTCACCACTAAATTTAGGCGTTACCAACACAACTTTAAAGTGCGACTCGGCATTAGGTCCGCCTGAGTGCATATGGCTCTCATCCTGCACTTCAAGGTGCACCGGCGCGAATGCGTCGCGAAGTTTATTTTCAATTTTTAAGCTTACTGACATGACGTTATCTCCTGCACTCAATGCCATAGTATTTAGTCTAGTAGACTCCTGTTCATTCGCAGGAGTTTTTTCTATTCATTACCCTAACTCTACGAAAAATCGGCAAATAAAGTTTGCTGCTTTGTTCAGTACGAATCATCCACCGCTACGTGACACACTTGTTCGGATGACGACAGAAATGCCACCAGGGGAAACACAGCGTCTTCCAGTTCGCCTTTTGATACGTTTGCAGGCATAGCCACATGGTAACGCTGAGCGCTGATATTCCCTTCTTTTTGCCACAGCAACCTTTGTTGGTCAGAAAGCAGTTCTGCAAGCTTCTCAAGCCCCTCATCACGATAAGGCGGAAACGCAGTAGGTTCACCGGAACCACGCCAACCTCTTAACTCACTCTCAGACGCGAGAAGGTCCTCGTTAACCCTGTCACGACAAAAGCTCAATTCAATAACAGAACGGCTCAGTTGCCACTCGTTGTTGGGCAATACCTGTTGGTCCAGAGACACTATTTCGCCCTCTTTCAAGGTGTTGGTGGTTTGCTGCTCACAACCAACCAACACTAACAAGGCAACTAATGCGAATACCCAGTTTTTCATTCTTCAGCCCTCTCTTTTTGCGAGAGTATTATAACGTACTCACACCAACAAACCGTTGTCTTCGTGTTAAAAAATCTGGCACTATATAATGCAATTCTAATAACGAAATTATCTGTGAATGCGCTTCATTAAACACACATATTTAGCGGCAGCCTTGTGCGCCGCCGCTGCGTCACCCTCTTACGCTTCTGTCTGGATTGAAGCGAGCGATGTCGAGTTACGTAATAGTCTTATCGTTCTTGCCGAGTCAGGTTTAATAGAAACGCCTATTCAGCAGTACCCAGTGGCCTGGAAAAGCATTTTACCTCAACTCGATGCTCTAGACCCAAGTGAACTTTCAAATACTCAGAAGTTAGCACTTCAGCACGTTCGGCACAGTTTGTCACAAGCGCAAAGTGGTCCTAAAACACGTTGGTATATCGCGGCGACCGACTCTGAAAATGCGGTTTTAGACTACGGCGACGACACCTACGAAGAAGGCAAAATAAGCCTAAGCCGAACCATGCATGGTGAGCGCTGGGCAGCGCGTGTACAAGTAAATTATCGACAGGATCCTTTCGAAGGTGACCATAAAAAGACATTAGACGGTAGCTATCTTGCCTACAACCTGAATGACTGGAGTTTTAGTGTCGATACATTACCACTACGTTGGGGGCCGGCCGAGCACAGTAGCCTGCTCTTTTCTAATAATGCACGACCTATTCCAAAAGTTCGCGTTGACTATGCGCCTGACTATCCTCCAGCAGGCATGGCTCCGTTCAAAATCAGTTTATTTAGCGGTTACCAGGACGACGGCTACAGCCAACATTATCAAGTTCACGGCATTCGCTTTTCCAGCCAGTTTCTAAGTAAGCTTTGGTTCGGCATTAGCGCCATAGAACAGCGAGAAGATACTATCAGTAACCGAATGCTGACCGCCGACGCCAGAACCGGCTTTAACTGGGGCAAACACCAATTTTCCGCTTATGCTGAAATTGGCATCGATAAGCAATTAGAAAGTGATGATAAACCGGCTTACACCCTTGGTGGCCAGTGGATGATGGGCTCTGACAGCGTCCGTCATAGCGTTACGGTTGAATACAGTCAGTTAGACGGCGGCAATGAGCATGATTTTTATTCGACGAACAACGCAGGAAGGCAGTACTTTTTAAGTCACCAGCGGAACCCGGGCTCACCTTTTCCCAAAGGGAGTCAAACTGCGTCCTTTAGTTACCGTCAGTTTTCAAATGATGGTTCCGCCTGGACCGTGTTAGTCAGTCGCAGCAATAACGACGGAGCCGACAGTACATCGCGCGCTTTAATTCGTCGTACACAGCCAGTTTGGGACAGTTTAGTCAGGTTATCGGTTCAATACCTTGACTCACCTATGATTGATCAAGACGTTGGCGTTCAACTCAGCTGGGAGTGGCGGTTTTAATCGCCACTCATCGAGTTAACAGAAAAGCTAATAGTGTCCATACTGTGCAACCAGGCTTCATCTAACGCATTGACTAAAGCTGCGTAACCGTCGGCTTTTAATGGCACTTTTTCGGTAAATGCACCACTGACTGTATTAGCGCTGTTCTCCATCTCGTATTGCCAATGACCAGCAATGACCGCATGCGAATTATAACTCCCATAAAAATCTTCAATGGTGACAGTTAAGAGTCCAGTGCAGTCATCGTTCAGCATTAGCCGCTGAATGCTGCGTTGTAACTGGTTCGACAAAGGCGTGCTCCAGCGGTGCTGTTTTGCCGTATGCCAACGCGTTTCATCCTGCTGAATTTGTATTCCCATTTTAGACGCCGCTTCACCTACGACAATGCTTCGCTGCGATGCGGGACAAATGGCGTCAACCGACTGGCTTAAATGCGGTAAACGATACTGCGTAATAGTGTAACTTTGGCTAGAACAGCCTGCTAAAAACAATGCCGCTAAGCTTACCGAGCCGGCTAATACGTTTTTAATTTTCATAGGCTTTTGGCTCCGGATCTGGTGTCACTGATGGGCTAAAAATCAGTGAGTTAGGTTGCTGCTGAAGCTGCTCAATAACTGGCTGTAAATCTCTTGAGAGCTTTTCAACTTCATTTAAGGTCTGGTTTAACTGCTGGCGCGTCGGTGAATCGTCACTTAAGCTACCGGTTAGCTCTTGTAACTGTTGTAAGTTTTGCTTCAACAATTTTGGAAGCTGGTTTATTTCTGGTTGCTCAAGCACTTGCGCCAGCGATTTTGAAATATCATTTAACGTGTTAGCCGTATCATCAACCGACTGCATCGCTTGAGAGAAGTCCGACAAACTATTCTCTAGCGGCAGTTTATTAAACTTATCCATCAGCTGCGTTAGCTTTTCCTCCAGACGTGTAAAGTCACTGGCCATCGCCGGCATAACCGGGTAGCCGGCAAACTTCTGCTCAGACTCAACCGGCTCTGCATCAGAGTAGAAACTGACATCGACAAACAGTGTATTTGTCAGCAAGTTTGACGCCCGTATATTAGCTCGCAGCCCCTGCTCAAAAAGCTCCGGTAAACGTTTTCCCCAACTATTAATATTGGTGTCAGCCACTAACCCCCGTAATCGCTCGGGTTCAAAACGAATTAGAATAGGAATGCGTTTTAGAGGTGCCTCGTCGTCCTCATCCGGGAACCAGCGCAACGGAACCTCTCTAACCGTGCCGACACGCACACCTTTAAACTGCACAGGAGCTCCTTTCTCAAGTCCTGCTATGGACTCGTCAAGTAACACCACATAGTCAATGCCATGAATAAAGCCTTGTTGCTTAGCTTCTTCTAAACTATTAAATAGCTCAAAGCTTGTTGACTGTTGCAGCGTATCGCCCCGCGGCTGGCCTTCCGGCACTCCAAAAGTAATAGCAGCACCGAGCAAAGAGTCTATTGAGCCAAGGGCAAGATCAATGCCCTGAGAGTTCCACTGAACCGATACGCCACGTTGTAACCAGAAACGCGTATTTTCTGTCAGTAATTCATCATAAGGTGCTTTCACAAAAACTTGATAGCGGCTCTCACGCTTATCCACCAAAAATTCCGTTTGCTCAACTTGGCCAACCGTGAAGCCCTGATACTGAACGGAGTCTCCGACAGACACCTGACTTTGACCGTCACTTACTAGCGTGAGTCGCTTGCCGGGCGTTTCCTGAGGTGTCACCGGCGGATTTTCGAGCGCCGTGAAATGCGATTGAAAATCGCCACCATCACCCGGCTGTAATTGAATATAAGCACCTGACAGCAAGGTACCCAGGCCGCTCACGCCACGACGCCCAATTCTGGGCTTCACAACCCATACTTCAGTGTCGCTATTCAGCATGCGATCAGTGTCCTCATTCATTGACACTTCAATCACCGCTTCCTTAAAGTCGTCAGACAAGCGTACTTCGGTGACCTGCCCAACATCGACATTACGCACTTTTATCCGTGTTTTTCCCGGCTCTATACCCTCCGCATCTGACACCGATATGGTAATTGTCGGGCCAGCGCCACTTGTGTCCTGCCAAACCATCCAGCCCGCAACAAGAAATGCGACGATAGGCACTATCCATACCGGCGACAGTACTTTTAAACGGCTGACTTTCGCGACATCGGGTTCTGTCATTTCTCTGCCTCACGCCAAAATAAACGAGTATCAAAGCTCATTGCCGCTAACATGGTCAATACTACAGCAGCGCCAAAGGCGATAGCTGCAGCGCCCGGGTAAACCGACATTACGGTACCGCTTCTTACTAACGCAACCAAAATAGCCACAACAAAAATATCTATCATCGACCAACGGCCAATCCAGTCAGTAACTTTATACAGAACCAACCTATGATTGACTGCTTGCGGCGTTTGCCAACGTGCCAACGCCATCAATCCCAACAAAGCGAGTATCTTAGCAACAGGAATAACTAAACTGGCAATAAATACAATAGCAGCAATAGGTGCATCGCCGGACTGCCATAGCTCGATAACGCCCCCAATAATGGTCGATGGCTGGGCGGCACCAAAACGTACTGTTTCCATTATCGGTAACCAATGAGCAGGAATCAGTAAAAGCGTTGCTGCGAGAATTAATGCCAACGTTGCCTGTGGAGATCGCCACCAGTGTCGGTCAATATCGTCCCCGCAACACGGACAGTCTGACACGCCAAAAGACACTAACCGGTGACACACTTCACACACCTTATAACCTTGTTCGCGTGCGGTTATTCCAGCTTTTGCATTGTTGAGCGTTTTTATTTGCTTCCCAACGACCGACCATAAGTTCATCGTATTCACTAAGTAATAGGTCACCAATAAAAACGCAACAAACCCGCAAAATAGCCAAAAGCCCAGCTTTAATTGAACATTAGCAAGGCCAGAAATTTTTATCAGCGAAATCAGCGTCCCCAACAAAAACACATCGACCATAAGCCAGGGTTTAACGTGCGAACTTAATCGCAGGCAATAACGAGCTATCGCTGAAGCTCTTGCTTTTAAGGCGACAAACACAGCGATAAGACTGAACAAATACAGTAAGGGATACAAAATAACGGTCAGTAAAACAATGACAGCCAATAACTTTTCATGGAAGTACGATAGTTGCCAGGCGGCATCCAGAAGCGTCATTGACTGAGTCAGTCCAGAGCTGTCGTATTGAATAAAGTCCAGAGTTAACGCAAAAATAAGTAAGACAACAGCGGTAACAGAATAAGCCAGTAACTTGTCTGCCCGGTACTCTGATTTGCCAAGCAGCCTGTAGCCACACCTTGGGCACTCAGCTTTCTGACCTATTTCAACAGCCCCGATGCGGCTAATTAAGTCGCATCGGGGGCAGCCTAAAATATCAGGCTCAGTTGGTGTTAGGTTTCTCACTTTCTGACTCATCGCTTTCCGTCGAAATCATCGCTATAACCGTCCAGCCTGGTTGCGGTATTAACTCACGCTCAGTCGTGAAAATATGCAACTTCTCTGCTTCATCAATTGCAAACATTGGTAGCGCTCGTGTGCCGTATTTTTGCTGGTAATCCGCAAAGCTGAAGCTGTCAGTAATAGGTGTCGACTTAATTTTAGCCCCCTGAAAGTGAAGGCTCGCTAACTTCGAGTAAGTCACACTTTCACCGAATAAGTTCAGGGTCTTACGGTAGCTTTCCGTCAGCTGGTGACTTGCCCGATAGTCCTGCTCACCGCCATTTAGACCATGCACTTTTCTGGAACCAAACCAGTCTTGATAATACATCGAAACTAGCGGGTTTAACTGTTTATAAGGCGACATCACCAACAAGCGGCCCAGGCCTGTTAAGTCGATATTATTGGACGCATGCTCAGAAGCTGGATTACCGAAGTACACTGGCAGGTTATCCATACGCGCCAGCTTAATATTTTCCCAGTTGGTATCAGCAAGGCGTACATTCACGCCACTTTCCTGCAAGGCTTTACCCACGGCCCGCGCCATTTGGTTAGCTCCGAATATCAAGAAGCCTTTTGCTGCTGGCTCCAGCAGCCCTAACATTCTCGCCAGCGGTTTAGCCGTTAAGCTCTGCAGAACCACCGTAGTCATAATTACAAGAAACACCAACGGCACTACCGCTGCAGCCTCTTCCCAACCGGACTCTTCCATTTTTAATGCGAATAACGCTGAAACAGCTGCTGCTACAATACCCCGAGGGGCAATCCAGGACAGTAGCACCTTATCTTTAAACCTAAGCTCTGTGCCTATAGCAGACAGCCAAACCGCTAACGGACGCACGGCGAACAAGATAATTGCGATAAGAATGACCGCAGGCATACCCAGAGCATCGAATTCAGCAAAGTCGAGACGAGCAGCCAGAATAATAAAGAGCGCAGAAATAAGGAGTACACTCAGTGTTTCTTTGAACTCCAGTATTTCTTCCATATTGAGGTTACGAGTATTCGCCATGACCATACCCATAACCGTCACAGTCAGCAGCCCCGACTCATGCTGAATCGCATTCGATAAAGCAAACACACCCAGTACTATGGTTAATGTCGCAACATTTTGTAGGTAATGAGGAAACCACCCCCGGCCCAGTGCAAGGCCGAGCAAGCGCGCCGCCCCCCATCCTAAGGCAAAGCCGATAGCTACTGTCGTTGCGAAAGCCTGCAGCGCATGTAAAAAGGCAACGTCCTGACTGGCAATAATGAATTCATAAACTAAAACCGCCAGCAATGCGCCCAACGGGTCAATAATAATGCCTTCCCAGCGAAGAATGTTCGCAAGCTTATTTATAGGGCGAATGGAACGTATCATTGGTTGAATAACAGTAGGCCCTGTCACAACAACCAACGCTCCAAACAACGCGGATATTTCCCAGCCGTACCCCATTATAAAGTGGGTAAGAACGGCAATAACCAAAAAGGTCACTAACATACCAACGCTGACCAGATTGGTCACCATTCGTCCGTGCCCTCTTATTTCCTCAAACTTTAGCGTTAGACTGCCTTCAAACAGAATGACAGCAACGGCTAAGGACACAAAAGGAAACAACAAATCATCGAATAACGCATCAGGGTCTAGCAACCCTAATGTTGGTCCAAGTACCAAGCCGCAGATAAGCAGCGGTAGTATGGCTGGTAGCTTAATACGCCACGCTAACCACTGGCAGCTAATAGAAAGCACACCAATTAACGCTAGCAATGATAATTCCGACATAAATTCTCCGCATATAGGCAGTCGTTTGTAGAATAGCAGAAGCTAAGTTATTGACTACCCACAAATTGAAAATTTGGATGACATTTTCAAATGAGAATGGCTATCATTATTCATATACTCTGATATAATCGAGCGAAATTCATCGAACGTTCGTATAGAGGTCAAAAAGATATGCGCAAGTTAAATCGCTTATTAACGGTTATTGCTGCGACTTCTGCGACACTGGTGTCATTCACTAGCGCCGCTGCTGAAGTCAATATTTACTCAGCACGTAAAGAAGCCCTAATCAAACCTGTTTTAGAGCAATTCACGGAAAAAACCGGTATTGAAGTCAACCTTTTAACAGGTAAAGCCGATGCGTTATTGGCTCGTTTAGGCTCAGAAGGCGAAAACACCCCCGCTGACTTATTCTTAACCGTTGATGCTGGTGCGTTATATCGTGCCGTTGAAGCGGATGCATTCCAGCCTTTAAACTCAAAACTAGTTGAGTCTGCGGTACCGGAACACTTTCGCTCAAAAGACAACCTTTGGTTTGGTCTAAGCTTACGCGCTCGCCCTATTTTTTACTCACCAGATCGAGTTGACCCAGAACAACTTGAATCTTATTTAAGCCTTGCCGAAGAGCAGTGGAACGACCGTATTTGTATCCGCTCTTCAAACAACCTATATAACCAGTCACTTGTTGCCGCACTCATTGAACATCATGGTGAAGAGAAAACACAAACCTGGGCTGAGGACTTTGTTTCAAACTTTGCTCGTAAACCGGTAGGCGGCGACAGAGACCAAATTAAAGGTGTTGCTTACGGCGTTTGTGACGTCGCTATTGCAAACACTTACTACTTTGGCCACATGCTGAACTCAGACGACGCGGACGAGCGCAAAGCTGCCCAGAAAGTGAAAATTTTCTGGCCTGCTCAAGATGCTCAGGGCACTCACGTTAATGTGTCTGGTATCGGTATTACCAAGCACGCCAAAAATATTGACGAAGCTCAAAAACTTATCGAGTTTTTAGTCTCTGAGGAATCTCAGAAATGGTATGCTCAAGCCAATTACGAATACCCCGTACGAGACGGTGTTGAGTGGAGTGAAACACTTCAACAGTGGGGTGAGTTCAAGCAGGACGACATTTCAATGGACGTTCTGGGTGAAAACAACGGTGAAGCCGTACGTTTAATGAACCGTGCCGGCTGGCGTTAATTCAAACATGGAGTGTACTGCATGAGCCGTGGCACGCTGTTACTTTTTGCCGTGGCGGTATTAATAGGGCTGCCACTTATTGTGGTGGCCCTATCCTTATTAAACCCGCAGTGGGATATCCTTGCCCATCTCTGGCAAACGGTTATTCCTGAATACATTAGCCACTCTCTTATTTTACTGGTTTGCGTTGGTCTGGGCGTTACTGTGTTGGGTGTCAGTACCGCCTGGTGCATCAGTCAGTACGACTTTCCCGGTTGGCGATATTTAAGCTGGGGCTTGCTGTTGCCGCTGGCCATGCCCGCTTACATAACCGCCTACACCTACACTGGCTTGCTTGACTACGCTGGACCTGTGCAGCAACTCATTCGCGATCTATTCAACGTATCTATTGGCGATTACTGGTTCCCGAATATTCGTAGTTTAGGCGGTGCCGTATTTGTTTTGTGTGTCGTTTTATACCCTTATGTTTATTTAATTACCCGTGCCGCCTTTATGCAGCAATCAACGGCGGCTTTTGAAAGCGCACGAACGCTGGGAGCGGGTTCACTAAAAAGCTTCTGGCGAGTTGCCATGCCATTAGCCCGCCCAGCCATTGCCACGGGTGTCACATTGGCGCTAATGGAAACACTGGCTGACTACGGCACCATGGAATACTTCGGTGTTACTGTTTTTACCACCGGTATTTTCAGAACCTGGTATGGCATTGGCGACGCCCAGGGTGCACTGCAGCTATCGGCTCTGCTACTGATATTCGTCATTGTATTAATCATGATTGAGCGCTACTCGCGACGCAGGGCCCGCTTTTACCAACAGCGCTCGTCAAACCGCACACCACAACGACGTCCACTCAAAGGCTGGCGAGCTGGGCTGGCTTCTTTTACCTGTTGGCTACCCGTTGTTTTAGGCTTTCTCATTCCTGCCTCGCAACTGCTTTGGTGGTCGGTAGAGAAATCCGATGTTTGGCTCGAATCTTCATTCTGGGTGTTAACCGGTAACACGCTTTGGTTAGGCCTATTAGCCGCATGTATTACCGTTTTGCTAGCATTGTGGTTGGCCTATGGTCGCCGTCGCCACCCGACTCGCCCCTTACGCGCCGCAATTACGCTGGCAGGCATGGGATACGCTATTCCGGGAATTGTTATTGCAGTTGGGCTACTGTCGCCGCTGGCCTGGTTCGATCACCAGCTTATAGCAGCCAGCAAGTGGCTTTTTGGTATGAACCCCGGGCTGATATTTTCGGGTACCGTTATCGCCTTGCTCTTTGCCTATAGCGTTCGTTTTCTGTCGGTATCGCTGCAAACGGTAAGCTCAGGGCTTGAGCAGATTACCCCGCAAATGGATGACAGCGCCAGAACTTTAGGAGCCAGCGGTCGCCGTATTTTATGGAAGGTTCATTTACCGCTGTTAAAAAGCCCACTACTGGCGGCGTTAATCTTAGTCCTGGTCGATGTCATGAAAGAGCTGCCTGCAACATTAGTGCTACGGCCTTTTGATTTCAACACGCTGGCCGTGCGAGCCTTTGAAATGGCTTCTGACGAGCGCTTAGCCGATGCTGGTCCGCCAGCACTGATGATAGTTGCGGTTGGGCTTATTCCGGTTATGATGCTGTCCCGGGCGCTGCGTAATAAATCCATTAAAACAGGAGATTAAATGAGTACTTTACTGAATCTCGAATCGGTCAGTATCGAGCTTTCTGGCAATCGTATTGTTGATCAGCTCAGTTTATCTCTTGCGCCCGGCGACATTGGCTGCCTACTAGGCCCTAGTGGTTGTGGGAAAACCACGTTGCTGCGTGCCATTGCCGGTTTTAATCCAGTATCGTCTGGTAAAATCTCATTGCACAATATAGTTGTTTCCAGCAATTCAATGCAGTTAGCGACAGAAAAGCGGAATATCGGCATGATGTTTCAGGACTTTTCATTGTTTCCTCACTTAACCGTTGAACAAAACATTCGCTTTGGTATTGAAGACTGGAGTCAGTCAGAGCAAGAACAACGCGTTAAAGAGTTGCTCTTACGTATCGACTTAAATGGCTATCAGAAACGGTATCCTCATGAACTTTCAGGTGGACAGCAACAACGTATCGCGCTCGCCAGAGCATTAGCGCCGCGGCCTCAATTAATGCTTCTGGACGAACCATTTTCCAGCCTAGACGCCGAGTTACGTGAAATTCTGGCGCACGACGTTCGGCACTTATTAAAAGAAGAGAATATAACGGCGCTGCTGGTCACACACGACCAACAAGAAGCCTTTGCTATGGCTGACAAAGCCGGCGTTATGTACTCGGGTCAACTCTTGCAGTGGGAGACACCGTACGAGTTATATCACGAACCTACACACGAGCTGGTTGCTGACTTTATTGGCCGCGGTGTTTTGCTGCAAGGGGAAGTGAAAGAGCATAAACTGCACAGCGCCTTTGGTGTTATCGAGCACGACGACATTAAAAAACACCCGAATATGCAAGTGAACTTCCTGGTTCGCCCGGACGACATTGTCCTAAACAAAAACAGTGCTATGAAAGCTATTGTTGTTGGTAAAGGCTTTCGCGGCTCACACTACCTTTATACGCTAGAGCTGTCAGATACCAGTCGCGTACTGGCCGTAGGTCCTTCGCACCAACCTCTTAACGATGGCGCAACCGTAGGGATAGACGTAGACTTTGACCACTTAGTGGTTTTTGACGCATCATTATGTGAATTGCCTGATTAGAACGAGGATCACATGGACTTTCTTATTGATAGCTGGGATTTTTCAACAAGTCCCGCCACCGCCTTTGCGTCGCCAACGACTCATCAGCCGAATTGCTGGTTTCACTTTCAACGGGACGCTGACGGGCTAAGCGATTGGCTGACTCAGGCCGGTATTCCGGAGCCTCTCATTGACGCCGTACTGGAAGAAGACACCCGCCCTCGTTTTCAGCGCTTGCCCGACGGCTTTATTCTGCTGCTACGTGGCGTTAACCTGGCTAGCGGCGAACAGCCGGAAGATATGTTGAGCCTGCGTCTGCTCTATTACAAAGGCGCACTGTATACTTTTAGAAAACGTCCATTCAACGCCATTGCGCATTTGCGCGATCAACTTAAACATCAATCCGGCCCTGACTCGTTGCACGACTTTATTGTCAGCCTGATTGAGCAAATTAATCTTAAAATTGAAGACGTGGTGTCAGACGCTGAAGATGCAATCGAAAAAATTGAGGGACAAGGCTTCGATGACACGGCCTCTTTGCAGGTTCAGCTGACATCACTGCACCGCAGATTATTGCGTTTAAACCGTTTTATACGCCCGCAATTAGCGGCTTTAGAAAAGCTAACAACGGAAGCCGAGCGTATTATGCCAGGTGAGTTACACCAGTGGCTTACTAACGAACGGGACACCACCCAACGACTGTTCGAGCAAATTGACTTAATGCTTGAGCAAATTTGGATGCAGCGCGAACAAATACAACAAGCCATCGCCGAAAAAATGAATAGAAACACTTACTGGCTGTCAGTTATTGCCGGGGTTTTCCTGCCGTTAAGTTTCCTGACAGGGGTTTTCGGCATTAATATTGGCGGTATGCCCGGGGTGGAAAGTGAGGATGCTTTCCTCATTTTTTGTGTTGCGCTGGTTGTTATTGCCGTTGTCGAGTTCTTACTACTACGGCGCCTCCGATTTTGGTAAAAATCTGTAAAAGTCACCTTAGTTAGACCTAAGTCGAATGGGAAATTGCGGGTAAGAGAATAAGCTTGAAAGCATCAGTATTTAAGAAGTAAGGACAGTGCTATGCAAGCTTATAAGAAGCTTTATTCTGAAGCCCAGCAAGACCCGGAAGGATTCTGGCTTGAACAGGCCAATCGCCTCGACTGGTTTACCCCACCCAAAACCGCAGCCAATGTTCGCAAAAGCGGCATGGCTGACTGGTTTCCGGACGGCCAGGTTAACGTCAGCCACTTAGCATTAGACGCCCAAATTAATGCAGGCCGGGGGGATCAAGTTGCGCTTTACTACGATTCTCCCGTTACCAATACGCAAGCTAATTACACTTATAACCAACTCAAAGAAGCAGTCGCCGACTTTGCCGGAGCGCTTAAAGCGCAAGGTGTTAACACCGGCGATCGGGTTGTTATTTATTTACCAATGATTCCGCAGGCTGCGATTGCCATGTTGGCTTGTGCTCGTATTGGCGCGATTCACTCAGTGGTTTTCGGCGGTTTTGCCGCCCACGAGCTGGCCGTTCGAATTGACGATGCCAAACCCAAGGCCATTGTTACCGCTTCTTGCGGTGTCGAGGTTAATAAAGTTCTTGAATACAAGCCTATTGTTGACAGAGCCATAGAAGAAGCAACCCATAAGCCAGATGCTGTCATTGTTCATCAGCGCCCTGAATGTACGGCCAACTTAAGCAAACCCGGCGATATCGACTGGCAGGATGCCGTCAGAAATGCAGAGCCAGCGGCCCCCGTCGCACTGCCGTCAACTCATCCGCTCTATATTCTCTACACCTCGGGCACTACCGGTAAACCCAAAGGGGTCGTGCGAGACCACGGCGGTTACGCAACCGCATTAAACTTCTCCATGGACTATGTGTACGGATTAAAACCCGGCGACACATTTTTTACCGCGTCAGATGTCGGCTGGGTGGTTGGCCACTCGTACATTGTTTACGGTCCATTAATTTTCGGATGCAGCACCGTGCTGTATGAAGGCAAGCCAGTTAATACGCCAGATGCGGGGGCGTTTTGGCGTATCATTGAGCAATACAAGGCCAAAGCGGTATTCTCAGCACCAACCGCATTCCGCGCGATTAAAAAGGAAGACCCTAACGGTAAGTTCTTGGAAAGGTACGATATTAGCTCATTAGAGCGAATTTATATGGCCGGCGAACGCCTAGACCCGGCCACCTATGAGTGGACCACTGAGCTGACCGACAAGCCGGTTTACGATCACTGGTGGCAAACAGAAAGCGGCTGGCCGATGTGCGCTAACCCAGTTGGCATTGAGCCGGTAAAAGTAAAACCTGGTTCCTCCACTTTCCCCGTGCCCGGCTATGAAATATCCGTACTTGATCCACTGGGCAAGTCGGTCGACAACAGCGAAGAAGGTGCCATTTGTGTCAGGTTACCCCTACCCCCTGGTTGCCTGACAACCGTTTGGGAAGACGAGGAACGTTTGCACAACAGTTACCTGAAAGCCTTCCCGGGGTACTACTGCAGCGGCGACGGTGGCTACATCGACAAAGACGGCTATGTCTTCATTATGGGACGTACGGATGATGTTATTAATGTCGCCGGTCACCGACTTTCAACAGGCGAAATGGAAGAAATACTGGCCAGTCATGCCGCAGTGGCCGAATGCGCTGTTGTTGGACAACCGGACGATCTTAAAGGTGAGCTACCGGTCGGTTTTGTCATACTGAAAAACGCTGTCGATATTACTCAAGAGCAATTGCAGGACGAGCTCATACAGCTCGTTCGCAATAAAATTGGCGCTATTGCCTGTCTGAAAACCTTACACATTGTGCCGCGTTTACCCAAAACACGCTCAGGCAAAATTTTGCGCCGGATTATTCGACAGCTAGTACAAGGCAATGAGGTGTCCGTACCATCAACTATTGATGACCCAACAAGTATTGATGCTTTAAAACAAACACTGAGTTAAACTAGCGCCCATTGTTTATTCAGTGGATAAAGCGTGAGTTTTTATGGTGTTATCAATAGTTGCAGTTATTATTGGTTTGGCGGTTCTGGTTTGGAGTGCTGACAAGTTCGTTGAAGGAGCCGCTGCTGTTGCTCGTCATTTAGGCATGGCTCCGTTAGTTATCGGAATGGTGATTATTGGATTTGGCACTTCGGCTCCGGAAATGGTTGTCTCGGCCATTGCATCTATTGATGGCAACCCTGCTCTAGCATTGGGTAACGCCTATGGCTCTAACATAACCAATATCGCTTTAGTCCTGGGCATCACCGCTGTATTAGCGCCTATTGCCGTGAAATCAGTGGTTATTCGTCGTGAAATGCCAGTACTTATTGGTATCACGCTCCTCAGCGCTATTTTCTTACTGGATTACGAAATTACCCATCTCGAAGCGGCTATTCTTCTATTGGTTTTCTTTGCTTATATGGGTTGGTCCGTCTGGGTTGGTTCGAAAAGCGGTGACGACGCGCTCGCTGCTGAATACATTCAAGAGCTCGACGCACACCCACTCCCCATGAAGCCCGCTATTATTTGGTTAATTGTTGGCTTACTGCTGCTTATTGTCAGCTCAAGAGCGCTGGTTTGGGGCGCAGTGAATATTGCAACAGCATTAGGTGTCAGTGACCTTGTTATTGGCCTGACCGTTGTTGCCATTGGTACCTCTTTGCCAGAGCTGGCTTCCGCTATTGCCGCAACACGCAAAAATGAACATGACCTGGCATTGGGTAATGTAATTGGCTCAAACATGTTTAATACCTTGGCTGTCGTGGGTATTGCCGGTGCAATTAAGCCTATTACACTAGAGCCTCTGGTACTCAGCCGTGACTGGATTGCCATGGCCGTTCTCACATTGCTGTTAATGGCCTTTGGCATACGTAAAGCTCGCCAGGGACGCATTAACCGTGTCCACGGCGCTATTTTTATCGCTTTATACATTGCGTACACCATCTACCTGCTTAAAACTGGTTTTATTAACCCTTAGTAAGTACGGTAAGTACCACTCAAAAGCTATTGCAAATAGTTCGCATTTAAAATAGACTATCACTAACTCGTTGAGGTGATAGTCTATGTATGTATGTCTTTGTAAAGGGGTCAATGATAAAACCATCCACCAGGCAGTAAGCCGTGGAGAAGTTTCATCAATGCGTGATCTGCGCCAGCAATATGGTGTGGCGTCGCAATGTGGCTGCTGTAAAGACTGCGCAAAAACTGTTCTTAACGAAGCGCTTCAGGAAAACTCCCCGAAAAAATCTCAAGAGACTTCGCTGCCAGTATCAGTGTGCTACACTTAATTCATACGTTGTGAATTAAGAGGTAGCTCGAACTATGAAAGGTGATGCAAAAGTTATTCAGCAGCTTAATAAGGTGCTGACCTTAAAGCTGACCGCTATCAACCAGTACTTTCTACACGCCCGCATGTACCAAAACTGGGGCTTCAACAGCCTTAACAAAGCTGTCTACAAAGCATCTATCGAAGAAATGAAGCATGCCGACATTATTATCGAACGCATTTTATTTCTAGAGGGTATTCCTAATTTACAAGAGCTAGGAAAGCTGTATGTTGGAGAAGAGCCTCGCGAAATGTTGGAGCTTGACCACAAGGTGCAGTTTGGTGACGTCAGCGCCATACGCGACGCTATAAAAGTTTGTGAAGAGCACAAAGACTATGTCAGTCGTAAAGCGTTACGGGATATTCTGGACGCTCAGGAAGAACACCTGGACTGGTTGGAAACCCAAATTGATCTTATCTCCCGCCTTGGTAATGAGGTGTACTTACAAACAAAAATGGATGAGGCTGAGTAATGCGCAGAGATAACAATGTTGTTGAGCAATTAAACCGTTTGCTCGCGTTTGAACTGACATCAATTGACCAATACACCTCCCATTCACGTCAATACGAAGACATGGGCTTAATGAAGCTTTATGAGCGCATTAACCATGAAATTGATGACGAACGCGGTCATGCTGATTTACTTATTCGTCGTATTCTGTTTTTAGAAGGCGAACCAAACATGAATAACCGGGAGCCTCACAATATTGGCTCTGACGTTCGTGAAATGCTGGAAAACGACTTACAACTTGAGTACAACAACGCAAAAACATTGCGTGAAGTTATCGAGTATTGTGAAGAAGTCGACGATTATGTAACACGCGATATGCTTGTTGGTATTTTAAAAGACACCGAGGAAGACCATGCCTATTGGCTGAAAATTCAGTTGGGCTTAATGGACAAGCTGGGTGAACAACTTTACTTACAGAAAATGATGTAAGTTTTGTTTATGAAAGCAAAAAGGCGCCAGAAGGCGCCTTTTTAGTATTTGGCTTATAAGCCATAAACAGTGACATAAAACTCGTCAGCATCGTCGGTCGACTCAACGGTATACTCTACCGGCACATTGCTCTCACCACCCGGGCCAGACATAATTAAATCAGCAGCGCACTGATAAGTATCCAGCTTTTCATCGTGCCCTTGCGTGCGAATAGCGTCTAATGACATATCAATTAAACTCGCAAATTCAGTTCCAAACTGAGCAACTAACTCGTCATTGCTAATTTCCAAAACTAAATCGACCGTTTCAGAGTCACTGCACGCGGGTGTTCCGCCACTGCACGCCGATAACATAATTGCGCCTGCCACTACCGGTAAAACTCGCTTAAACATAACCTGTCCTTATTGGTTTTATTACTTGGCAGGAAAGCGCCAGAACAAAATGCAATGTCACACCTTCCCTGGTACTTACCTATTAAACGAATTTTTAAACTACCACCCGGGGGGATTATTGCAATAGAAACGAGTCTTGCAGACACAAAAAAACCGCCACAAGGGCGGTTTCTTTTGTATCTGGCGGAGAGAGAGGGATTCGAACCCTCGATACGTTGCCGTATACACACTTTCCAGGCGTGCTCCTTCAGCCACTCGGACACCTCTCCAGAACGGCCGCTATGGTAGGGCTTTTGGCCGTTCTAATCAAGGGCTTTAAGAAATTTTAAAGCGCTTCATACCTTTATTTAACCGTTTTGCCAGCTCTCGCAGTTCTCGGCTGGCTTCACTAATTTGCTCTGAGCCCGCAGCGGCTTGCTCAGCTGCTTCGGTGATAGAGGTGAAGTTCTGGTTAATTTCTTCTGCAACAGCGGTTTGCTCTTCAGCGGCTGTTGCTATTTGTGCGTTCATGTCGCTCATTTTAGCAACCGAGGTGTTTACAGACTGCAATGACTCCCCTGCTCTGCGCGCTTGCTCGACGCTCTGTGCTGCTTTTTCGCGACCTTGCTCCATCACGTCAACGGCGTTGGTTGCGCTGCCACGCATGGTTTCAATAAGGCTTTGAATGCTACGTGTTGAGTCCTGAGTTCTGTTTGCCAGTGCCCGAACTTCGTCGGCGACTACTGAGAAACCTCGCCCATGTTCACCTGCGCGGGCGGCCTCTATGGCTGCGTTCAGCGCCAGCAAGTTGGTCTGGTCAGCAATGCCTTCAATAACCTCTAACACTTTATTAATTTCAGCGGTATTGTCAGACAGTTCACCAATAACCGCTGAAGCACTTTCAACCTGCTTAGCCAGCTCTTCAATAGAGCGCACCGTTGCTTCCACTTCACGGCTGCCATTGACGGTTTCCTTGTCGGTGTCATCGGCTAGCTGCGCCGCTTCTTCGGTATGCTGTGCAACTTCACGAACCGTTTGCGACATCTGGTGAATGGCTGTTGCACCTTGAGTGGTTTGCTCTTGCTGCTCTATAACCAGCTTCTGATTGTTGTCTGCGGTTTCAGATAATTCAGACGAAGCATCGACCAGGGTATTCGTCGACTCGTTCACTTCCTTCAGCAAACCTTGTAAGCGACGGACCATGGTATTGACATCGTCCATCATGCTGCCTTTGTATTTTGAACGTGTTTCAACGGTTAAATCGCCGTCCGCAATTTTCTGAAGCACCTCGGCCGCTTCTTCTGGCTCACCACCAATTCTGTGCGTTAGTCGAACCACAATTCTCCAGGCAACCAAACCACCGGCAATAATCGCAAACGCCGTTATCCACCACATTAACGTGGCAAAGTTTTCACTTCGGTCCATAACACCCTGGGTGCCCGTCGAAATACTAGCTTCCTGATAGTCGATAAAGTCGTTAATACGGTTAAGCCATTCAGCATAAATAGGCCCCAACTCACGAATAACGTAGTCCTGCGCTTCCTGACGTTGGTCCGACTGCAGCAAACGCTCAACTTCCGCAGCAGACTCTAAGCCTTGTTCACGTATTTGCGCTATTGCCGCTAATAAAGATTTTTCCTCGCTATTAACAAGCTGCTCGTCAGAAATAATTCGCTGCATACCCTGTTGAGACTCTGCATAGTCGTTTTTAAGCTTAGCAATAAGCTCTCGCAACGGCGGCCGTTCGCTCGTTTGTTCAACCAACACTAAGTCGCGCAAAGCGATAGCTCTGTCATGTACACTGCCACGGTAATTGATAGCAAACCGTTGTTTTTCACTACCGACCTCGTTTACCCGAACCAGGGTTTTATCAATTTCGCCTACTTGGTAGGTGCCAATAATAGTGGTTATTGCAAGCAATAACAGAATGAACGCAAAGCCTGCGTATAACCTATTTGCTATCGTCATCTTTCTCTTACCTCAAAACTGCCGGGGTTTATATTTAGTTGAATGTTTATACAGAATAGCTGAAAGGAAGGATCAGAAAGAACGGATAAAATCAGATGAAATTAATCGGTTTTAACGGTTAATTTTTTAACGGCTTAATAACCAACGAAAAATTCTGCGTTGGCTAGGTACGTAAAACATATATTCCGGGTGCCACTGAACGCCAATAACGGTTCGTTCCCGACCATCACTCTCAGACGCCTGAATAAAGCCATCTAAGTCCCAGCCGGTAGCTCGCATGCCCACACCCACCCGTTTTACAATTTGAGAGTGCAGACTGTTCACGCGCAGCTTGTTCTTCTTGCATATTTCAGACAACAAACTTCCCTTTTCTAAAAACACTTGTTTGGTCGGCAATAAACCCGGGCGGTTATAAGTCAGTTTTCTTAGCTCTTTTATGTTCTGGTTTAGCTCGCCGCCAAGCACCACGTTAATAAGTTGAGAGCCGCGACAAATGCCCAAAAGCGGCTTTCTATTCTCAAGCGCCCACTGTATCCAGCGAATTTCAATGTCATCGCGATCGGGGTCATATTCGCCATCGTGCTCGGGAGGCTGGTTGTAGTGAGACGGACTGATATCATCGCCACCACCAATAATTACGGCATCCACGTTGGGGCTTTCACAGCGGTGCCTGACACTGACTCTTATGGGGTGGGCACCAAGTAGCCTGAGCGCCAGCCAGGTGCACCACCACGAAGGAGACCACTTTCGTGCAGCCCCTGTTACCACCACTCGCGGTCGCTGAGCCATTGCGTTAGCCTTTCTTTCCAGTCCGTTTCGGCGACGCCCATTATTGGCCTTTCCGCCTCGATAAATGCATTGCGCCAATACGTCAAAGCGTTTTGGTCACTTGCCAAAGCTTCTATCACCCACCATAAGTTCCATTCTTCGCTAAGCTGCCAGCCGGGATGCTCAATTTGACAATTCGGAAGACGGTAATGAAACGTTGGACGTGCTTTTATTTTTCCGTCATTAACAGCGTTCATGACCTTATCTTCGTCAACCATGCTAAACAGCGGAAGCATATCTAACGCTCGGTTTCGAGTTGCGTTAAACGACAAATAATCATCAATGAGTGTCGACAGATCAGCCTCGTCCTGAGTCATCAGGCGGTGCAGATAGTCTTCGGGGTACTTATCAATATACGGGCTGATTTTGCGTGTGGTATCAACCTGATGCTTCTCGATTAGCCACCATTGCAGCAGACCATAGGCCTGCAAATATCGCAGTACGGTTGGCGCATCGAGTTTAGGAATTTCAGCATTGATATGAACCCCATAGGCAGCTATCCAGGACTCATCGGTACCTTTTGCGCCTGCGTTACGAAGCTTATCAACGAGCGTTGTCAGTACCTTGCACTGCTCTAGCGTTAACGGTGGGCAGACAATTTCAATCGGCACCCAACGCTCCGCTAAATTGCCCAGCTCTTTTAACAGGCTGGACTCGTCGGCGCCCTCTGCTTTCGCTTTTTTCTTAAGGTACGCCCAGTCAATTTCGACATTGAAAGTGCCTAAGTCGGACGTTTTAACTTTGTGCTCTGCTTTTGATTCACGAACACATTCGCCATCGACGACTGAGCACAAAATTGTCGATGTCTGTTCTAATGTTAAGCCACTGAACTCCAGCTCAAAACCAACAGTTCTTGGTTCGTCGCTGTCATTCAGTGGCACAGGTAGTTCTTTAAAGTACGTCTCACTCAATCGAAAACTGTCCTGCTGGTCCTGGGAAAACAACCGGGCTTTCAAAGCCGTCTTTGCTTACACTAGCTACACCAAAAATGTAGTTATCGATCACAATGTTTTCCAGCGTGTATTCATTCACGTTGCCAACATAGCGGCTAAACTGCCACTGTGGTGCGTCGGTTAAACGCCAATACACTTTATAACCAGTAATGTTCTCTTCGTCTTCGCTTTGCGCACTCCAGCTTAACGTTGTATCTGGTTTAACAGCCCCTTCAATTTCAACGTTCGCCGGTGGTCGTGGAGCCCACGCCATGCTAGCCAATGATGCGGCGTTCAATGCGGTTAGTTTAGCGGCGTATTCAAAGTTCACACCATCAATAGTGTCACCATACTTAATGCCATTTTCGGTACGCAAGTCCTGATGCTGACGGTTGTAGTTTTCATTCGTTTCCATAATACGAATGCCCGGATAGCCGAGGTCGTTAAAGGGTCTGTGGTGACCGCCACGACCAAAACGGTCTAAACGATAAATCACCATGGTATCTAAATTCGGCACATATCGGTCTGCCACCCAGTCTATGTAACGCGCTAAATTGCGAGACGGAGAGTCAACCTCCCCACCATAGTAACGACGCATAGTGGCTTCACGGTCTGACTCGTTCATGCGTGTGCCTTCAGCAAAAATTCGCGCTGTTGAGTTATTAATGACACCGTTAATGCCTTCAATGTTGCCAATCATGTCGTTATTCAACACGGCGGTTAGATGCCACTCTTCATCTTTCGCTTTCTTCGCTAAAATTTTACCGCCAAACAAGCCTTGTTCCTCGCCCGCCAAAGCGGCGTAAACGATAGAGCCATCAAACTCATATTGACTCAGCACGCGTGCCGCTTCCAAGGTGCCTGCAACACCTGAGGCATTGTCATTCGCGCCGGGAGCGTCTGATGTGTAGTCCATAACGTCACTAACGCGAGAATCGATATCGCCAGACATCATGACGTAGCGATTCGGATCGGTTGTTCCTTTTTGAATAGCAATAACGCTTTTTACTTCTACCGGGTCTGGAATGCGGTCTTCGCCAGACACAACGTCACTGACATACATAACTTCCAGACAACCACCGCAGGCTTGCGATATTTTCTCAAACTCCGAATAAATCCAGCGGCGCGCAGCACCAATACCACGGGTATCGGATTCAGTTTCCGACAGAGTATGACGGGTACCAAAGCTGACTAACTTACGAATATCTTTTTCTATATTGTCGGCTTCTACGGCTTTCACAATGTCGTGCAGCTCTTCTTTGTCTTCATAACTCACTGCGTCCTGAGCATTGGCTCCGAATGAAAACGTCGTACCCAACCCCAGTAACAGCGCAGGCGCTAACCATTGTTTAGTCATAAAACAACCCTTCTTAACTATTGAAGTAATGTCATTCGATTATGCGGTATGACAACCGTGATGAAAAGGCGCTTAATTGGCTTGCTTTAGAACGCTCTTTGGCTGTTGTACAAGTGAAGATAAATGAATCAGGCTTTGAGTCACGTCTGACACGGTAATAACAGCCTTACACTGAAGAAACTCCGCTTCAAACTCTTTCGCCCGGTGCGGTAGATAGCGGCTTATATAGGACAATTCGTTACGCACCGCATCGCTCAAGTTGGCTTCACAGCAGCTGCCGTGGATGTGTAAGGCTAAAATTTGACCGTCATCTTTTAGAAAATTCACATATTCAGCCGCCTCATTAAAGGTCTTGTAGGTCTTTAATGACCGCCCTATTACCGTTTCTTTGCCTGGAAGGTGCGACACTCGTAATACAACAATCGTTGGCAAATCGCTGGGATCTTTTGTTCGCTTTAACGCATCAATAATTTGCCGCTGTAACTGTCGCCCCCCCAATACTTTATCACTGTCACTGAGCCAAAAGCCGGCGTCTTTAAAGGGAGCCGGCAAGCCCTCGCTAAAGGGCATAAGACCCGCTACTTTAGGCTGCCACTTACCGCCGTCTTTATGAACAAATAAGGCGTTCGATAAAGCATTGCTAAATTGCACTGACAGAGTGCTCTCATCGCTTTCAATAACTGAGACTTTCCGTAACGAAGGGTCTTCTAACTGGTAAGGTTTCAACTTTGACAGCGCTAGCTTCTCAACATTTGTGTCATTCACAAACGGCAGCGGCAACTTTTGAAGTTCAGCAAATACTGCCTGTCGCTTGGCATCGTGCGTTAGGGTGATTTCATAAATCTGTACAGGGTACCCAGCCTGTTTTAAAGCAAATAACGACCCTAGCCAGCCTGCTTCTTTGCTCAATTCGGCGACAGGAACAATGTACTCGTGCCAACGCTTATTTAGCGGCAGACTCAATCTGAAAAAACAAAGCTGACGTCGACTTTGCTTACGTTCCGCTTTCAGCTCATCAACCGATTGCTTCACCCAGGCCATTTCCATGAGTTGCGCGAGCGTATCGGTAGCATGCTTTTGCCAACTGTTTAATAAAGTCCGGTTAGTTTCAGTAGCCAGCACACAACAAGTTGGCTTATCGTCTGGCAAGACTATTTTTAATCCACCGTAGACGCTCGCCCACAGTGTTTCATAACCACGGGCTTTTACTCTCTGCAAGCTATGATCAATATTGACTTTATAGCGTGGTTTATACTGACTGATAAGCTCATTAATAAAAGTGCGAAAGGCGTTGTTGTCATCAGTTTCTAATCGCTTCAGCCGCAAGTAAACGTATGGTTCACTGCTCTGCACAGCAACCACGCGGTATTGCACGCACGGCTTACTGTTAACCACAAAATTCTCTGCTATGCCAGAAAAGCACACTTCCAGCTGAGCAAAAAGTAACGACTTTATTTGTTCGGAAGATTCCACTTTTATTTGCAGACCATTTGTCGATATATCCACCGACGTTGCAGTAAACGACTGTCCATCCGCTAACGTAAAAGAAATCGGCGAGACAAAGTTCATACGCTCTTCCCGACGAGAATAAGGATGCCCGGCTATAAAGCTGTCTAAGGAAGCCGCTTGTGTATTACTTGCCGTTATTTCATGCGTGTATTGATTTCTCAACGCCAGAATTTGCTGTTTAGTGTCTTCGGTAAAAACGCCTTTGTACGCTTTCAGACCTTTTTCAAACAGTTGTTGTGCTCGGCTGTCAAAATAATGGGTGCGTCCCTGAAAGGAGTAAGGAAAGACCTCATAGGGGACTTTCTTTCGCAAATCGACAACGCCTAACGCTGGTTTTGCCAATTCGGTAATGGCCATTTTTACTTTCAGCTTATCGGGGCCGCTGAGGTGTTTGGTTTTGCGCTTAAATACAGACTCAAACTGCGAGCGATGATACTCTGTCTTTAACTCGTCAACGAGTGTCTGCAAGGCGGCATTGAGGGTCATTGTGGCACTGTTTTTTATCGTTATTTAAGTCGCTGATACATTTTATTTACATTAACGCTAAGGGGTTGATCATGCAAACGCTTTTACTCGGCTACGGAGACATCGCGCAACGCACTGCGCGCTTGTTGGTTAAAGGTGGACATAGTGTCACCGGCCTTTGCCGACACCCCGACAGCAAACCCACTATTGATGGTGTTCAACTTGTCGCTGGCGACTTTAATAACGAACAGGATCTAATGCGGTTATTCACCACTCAATGGGGCGCTATTGTCGTTACTCTGACTCCATCGCGTTCAGGCTCGCAGCGCTACCACGATGGTTATGTTGTGCCCTGTCGGCACTTGCAGCAGGTATTAGCACAAAGTGGGCAACAGCCTTACATTATTTATGTGTCCAGTACCGGCGTTTATGCTCAGCAAGATGGCGAATGGATAGATGAAACCAGTGAAACGGCTCCTACGTCTGAATCTGGTCAGGCGTTGTTAAAGGCCGAGTCGCTAATTGACTCGCTGCCAACACAAACCACGATTTTACGTTGTAGCGGTATTTACGGTGAAGGCAGAGACTATCTATTAAAGCAGCTGGTAGCCGGGGAAATGACGTTACGTGACAGCTGGACAAACCGAATTCATCAAGACGATGTCGCCGGTTTTATTCATGCGTTATTAACATCGATTAAAAACCCGCAGCCGCTTTATCTTGTCAGTGACGATAAACCTGTTAAACAATACGACATGTATCAATGGTTAGCAGAGCAACTCGATGCCAGTATTACCTCTGACGTAGAGCCTGGCCCGGGTCCCAGAGGTTCAAAGCGCTGTGACAATAGCCGCCTGAAAAACAGCGGCTATAAGCTTAAATACCCCACCTTTGTCGAAGGCTATGAGGCTTTTATTGATAGCTGGTCAAAATAATCAAGCATTCCTTCAGCGGCGGAGCGGCCTTCCGCAATCGCGGTAACAACCAAGTCTGCGCCGCGAACCATGTCACCACCGGCGAATATCTTCGGGTGACTGGTTTGCATAGCGAACTCTCGATTCGAGTCGGTTAACACCGTGCCCCAGTCACTCAGTTCAACATTATGCTTCTTCAGCCACTCAGGTGGGTTTGCCTGGTAACCAAAAGCGATAATTACCGCCGTTGCAGGCAAAGTGAATTCTGAACCTTCAACGGGCTCAGGTCGGCGTCGGCCATCACTGTCGGGCTGTCTTAATGCCGTTTTCACCATTTTGACACCAGTCACCTGTCCAGACTCGTTTGCTTCTATTTCCACTGGCTGAACGTTAAATAAGAACTCACCACCTTCTTCTTTGGCATTTTCCACCTCGCGGCGCGAGCCAGGCATATTGCTTTCGTCGCGTCGGTAAGCGCAAGTCACCGACGTCGCACCTTGCCGAATCGAAGTGCGTACACAGTCCATAGCGGTATCACCACCACCCAGCACCACCACTTGTTGCCCGTTAAGGTCAATATGCGGGTATTGCGGCATGGGCTTATGCGACATTAAGGTTTGTGTATTACCGATAAGAAACGGTAATGCCGGATACACTCCGTTATGCTCTAACCCTTTTAAGCCGCCATCCAGTGCTTTGTAGGTGCCTAACGCCAGAAACACCGCGTCGTATTGCTCAAGCAGTTCCGAGAACTTGATATCCTCACCAACAGTAACGCCCAGTTCGAATCGCACGCCCATTTCAGTGAATATCTCGCGGCGTAACTTCATGACTGCCTTGTCGAGTTTGAATGGTGGAATACCGTAAGTCAGCAACCCACCAATTTCAGGGTAGCGGTCATACACCGTTGCGGTAACACCATTACGCGCCAGTATATCGGCACAGGCTAAACCGGCCGGTCCTGCGCCAATAACAGCGACTCGCTCCACTCGCTGTGCGACCCCGCTTAAGTCGGGTCGCCAGCCGTTGGCAAAGGCTTCATCGACAATTTGCTTTTCAATACTGCCAATAGTGACAGCACCGAAGCCATCGTTAAGCGTGCAAGCCCCCTCGCAGAGACGATCTTGCGGACACACACGACCACAGACCTCTGGCAGACTATTGGTTTTATGCATAAGCTCTGCGGCTTCCGTTACCCGCCCCTGATTCGCTAACTCCAACCATTGGGGAATATAGTTGTGAACCGGACACTTCCACTCACAATACGGATTACCACAGTCCAGGCAACGATCAGCCTGCCCTTGCAGCTGTACACCCGACATAGGCTCATAAATTTCGGTAAATTCAATGCGACGCTCATCGGCAGCCTTTTTCGGCGGATCGATTCGCTGAACGTCTAGAAATTGATACACATTTTTATTCATTACATCACCTGTACCCGAAGTTCAGCAGTAGAGCGTGCGCGGTGTCCCAGTAAATCGGACACGTCCTGAGATTTTGGCTTCACAATACGGAAGCTTTTTACCGTCTCGTCAAAGGACGCTAGTAGCTTTCTGGAGTATGCACTGCCGGTGGCCTCATGGTGTTCATGAATAAGCCCACGCAAATGCTCTTTAATAATTGACGTTTCAATATCCAGCGCTTCAACCAATTCATGATTTAAACGGCGATGTAAGTCCCCATCTAAATCACGCAAGTACGCAAAACCGCCGGTCATACCAGCACCAAAGTTGATGCCGCAATCGCCTAATACTGCGACAATACCGCCTGTCATGTACTCACAGCCGTGATCACCAATAGACTCAACCACAGCGGTGGCCCCTGAATTACGTACGGCAAAACGTTCGCCAGCACCGCCCGCCGCATAGAGCTTGCCTCCAGTGGCACCGTACAAACAGGTATTCCCCATAATGGCAGCTTTATGACTTAGGTAGTTTGCGTTCAGAGGCTGCTTTAAGACAATTTCGCCGCCAGCCATGCCTTTACCGACGTAGTCGTTGGCATCTCCGGTCAGCCTTAGTTTTAAGCCACCGGCGTTCCAGGCACCGAAGCTTTGGCCTGCCGTACCGTTAAAGTTCAAAGTGATAGGCGCTGTCGCCATACCCTGATTACCATGCCATTTAGCAATATGGCCCGATAAACTAGCTGCAACAGAGCGATCGTTATTTTGAATGGAAAACGACCACTTGCCGCCTGACTTATTTTCCACGGCAGACTGAGCCGCTGATAATATTTGCTGATTCAAGTCGCCTTTATCGAAAGGCTCATTCTTTTCTGTGCAATGCAATGGATATTCAGACTGAATGCCCGACGACGCAAGCAATTCGGTTAAGTCTACCGCTTGCTGACGTTTCGTTTCACCCGGTAAGCGCTCCAGCAAATCTGTGCGTCCAATCACGTCCGTAAGCTCTGTTACACCCAAGTAAGACAGAATGTCGCGCACTTCTTCCGCCATAAACTCAAACAATCGAATGACTTTTTCCGGCAAGCCGGAGAAATGCTTCTTCCTGAGTAATTCGTCTTGCGTTGCAATACCGGTCGCGCAATTATTTAAGTGGCAAATTCTTAAGTATTTACAGCCCAGAGCGACCATCGGCGCAGTACCGAAACCAAAGCTTTCCGCACCTAAAATAGCGGCTTTGACAATGTCTTTGCCGGTTTTCAGACCACCGTCTACCTGCAGCCGTATTTTGTGTCTTAGTTTGTTGGTAACCAAGGCCTCATGCACCTCAGCTAGCCCCAGCTCCCAGGGTGAGCCGGCATACTTCACTGAAGTTAATGGGCTGGCACCGGTGCCACCGTCGTAGCCCGAGACGGTAATAAGGTCCGTATAGGCTTTTGCCACTCCCGTAGCGATGGTTCCAATACCCGGCGTAGAAACCAACTTTACTGATACCAGCGCCGCTGGATTTACCTGCTTAAGATCAAAAATAAGCTGGGCGAGATCTTCAATCGAATAAATATCATGATGCGGCGGCGGTGATATCAATGTCGTACCCGGCACTGCGTAGCGCAGCTGGGCAATTTCCGCAGTCACCTTCTCGCCGGGAAGTTGCCCACCCTCTCCGGGTTTCGCGCCTTGAGCCACTTTAATTTGAATAACGTCAGCATTCACCAGGTAATGCGGTGTCACACCGAAACGCCCTGACGCGACTTGTTTAATACGAGAGTTCTTTTCAGTATTGAACCGTTTAGGGTCTTCACCCCCTTCTCCAGAGTTGGAGTGTCCGCCAATTCGGTTCATGGCTATCGCCAATGCTTCATGGGCTTCTGAACTGAGCGCACCAATGGACATAGCGGCGGTGTCAAAGCGTTGGTACAAACGCTCTTTGGGTTCAACCTGTTTAATGTCGATTGCGGGGGTTTCCGGCAGCTTCAAGTCCAGCAAGTCACGAATATGAGTCACTGGTCGTTCATTCACATGCTTAGCGTAAACCTTGTAAGCGCCTTCGTCTCCGGTATTAGCCGCTTCCTGTAAGGCCACTACAACATCGGGGTTATAAGCATGATACTCACTGCCATGAACGTACTTTAATAAACCACCCTGCGCTAAGGGTTTGCGCTTCAACCAGGCTTTCTGGAAACGCTGCAGTAAATCCTGCTGTATGTCGTCAAAACCTGTTCCGTTAATGCGCGCAGGCATATTGCAAAAGGACAGCTCTCTGACATCCTCATTAAGCCCAACGGCTTCAAACAGCGATGCGCCACGGTAGCCGGAGATTGTCGAAATACCCATTTTCGAGAGTATTTTCAACAGCCCTTTATTCAGCCCTTTGCGGTAATTCAGTAGTGCTTCCCGGACGGATAAGTCAACTTTTTGCTTTTCAACGAGCTGCTCAACCGTTTCGTACGCCAAAAATGGGTATATAGCCGTAGCACCCAGCCCCAGCAGAACCGCCATGTGATGCGAGTCACGCGCTGACGCAGTTTCAATAATAATATTGGAGTCGCAGCGCAGGTTTTCATGCACTAGCGCCTGTTGAACCGCGCCAACCGCCATTGGTGCCGGAATAGTAACATCGCCTTTTTCAAAGTGACGGTCGCTAAGAATGGCAATGACCACGCCTTGCTGCCTTACCGCCTCAACCACGTTCTCAACAACTTCAGTGAGCGCCTGTTGTAACGGCTTATCTGCCGGATTAAAGGCCAGTGAAAAATTCATACTACGATAGTGTTTTTCATCTAACTCCCGCAGTTGCTTAATGTCGGTATACATTAAAATAGGCGACTCAAAGACCACTCGGTCGGCATCGCCAGACGCTTCATTAAATACGTTATGCTCGCGGCCAATGATGGTGCTTAACGACATAACGTGACGTTCCCGAATAGGGTCGATGGCGGGGTTAGTGACCTGCGCAAACTGCTGCCGGAAATAGTCATAAAGCAGTCGCGGTTGCTTTGACAAAAAGGCTTGCGGGGTATCGTCGCCCATGGAGCCAACCGCTTCCTGACCGTCTTTAGCAAGAACACTAATCACCTGCTGCAGTTCTTCTTCGGAGTAAAGAAACGCTTTATGAAATACAGCCATTGTCTCGTCGTCATACAGTCGCTGGCCTATTTTGTCGGCGTGACTGCGCTCAAATGGCACTAAAAGGCGCCGGTTTTGTGACAACCATTGCTTGTAGGGGTGACGGTCTTTAAGCTCCGTTTCTATGTCATCGTTATACCAAATCTTACCGGTATAGGTATCGACGGCCATCATCTGCCCCGGTCCCAGTCGACCTTTTTCTTTGACTTCAGCTTCGTCGTAATCCCAAATCCCCACCTCTGACGCAATAGTGAGAGTGCCAGATTCGGTCAACACGTAACGTGCAGGACGTAAGCCGTTTCTATCCAGACTGCAGGCCACATGGCGACCATTACTTAAGACAACACCAGCAGGACCGTCCCAGGGCTCCATATGAAGCGCGTTAAACTCGTAGAATGCACGCATATCTTCCGACATGGTTGCATCGCCCTGCCAGGCAGGTGGAATTAACAAGCGCATTGCGCGGAATAAGTCCATACCACCGGCTAACAGTAACTCCAGCATATTGTCGAGAGAAGCAGAGTCTGAGCCGCTCATGCCAACTAACGGCGTTGCGTTTTGTAAGTCTGGCAGTAGCGGCGTGTGGAACTTATAGGCTCGGGCTCTTGCCCACTGTCGGTTTCCCCGTATGGTATTAATTTCACCATTATGGGCGAGAAAGCGAAATGGTTGTGCTAATGGCCAACGGGGCTCAGTATTCGTTGAAAAGCGTTGATGAAACACACAAATAGTCGTCGTCAGTTTATCGTTAGCGAGATCGTGATAATAGCTAGCCAGGTCTTTTGCTAACACCAGACCTTTATAAACAATGACTAAACTTGATAAAGACGCGATATACAGTTCACTATTGTCGGCATAATGCTGCTCTATGCGGCGGCGCGCCATATACAGCCGACGTTCCAGGTCTTTTTTACGCCAGCCGGGAGGTGCTGACACAATGACTTGCTCGATATCAGGCTCTGACAGTGCGGCTTGCTCACCTAAAATAGAAGGATCTGTCGGAACCTTACGCCACCCGTTTACGGTTAAAGTTTCTTTTTGTAACTCTTGCTCTATAAGCTGGCGAGCGGCTTCCTTTTTGTCATGGTCTTTACTAAAAAACACCATACCAACAGCAAACTTTTTACTGAGCGACCAATTCTGAGACTTCGCGTAGTCCTTAAAAAATTGTTCGGGTAACTGCAATAAAAGACCACAGCCGTCGCCTGTTTTACCATCCGAACCAATACCGCCACGGTGCTGCATTCTGTCCAGGCCATGCAATGCAGTGGCTATTAACTCATGCCTGGCCTCACCATTGATATTAGCAATTAAGCCAAAGCCACAGTTGTCTCTTACATCTGCATTTTGATACAACCCCATGCAACGCCCCTGAATAAATAGTCAATTATTTTAGATTAGCATGCAGTTATGGAGTTCGGTAGGAAGCTTACTTATTATCGTTATAAATAGGTTGTATAGAGGCAAAAAAGGCCTCGGATTGAGGCCTTTGGGGTTATTTCAGCGTGGCGGCAAAGGCCAGCATTCTATCAAGAGGCACCATAGCTTGCTTACCGAGTTCCGGGTCAACATGAATTTCATGCTCTTTGCCACCGGTTTCTAGCGCTTGCTCTATGGCTTTAAGGCCGTTCATTGCCATCCAGGGACAATGTGCGCAGCTTCGACAGGTTGCACCATTACCAGCGGTAGGTGCTTCAATAAACGTCTTATTCGGCTGCAACTGCTGCATTTTATAAAAAATGCCTTTGTCGGTAGCCACAATAAAGGTGTCGTTCGGAAGCTCCTGGCTGGCTTTTATGAGCTGCGAGGTTGAACCGACAGCATCGGCCATTGCAACAATGTTTTCAGGCGACTCTGGGTGAACCAGAATGGCTGCGTCAGGGTGTAACGCTTTCATGTCGTTTAGAGCTTTCGCTTTAAACTCGTCGTGTACAACACAAGCGCCCTGCCATAACAGCATGTCTGCACCTGTTTCACGGGCAATATAACCGCCTAAGTGTTTATCGGGTGCCCATAGTATTTTTTCGCCTTTCGCATCGAGATGATCAACCAGCTCTAGTGCCATACTGGATGTTACTACCCAGTCAGCACGTGCTTTAACCGCTGCTGAGGTATTTGCATAAACCACAACGGTCCGGTCAGGGTGTTGGTCACAAAACTCCGCAAACTTATCTGGAGGACAACCTAAATCCAAAGAGCATTCGGCATCGAGGGTCGGCATTAACACCTGTTTATTAGGCGTGAGTATTTTTGCTGTCTCTCCCATGAAGCGAACACCGGCAACAATTAGCTTCTTCGCCGGATGGTCACGACCAAAGCGCGCCATTTCCAAAGAGTCAGCAACACAGCCGCCTGTTTCTTCAGCCAGAGCCTGAATGTCAGGGTCAGTATAGTAGTGAGCCACTAACACTGCGTCTTTCTCTTTTAAGAGCTCTTTTATACGCGCGACAGTTTCCTGCTTTTCTTCAGGCGTCAAAGGCTTAGGTTTTGGCGGAAACCGGTAATCAAGGGTATCCAGCGTTTGAATCTCAGTCATGGTATTACAGCTTATGTCCAAGTGTTCTGTATAACGTGGCGGCTAGTATAATCGAATTCAAGAGGGGGTTGTAGTTAAGTTATCAGAAAGAGGAAATGGTGGGTTGTGCAGGATTCGAACCTGCGACCAATTGATTAAAAGTCAACTGCTCTACCAACTGAGCTAACAACCCATATTTCTGATTTTCTTAGCGTTAGCGAGTGGTGGGTTGTGCAGGATTCGAACCTGCGACCAATTGATTAAAAGTCAACTGCTCTACCAACTGAGCTAACAACCCAACGCTAACTATTCGTTACCAGTTCTGCTTGGCAACGGCGGCATAGTTTACTGAAATAACGCGCTTATGCAACTTAAAATTGAAAAAAACTGTCTGACTGATTAATTCACGAACACATGTTGCGCTCGTGTTAGTTAATTCAGTCTCTGCTTGGCTAAATTTGCTTCAGTACTGTCTGGATACTCGCTAATAACTTTTTCGTAATAGCGCTTAGCATCAGCGGTATTACCCTGGTCATTTGCGATAGCACCAAGCTTCAATAAACAGTCGCCACGCTTATTACTATCCGGATAGTCTTCAACTACCGTCATGAACTGCTGTTCGGCCTTATCATACTCTTGCTGAGCAAAATAAAGCTGTCCCAGCCAGTAATGGGCGTTTGGCACGTAAGTAGAGTTAGGAAAGCTCTCCAGGAAGGACTGGAAAGCCGGAATGGCAGCGTCATAACGCTTGTCTTCCAAAACCAAAGCAATGGCTTTGTCATAGGCGTCATTTTCGCTCAAGCTCGCTGAATAACTGCTGCTATCAGTTTGCGTTGGTACCTGCTGCATATCGGAATAACCCGAGCCAGCATTATTACTCTGGCTATTGTTGTCCTTTAGCTGGCTAAAGCGACGATCAATTTCCTGATACAGCTCGCGCTGGCGTTGTAAAAGTTGTTCCAATTGGTAGGCGTGCTCTTCAGTTATACCTCTTAATTCTGCAACGTCTTGTTGCACAGAATTAAGTTGATCCATCATGTTAAGTTGCGCACTAGAACGAGCTTCGAGCATACGCTCAATTTGTTCTAGGCGTTTCTCAACATCACCTGAAGAAGACAAACCTGAAACAGGCGCCTGGGCTAATGCAAGCCCAGGCACTAACAAACTGACAGCTAACAGCGTTTTTTTCATGAACTACCCGTTTAAGTCTGGGATTAGTACACTAAAACCGCACGACGGTTCTTCGCGTATGCACTTTCAGTTGACGCATCAACTAAAGGCTTCTCTTCACCGTAAGATACGGTAGAAGTCTGAGAGTCCTGAACACCTAAGTTGTGCAGGTAGTCTTCAACCGCTTGTGCACGGCGCTCGCCAAGTGCAATGTTGTATTCAGGTGTACCGCGCTCATCAGCATGGCCTTCGATAACAACCTTCACTGACGGGTTTTTAACTAAGTAATCAGCATGTGCTGCTAATAGCTCAGCGTACTCAGATTGTACGTTTGATTTATCGAAAGCAAAGTAAACAATGTGTTCTTTGCGCAATGCTTCCATTTTTTCTTGACGCTGTTCTTCAAGAGTTTTTTGACGCTCTGCTGCACCAACCTCAACACCAGAGTCTTGCTCTGCTTGTTGATTCGTTTCCTGACCTGCGCCCGCACCTGAATCGGTTTCCTGGTTTGAGCTACAAGCGGCCAGAGTTGCCATTGGTACAACGATTGCCAGAGCTTTAAAAAGTTTATTAAGCTGCATCCTTTTCGTCCTTATCGTTTAATCGAACATTCAACCATTCAGGCTATTTACATAAATGGCGACCAAGAGGGAGATTTCACTTCCCCATCAGAAGCCGGTAACCTTGCTTTAAAACGTCCATCGGTAGAGACCAATGCCAGTACTTGCTTGTTATTATGCGTTGTACTGTATATCACCATACTGCCATTCGGCGCGATACTTGGTGACTCATCCAAAGACGTTTTTGTTAAAACCTGCATTGTTCCTCGTGGGAACTCCTGCTTAGCTATATGATAGTTCCCTCTGGTACGGTTTACCAGAATCATGTTTTCACCAGACGGCGCTACCGTACCACCTAAGTTCTGTTCACCTTCGAACGTCAAACGCCGAACCTGACCAGAAGACAGCTCTACACTGTAAAGCTGAGGTCTGCCACCACGTTCAGACGTAAATACTAGCGACTTTCCGTCTGGTGTCCAACTCGGTTCTGTATCAATCGTACGATTCCGCGTAACTCGTTGCAAGCTTTTCGTTTTTATATCGAAAACATAGAGTTCCGGGTTGCCATCTTTTGAGAGCACCATCGCTAATTTTGAACCATCCGGTGAAAACACCGGGTTACCATTTATGCCCGGGAATGACGTTAGCTTTTCACGACGCGTGGTATAAATATCCTGCATGAAGATCTCTGCAGTTTTATTTTCAAAACTCACGTACGCCAACTTGTTACCGTCTGGTGACCAAGACGGAGACATCAGCGGCTCAGGACTGCGCAGCAAGATCTTTTCATTCGCACCGTCGTAGTCAGCAACTGCCAACTTATAAGGGTAACGGTCGTCATGGTTCACCGTCACATAAGCAATCTTGGTCATGAACGCGCCTTTTTCACCGGTCAGTGCTTCATAAACAACATCGGAGATACGGTGAGAGTAGCTACGGAACTGATCCCCATCTATGACACTTGAACGTGAATCCAGTACGTGGTCATTACTCTGCACTAATTCACCATCGCGCAACATTTGAGCGTTACCACCGGTAATTTGCCCGCGCAATACATCAACCAACTCAAACTTAACCATATAACGGTCAACAGAGTACGGTTCTACGGACCCGACCAACACCGCTTCAACGCCCATCTTCGCCCAGGCAGAGTAGTCAATATCGCCGTCTTTAGTCGGACGTTGGGGCATTGCTGTTGTCGGAATCGGGTTAAATCGGCCGCTTCGTCTTAAGTCGGCAGCAATAACCTCAGTTAAATTTCCTGGTGGCTGCCCTTCTCCTTTCCACTCAAAAGGAACCACAGCAATAGGTCGTGCGGTATCGATACCTTCGGTAATGACAATTTCTAACACACCTGCACGGGCAGAGCTCATCACAACAAATAGCAGAGCCAGGGCTTGAAATACGATTTTTCTCATTGGTCACCTTAATTACAACTGTGGCTTAACAGTCAATTTGATTGTACTCATCTGCTGGTAAATTTCCGGATCTTCCGACACCGGTAGCGTATTTGCTTTTAAAACAGCATTACGCGCTGAGCGACACACACTGGCATCACCGTTACCGGTATCTACCGATTTAACAAATCCACTTGGCGCAACGCTAATGGTTAACTCACATGACTTTCCTTGCATGGAGTCGTCAACTGTCCAGTTACGTTGAATGGTCTGCCGTATTAATGCCTGATACTTTTCAACTTCACTCAACACTTGTTGACGCCTTGCTGCCTGACGGCGAGCTCGCTCTTCTTCCATTTCTTTTTTCAATTGTGCTTCTCGCTCAGCTGCCCGGCGCTCAGCTTCTTCGCGTTTACGTCTCTCTTCTGCGGCTCTGCGTTCAGCTTCTTCCGCTTCTTTCTTGCGACGCTCAGCCTCTTTAGCCGCCGCTTCAGCCTTAGCTCTCTCTTCGGCTAAACGCTGCGCTTCTTTCTTTGCCTGCTCAGCTTCTTTACGCGCTTGAGCCGCTTCCTGGCGTTCAATTTCTTGCTGACGTTCAATCTCTTTTTGACGTTGCTCTTCGCGCTCTCGAGCTTTACGTGCTTCCTCAGCTCGGCGCTCTAAACGTTCAATTCGGCGCTGCTCAGCAGCCTCTGCTTCGGCTTTTTGTCGCTTCATTCTATCGACTTGTTCCTGCACCTTAGCTTTATCAACGGAAACTGCACTGACAATTTCTTCCGCAGGTTCAATGTCGCTTTGGTTCAAGTTAACTTCCATCGCTTCTGGTGTCGATGGCGTAAACTCAAAACTAATAAGCAATACACCCGCTATAACAGCGTGTATTGCTATAGAATATATGAGCGGTAATGTTAAGCTCTCCGATTTATCCACAACTACTCTTCCGACGAATCTGTCATTAACCCAACCGATGGTACACCAGCTCTTTGCAATAGCACCATCAATTGAACAATTTGGTTATAAGATACCGCACCATCACCGTTCACCATAACCGGCGTATCAGGCTCGACTTGCAAATGCGCCGCCACTAAAGTCGCAAGCTCATCCGCCTGCATTGGCGTGTCTTGGCTATCACCCTGGTTCAGGTAATAGCGGCCTTCGGCATCAACAGAGGCAACCAGCGGGGGCTTACTGTCTTCAGACAATGGCTCTGCCGTTGCTTTTGGTAAGTCTACCTTTACCCCTTGAGTAATTAATGGCGCCGTTACCATAAAAATAATAAGAAGAACGAGCATCACATCGATGTATGGCACCACGTTTATCTCAGCAACCGGCTTACGCCGTTTGCGCGGCATGACCATCATAGTGACTCACCTTCCACTTTTTCTTTAGATGACTTCGCCAGTGCCTGACGCTGTAAGATAGAAGTAAATTCGTCAATAAAGTTCATGTATTGACCATCAATTTTCTCCGCGCGGGTCGTAAAACGGTTAAACGCAATAACCGCCGGTATCGCAGCAAATAAGCCCAGCGCGGTTGCGATAAGTGCTTCGGCGATACCCGGAGCGACCATCGCCAGTGTCGCCTGCTGCACGGCCCCTAACGCGATAAACGCATTCATAATACCCCATACGGTACCGAAAAGGCCGATATAAGGGCTAATAGAACCAATGGTTGCCAGCGTACCCAAATGGCTATCTAGCTTCTCCATTTCACGGGCGTGAGCAACACGCATCGCACGGAACGCCCCTTCAAGCATTGATTGGTTGCTCCCGGCGGACTGGTTACGAAGCCTTGCAAACTCTTTAAATCCTGCATGAAACATCAGCTCCATGCCACGGGCATTTTTTGCGCGTGCTGAAATTTCTTGATACAAGCGCGCGAGATCGACCCCCGACCAAAAGCGATCTTCAAACTTTAATGCATCTTTTTGCGCCTGGTTGAGCACTTTTCGGCGTTGAAATATCAATACCCAGCCCCAGACTGACATGGCGAGTAAGATAACCATCACCAGCTTCACTAATAAGCTGGCTTGTAAAAATAAGTCAATAAAAGATAGCTCTGCTTGCACGCTCTAAACCTCTGTCTCAATACGCGATAAAATAGATGTCGGAATAGCTACAGGTTTCATTACCGAGTTATCAACACACGCAGCAGTTACAACTGCCGAGCAATGAACACTGCCATCTTTTCCCAAAACATTTTGTTCAAACATTAACGACGCTTTTTTCTTTTTTATAACGTCAACCGTTACTGTCAGCTCGTCGTTGAATCGAGCCGCTTTTTTTAAATCAAGCTCAACCTTACGCACCACAAAGGCTATATTGTGAGCTAACCAAGTGTCCTGTTCAATCCCTAAAGAGCGTAACCATTCTGTTCTGGCCCGCTCAAGGAATTTGAGATAATTGGCATAATAAACAATACCACCTGCATCGGTGTCCTCATAGTACACACGAATGGGCCATTCAAACTGATACTGAGACATTATCACCTCGGGTAAAGTTCTGAAAAGTTACGGTAATGTAATAATTTGTAAAGAAAGCGCCAAAAGTGTCGCTGGTCAAATTATCAACAGACTTTTTTTTATGACAGAACTGAAACATGAAAACAAAAAACTACTGTTTTATATGGATTTTTTAATTTTGTTATAATTATGTTGCGCTTTTTTTGAGCAGCTTCACCTTACTGAGAATTAGTTTTTCTAATGCGAGAAAGTAATTTTTCTTGTTTGATCAAGCGCATATAATACTTATAATACACCACATATCACAGACGAAGAGATTGGTTGTCACTTCTTCTTAGATTGTTTGAAGATTGTTCCCTGGATTTAACTTCCTTCTTGTTGTTCTATTTGCCCGTACTTTTGTGCGGGCTTTTTTTTGCCTATTTCTCAGGTTTTAATCCAAAGTGCTGATACGCTCTTGGAGTGGCTAAACGGCCTCTCGGTGTTCTTTGCAAAAAGCCCTGCTGAATAAGGTAAGGCTCAAGCACATCTTCAATGGTGTCTTTTTCTTCACCAATAGCCGCTGCAAGGTTATCAAGCCCCACAGGACCGCCCATAAACTTCTCCATAATGGCTAATAAAAGCTTACGGTCCATGTAGTCAAAGCCGGCATGATCAACATCAACCATAGTTAATGCTGCATTTGCGGTTTCCTGATCGATTTCGCCGTTACCTTTAACTTCTGCATAGTCTCTTACCCGACGTAACAAGCGATTTGCAATACGCGGCGTTCCTCGCGAGCGTCGTGCAATTTCTTTGGCGCCGCCCTCTTTCATTGTCACGTTCATAAAATGAGCGGAACGCGACACAATATCGGTTAACTCTTCTACATCATAAAATTCTAGTCGTTGCACAATGCCAAAACGGTCACGCAATGGAGAGGTTAAGGCTCCGGCGCGGGTGGTTGCTCCAACTAAAGTGAAAGGCGGTAAGTCCAGCTTTATTGAACGCGCAGCCGGCCCTTCTCCTATCATGATATCCAACTGGTAGTCTTCCATGGCCGGATACAAAATCTCTTCAACAACTGGGCTCAAACGATGAATTTCGTCAATAAACAAAACATCGTGCTCATCTAAGTTCGTTAATAGTGCGGCTAAGTCGCCCGCTTTTTCCAGAACCGGCCCTGAAGTGGTTTTAATATTGACGTCCAGCTCATTAGCTACAATATTTGCCAGGGTGGTTTTACCAAGACCCGGAGGACCAAAAATCAGCAGATGATCGAGCGCTTCCTGTCTTTTTCGTGCCGCCTCAATGAAAATCGCCATTTGCTCAACAACGTGCTTCTGCCCGGTATACTCATCGAGCTTCTTCGGGCGAATAGCACGATCTATGGCTTCATCGTCGCCCTGCACATCGGCTTCAACAATTCGGTCAGTTGGAATGTGGTCGGCTTCTATCATTGTTTTACCTTAAGACAGCTCTTTTAGCGCTAGTCGTATCAGAACTTCACTACTATGTTCAGCAGAGTACACTTTCTGAATGGCTTTTTCAGCCTGATTTTCTTTGTACCCAAGTGCAACCAGAGCACTAACAGCATCAGAGCGAGTATCAGCTGGGTGGACACGAGCATCACCGCCTTTATTGTCCACGGGCATAGAATCGGTAAACGGCGTTGCTGAGTTCCAGTCTTTCAGTCTGTCGCGCATTTCGATGACTAAACGCTCCGCGGTTTTCTTGCCAACGCCCGGCAGTTTCACTAAGCGGCTCACGTCATTCTGATTCACAGCAAACACGAATTCGTCCGCAGACATGCCTGACAAAATGCCTAGCGCCAGCTTTGGTCCTACACCTTGGGTTTTTATTAATAATCGAAACAGTGAGCGCTCCGACAATGAGTTAAAGCCGTACAAGAGCTGTGCATCTTCACGGACAACAAAGTGGGTTACCAGTGTTACAGGCTGTCCTGTCGCAGGCAAGTCGTAAAAGCAGGTCATGGGTAATTGCACCTCATACCCGACGCCATTCACATCGACCAATACTTCCGGTGGCTGTTTGGCTAACAATGTGCCTTGAATTTGTCCTATCACAACGGCTTTCTCCCTATTAAATTAACGTAGCCTACCGCGAACGGTTTTCCTCGCTGCCCCTGACATTTTCAGCATGCTTTCTGCGCTTTGCGCGTGGCATAGTGCTACCGCCAACGCGTCAGCTGCATCGGCTTGCGGTGTCTTTTGTAAATTAAGCAGCGCGACGACCATATGTTGTACCTGTTCTTTTTCTGCACCGCCGTTACCGACAACGGCTTGTTTTATCTGGCGCGCCGAATACTCAGCCACTGGCAGTCCGGCTCTTGCCGCAGCTACTATGGCCGCTCCCCGCGCTTGCCCCAGCTTCAAGGCTGAGTCAGGGTTTTTCGCCATAAACACTTGTTCAATAGCAAATTCGGTAGGGCTAAACTGAGTGATTAACTCGCTGACACTGTCATGAATCAGCCGTAGTTTTTCGGCGAGCGACAGTGGTTTTGCCGACGTTCCTGTCGCGCGAATGCAACCACTGCCTAAATAGTGAAATTTACGGCCATGTTTTTGAATAACGCCATATCCGGTTAACCGTGAGCCCGGGTCAATACCTAATATGACGCTCATAATTCCTTAATCGTCCAACTTCGCCAATACGTCATCAGAGATATCAGCATTATGGTAAGCGTTCTGAACGTCGTCTAAGTCTTCCAGTGCGTCCAGCAGTTTCAAAAATGAACGCGCACTGTCTTCGTCCAAGTCAACTTTGGTGTCTGGCACCTGAGTCACTTCCGCATTGGACGATTCCAGCCCTTTGGCGTCTAGGGCATCTTTCACAGGACCAAAGTTTTCCGGTGACGTCATAACATCCAGACCGCTTCCCGGATACTTCACGATGTCCTCAGCACCCGCTTCAAGTGCTGGCTCCATAACGTCTTCTTCGGTAACGTCCGTTCCGTAGCTAATGACACCCATTTTATTGAATAAGTAAGCCACCGAGCCGTCTGTACCTAAGTTCCCGCCGTGCTTACTGAAGGCATAACGCACTTCAGACACCGTCCGGTTTTTGTTGTCCGTCATGCATTCCAGAAGAATGGCCACGCCATTAGGACCATAACCCTCGTAGGTCAGCTCTTCGACGTTATCCCCTTCCATCTCACCGGTGCCGCGTTTTATTGCGGTATCTATGGTGTCTCGCTTCATGTTATTGGACAGCGCTTTGTCGATTGCTGCGCGCAGACGCGGATTCGTTTCAGGATCGCCACCGCCTTCACGGGCGGCGACGTTAATTTCGCGAATCAATTTTGTGAAAATTTTGCCGCGCTTAGCATCCTGCGCGGCTTTTCGGTGCTTTATGTTCGACCACTTCGAGTGACCTGCCATGTTTCACCCCACAAACTTTAATCGTTGAATGTACTTACTCTGTGTCTTCGACGGTGCTCTTAACGCCAAGTTCATTCAGCGCTTCGGGGTTGGCTAACCCTGGAGCGTCCGTTAGCACGCAAGCTGCGGTGGTGGTTTTCGGGAATGCAATAACGTCACGAATTGAGTTCGCTCCCACCATCAACATCACCAGTCGGTCCAAGCCGAAAGCCAAACCTGCGTGCGGAGGAGTACCGTACTTGAGCGCCTCAAGCAAGAAACCAAACTTCTCTTGTGCTTCTTCTTTACCAATGCCCAGAACTTCAAATACGGCTTGCTGCATTTCGTTTTCGAAAATACGTGTTGAACCACCGCCGACTTCAACACCGTTTAAAACCATATCGTAAGCATTAGACAGTGCCTGAGCCGGGTTAGCGCGTAACTCGTCCGGTGTTACATTAACGGGTGCTGTAAACGGGTGGTGCAAGGCCGCTAGCGAGCCGTCATCGTCTTCTTCGAACATTGGGAAGTCAACAACCCACAATGGTTTCCACTCGTCACTGACAAGGTCAAACTCCTCACCCAACTTAAGGCGCAGCGCCCCCATAGCTTCAGCAACGGTGTTGGCTTTGTCTGAGCCAAAGAACAAGATGTCACCGGTAGCCGCCTCTGTACGCTCAAGAATTGCGTTCAATGCATCGTCTGGCAGGAATTTCAAAATTGGCGACTGCAAGCCATCGCGGCCTTGAGCCAAATCGTTCACTTTTATCCAGGCAAGGCCTTTCGCGCCGTAAATACCCACAAAATTGGTGTATTCATCAATCATTTTACGAGACACATTTTCCGCCTGGCCTGGCAGACGAATCACAGCTACACGCCCTTTTTCATCATTCGCCGGACCTGAGAACACTTTAAACTCAACGTCTTTTAATAAGTCCGCGACGTCTACTAACTCTAATGGGTTACGTAAATCTGGCTTGTCTGAACCATAACGCTTCATGGCTTCATGCCAGGTCATGCTCGGGAACTCTCCCAGCTCAATTCCCAGTAACTTGTCGAACAACTCACGAGTCATATTTTCAGTCACTTCCATAACTTGTTCAGCGGTCATGAAAGAGGTTTCGATATCGATTTGAGTAAATTCAGGCTGGCGGTCAGCACGTAAGTCTTCGTCGCGGAAGCATTTTACAATTTGGTAGTAACGGTCAAAACCCGACATCATCAGCAGTTGCTTAAACAATTGCGGGCTTTGTGGTAACGCGAAAAAACGACCTTTATGTGTACGGCTTGGCACTAAATAATCACGCGCTCCTTCCGGAGTGGCACGCGTTAACATTGGAGTTTCTATATCCAGGAAACCGTTGTCGTCCAGAAAGCGTCTTACTGCACTAGTAACTTTAGCGCGGAATTGAAGCTTTTCGTTCATTTGCGGACGGCGCAGGTCCAGATAGCGATAACGCAAACGCGCTTCTTCACTGACCTGGCTGTTAAAGTCGATAGGCAGCGGCTCAGAGCGGCTTAAAATATTAAGTTCAGAAGCCAGCAGCTCAACTTCTCCCGTCTTCATGCTGGCGTTTACCTGGCTTTCAGGGCGACGGTTTACTGTGCCGGTAATTTGTACACAGAATTCCTGACGTAACTTCTCAGCCTGCTCGAACAACGCTTTTTGGTCTGGGTCAAAAACAACCTGAATAAGACCTTCTCTGTCGCGTAAATCGATGAAAATCAGGCCGCCTAAGTCACGACGTTTATTAACCCAGCCACATAAAGTAACTTGTTGCTCTGCGAGTTCTGCGTTTACTTGTCCACAATAATGCGTGCGCATGTACTTTTCCTACTACCGACGAATTCGTTAAAAGTGAAGCGCTACATTATAGCTAACTAGGGCTGAATGTCATCCGTCGGTACTGGCTAAGCGCACATCATTTTTACCCGCTGCTTTAGCGGCGTACATGGCCTTATCGGCGGAGCGCAATAACTTTTGTACATCGGTGCCATGAGCAGGGTACATAGCGACACCAATAGATACGCTCACTTCCAGTTGCTGTTTTTTGACTTTGTAGGGCTTGGCTAGCTGCACTACCAACTTACGGGCTACCGCAAGTGCTGACCCCACGGCCACGGCGGTTGGTAGTATCACCACAAACTCGTCGCCACCGTGACGGCAGACGGTATCGGAGCGGCGCAATAGCGTTTTCATGCGCTGAGACGCTTGAACAAGTAACTCGTCGCCATAATTATGGCCAAAATCGTCATTGATTTGCTTAAAACCATCAAGATCTAAAAACAGTACTGAAAATGGTTTTTGCGTTCTTTCGCTCTGGCGTAACGACTGTTCGAGACGATCCTGCATTAGGTTTCTATTCGGCAACCCCGTCAGTTCGTCGTGGGTGGCAATATGACGAATATGGCGCTCAGCCGCTTTACGGGCTTTAATTTCTTTACGAAGACGGCTGTTCCATATACCAAAGCTAAGAATAACTAAAAGCACAACCGAGCCTATTTTCATTCCCAACTCAAGCAGCTCTTCGTCACTCCACCCCTGCTCTAGTTTATACCCATACCATTTGCGTTTTAACGCGTCTCGCTGCTGTGGTGTTAGTGAATTAATACCTCGGTTCAGTATAGTCACCAGCGGTTGCCAGTCATCGCGCACCGCAAGATATAGGGCGTTACCCTGAGTCGAATCCAGCACCGACAGCTTCGATCCAGGTAACGGATATTCCTGAAGTTCATCCACTAAAATAGGCAGGCTATCGACATAAGAATCGACCATGCGGTTGCGCAACCGGTCAATACCTTCATCAATATCGGACACACTAACCACTTCAATGCGCCCGGTATCAACCAGCTGAGACTCTATGCTGTACCCTTTAACAACAGCAACCCGCTGACCGTGCAGCTCGCTCGTTCTCAAACTACTGCCAGCACGCATGGTAGAGTCCATAGTCAGCGCAGCCCAGGGCATAGACCAGTAACTTTGAGTAAAGTCCATGCTCTGGTTACGCTCAACGGAATAAGAGACACTGGTTAAAACATCAATGTCTTTATTGGAGATAGCGTCTAAACAGTCTCGCCACTGACCGCACGGCGTCCAGACTAGCTCGACGTCCATCGTCGCGGTAAATTGCTTAAGTAAGTCGACATCGAGCCCAGCGACACCGTTTTCTGTTTCGTAAATCAGTGGCTGTAATTGGTTCGGCACACCCACTCGAATGGTTGAATGTTGCTCTAACCATGCATCTGGAGCATAGGCATAAGTCGGCGCCGGCAATAATGTCAAAAGCGACATCGCCAGACTCATTACCGAACAAAAATACAATGTTTTATGCCAAGTACTTACCAACAACAGGTTCCTCCCAATAAGACGGCGATATATTAATCAAAACGCGGCTGTCCGTCAGCACTAATTATCGGTAAAATACACAATATGTTTATTTATTTTGTAAGTTGACCCATGAGCCAACACGACACTATTTTTTCTAAACCTCTGCCGAGTGTGTCTGACTTCTGCTTTGACCAGCAAGTTGTTGAAGTGTTTCCCGATATGATCAATCGCTCGGTGCCCGGCTACTCGAGTATTCTGCAAACCTTGCCCCAATTGGTAAGTCGTTATGCGCAGAAGAATACCCAGTTGTTCGACTTAGGCTGTTCGTTAGGTGCAGCGACACTAGCTATGCGCAAGGGCTGCGAAAACTTTGACGGTTGTAAAATTGTCGCGGTTGATAACTCCGAACCTATGGTTGAGCGTGCGGAGTTACATTTAGGCGGCTTTAAAAGTCAGATTCCCGTGGAGCTGCGTTGTGAGGACATTACCGACACTGTCATTGAAAACGCATCGGTGGTGGTTCTGAACTTTACCTTACAATTTGTGCCACCAGAAAAACGCGAAGCCATGATTCAGCGTATTTACGACGGATTAACTGACGGTGGAGTGTTGCTCATTGCCGAGAAGTTTCGCCATGCGGATGAAACTATGAACAACATGCTGGTCGATTTACATCACGACTTTAAACGCGCTAACGGTTACAGCGAACTTGAGATTAGCCAAAAGCGCGCAGCTATCGAAAACGTCATGAAAATTGATACCTTAGAGGCACACGAGGAGCGTTTTCAAAAAGTCGGTTTTAAGCATCAGACTGTATGGTTCCAGTGTTTTAATTTCGCAGCCATGCTAGCGGTTAAATAAAGGATTATAACTCAACAATGATTGATTTTAGCAACGACCTGAAAGCGCTAATCGACAGTCCGCATAAACAATGGCTGGATACGTTAGCGCCACAGCTGACGGCCTTTAACAACAACCCTCACGGCAATTTAAAACGCTGGCAACGCGTAATTGAGCAGTTACCCCACATTCCGACCGAAAACTGCCAGTTAGGTGACACCGTCACCGTAGGCTCTCCGGAAGAGGTTTCCGATTCAGATCGCGCTCGCATGACCGGCCTGCTTCAGCAGTTACAGCCCTGGCGTAAAGGGCCGTTTGACCTATTTGGAGTGTTTATTGATACCGAATGGCGCTCAGACTGGAAATGGCAACGTGTAAAACCTCATATCGATGATTTAAAAGGTAAGCAGGTGTTAGATGTCGGCTGCGGTAGTGGGTATCATTTATGGCGCATGCTTGAAGCGGGTGCCGAGAGAGTCTGGGGCATAGACCCGGGCGAACTGTTTTTAATGCAGTTCCAGGCTATTCGAAACATGATGCCGGCAAGATTCCAGAGCAAAGCACACTTTTTCCCAGTCGGCATTGAGCACATGCCGGAGTTAAAGAGCTTTGATACCGTATTCAGCATGGGCGTTTTGTATCATCGTCGCTCGCCTCTGGCGTTTTTGCAGGAGCTTAAATCGCTCATAAAGCCGGGGGGCCAGCTCGTATTAGAAACCATTGTCGTTGAAGGCGACGAAACGACGGTTATGCTGCCCGGAGAGCGTTATGCTCAAATGCGAAACGTTTGGTTTTTACCTAGTGCAAAGGCCTTGTCGGTATGGCTGGAGCGGTTAGGCTTTAAAGACATTGCAATTGTTGATCACAACACGACTTCGCTTGAAGAACAAAGGCGCACAGACTGGATGACCGGTGAGTCTTTAGGCGACTTTTTGGATGCTAAGAATCCGGAACTAACCGTGGAAGGTTATAAAGCGCCAATTCGGGCCGTATTAACAGCCCGAGTTTAGCGCTTTTTGCAATTTAAGCGCTTTTTAACGACTTAATATACTGCTTCATGTCGCTGCCCAGCTCCGGGTGGCGCATCGCGTGTTCAATAAAGGCTTGTGCATAGCCAAGCTTATTACCGCAGTCATGGCTTTTGCCTTTCATGTAGTAAGCGTTGACTGACTGTTTTTCAAGCAGCATTGCCATTGCATCAGTTAATTGTATTTCATTGCCCGCACCCACTGGTGTTTTTTCCAGCAATGGCCATAGGTCAGCCGAGAATACATAACGCCCCACCACAGCCAAGTCAGATGGCGCTTCTTCTTTGGACGGCTTCTCAACCAACTGGGTAATCGGCGATTGTTCGCCCGGCTTCAACTCTTCGCCACCAATGTCCGCAATACCGTATTTGCTGACATCTTCCTGAGGTACTTTCTCAACCATTACCTGAGAGTGACCCGTTTCATCAAAGTTTTTAACCATTTCCGCTAAGTTGTCACGGTTTAAATTGCAGCTTGCTTCATCCACTAACACGTCCGGTAACACAACAGCGAATGGCTCATTGCCGACAAGCGGTTTTGCACAGAGTACCGCGTGACCTAAGCCTTTAGCCTGACCCTGACGCACATGCATAATAGTGGTATTTTCCGGACAAATAGCCTGAACTTCCGCTAGCAATTGTCGCTTAACACGCTGCTCAAGCGTGGTTTCGAGTTCGAAGCTGGTATCAAAATGGTTTTCAATTGAGTTCTTACTCGAATGCGTTACCAAAATAACATCGGTAAGGCCAGCTGCCGCACACTCTTCGACAATGTATTGAATAAGCGGTCTGTCGACCAGTGGTAACATTTCCTTTGGAATGGCTTTGGTTGCCGGTAGCATCCGGGTGCCGAGTCCTGCGACCGGTATTACAACTTTTTTGACCATAGCAGCTGTCCTTACAATAAATTCATTCTAATAAAGAGGGCAAGTTTATACCCGCTAAGCGTGTTACAATGCAAGTCATTGTGCAAAATTCAATAAAACAAATTATGACGTTATATTTTTCTTCCCGCAAAATTCCACAGCTTGACTCATACAGTTTTACTGAGCGTGCGATGATTCTATCAATCGCCCAGGAGAAAATGCCAGTCCCCCGCCGACTTATTTGTAACTTAGCGAAGCTGGTTCCTATCTGCGTTATCTTTTTTTTGGTGGTGGAAGCTGAAGGTTGGTGGAAATTACTCGCGCTACTGGCAGCAGGTATTGGCTATCCGTTATTCACTCAGCCCATTAATATCAATATGTCGATGCCCTATATAGACAAAGCCATTAAGCAATTTGAGGCTCAGCGCTCACAATAAGCTCTTTGCCATAACTGCGACAATGCAGGCGGTGCAAGGACTCTAGTTGATGCGTACGATAATTCGCATGTTTCCAAATACCCAGCGCTAAATCCGGTTTCGCACTGGGTGACGGCTCTAATTTAGAGCCCGCCTGCGCCCATTGCCACTGTCCAGTTTCTGTATCCAGCACACCCGCCAGAATATCGAAGGCAGTTCTGACCTGAGAGTGGCACAGCTCAATATTCAAATGCTCTAATAACGACCCCGGCAGCACCAGCGTGTTATCCATACCGGATAAATACTGTCGTATCACGGGGTCAACCAAGGTTTTAAGCACTAATAATGGCACCAGGCTTTGCTCCGTTGCGTTTTGCGCCGCCGCCATAACCACCAGCACTTTGCCGTTTCCTAAAGAGCGATAGTCAACCCAGGCTGGAGTTGTATCAGCAGAGTCTGTAACGCAGGAAAAGCTATACGTACCAACCCTGAGAGGGCTTCTGGGCAAAAGCTCCTCTGTCAGCTTACCGGCTATCATATCGTCCTGATAAATGACATCAATATGAGCATCTAGCTCCCAAATATCGTGTAAATAAGAGGTTTCGAGCTCATGACGCTCGAGGCAATGACCTATGGCGCTGTCTAATACCTCGAGGCTTTGTAGTGGTTTAACGAGGTAATCCCAGGCACCGAGGCGCACCGCTTCCCGGATATCTGACATTTTTTCAGATGCTGAAATCACAATGATAGGCAGGTGAGCACAGACTTTTAATAGCTTTTCAATGACTTCCAAACCATTAATATCAGGTAGGTTTAAGTCACAAAGAACCACATCGGGGCACTGTTGCTCGCACAGTTCCAGGCCTTGCTTCCCAGCGCCGGCACAGCGCACATCATAGCCATGCTGACTGAGATACTCATTCAGCATGGACAGGAATACTAAGTCATCTTCAATAACCGCAACGTGCGCTTTCGACATGGTTTCATTCTCTTCGCTCACCATGTTTTAAGCATTGTTCAGGAATAGAGATCCGTCAACGTGACTCGTCGTCAAAATCCTCAAAATCATCGTCGAAGTCATCAAAGTCTTCAAAATCGTCTTCTGGTAATGGTGGGTTGCCATCATAGACTTGATCTTGCCAGCGCTGATAATAAACATCTTTGACGAAAGAGTAAGGGTCAAGTGAGTTTTCCAGAACCTGTTCCTGGTCGCGCAAACGTATGCGCATCTCCAAACCTTTAACGGTATAACGAAGTATATCGACTGGCCAGGTCAATGACGGATACGGAAAATATTGTCTGTCAGCGTAGTCGCCACCGCGATCAACAATCACCGTTGGTCCCAGTAACGGCAGCATTACGTAAGGTCCTTCAGGAACGCCCCAAACAGCTAAAGTCTGCCCAAAGCTTTCTTCTTTTTTCTCCAGACCTATTGGCGTGGCCACATCAAAAAGACCAACAAGCCCAACTGTCGAGTTAATTAAAAAGCGTCCTAACGATATACCGGCATCGCCCAGTTTCCACTGCAGGATATTGTTCACAAAAGACGACGGCTCTTCTAAGTTCTCAACAGCATTATACAGTGACGTACGAATTGGCTTTGGTACGTCATCATAAACATTCGCTGCGGGTTGAATAACGACTTCATCCACATCGCGATTAAACTCCCACATGCCGCGGTTAAAATCCTCAAACGGGTCGCGGGGGTCGGCATAAGGGTCTTCCGGAGTCGATGAGCATCCTACTAACAATACTGAGAAAAGTAACAATCCGTATTTTTTCATTCTTGAATCCGTGTTGATAAAGTCACTGTCGCTGTTTGATTCGCTTTAGCTTTAATAGTCACTGTTGGCGCTTCCAGATCACCCGCTTCTGCTTCAATGTTTTCATCCTGAGAAATACGAGCGTGAACTGTCCACTCATCTAAGTCAGACAGTTTGTGGTCCGGTAACATGGCGTTAGCATTAGATAAGGTATAAGTCACAGGAAAGCCTTCGACCGGCTCACGGATCACCGCTGCTGGCATAGGCGCCTCATTTCCGGTGACATAAACAAATAACGTTGCACCTTCGGGCAAAAATTCCTGAACCGCGTTATCGATGTTCACCGTAACGGTTAATGTCATGCCAGCGTTGGCCTGTTGCTGTTTCGCGTCTGCTAACGCATTCTGAACAGCCACATAACGCTCCGAGCCTGGCGATAACTGCTGCTGTAACAGCGTCCAAGCCTGAATTGCCTGCTCCCAGTCCTGTTGTTCATAAGCCACAAAACCCAGTAGCGAAAGTGCCTCTATATTGGCTGGGTTTAGCTTCAATGCCCGGGCTAACAAATTCGCAGCTTTCGCTTTATTCTGAGCCGAGCCGGACATTAATAAGAAGCGACTGTAACTGACCAGAGTGTTAAGCCGCTCAGGCTCTAAATCCAGTGATTTCTGAAAAGCCTCATCAGCTTCTTCCGGTGCGCCAATATCCACCATTAATCCTGCGTATATCCACCATGCAATGGCATCATTCGGGTCGCTCATAAGCTTCTGACGAAGTCCCAAAGCGAACAGGTTAAGTTCTTCCGGATCGGCAGCCTGAGTCTGTTCGCTCAGTAACTTTTTGCCAAGTTCTGGTAAACGCTCACGAGCGTCTGCCGCTTGCTCCTGCAATTGCCAGCTACCAAAACTCCAGTACAGAGCAACCGATATAATCACAACAATGACAGCCGGTAATACGACGGGTGCCGGGCGCCATTCTATAGTTTCTTCAATGTCCTTACTGTCATTAACAAAGGTTTTATCGAGCTCCTGCTTTGAATACTCGTACTCTTCATCAGACAAGCCGTGCAATGAGCGCTCTTCTTCAAGCTCCGTTAAACGTTGCTCGTACCAGCGTTTATTTTCATCCTGTCTTTTTAGAATGCGTCGCTGTTTTCCTGTCGCTAACAGAATAAAAACGACAGCAACTAACAGCATCAACAACATTACGATGATTAAACTAGTCATTGTCGTTTTTCCTTAGCTGCTCTAACTGAGCACGCTCTTCAGGGGTCAAAGCTGTTTGCTCTTTTTTCTTGCGTGTCAGCAAAACAGCAACACCTATACCGATAATCAAAATAACCACAGGACCGAACCACAGTACTGCTGTCGCGGCGGTAAACGGTGGTTTGTAATGCACAAAATTACCGTAACGTTCGACCATAAAGTCGATAATTTCCTGCTTCGACTTACCCGCCTTAAGCATCTCGTAACTTTTATCTCGCATATCTTCAGCAAGCGGGGCATTAGAGTCGGCTATATTTTGATTTTGACATTTCGGGCAGCGCAGTTCTTTAATTAACTGTTGATACGTTTCGCGCTGTTGCTCATTTTCAAACGAACGCGACACCGCCTCTTCCGCTGCGGCACAAAACACAAAAGTACTCAGCAAAAAAAGTAGGGAAATGAACCGGCTCATTGCGCCTCCTGCTTGAGCTGCTCATAAATGGGTTTTAATGTGCTCTGCCAATTACGTGCGTTCACATCACCAACATGGCGATAACGTATAACACCCTGTTCATCAATAAAGTAAGTTTCCGGGGCTCCGTAAACACCAAACTCAAAGGCAACTTCGCCTTCTGGATCAAACAAGTTAATCGTGTATGGATCACCTAGCGTATTTAGCCAGTTAACCGCTTTCCCACGCGAGTCATCTTTATAATTTAAGCCAACAATAGGGATACCCTCTGACGCTAACTGGTTCAGAAACTCATGTTCTGCACGGCACGTCGGGCACCAAGTTGCCCAGACATTTAGCAGTATAGGTTTGCCTTTTAACACCGATTCGTCATAAACGATACTGGTGTCATAAAGATCGGCAGCCTCAAAGTTTGGTACCGGCTCATTAATTAACGCCGAATCCAGTTTCGTCGGGTCGCTTCCTAGCCCCTTCAACAAAAACACTGCTAGTAGCAGGAATAAAACCAATGGCGCAAATAAAACAAGCCAACGTAGGTTCTTATTCATTTTCCCCTCCGCTTTTCAACTTACGGTAACGTTTATCCGCCATTGCGAACACACCACCTGCGGCCATAATAATCGCACCAAGCCATATCCAGCGAACAAATGGCTTAACGTAAAAACGTATCGCCCATGCGCCGTCTTCCAGAGGTTCGCCCATGGCAATATAGATATCTCTTAATAGGCTTGCATCGAGGCCGACTTCCGTCATGCTGGTTCGCTGCACTCGGTAAAAGCGCTTTTCACTGGTCACCTGTGTGACAATATCCCCACTCTTAGTCACTGTAAAATCACCTGAGTCAGCATCATAATTCGGTCCCTCGCGGTGCTCTAACGAGTCAAAGCTGACGTTGTAGCCGATAATGTCAACCGACTGTCCCGGCGCCAAAGCAATGTCTCTTTCCTGTTCATAATGTGACACCAGAGTGATGCCAATTAAGGTTACTGCAAAGCCTATATGACCCAGCACCATGCCCCAGTGGCTACCCGACAGGCGGGTGATACCATGCCAGCCTTGTTTACGCTGTTTCACCGTCTGCTGCACTTCGGTTACTGTTGCCAGACCAACCCAGAACGCTAAGAGCAAGCCTATAACCACCATTGCCGGCAACTCGTCAGCCCATATTTTTGGTAGCGCATAAGCCAGTACCACAGCAAGGCTAAGTGCCAATGCAATAGGCTTCAGTAGAGGCTTAATTGCCTGTCGACGCCAGCGCAATAGAGGTCCGAGGCCAACCATCAGTGCGAATGGAATGACCAACCAACTATAGACGCTATTGAAGAAGGGCTCACCGACTGAAATGCTGCCCAAGCCAATTTCTTTGTGCACTAACGGCAGCATAGTACCAAGGAAGACCACAACCATCGCAGCCATCAGCAAGACGTTGTTACCCAGCAGCATAACTTCGCGGGAAAATAGCTCGTATCGGCTGTAGCTCTGCATTTGTCCGGCACGCATGCCGTACAGTATTAAAGACCCGCCAATAACCAATGCGAGTAAGACCAAAATAAATAAACCACGGGTTGGGTCTGACGCAAAGGCATGCACCGACACCAAGACCCCGGATCGAACCAGGAAAGTTCCCAGCAGGCTCAAACTAAAGGCGGCTATTGCCAACAATACCGTCCAGGACTTGAAACTGCCCCGCTTTTCGGTAACCGCTAACGAATGCAGTAAAGCTGTTCCAACCAGCCACGGCATAAAACTGGCATTTTCGACCGGGTCCCAGAACCACCAGCCACCCCAACCAAGTTCGTAGTAGGCCCACCAACTGCCGATTGCGATACCCAGGGTCAGGAAAATCCAGGCCGCTAATGTCCATGGTCGTGACCACCGCGCCCAGGCTGCATCTAACTTACCCGACATAAGCGCAGCAATGGCAAACGCAAAGGCCACCGAGAAGCCTACGTACCCCATATACAATAACGGAGGGTGAATGATCATGCCCGGGTCTTGTAACAGTGGGTTTAAGTCACGTCCGTCGATAGGAATTAACGGTAACGCGCGGTCAAACGGGTTGGACACCGTCAACATAAATAAGTAGAAGCCAATACTGATTAAACCAAGAATGGCTAAAACCCGTGCCACCATAGGCAAAGGCATGGAACGTGAAAACAGCGCAACGGCCGCTATCCAGCCTGCCTGCATCAGCATCCATAAAAGAAAAGAGCCCTCATGCGAGCCCCATACCGCTGTTACCCGATAGGCAACCGGTAAGTCTGAGTTAGAATTTGCAGCGACATAGGCAATGCTAAAGTCATTACTGACGAATCCCCAAACTAATAACCCAAAAGCCACAGCGGTGAAGAAAAACTGGCCTAGGGCAAAAGGCCTTGCCAGTGACATCAAGCCACCATGGCCTTTTATCGCCCCCCACAATGGGTAAAACGCTAGCAAGCAAGAAAATGCAAGCGCTATGGCTATAGAGAGATGCCCTGCTTCCGCTATCATTGTTCACTACCCTCGTACGGTTTGTTCGGGTTAACGTGTTTAATACCTTTCATTTTCTCAGCCAGTTCCGGCGGCATATATTCCTCGTCGTGTTTAGCCAGCACTTCCGTTGCTTTCAAAACGGTAGGCTCTACCAACTCACCCTGAGCAACAATGCCCTGACCCTCGCGGAATAAGTCCGGCAGAATACCTTGATAGAGCACCGTAATTTCAGGGCCCGTGTCGGTGATATTAAAAGACACTTCCAGGGTTTTCGGATCGCGTTTAACCGAGCCTTCAACCACCATACCGCCAACACGCATACGCTGACCGACCTGTGGTTTTTGTTTGTCTTCGCCCTTACCTTCCACCAGCTCACTCGGCGTGTAAAACAAGTCAATACTTTGGCTTAATGCGTACAACATTAACCCTGTCGCTACAGACACCCCGAACACTAAAATAAGCACCCAGGTAAGTCGTTGTTTACGTCTCGGATTCATACTTCTCTCCTACTGCGACACTGACCGTTGTCGCTTGGCTAAGCGCTGCTGACGATTCTGCAACTGCTGGCTTTTCTTCCGCAAGGACTTACGAGCGATAGCCGTTTCCAGCGCAACTAACGCAATCACGACAAAGCTCAAGAAAAAAGACAACCAAACATATAAGCCATAGCCGCCCATAATGATAAAGTCCTGAAAACTGTCGAATGGCATTAGTTTTTCTCCAGTTCCTGCTGCGCCCACGGGCGACCTAATTCATGTCGTAGTATCTCATTTTTTAACCGCATCATCACCAGTGAAATGGTTAAAAATAGGAAGCCTGCCAGGCATATTAATAATGGAATAAGCATACTGGTTGCTATCGACGGTCTCTCAAATTTGGTAATAGTCGCCCCCTGGTGCAGGGTATTCCACCACTCAACGGAGTAATGAATAACAGGCAGGTTAATAACCCCCACAAGCGAGAGTATGGCAGCGGCTTTAGCGCCTGTTCTGGCGTCGTCGAAAGCAAAATAAAGCGCCATAACGCCAATGTATAAGAATAAGAGAATCAGCTCGGAAGTAAGGCGTGCATCCCAAACCCACCAAGTGCCCCACATGGGTTTCCCCCAAATGGCCCCGGTCAACAAGGCGACAACCGTCAACGCAGCTCCGACAGGGGCTATGGCCGGTATCGACCACTCCGCTGTTTTGATTTGCCAAATAAGTGCTATGCCACCCATTATTGCCATACCGGCATACGCGCCCATTGAAAAAATAGCTGCCGGTACATGCAAGAATATAATTCGGTAACTGTCGCCCTGCTGGTAGTCTGCCGGCGCGAATGCCAGGCCCCAAACCACACCGACGGCCAACGAAATAAAGGTTAATGCCGCAAACCACGGAAGTAACTTTTCGACAAGTCGATAGGTTGCTTCAGGCTTCGCGTAAGGGTGTAACCATCGCCACATATTAATTCACACTCATTTTTATGCCCGCAGCTATCGCCAGCGGAGACAATGTTATGGTCAAAACAGAAATAGCCGCAAGAATAGCCAATTGTCCGTGCACTGTAAGCCCCATAGAGGCATTTTCAACAGCGGCGGTGGCAAAAATCAGCAGCGGAATAAACAAAGGAATAAGGATAAGGCTAATTAGCGAACTACCGCGCTGAACCTGGAGGGTTAGCGCCGCTCCAATAGCGCCGAGTGCACTCAAAGCTGGTGTGCCAAGCAGCAAACTGAGCGCTAACGCCCACCAACCTTGCATCGGCAAGCTTAGCAGTAGCGCCAGCAGCGGCGACAATATGACTAAAGGCAGCCCGGTTAACAGCCAGTGAGCCATCACTTTGGCGGTTGTGGTAAACGCCAGCGGCTGTGGCAGTAAGCACAACTGCTCGAGCGTGCCGTCCTGGAAATCGTCTTTAAATAAACGCTCGAGTCCTAGCAGGCTGGCTAAAAGAGCAGCCACCCAAATAATGCCGGGTGCTATACGCGCAAGAATATCAGGCCCCGGACCAACGCCCAATGGGAATAGCGTGACCACCATCAGTAAAAACAATAGTGGGTTTAAGGCGTCACTGCGTCGACGCGCCGCAATGCGTAAGTCACGCTTGAGTACGGCCAGCCAAACCTGTCGCATGGAAGCGTTAATCATAAGCCGCCTCACTATGCACCTGGGCAGCTAGACTTAAATCGATAAGCTTGGGCGATAACTCAGACAAAGTCAGGGACTGATGCGAGGTAAAAATAATACAGCCACCGTCCGCTAAGTGTTCAGCAAAGCGTTTTTGCAGCAGAGCAACTCCTTGCACATCTAACGAAGTAAAGGGTTCATCCAGAATCCACAGCTTTGCCTTATTCGCCCACAACCGGGTTAAAGCGACACGTCGCTGTTGGCCAGCTGATAGCCGACCTGTAAGCTCATCTTCTAACCCCAGCAAACCGAGCTTTTCCAATAAGTCCCAGCCATCAGTATTAGGGCTTGCAGTAAGCTGCTGTTGCCAATAGAAGTTTTCTAATGCGGTAAGTTCGCCTTTTACAGCGGCTTTATGACCAATAAACAGCAGTTGCTGACAGTAGCTTTGCCAGTTGTCGTGTAAGCTTGCGCCATTAAACCGAATACGCCCTTCAGTAGGCTCTAAAAGCCCGGCCAGTATTCTCAGCAACGTTGACTTGCCCGCCCCATTAGGGCCGGTTACCTGCCATAACTCACCAGGGTGTAACTGGAAGCTCAGCTCATCAAACAATACTCGACCACCACGCGTTGAGCTAAGCTGCTCGGCGTGCAATAGTGGCACTTTGGCGGTAGTTTCTTGTGTCATGCGGATTTTACAACTGAGCCCTTACTGGTAAGCTGACGCAAATGCCACCGAGCCTACCATAAAATTTGAGTAAAGCACATGGCTGATATCACGCAACTGCTACAACAAATGCTGAACGCTCCAGAGCGCTCTATGGCTCGTATTGATAAGCAAAACGTAGCAACCCTTGCGCGCATTTTAACCGGCCCAAATACCGGTGCTGGAAATACTCCTTCCGGGCCACGTCAGCCAACGTTACAAATACCGGCAGCAGTGCTTATGCCGCAAGCCAGTGGGAGTTCTGGCGGTAGTAAGCAACAAGCCCCCCAAATACAAGGGGCCGGTTGGCAATGGCCAAACCCACCGAAAGCACTTATGGCACAGTTGCCGTCAAAACTTTCCCCGGGAACGCAATTGCAGCTGCAAGTATCGATGACACCGGGAAACAAGCCTGTGGTGCAACTGCTGATTACCCAAGCGCCAGGCAAACTGCCGCCCGGTGGCAATACTCAGCAAGGTCAGCCAATACCTCAAACTCAGACGGGGCAACTTCAGTCGGCCTCACAGCAGGCTGGGACGCCAAAGACACAGCTTGCAAAGATCGATATACCAATAACACAGTTGCCACCCAAGCTCGTTAAAGCGTTGGTTGAAAGCTCTCAGGCGACACAACTGTTAAAAGCCAACGGCGCAAGTAAAGCAGCCTCCATACAGACACCTGCAGCTAACAGCCTGACACCACCGACTGAGAAAACTCTGCTTAACACAGGTAGCCCTGTTCAGTTCTCGCGGGGTATTGCTATTAAACAAGCGCACCAGTTAAGTCCGCAGCAATTTCAGCAAGCCTTGCAAACACTGGTCGCACAAATAAAAACACAACTTTCGGCGCAACCGGCAGTGCCATCCAATAATGCGGCAAATACTTCATTAAAAATCCCCGAGCTGTCTGCGCTTATCGCCAAAATAAACACCAGTGTAAAAGCAGTTCCAACGCCAAGTACAGCCAGCACGATGTCCGGAACTCAGGTAGCACAAGCGGCACAGACAGCCTCAACCTTAACTGCGGCGTTACGTTCTCCCTCTAATGCCATTGAGCAGTTAGTTAAAGTCGTACTGCAACAACAACCCTCGGGCGAATCCATGCAACGCCCGGAAGCGCTACAACGTTGGGTGAGCGACTGGTTTTCTGCGCGTCCAGTCAGTGTTCAGTCAAGCCAGCAAATGGGCTCCCTCGGTCAAATGCTGATGATGCTGCTGGGGTTGAACTTGCAACAAAATAACCAACAAAGCAGCACGCAAGCTAATACACAAGCTCTTCCTAAACAATTCACTCAAGCGCTGATACAACAGGTGCTGAATCCGTCACCAGAAGTGGCTGGCGATGTGCGTGAGCGCATTAATCAACTGCTGCTTCAGCTTCCGCAGCAACAATTGCAACGACTATTACAGTTATTCACTGGCGTATTAAATTCAGCACAAAGTGCACAGGCCAGGCTTCAGGACTCGCCAATGCAGCAACCTGAATATTTCATTTTATTACCGACAGATCCGCAAAAAAATGGGCAAAATGAGTTGCTTATTCGTCCGGAGCGCGAGCCTGACACGCCCGAGCAAGAGGGTCGTACATTGTGGCTCTTCACCTTGCGCTTTGAGCTGGAAGCCACAGGCCCTCTACTGGTAAAAGGCAGATACCACCCGCAAGGCTCGTCAGTCGACTTTTATGCCGAGTCGCCTGCAGCGCAAAAAACCATCGAAAAGCACCTGGAGCAACTGGAAAAGCGACTGGCTGATTTAGAGGTCAATAGTGTGAAGTTCCGAGTTCAGCAAGGGCAAATTCCGGAGACCTTAGCGACACAACAAAGCGGCATTATTCGGGTGAAAGTATGACAGAAAGAAAAGAAAAACAGGCCATTGGACTGTCTTACGACGGCTTTAACGCCCCTAAAGTTATTGCCCGCGGGTTTGACGAGTTAGCGGAAGAGATTATTGCCGTTGCCAAAGAGCATGGTGTGTTAGTTCATGAAGACCCACTGTTGTCAGACTCACTGGCGAAACTCAACGTGGGTGACGAGATTCCGCGCGAACTTTATATCATTATTGCTGAAATTATTGCTTTTGCTTATCTACTGGATGGCAAGTTTCCGCGACAATGGGAGGAAGGCTAACCTTTACGCTGGTGCAGCGAGACTAACAGCTCTGCTTCCGCCTGCGGTAATTCGCATTCATGCATAAGCTCTTCAACGGTTGCTCCACTTGCTACCAACTTACTCGCCCGGTGGTAAAGCTTCGAGCCAGGATCCTGCTCAGCTAATTCCTGTAGTTTTTCCTGAAGTCGACGCTGCTCGTCATTAAGTGTTGAGACTTGCTGTTCTAACTGCGCCAACAGCTGCTTTTCCGCGAAGTTAAAATCAGGCTTAGGCTCATTCAATTGTTCTTTTAAAGAAAGCACTTCGGTCGCCGTTTCTGTGAGCATTAATAGTCGCTGCTGTTGGCGCTCAATAAGCTCAGCCTGACGCCGCGATGTCATAATAACCGCAACCAACGCAATCAGCGCCAGCCCAAGAGCCAGCGCTGATAAAGCAATAAGCCAAAGCGTCATGGTTAAACCACCTGCCCGCAATTAACCCAGACGAGAAATTTCATCCCACTCGTCATCGGTTAGCATTTTATCCAGATCAACCAGAATCAGCAGTTCGTCATCTCGGTTGCTCACGCCCTGAATGAAACGAGCACTCTCGTCTGTACCCACATTCGGCGCGCTGTCAATTTCAGACGTTTTCAGGTAAACCACTTCGGCGACGCTGTCGACCAAAATGCCAATAACTTGTTTTTCTGATTCAATGATAACAATACGTGTATTGTCGGTTACTTCGGTCGTTTGCAAACCAAAGCGCAAACGAGTATCAATAACGGTGACAACGTTGCCACGCAAATTAATAATACCCAACACATAGTTCGGAGCTCCGGGTACGGGTGCTATTTCGCTGTAGCGAAGCACTTCCTGAACCTGCATGACATTAATGCCATAGGTTTCATCGTCAAGCTGAAACGTCACCCACTGTAGCACCTCGTCGTTGCTGTCAGCGTCCGTCTCATTTTTTAGAGCGCGATTATCTTTACTCATGTTTCACTCCGCCATGCGTTATTAGTCTTGCTGGATATGTCCCAGACCGTTATCCAGAAGTGTAATCAATGCGTTTACATCGAGCAATGCACACATTCTGTCACGAACCACTCCAGCCAACCAGGGACGTTTATTGTTGCCTGCCTTGCGCCATTGAATGGCTTCTGGTTGCAGTGGCTCACTGGTTACCAATTCTTCACATAACAGCCCCCAGGGACTGTCATTTAAAGTTATAAGATACTGATAGTCCAACGACTCTTCCAGCTCTTCCGTGTACTTCTCCGGCATAACCCAGCGGGCAGTATCAACCACCTGTAGCTTGTCTTCCCGCTCTGTCATTATGCCTTTAAACCATTTTGGTTTACCCATCAGCGGGCTTATTTTCCCTACCTGATGAATACCACCTAAACTTTTCAGCGGCACAGCCAATGTTAACCCCGCCACCTTAAAGAACAGCGCCTGAAAGTCGTCCTCCATATACTCAGACATAGCGTCTGGCTGAGGCTCTTCTTCCGCTGGAGCCATTTCCTCAACATCTGTATGCGTCGCGACGTCGGTTTCATCGTCAACCTCAACGCTCTCTTCAGTTTCTGCGACTTGTTCAGTGTTTACCTTAGGCTCAACCTGAGTATCCGTTTCAACTACGGCCTCAGTCTCAGTAAGCGCTTCTCTAGTATCAGTATCGTCCGCTTTTACAGAAACTAAAGGTAATAAATCCTCATCTCTGTTCAGTGCCACCGACTCTTGCTGAGTCACTTGCTGTATTTTGGGGGCCGCCTGTTCAAGCAACTTCTTAACCGGCTCATTGTCGAACTCAACCACTTCCTCCTCGAGCAGTAACGCATCGAGGTACTCGGTCATTGCCTGTTCACTGCTGGAGTGTTTGCTGTTCATAACTTAGCCTAACTCCAATTGTTGCAGGTGAATCAATAACGACTGATACGCCAGCACACCACGTGACTTAGGCGCATAAAGCGACGGCGGTGTTTGCTCGTTCGACGCATCCCGGAATTTGGTGTCGATAGGTATCATGCCGTTCCACACCGACTTACCATAACGACCAACGAGCTTCTTATACGTCTGCAATGACGCATTGGTTCGTTTATCGTACAAGGTTGGAATAATAGTATATGGTCGCTCTTCGCCACGAGACTTTTGAATGAGCATAAGTGTACGCATCATTCTGTCGAGGCCTTTCAACGCCAAAAATTCAGTTTGAACGGGTATGAGCACACGGTTGCAACAGGCTAATGCGTTAACCATTAGTACGCCAAGTACCGGCGGCACATCGATAAGCACGTAGTCGTAGTCATCTTTAACCGATGCTAACCCTCTTTTTAATACCAATCCCATACCACCCTGTGTGCCCAGTTTTCGGTCAAGCGTGGCTAAAGCCATGGTTGCCGGCATAACACTCAAGTTCTCAAATTCGGTGGGCAGTATGCACTCACGCATGAGTTCGCGATTAACACTTTTACCCGCACTGAAGACATCAAAAACGCTGTGAGTCAGCTCTTCAGAGTCGAAGCCAAAGTAATACGTCAGTGAGGCATGAGGGTCAGTGTCAATACATAACACTCGCTTACCCTGCTCGGCCAATAGCCCTGCCAGAGCGACTGTTGTGGTGGTCTTCCCCACGCCGCCTTTCTGGTTAGCTACCGTCCAAACAATCATATAAGCACCCTATTAAACTCCGCTGTAACCGACTTCTTTCATGATTGAGCGCGCCATATTATCCAAACTAATACTTTTCGTTGAAATACCCGCTGACGCCACCGCTTGAGGCATTCCATAAACAACACAGCTGTCCTGATCCTGAGCCCAGATAGTAGCGCCCTGCTGTTTTAACATACGAGAGCCTTCGCGGCCGTCAGCACCCATGCCGGTTAAAATAACACCCAGAACTTTGCCCATATAGGCTTTCGATAAACTGGCAAAAGTTAAATCGACACTTGGCTTGTACGTAACACGCCCGCTGGTGTCCTCTTTGACCCGCAGCCTGGCACTGCCGGAGCGGCCTTCTACGACTAACTGCTTACCGCCCGGAGCCAAGTAAGCCGTGCCTGGGGTCAATACATCACCGTCTTCAGCTTCTTTCACACGCACTTTACACAAGCCATCTAAACGTTGTGAAAAGGCCTTAGTGAAAGCCGCTGGCATGTGCTGCACCATAACAATGGGGTACGGAAAATTACCCGGTAATTGCGTTAGTATTTTCTGCAAGGCAACGGGGCCACCGGTTGAAGTGCCAATCGCCAAAATTTGATACGCACGATTAATGCTTAAAGAGCCTGCTGCATCCGCTAGCCGCGACGATGCTTCACGCTGACTCTGACGCTCTTCGTTGCGTTGACGAATACGCTCGAGTGCTGATGTCGGCTCTTTCGGCTTCGCTGGCTCTGTGGTTCTGCTTGAAGGCGGCGGAGTGCGGGTAATTGTTGGCGTTCGCGCTGCTGGCTGATTAGCAATAGCCAAAACTCGATCTTGCAGCGTTTTAACGGCTTCGTCGCGGTTACGAGCAATATCTTCAAATTTCTTAGGTAAGAAATCGGCAGCGCCGGCCTCTAACGCATTTAACGTTGCGGTCGCGCCTTCGTGAGTCAGTGACGAGAACATTAGAATGGGGCAAGGGTTGCTGCCCATAATGGTTTTCACCGCATCAATGCCGTTCATCACCGGCATTTCAATGTCCATGGTAATAACGTCAGGCCTTAAGGCTTTTGCCTGCGCCACAGCTTCTTCGCCGTTATTAGCGGAGCCAATAACTTGTATATTTGAGTGTGCTTCCAGAATCTCGGTAACTCGGCGTCTAAAAAACGCCGAGTCGTCCACTACGAGAACTTTAACTGTCATGAACGGTGTGTCCCGTTATCGTTTAGCGTAATACTTCAGCATGCTTGGTACGTCGACAATCAGCGCAATACCACCATCACTAGTGATAGTTGCCCCCGCCATACCCGGCGTGCCCTGTAACAGCTTATCCAATGGTTTAATGACCACTTCTTCCTGACCAATAAGGGCATCAACGACAAAGCCAACTTGTTGGTTACCTATTTGAACGACCACAACATGACCATTCTCATTTCGGCTTGAGCGGTCTGGGTTTCTCACCAGCCAGTGCTCAAGGAAGAACAGCGGTATCGCGCGCTCACGAACAATAAGCGTTAACTGACCATCGACGGTGTTGGTGCGCTTCATGTCCAGGTCAATGATTTCGCTGACAACCGCTAGTGGTAATGCAAAGGTTTGATCTTTTACAGCCACCATTAAGGTCGGCAAAATAGCCAAAGTGAGCGGCACTTTTATCAATAGTTCGGTGCCTTTACCCAGTTCTGACTGAATTTTGACACTACCGTTTAATTGGCTGATTTTAGTTTTTACGACATCCATGCCGACACCACGGCCGGAGATATCAGACACTTCTTCTTTGGTCGAAAAACCAGCCGCAAAAATCAGGTTATAGGCATCTTCGTCACTCAAACGCGCCGCTGCATCGGTATCCAAAATACCTTTACTAATAGCTATACCTTTCAGTTTTTCAGCATCCATACCCGCGCCGTCATCTTTTATCGACAGCATAATATGGTCGCCTTCCTGAGAGGCTGATAAGGTGACCGTACCTGCCCGTGGTTTACCTTTTGCTTCACGGTCGTCTGGCATTTCAATACCATGGTCGACGGAGTTACGCACCAAGTGAACTAACGGATCGGCCAAAGCTTCGACAAGGTTTTTATCCAAATCGGTATCTTCACCGAACATTTCCAAGTTAATTTCTTTTTTCAGGCTACGCGCCATATCACGAACCACCCTAGGGAAGCGGCCAAACACTTTCTTAATTGGCTGCATACGGGTTTTCATGACTGCGCCTTGTAAGTCACCCGTTACCACATCCAGGTTAGAAATGGCTTTACCCATTTCATCGCTATCAGCGTCGTCTGAATTACTCAAACTCAATAAGCGGTTACGCACCAGGACTAGCTCACCAACCATGTTCATTATGTCATCGAGACGCTTGGTATCGACCCGAACAGTGGTTTCTGCTGCTGGTTGCTGCGGTGCTGCAGGTTTCTTGTCAGCCGGCTTATCCGCCGCTTTCGGTTTATCGTCTTTAGCGGCTGGTTTAGCTGCAGGCTTGGCTTTTGGCTCAGGTTTAGGTTCTGGCTTAGCTTCAGCTTTTTTCTCTGACTTAGGTTTATCTTTCGGCTTGTCTTCTTTGCCGTTATCTACACTCTTTGTCGGTGCCTTACCGGAACCGTGCAGCTCATCGAGCAACGACTCAAACTCATCGTCGGTTATTTCATCACTATCAGCGGGCTTCTCTTGTTTCTTCTCGGCACTTTGCGGTGCTTTACCCGAGCCATGTAGTTCATCTAACAGAGATTCAAACTCGTCGTCGGTAATTTCATCATTGTCACTCTGCTTAGAATCAGCAGACGCTTTTGGCTTTTCTGACGCCTGTTCCGATTTACCAGCGCCAGGGCCTTTCCCTTCGCCGTGTAATTCATCGAGCAAGGCTTCAAATTCATCGTCCTGAATCTCGTCAATACCGTCGCCGCCTGAGCTTTCAGTCGCTTCCTCTTTGGGGGCTTCTTCCGGCTCTGGCTCAGCTTCTTTAGCCGGCGCTTCAATAGGCGCCTCGTCTTCAGACTCTGGCTGACTGAGTTTATGCAGTAGTTCGAGCAAGTCTTTATCTGCCGGTACAGGCTCTTCACGTGCCTGAACCTGGGCAAACTGAGCATTGATAGTGTCTAACGCTTGCAGAATCACGTCCATTAAGTCTGACGTAACCGTGCGCTGACCATTACGCAAAGTATCAAACACGTTTTCTGCACCGTGACAGGTATCCACTAGGGCGGTTAGCGACAGGAAGCCCGCGCCACCTTTCACGGTATGGAAACCACGGAAAATCGCGTTTAATAAATCTTTGTTTTCTGGGTCGTTTTCTAGCTCAACTAACTGCTCAGACAACTGCTCGAGGATTTCTCCCGCCTCGATCAAAAAGTCCTGCAGTATGTCTTCATCCATATCAAAGCTCATGCGACTGATGCTCCTAGAAACCTAAACTGGACAATAAATCGTCCACTTCGTCTTGCCCACCAACAACGTCATCACGTTTATCGGCATCAATAATTGGGCCTTCTGCCTCATTGGCACTTTTCTGCTTTGAAGATTCGGCCTTGTCCGCTTCTCTGCGTGCTTCTTCTTTACCAAATATTTTTAACAGTTCAATGAGGTTTTTTTCGACGTCTTCAACCAGTTGAATGACCCGTCGAATGACCTGCCCGGTAATGTCTTGATAATCCTGAGCCATAAGTACTTCGGTCATAAGCCCATGCACTTGTGGCATATTTTCACCACAGCGCTTAAGTACATCATCGACCTGATGGCACAAAGACTTGAATTCATTTAACTGAATATCGTTGCTCATCAGTCGATTCCAGACCGGCATTACGCTCTCAACGCGCTGATGCATGTCGTCTGCCATCGGCAAACAAGCCTCTACCGCGTCCATTGTCCGGTTAGCGGCGTCTTCCGTTTTTTGAATGACGTACTGTAAACGGTTTTGCGCGTCAGGAAGATCATCTTCTGTCATTTGCACAATGCGAGGATCCAGCTGGAAGTCCTGCAGAGCTTCGTGGAGGTCACGCGTCAACTGACCCACTGAAGTAAACAGTTTGTCGTTGCGACGGTTATAAACGTCTTCCAGAAGTTGATTGGCTTGTTGCTGTTTTCCCTCTTCCAGCAAAGAAACGAGCTCTTTAGCCTGCTCGAGGGAAATATCATGGGCTTTATCAGACATGGTAATAGCCCTTTTAGCTGATGCGTTCGAAAATCTTGTCGAGTTTTTCTTTCAACGTCACAGCTGTGAATGGTTTAACGATGTAACCGTTAACCCCTGCTTGAGCAGCAGCGATGATTTGTTCGCGTTTAGCTTCTGCCGTTACCATTAGTACGGGCAAGTGTGACAAGTTATCGTCTTTACGAATTTCTTTAAGCAGGTCGATACCCTGCATGCCCGGCATGTTCCAGTCGGTCACGACAAAGTCGAAATCGCCATTCTGCAACATTGGCAAAGCCGTGTTGCCGTCATCGGCTTCCTGAATATTCGTAAAACCAAGATCACGAAGTAAGTTCTTAATGATTCGTCTCATTGTAGAAAAGTCATCCACAACGAGAATTTTCATATTTTTATCCAAAGCACCCTCCACTGAGGCTCTCGATTACCACCAAAATTATTCAACCCAATTCTGCATTCGCGACTTGAGCCGCACCATTGCCTGACTGTGAATTTGGCTGACGCGAGATTCACTCACACTCAGCACTTCACCTATCTCTTTCAAGTTCAATTCTTCATCATAATACAATGAAAGCACTAAAGCTTCACGCTCTGGTAACGAAGAAATTGTCGATACCAAGGCCTTATGAAACGCTGCGTTTTCGACATCGCGCTGCGGTTCGTACGCTGAGCCTGTCACTTGCTCAGGCATTAACGCATCTTCTGAAACACCTAAATCTTCAATACCTATAATGCGTCCCGAACTCACATCTCTTAAAATGGCGTGGTACTCATCCAGTCCAATGCCCAACTTGCTAGCGACTTCGGTGTCTTTTGCATCACGGCCGGTGTCATTCTCGACCTGCCGTATGGCCTCTAGTACGCGGCGATGATTTCTGTGAACTGAGCGCGGAGCCCAGTCACCACGTCGAATTTCATCCAACATGGCACCACGAATACGTATTCCGGCAAAGGTTTCAAAACTGGCCCCTTTGCTGTTATCAAAATTCCGCGCCGCTTCTAATAAGCCTATCATGCCCGCTTGAATTAAGTCATCGACTTGCACACTCGCTGGCAACCTCGCCATCATGTGGTGTGCAATTCGCTTAACCAGCCCCGTATGCTGCTCAATAATGGCGTTACGGTTGTCGGCTGTTGCGGCATAAGCGGCGGCTTTATTCATTGGCAACATCCCGCTTACTCCCGTTATCGGCAGAAGTTATCAATTGCTCAAGGAAAAATTCTAAATGCCCTCCTGCCTGAGCAGGAATTGGCCAATCCAGAGCTTTCTTCGCTAATGCTTTAAACGCCAGTGACGCCGGAGATTTAGGGTACGCCAACACCATCGGTTGTTGCTTCCTAACCGCCAAGCGCAGGTTTTCATCGTGAGGAACAATTGCCGCTAACTCAAGCGCTACGTCAAGAAAGCGATCGGTGACCTTAGTCAATTTATTGAACAGTACTTGCCCTTCGCGCATATTGCGCACCATATTGGCAACCACTTTGAACTTGAAGAGTCCCTGCTCGCGACTTAAAACTTTTATCAGTGCGTAAGCATCGGTAATTGAGGTAGGTTCATCGCAGACGACCACAAGGACATCCTGCGAAGCGCGGGCAAAGCTGACGACGGTGTTACCGATACCGGCAGCCGTATCGACAATAAGAGTGTCGTAATTTCCCTGCAGCTGGCTAAATGCACGAATAAGGCCTGCATGCTCAGACTCGCTTAAGTCAACCATCGAGCGAGTACCCGATGTCGCGGGAACGATTTTTATGCCGCCCGGGCCTTCAATTAAAATATCTTCCAGTTCGCATTGGCCGCTCAGTACATGGGACAAATTACGTTCGACACGCAAGCCCAGCATGACATCAACATTGGCCAGGCCAAGGTCGGCATCAAGTACCAGTACTCGTTTCCCTTGCTTCGCCATAGCAATGGCCATATTCAGTGACACGTTGGTTTTACCCACGCCACCCTTACCACCTGTGACAGCTATGACTTTTACTTTTGACTGTTTCATTCTTCGCAGACCGCTTGCTTGATCCATCGGGCGTATCTCTTATTTTACTTCTTCGACAACAGCGTCATTGTATAACGGCTCACTCAGCGAGAAAACGCCGCATTCCAGTACGATTTTGGCACGTCTGATACCGAGGAACAAATGCTTTTGTCCATTAACCGCTCGGCTTCAGATACCAGGTAATTTGCATCAGCAACTTTAATGTCTTCCGGTACTTGCTGACCGTTGGTGACATATCCAACCGGCAGGCCGTACTCAATTGCCACACTGATACTTTCTCCTAAACTTAAGCATTCGTCCAGTTTGGTAAAAATGCAACCCGACAAAGGTAGTGTTTTGAACTGTTTAACCGCGTCATTTAACACCTGGCTTTGTGAGGTTGCCGACAATACCAGGTAAGGCCGAATTCTCAGGCGTGTATTCTGGATAAGCTGACCCAATTGCTCGCTTAAGCGCTTGTCGCGCTGACCCATACCTGCCGTATCAATCAAAATTAGGCTTTTGTCACGCAGCGACAGTAGTGCATCCGCTAGCTCTTTTGCGTCTTTTGCCACTTTTACCGGACAGCCAATAATACGTCCGTAAGTCTGTAATTGTTCACTGGCACCAATTCGGAAGGTGTCAGTGGTAATTAAAGCAACTTTGTCAGAGCCATGACGCTGAGCGTAACGGGCCGCCAGCTTAGCGATGGTGGTGGTTTTGCCAACGCCGGTAGGACCAACGAGTGCCACTGCACCGCCGCGTGTCAAAATATCGTCGTTGGTGGTATTCAACTGACCTTCCAACAGATGCATGGTTTGCTCCCAGGCATCCTCGTCTGAGCTGCTTTCAGGAATAAAGCAGGCAATTTGGTCAGCAATACGTTCGCTAAGACCCATTGTCATGAGTCGCTGCATTAACATGGCACGCACAGGCTCTTCGCGCTCCATTTCCTGCTTCATGAGGCCGCTTAACTGGTGCTCTAACAGCTGACGAATACCGTTAACCTGTGAGCGCAGTTCCGCTATCGCTTCCGAGTCGTTACTGTCAGGTGTGTTCATTTGCTCAGGGAAAATATCTGCTTGTGGTTGCTTCGGTTGAGCTGACGCAGATTGGTGCGCCATTTGCTGATAAATGTCGTGTTTTGCTGGCGTTTCAGGTTGACCGGTCGGTTGTGCTGTCTCTTGCGGAGACGTTTGCGAAGGCGCGGCATTTTGACGCTGCAGCAATTCAGCCAAAGACTGAGCCGGCGCTTCCGATTCCTGCTGTGCCTGCGGTGCCTGAGTATTTGCGGACGTCTCTGGAGCCGCTTCCGGCGCACGCGCGTCAGGGTCAACAGCCGCCACTAGCTCGATACCACCGTTAACCTTTTTGTTTGAAAGAATGATTGCATCAGCACCTAAGGTTTCTTTAACCTGCTGTAAGCCCCGACGCATATCTTCTGCAAAAAAGCGTTTAATTTTCACAAGCGACTCCCGTTGTCTTAGGTAGCGGTTTGTTCACCACTGTTTTGTTGTCCACCAATTGAGCTGACAATGCGAATTTGTTTGTCATCCGGAATTTCCTGATACGACAACACTCGCATACCATCGGTAGCGTGGCGCGCAAATCGCGCCATGGTTGAGCGTAGTAGCCCGGATGTCAGCAACACAGACGGTTCCCCGTTCATTTCCTGCTGCTGATGCGTTTCGCGTAACGACTGTTGCAAGCGTTCGGCTAAACCTGGTTCAATACCGGCGCCTTGCTGATTTCCGTCGTTACCAGCCATCTGTAGTGACTGATGCAACATCTGTTCCAACTCTGGCGCCAAAGTTATGACAGGCAGTTCGGTTTCGCCTTCAGAGATATCCTGAACAATCAGTCGGCGCAGAGAAATTCGAACGGCGGCCGTTAATACATCAGGATCCTGACTGCGGCCGGCATACTCAACCAGCGTTTGCACAATGGTGCGCATATCGCGTATAGCAATGCCTTCATCCAGCAAGTTCTGTAGCACTTTCACGAAGTTACCCAGTGACAATAAGTCAGGAATAAGTCCTTCCACCAATTTCGGATGCGTGCGACCCAGTCTATCAAGCAGCTCTTGAGCTTCTTCATGACCCAGCAGTTGCGACGCATGGTTAGTAACAATTTGACTTAAGTGAGTGGCCACTACCGTCGCAGCATCCACTACGGTGTAACCCAGAGTTTGGGCGTGCTCTTTTTGCTCTGGGCGGATCCACACTGCGTCCAGACCGAAAGCAGGGTCAGTGGTTTTTTCGCCTTCAAGCTCTCCGAAGACCTGACCCGGGTTAATAGCAAGCTCCCAGTCGTGGCGAATTTCCGCTTCACCCATGGTCACCCCCATTAATGTAATACGGTAGCTGTTAGGCCCTAAGTCGAGGTTGTCCCGAATATGCACCGCGGGTACCAGGAAGCCGAATTCCTGCGACTGCTTCTTACGCACCCCTTTAATACGGGAAAGGAGCTCGCCGCCTTGTTGCTTGTCTACCAGCGGAATAAGGCGGTAACCAACTTCCAGACCAATAGTGTCGACATGGCGAACGTCGTCCCAGGACAGTTCTTTTTGCTGTGCCTGCTGAACTTGCTGCTCTTGTTCTTTTTCCACCAGCTCGCCCTGCTCGGTCTTGTTCTTCTTAAGTTTGAAGTATGCAGCGCCCGCAAGAACCGCCGACATGCTTAGAAACGCTAAATGCGGCATGCCCGGAATAACACCCATAGCGAACAATACTGAACTGGAAATAACCAATACTTTCGGGTTGTCGAGCAACTGCAGAACGACTGCGTCGCCCATGTCTTTGCTGTCGTTTTCGCGGGTAATAATAATTGCAGTCGCAACAGACAGTAACAGCGCTGGAATTTGGGCGACCAAGCCGTCACCAATGGTCAGTAGCGTGTAGACTTCTACCGCTTCACCGAAGGTCAGTCCGTACTGGATCATACCAATGAGCAAGCCACCAACAATGTTGATAAGCAGAATAAGAATACCGGCAATGGCATCGCCTTTAACGAACTTACTGGCACCGTCCATCGAGCCGTAGAAGTCAGCTTCCCGGGTGACGTCACTGCGTCGCTGTTTGGCTTCTTCCTGGTTAATGAGACCTGCGTTCAAATCCGCATCAATGGCCATTTGTTTACCGGGCATGGCGTCCAACGTAAAGCGAGCGGTTACTTCGGAGATACGCCCCGCACCCTTAGTAATAACCACGAAGTTAATAATAACGAGAATGGCGAAGACCACTAAACCAACGGTGTAGTTACCGCCGATGACAACACTACCAAAGGCTTCAATGACGCTACCTGCTGCGCCCGGCCCATTGTGGCCCTCGAGTAAAACGATACGTGTCGATGCCACGTTTAAGCTAAGCCGCAGTACTGTGGCGATAAGCAGAACTGTCGGAAAGGCAGCGAAATCCAGTGGTCGTTGGGTATAAACCGCAACCAGCATAACCACTAGCGATAGTGTAATAGAGAACGAAAACAGAATATCCAGCACCATTGCCGGAATAGGCAGCACCACCATCGCCAAAATGGCCATAATGGCTAAAGGTGTACCAAAGCCTTTAATTAAATGGGCATTGTTTTGCGTGAAATTTCTTAAACTTACTAACTTTTCGGCACCGCTCGCCATACGTCTTCCTGTTGCGTCAAAAAGTTGAACCTGCGGTGTTTTATTCAAGAATCGAGCCAGCTTTTTAAATACTTGCTGACAATACATTGCGAACTAGCTTACAGACATTTTTCTGCTTACGGCTAAACTATCTTCACTTTGAATAACAGGGGGCTCTGTGCGCGGTTACTCCTTAATTGAATTACTGATTGCACTGGCTATTACGGCTGGGTTAGGTGCCTTGTCGATGCCTTTGTTCAAACAGCAGACTGAAAGTTTATTACTGCAGCAGGCAAGTTCTCGGTGGCTGTCGTATTTACACCAAGTCAAAGCAAAAGCACGAAGAACAGAGGCCAGTACGACTGCAGAGTTTGTGCCACTCGGAGGGCGTGCAAATGTGTTTGGGATGGCTACTGAATCTACCTATAGCTCGACAAGCCCGTTGATATTTTACGGCGACTCTGGCAGTGCTGCGCCCGGGCATATTCGAATCATGAACGAAAATAATACCGTTAAAGTCATTATTAGTAGCAAAGGACGTGTTCGCTCCTGCGTCAGTCACGGTCCGGCTTTGCCTGGTTTGCCCTTATGCTAGAAAGAAATATCGCTCAAAAAAGCGATGGGTACAGCCTGGTTGAGGTACTTATTGCTGCGTCGCTGGGAGCCATTATTGTCATGACCGCCCAACAGTTATTGCAATGGCAGAAAGGCGCTCAACATAGCTCGGTATCAAAGGCACGGTTTATGTTGAGCGGGCAAGCGGTTGCAGGTGAGTTTTTTAGCAGTTTAAACAATGCGGTGGTTGAAGGCGTGCAAAACCCGGAGCGTGGTTGCTATGTCTTTCCGACACAAAACGGAGGCTCTGTCGGTTTTAGGGTTAGAAGTTATCAATTACAACATAACCCGATGACGCTGGACTGTGCGGGTTATGGTTGGCAGTCATTGACCGACAAGGCCCAGTTTAAAGTTTTGGAGTTATTGGTTGAAACCGGCGCTTCATTAACTCCTGAAGACAGCTCTAAATTATTTATTACCCTGTCGACTTCACGAGACACAAAGGAAGGCGCTCAGGAACAACAATTTAATCGGACAATTACCGTTTTCCCTCAGTAACAGAAATGGATGTTCATTATGAAAGCGAAAGGATTCGCGTTGATACTGACGTTAGTCACACTCATAAGCATTAGCTCCGCGAGCTTGGCTGCTCTGTTGTTTTATGCGCAAATGCTGGAGGCTCAACAAGCGCATCAGTGGCAAGAGCTTTCTGAGCAACTTGCGGCTGACTTTAACCAACAAAAAGTGCTTTATGAGTCATCACAGCAGTAAAGGCTTTTCGCTGGTTGAAACATTAGTGGCTTCCGCACTTGTGGCTATGTGGGCTGTAAGCAGCCAGCAACTGCTGCAAGTTGGGTTAGCTGCCGTTAAGAGAGCTGAGCGCAAAGCTCAGGCTGTGGAAGCTTTAAATAGCTATATACAAGATGCCCATATTGCTTGGAGAAGTGGCTCTCCCCCACCTGCCCAAACTACTGAGAACGGGTTCACCATTATCTCCAATATGAATTCATTAGACGAGGACAATGCCATGGTCGACATCAAGATAAGTCGAGGAGAAAGGCGTTTGTACTCATTGGAAATCTGGTTATCTCGATAAATTAGCAATAACTTATTTATAATATATAATAAATAAAACGGAATAGACAAAAAGAACCGCAAAGAGATATGAACGCACCTACTGACGTACAAATTATTGAGAAAAATGGGCAACCCGAATATGCGGTTATTCCCTACGAAGATTATATCGCCCTGCTCCACTCTCAAAATAGCAATGAATTTATTCCTCACGAGGTAGTAGAGCTCAGCCTATCAACAGGCGGCAATATGGTCGCGGCCTGGAGAAAGTTTAAGAAAATTAGTCAGGCGGAGTTAGCAGGTAAGCTTAGTATTTCACAATCAGCCGTCGCGCAGATGGAGCGCCCGGGGTATAACCCAAGAAGCGATACGTTAAAACGCATCGCTATTGCGTTGGATATTAGTCCGGAACAGTTATTTTAACAGCCACTAAAACTAAGCTGCTGGATGAGGTCGTAATTCTGGTGGAATAGAGAAAGTGATGTTTTCTTCGCGGCCACTGAGCTCTACGGCTGTTTTGCCTCCCCAGGATTGAAGCTTGGCGATCACTTCCTGCACCAATACTTCAGGTGCTGAAGCGCCGGCTGTGACAGCGACTTTCTCTTTTCCTTCGAGCCATGACTTATCAATACAGCTGGCATCATCAATTAAATAAGCCGGTGTGCCCATCTTTTCTGACAGCTCACGCAAACGGTTTGAGTTCGAGCTATTACGAGCACCGACGACCAGCATTATATCCGCGTCACTGGCCAGCTCACGCACAGCATCCTGACGGTTTTGTGTTGCGTAGCAAATGTCGTCTTTACGAGGACCGTTAATATCAGGAAACTTTTGACGCAAGGCTTCAATAACATCGGCGGTGTCATCAACCGACAACGTTGTTTGGCTCATGTAATGAAGGTTTTTCGGGTCTTTCACTTCCAGCTTTTCAACATCTTCCGGCGACTCAACCAGATAAATACCGCCGTTTTCATTTTTATACTGACCCATTGTGCCTTCAACTTCCGGATGGCCGGCATGACCAATAAGTACACACTCGTGTCCTTTGCGGCTGGCACGGGTGACTTCCATATGTACTTTGGTTACCAGAGGACACGTGGCATCAAACACTTTTAAACCGCGATCTTTGGCTTCCTGACGCACCGCCTGAGAAACGCCGTGAGCACTGAAAATCACAATATGATCGTCTGGCACTTCATGCAGCTCTTCAACAAAAATAGCGCCTGCGTCACGTAGTTTATTGACGACGTATTTGTTGTGAACCACCTCATGACGCACATAAATTGGCGGCTCAAAAATCTCTAAAGCACGCTCAACAATGGTTATGGCTCTATCAACACCTGCACAAAAGCCACGTGGGTTCGCCAACAAAATCTGCATATGTCCTCCTGCGTTCAACCGACTCCGTCAGTTACGGCTCAACGCTGATAATTTCTACTTCAAAAATCACCGTCTGGCCTGCCAGCGGGTGATTAAAATCGATCGTCACTGTTGGACCTTCAATTTTTCGAACAATTCCCGGTAAATCGGTTCCGTCGGGCTGAGTAAACGCCAAAATAGCGCCAACCTCTGGCTTAGTGTCATCACTAAACTTAGCTGAATCAACGTAGTAATAATTGTCCGGGTTAGGCTCTCCAAAAGCGTCCTTAGGCTCCAACGTGAATTCACGCTCAGCGCCTTCACGAAGCCCTACTAAACAGGCTTCAAAATTTTCCGTTAAGCTACCGTCGCCCATACGGAACTTGGCCGGTTTACCCGACATTTTCGTACTGTCTGCAACCGAACCGTCGGTCAGCTTAATGGTAAAGTGCATGACCACTTCGCGGCCATGCTCAATTGGTAAACGACTCAAAACGTACCCCTACGACTTGTCACCGCCGTCTAATTTGTCACGACGGTTATCAAAAAAGGCTTCCAGCAGCATCAAAGCAGCGCCAATCGTTATCGCCATATCGGCAACGTTAAACGCAGGCCAGTGCCACCCTTGATAATGCACATCGAAAAAGTCGATGACATAACCGTACATCAAGCGATCAGCAACGTTGCCTATCGCTCCGGCTAGAATGAGCGCAAAAGCCAGGTTTTGGCGCCACAATCCAACTGGGTTACGGCGCATCCAAATAAGCAACACCACACTAATGGCAATCGCTATAGCCGTAAACAGCCAACGCTGCCAGCCACCACTGTCACTTAAGAAACTAAACGCGGCACCGTAATTGTGAACATAAGTGAAGTTGAACAAGCCCTCTATGACCACGCGACTTTCATACAACTCGAACTCACCGGCCACCCAAATTTTGGTGACTTGGTCAATCACGAACAGCAGCAGTGTCAGCCACAAAAAACGTAAGCCAGTGGCTCTTTTTGAGTATGCGAAATCAGGCAAAACGACGCTCCTCACCTTCACCATCAATATTGGTTACACAGCGCTGACACAAGTCATCGTGTTCTGGCAAAGTGCCAACTTCTTCACGATGATGCCAGCAGCGCTCACATTTTTTATAAGTACTCTGCTTAACTTCCACCGCCAGTGCCAGCTTCTCCGCTTTAACCGCGTTAGCTGGAGCGTTGTCCAGTGCGTCAACACGGGCTTCAGACGTCAGCAATGCAAAACGCAGTTCTTCACCTAAACGCCCCAACGACTTCGCTAAATCGCTATCGGCATATAAGGTGACTTCCGCTTGCAAAGAGCCACCGATGACATCGTCACGACGCGCTTGCTCAAGCGCCTGGTTGACGGTGTCGCGTACGTCCAATAGCTGCATCCAAAACTCGTTTTCAGTATCGCTGACGCCAGCAAAATCATTAAAGCCTTCATACCAACTTTCAGTAAAGACATACTCGCCACGCTCGCCTGGTAATAAGCCCCAAATTTCCTGAGCCGTAAAACTGCAGATTGGGGCCATCCAGCGAACCAAGGCTTCGGCGATATGATGCAATGCGGTCTGACATGAGCGACGCGCCAAGCCATCAGATTTAGCCGTATACTGGCGGTCTTTAATGATATCCAGATAGAAACTGCCCAGTTCAATTGAGCAGAAATGCATTAATTTTTGCACCACGCTGTGGAACTGGTAACTGTCATAAGCTTCCAGTAATTGTTTCTGTAAATCTGCTGCACGACCGACAATCCAGCGATCCAGCTCAACCATGTCGTCCATTGCCACGGTATCTTTTTTCGGGTCGAAGCCACTTAAGTTAGCCAACAAGAAGCGCGACGTATTACGAATACGGCGATACGCATCAGCAGAGCGCTTCAGAATTTCATCCGATACGGTCATTTCACCCGAATAATCGGCCGAAGCGACCCACAAGCGCAGAATATCGCCACCTAGCTTATTCATCACATCCTGCGGCGCAACCACGTTCCCCACAGACTTCGACATTTTGCGGCCTTGCGCATCAACGGTAAAGCCGTGTGTGAGAACTTGGTGGTATGGCGCTTCGTCGTACATGGCGACGCCTGTTACCAATGAGCTCTGGAACCAGCCACGGTGTTGATCCGACCCTTCAAGGTACAAGTCCGCAGGCCATTGCAAACCATCAAACTCACGCAGAACGCAATGGTGCGTGACGCCTGAGTCGAACCAAACGTCAAGCGTGTCGGTGACTTTTCGGTATTTATCCGCTTCTTCGCCCAGCAACGTCTCTGGCTCTAAGTCGAACCACGCCTGAACGCCATCTTTTTCAATCAGCTGTGCGACTTTTTCCATCAGCTCTAGCGTGTTCGGGTGCAACTCATCGGTTTCTCGGTTCACGAAAACAGCAATAGGGTTGCCCCAAGTGCGCTGGCGGGAAATACACCAGTCCGGACGCCCTTCAACCATCGACTCAATACGGCTTTGTCCCCACTCAGGGAACCAGCCCACTTTTTTTATTTGATCTAATGCGCCGGCACGCAAACCTTTTTTGTCCATGCTAATGAACCACTGTGGTGTTGCACGGAAAATAATCGGCGTTTTATGGCGCCAGCAATGCGGGTACGAGTGGTTGTAACTTTCTGCATGCATCAGATTGCCAACTTCACGCAGCTTATCCACGATAGGCTCATTCGCTTTGAAGACATGCTGACCGGCAAATAGCGGCGTATCGTCTTTATACACACCGTTGTCACCAACTGGGTTGTACACTTCCAGTCCGTATTTCTGACCGACCAAAAAGTCGTCAACACCATGGCCCGGTGCCGTGTGGACACAGCCTGTACCGCTTTCAGTCGTAACGTGGTCGCCCAAAATAATCGGCACCTGTAAGTCAAACAACGGATGCTGAAGCTGCAGGCCTTCTAAGTCTTTGCCTTTGCAGAAGCCAAGCTTATGGTAATGCGCAATATTCCAGCGCTCCATGCAATCTGTTACCAAATCATCCGCCAGAATGACCCGCTCTGCCGGCTGTTCACCGTCAGCTTCAATTTGTACCAGCGTGTACTCAAGGCCTTCGGCCAAAGTTACCGCACGGTTTGCCGGAATGGTCCACGGGGTAGTGGTCCAGATAACCATGCTGACATCGCCTTCACCCACATGCCCTTCTGGCGTGCTAAAGCGTTCAACGGTTTCAGCTGTCGCCGCGACAGGCATACGGACATCAATGGCTGGCGAGTTTTTGTCTTTATACTCAACTTCCGCTTCGGCCAGAGCCGAGCCACAGTCAGTACACCAATGCACCGGCTTGAAGCCTTGGTGTAAGTGGCCTTTATCAATAATTTTTGCTAATGCCCGAACGCTGTCCGCTTCCTGCTTGAAGTTCATGGTCAGGTACGGGTTATCCCAGTCGCCTAGTACCCCCAGGCGTTTAAAGTCAGTGCGTTGCTGATCAATTTGGGTTTGCGCGTATTCGCGGCATTTCTCACGAAACTGAGCTAAATCGAGCTTTTTACCCGGCTTACCGTGCTTTTTCTCAACCTGTAGTTCAATGGGCAATCCGTGGCAGTCCCAGCCAGGCACATACGGCGCGTCAAAGTCGCTTAATGTTTTCGCTTTAACAATAACGTCTTTCAGAATTTTGTTTACGGCGTGACCAATGTGAATTTGCCCGTTTGCGTAAGGAGGGCCGTCGTGCAGAATAAATTTCGGCTTGCCGCTCTTGGCTTCACGAATTTGACCGTAAAGGTCATCTTCATACCATTGCTCGAGCATTTTCGGCTCGCGCTGAGCCAAGTTGCCGCGCATTGGGAACGCTGTATCTGGCAAGTTTAAGGTGTGTTTGTAATCACTCATTAGTCACTGTTTCCATTTCCGCATAGTTACTGACTCCGGCATGCTAAAGCATCGCGTGCGCGGGCGGCATCTTTTTCAATTTGTTCTTGTAAATGCTGTAACGACGCAAAGCGTTGCTCGTTACGCAATTTAGCCACCGGAGTGACCGTTAAATTCTGACCGTACAGATTGCCTGAAAACTCAAACAAATGCACCTCTAGCTGCACTTCGTCGCCATTTAAGGTGGGCCGTGTGCCTAAATTGGCGACACCGGAATAAGTTTGTCCACTTTTATCGTGCGTCGCTGTTACCGCGAACACCCCATGCAACGGACTTTTAAGACGCTTTAATGGCACATTTGCCGTAGGAAAACCAATAGTTCGACCATTCTTGCGGCCATGAACCACTTTCCCCATCATTTGGTACGGTCGACCCAGCATTTGTTCAGCAAGCTCAAAGTCACCATCATCCAACGCCTGGCGAATGGCCGTGCTACTAACACGCTGTTGTTGTTGACGATAACTGCGCGTATCGACCACTTCAAAGCCCAGCTTGTCGCCTTCTTTTTTCAGCAGCTCAAAATCGCCTTCTCGCTTAAAGCCAAAGCGAAAGTCGTCTCCCACCACCAGGAATTTTACGCCCAGCTTTTTAACCAGGGTTTGTTCAATGAATTCCTGAGCCGGCTGGCTGGCAAACTTTTTATTAAACTCAATAACGATATGACGGTCGATATTCTGCGCTTTTAACGCCGTATACTTCTCGCGCCAATTGGTCAGGCGTGCCGGTGCTTGTTCTGGTTGGAACAACTCCTGCGGCTGCGGCTCAAAGGTCATAACTGCTGACGGAACGCCAAGCTGCTTCGCTTTCTCACGAACCTGAGCCAATACCGCCTGGTGGCCTAAATGCACACCATCGAAGTTACCAATGGTCAACACGCAGCCATTATGCTCGTCTCGTAAATTGTGAGTACCGCGAATCAGTTCCATACCCGAACAGTCTTAAGGTCGTTTGAGAAAGTCGCGATTATAACCGATAACCGCGTGATAATCAGTACTCGCGAGCACGGAAATGTCGCGGTCGCATACCCGTGACAAGCAAGGTCACTAAATAGGCTGCCACACCGGCACCGATCATTTGTGCCAGTAACCACGGCCGCTCTACTAAACTACTTTGTTGCCATGCTGTTTCGTCTGGGTTTAGCCATAGAATGACGCCTATCATGACTGCCGTTGCCAAAATAACCTGAACAATGAAGCGCCATGTGCCTGGCTGCGCTTTTAAAACGCCTTCTTTATATAGAGTAAAGCCTAACAGGCCGGCGTTAATAGCCGCCGACGCCGCCGTTGCCATTGCCAAGCCTACATAGCTGAAGGGAATGGCCAGCGCGACGTTAAACACCATATTCGAAACCATAGCAATAATGCCAAATTTTACCGGGCGTTTGGTGTCCTGCCGCGAGTAAAAGCCCGTTGCCAGTACTTTTACCAACATAAAGCTGACTAAGCCAGTCGCATACGCCATTAAGCTATAAGACGCCATGCGCGCGTCTTCCGGGCTAAATGCGCCGTGCATAAAGAGCACCATCAGCATAGGTTCGGCAAGCACAAACAGTCCCGCCATAGCCGGTACACCTAATAGCAGCACCATACGAACCCCCCAGTCCAAAGTGGAGCTGAAGTTTTGTTTGGACTTATCAACATGGCGCGAAGAAAGCGCAGGCAGTATGACCGTTGCTATGGCGATACCGAAGAGCCCCAGTGGAAATTCCAAAAGCCGGTCAGAGTAATACAACCAACTGATAGAGCCGGTCATTAAGAAGCTGGCTATGAGTGTATCGAGTAACAGATTAATTTGGCTCACCGAGACGCCGAAAATGGCCGGCAGCATCAGTTTGCGAATTTTCGTGACGCCTGGATCTTTCCAGCCCCACTTAGGCTTCACCAACAAGCCCGCCTTTTTAAGGAACGGAATTTGGAACAACAGCTGGATTAAACCACCGAAGAATACACCCCACGCAAGTCCGTATTCCGGTTGCTCCATATTGGGTGCTAACCAGATGGCGGCAGAGATAATCGCGATGTTTAAAAACACCGGGGTAAATGCCGCTACCGCAAACTTGCCCAATGTATTGAGGATGGCGCCCGCCATAGCAGTAAAAGTAATGAACCATAAGTAAGGGAAGGTAATGCGCAGCAAATCGCTGGCCAGCACAAACTTATGACCCTGCGGCCCGTCGTGCCACCAATCCAGGAACCACCCCATACCAAACAACGCCGTGACAATGGGCGAAGCGATAACGCCGAATAACGTGACCACGGTAATAATAGTGCCCAGCGTACCCGACACCCGCGCTATTAAGAGTTGTTGCTCGGGCAGCTCCTTGCCCTGCTTGTATTCAGTAAGCACCGGTACAAACGCTTGCGCAAAAGCGCCTTCAGCAAATAGACGCCGGAGGAAATTAGGGATTTTATTAGCGAAAAAGAATACGTCCGCTGCCGCACCCGCCCCCATTAGGTTGGCAATGACTACATCGCGCACTAAGCCCAAAACCCGCGAAATAAGGGTCATGAAGCTTACGATGAAACCGGAGCGGAGCAAGGCTTTCGACACGTTTTTCGTCCCTGAGTTATTGAGTTAACATTGCAGCTGAGTGAGGATTGTACGTCGACAATGAAAGCTTGTCAGCAAAGAGTCCGAAAAGCTATTTTTTCTTGCTTCAGCTGTTGACTTTTGCGGCAAAAACGGCATAATCGCCAACCTTTATAAGAGAAGCGTTCTGTTAATGAATTTAGGAGTTCACCTTGGCTAACATTAAGTCTGCTAAAAAGCGTGCGATTCAGGCCGAGAAAAATCGCCGCCACAATGCAAGCCGTCGTTCAATGATGCGTACATACCTTAAACGTGTAAACGCAGCCATTGAAAGCAAAGATAAAGAAGCAGCAAACGCTGCAATGAAAGACGTAACCCCAATGCTGGACCGTTACGCGACTAAAGGTCTTATCAGCAAAAACAAAGCGGCACGTCATAAGAGCCGTTTGAACGCTAAGATCCAAGCACTGTAAAGAAATTTACTGACCTAGGCTGTTAGCGTAGGGAAAGAAAAGCCGGCTTTTTAGCCGGTTTTTTATGTCTAACCTTCAATCGATTCCTGTCTTACCGGAGAGTTGCGCTTTACATCATCGACTACCTTCTTACCTATCAACTTGTTAAAGTGCTTAGGAGCCAAGCCATACCCTGGCCTCACACTTCGAATGCAATCTTCCGTGATCACATCACCCGCTTTCATATTCTTAACAAAGTACAATGAACGACGGAATTTCACATTGCCCTGCTCACTCGATTTACGTCCATAGTCTACCTCGCCCAGTGACGCTTTTGCAGTTTTGGTGTCACGGCAAAGCGCAGCCAGCTCCGCCGGCTCTAATGAGAAACTGTCATCCGGTCCGCCACCATTTCGGTCCAGCGTAAAATGCTTCTCGATAATGGCCGCGCCTAATGCCGCACTCACAATCGCCGTTGTATTATCCAGCGTATGGTCCGATAAACCAGTCAACACACCAAAGCGCTCCTGCATATCGACCAATGTTTTCAGGTTATAGTCTTCAGCCGGTGCCGGATAGCCGCTCACACAGTGCAATATCGCCAGCTCTTTACAGCCGGCACCACGGGCCGCATCAATCGCTTCGGCAATTTCGTCTGCATCCGCCATACCTGTTGAAATAATCATAGGTTTGCCCGTGCGGGCGACATACTCAATCAGTGGCAAATCCACAGCCTCAAACGATGCAATTTTATAGGCCGGTGCGTTCAAATCTTCCAGCAGGTCAACCGCGGTATTATCAAAGGGCGAGCTGAATATTGTAATCCCTTCTTTTCGGGCATGCTCGAACAGGGGTTTGTGCCACTCCCAGGGAGTGTGGGCTTCTTCATAAAGCTCATACAGCGTGCGTCCGTCCCACAGCCCGCCTTGTATCCTAAATTCATCAGAATCACAGTTAAGAGTAATAGTATCCGGTCGGTAAGTTTGTAACTTCACTGCATCAGCGCCGGCTTTTTTGGCTTCCGAAATAATTTTAAAAGCCGTATCAATGCAGCCGTTATGATTCGCAGAGAGCTCTGCAATGATATAAGGTCCCTCTGAGCCAATAGGCTGACCATTAATTTTCATAAGACCCCCTTTAATGCTGTCCACCGTCAATGGCTAAATCAGAGCCAGTGATAAAAGCGCTTTGCTCATTCGCCAGAAACTCAATAGCGCGGGCGACTTCACTGATTTCTCCCAGTCGTTTCACCGGAATTTGCCCGATTATTTTATCCAGAATGTCAGGCGCCATGGCGTCCGTCATATCTGTTTTTAAATACCCCGGAGAAACTGTGTTTACCGTAACTCCCTTGCCAGCTGTTTCCTGAGCGAGCGACTTTGTAAATCCATAGAGACCGGACTTTGAGGCGGCATAATTAACCTGCCCAAACTGCCCTTTATGACCATTGACAGACGAAACCGACACAACTCTTCCATATTCTCTTTCCAGCATTCCCGGCAATACGGCTCTCGTAAGGTTAAATACACCGGTTAAATTCGTCTCCAGTACCTGACTCCACTGCTGAGGGGTCATGCGTTTCATCGTTTTATCGGCCGTTATCCCTGCATTATTAATTAATACATCAATATGCACGCCGCCATCATCAAGCTGATGTATAAGCCTGTCACAGGCATCATAATGCGTGACATCCAGCTCAATCATTCGGACACCCATCGTTTCCAGATGACTGACTTTCTCCGCTTTTCTGGCCTTATCCTGGGTTGTTCCTACGACAACGTAGCCATGCTGGTGAAAATATTCACATATTGCATAGCCCAAACCTCCGGTTGCCCCTGAGACTAGTACTGTCTTAGCCATTATTCACCCTGCTCATTATCTGCTCCTTTGTTGCTGCCCAGTTATCCTTAAACAAGGCTAGCTGAATAACATCAAACAACTCACTATCGCGACAGTAGTGAGCTTTCAGTGTTCCTTCGATTTCAAAGCCAAAGCGCTGATGAAACTTCACAACCGGCTCATTAAAGCTGAGTACTTCACAACACAGTTTATTCAACTTAAGCTCTTCAAACGCATACAAAAGCGCCAACGATTCCATTCGACTGCCAAGACCTTTTTTCTTTAAATCACCGGAATAAAAGGCCCAGTCCGCTCTCCGGTGCTGTTGACTGATGTTGGTAAAGGAAACAAACCCGAGTGGCGTGTTATTCGATTCAAAAACAAACAGCCTGACCGATGGATCTTTTGAAACCTGTTCGAACCACTTTTGATGCTCATCTGGGCTGATTTCATGGTAGGTATACATGTTTTTCCGAACATCGGGGTGGTTGCGCCATTCTAATACCTGAGGCAGGTCGTCTTCGGTCATTTCTCTTAATTTATCCCCATTAAATTCAATCATTTTTTCCCTCTGGATTCTGTTTCAAGAGCATCAACTACCCGCGACGCACCCAAGCCGTCGGCACAAGCAGCCGCTCTTTGCGATAACGATTGCAGCGTATCAGTGTCACCTATCAAATTATTAACAACCGCCCTCAGAGACTCCTTGAACTCATGCTCCCGGGGCACGGCAACTGCAGCCCCCGTCTCTTCCAGCCTGCTAGCGGCAATAGCTTGATTTTCCGCTAAAGACACAATCAGCGCCGGAAGCCCGAGACAACAACGCTCCCATGACGTACTGCCGGCAGCACCAATGGCTAAGTCAGCCTGACTCATCAGCTCTGCCATATTATTCACACCGCTTAATAACTCTGCTTTCATGCGACTTTGCGCTACCTCCGTTTTTACGTGTGACAACCAGGGTGCCTGTTTGCCCAAAACGACGGTAATACGCACTTCATCGCGTAATGCAGTTTTCTCAAGTGCATTGAGTACCTTTGCAGTGACATTGTCTTTATCCACACCACCCATGGTCACTAAAATATGGTCGATTTGGGTGTTATTGTGGCGGGCGCTCAGGCTTTGTGCTCGATACCGGGCAAATTCAGGGCGCAGCATTGCATATTGTGTGCCGGTCAGAAGGGTGGTGCCGACGGGGGTAAGGCGACGGTATTGCTCATCCGTTTGCCCTAAATTCTGGTCCAGCAGCACATCGCAGTCATGCTGCCGGTCGGCTAAATCATCAATCACGAGAATGTGCTTTGCATAAGCACGTGCCTGTTGCTCCCAGTTTGCATCAATGCCGTAATGGTCAACGATAAGCCAGTCCGGTAAAAGTGATTTTAGAAGGGCCTCGCTGTCGCTAAAATCTCGCTGCTGCCCACCCTTCAGCCAGTGACTGTGAGGCAAATCATCGTGGTCTGTGTCGTCACATTCCTGTAAAGCACAGACTCGGTAGCCTTTCTCCCCGATGAGCTCAATTAAATCTCCCAGTTGCTGCCTTGAGATAAAGCGACATTCATGCCCCCTTGCTTTTAGCTCATCGGCCAGCGTCAGGCAACGCATCACGTGACCCGAGCCCATCTCGACTGAGGCGTCGACACGAAAAACGATGTTCATTGCCCGGCCTGCATCGCCTTAAACAGCCACTCAGCCCGAGTCCAGTCTTCCGGGGTGTCAATATCCTGAGCCCGGTGTCGGGGAATGGCTATTCCTACTGAGTTTTCTGAGAATATCGGTTTCTCATTGAGCCAGGAGTCTGCCTGTCCCCAGTAAAACTGTCCGGCATCGTGCCAGGCTTCTTCTAAGTCCTGTGAGCGGGTTAAGGCATGATCAGGGTAAAACATTGCCAGGCGCTGAGAGCCACTCATATGCAGCGCTCGCTGGATAGGAAACGGAAAACTGGTGACCGATAGTGCGTAGGCAGCGCCCTGGCTCGTTAACTTATCAAAGCCAGCCTGAATGTCCTGCTCGCTTATAAAGGGGGCTGTTGCATAAATGCAGCATACCTGCTCGGGATGTGCTCCTGCCGCCTGATAGTGCTCTACGGCGTGTTTGATGACCGGTACGGTCGGCGTATGGTCATCGGCCAGTGTCGCGGGACGCTTGAAAGGAGCGGAGGCACCATACGCTTTGGCAACCTCGGCTATCTCATTATCGTCCGTGGAAACCACGACTTCATCAAAGCAGCCGCTACTCAGTGCCGCCTCTATCGACCAGGCAATCATCGGCTTACCGCAAAACGGCTTGATGTTTTTACGGGGTATACGTTTACTACCACCGCGTGCCGGTATCACCGCCAGCTTCATAACGCCAACACCGCTTTTAACGCCGACACGACTGTTGTCTGATCCTCTTCCGTGAGATTGGGGTACATGGGCAGGCTGATAGCCTCCCGGTAATACCTCATCGCTTCCGGGAAGTCGTCAGCGTTAAAACCAAACTGCTGATAATACGGTTGTGTATGCACCGGAATGTAATGGAGGTTGACACCGATTCCCCGCTCACGCAATGACTCAAAAACCTCACGGTGGCGGACCGATATCTCGGCCAGGTTTAAGCGAATAACGTACAAATGCAGACCAGAGTAGCTGTCCGGGTGCTGATATGGGCAGGTGACGGGCAGCTCTTGAAGAAGCTCATCATAACGTTTGGCTAGCTCATGTCGTTTGGCGACATACTCATCCAGCCGCCCCAGCTGACTTAAACCCAATGCCGCCTGAAGCTCTGTCATTCGGTAATTAAAGCCTAAGCCCACCTGCTGATAATACCAGGGCCCGTCCGGCTCATGCGTCATAAGCTCAGAGTTCCGGGTAATGCCATGGCTTCTGAGTAAATCCATTTTACCGGCCAGTTCATCACTGTTCGTAAGCGCCATGCCGCCTTCCGCCGTTGTGATGATTTTGACCGGATGGAAGCTGAACACCGTAATGTCGCTGTAGCGACAGTTACCGACATACTCGCCCTGGTATTTACCACCAATCGCATGAGAGGCATCTTCAATGACTTTTACACTGTACTTATCAGCCAAGGCTTTAATTCCACGCATCTCACAGGGCTGGCCGCACAAATGCACCACGACCAGCACTTTGGGCAGACTGTTTTCCTTTGCGGCCTTTTGAAGCTTCTCACTCAGCTCATCCACACTGATGTTGTAAGTGTCGGGGTCTATATCCACAAAGTCGACCTGCGCCCCGCAATACAAACCGCAATTCGCCGAAGCGACGAAAGTGACCGGTGTGGTCCACAACCAGTCGTCTTTGCCAAGCCCTAACGCCAAACAGGCGATGTGTAGAGCTGAGGTGGCGCTGTTCATTGCTAACGCGTGCTTCGCCCCCACTTTGTCAGCCACCGCAGACTCAAAGGCTGGTACCTTCGGCCCCTGCGTTAAAAAATCAGAGGTTAACACTTCAACAACGGCGTCAATGTCTGACTGCTGAATATCTTGTTTGCCATACGGTATCATCAGATTTTACCGATTTGCTCGTAATTACTGTCAAGCCACTGTTGAAGAGCGTCATCGCTCATCCACTCTTCATTGTTATCACTGGAATAGATAAATCCTTCCGGTACTTTTTGTCCGTCTTTAATGCGGTTGGCGTCTTTATCCCAGTCGTGAATGGCGGGCAGAATTTTAAAGTGCTCCGGGTATTCGTAGGTGTAAGGCGCATCTTCAAAACCAATCATTTGCTCATGCAGCTTCTCGCCCGGACGAATGCCTACAACTTCGTGGGTAGCATCGGGAGCAACCACACGGGCTACATCGGTCACTTTCATTGACGGAATTTTCTTCACATAAATTTCACCGCCCACCATGTCTTCAAACGCATGCCAGACCAGCTCAACACCTTCTTCGAGCGAAATCATAAAGCGTGTCATACGCTCATCAGTAATCGGGAGTGTTCCGCTATCTCTAATAGACATGAAAAACGGAATAACCGAGCCCCGAGAGCCCATCACATTGCCGTAACGCACTACGGAAAACTTGGTTTTATGTCCGCCTGCATAGGAGTTGCCCGCCACAAATAATTTATCCGAAGCCAGTTTCGTCGCACCATACAAATTCACCGGACTACTGGCTTTATCGGTCGACAGCGCCACCACGCCTTTAACGCCTTTATCAATGGCCGCATCAATGACATTCATAGCGCCATGAATGTTAGTCTTCACGCATTCAAAGGGGTTGTATTCCGCTGTTGGCACAATTTTAGTCGCCGCTGCATGCACCACATAATCGACACCGTCAAGAGCGCGATAAAGTCTATCGCGATCACGTACATCACCAATAAAAAAACGCAGACGGTCATCATTCGGAAGCAGCTTTGCCATTTCCCACTGCTTCATCTCGTCACGGGAGAAAATGATGATTTTTTTCGGATTGTACTTTTCCAGGGTCATAGGGATGAATTTATGACCAAATGACCCTGTGCCGCCTGTGACTAAAATTGTTTTGTTTTCAAACATTGCATCCACTCCAAGAGCCTCAAGAGACAACAAGCTCATTATCTACGGTTTCTTCTAATTTCAATGGATTTCCCTGAAATTCATTGAGGCACTCTTGAAGCATTTCTACCAGCAAATCACTGACTTCTTTTACTATATTTACTTTGTCTTCTTCAGCTTTTTGACTTAAAGCTACTTTAAGTAAAGTAGCATGCGCAAAATTTAATGTACTAACAAAAAGGCCGTAAAAAAGAATATCCCCCTCATAGTAGGCATTTAATAACGCTGATTTTTGTTTTTTAATAACAGAATTTATAGATTTAAAACTACCATCGATTTCACTAAAGTGGTGTATTATAGAATCAAAATTTTCCTCTATTTTATTTTCCTGATATAACGTATCCAACCCATCAAAAATCTGGTTAGCCAGTTCTCTAGAAAAAACCTCATTTATTAAGCAGTTCAAAACTTCATCTTTGGAGCTGCATTTAAAGATTGGGACTTCATTAATTTCAACAGGCTGCGTTCCGTTTATTTTAGCTCCATGACTAGTATTTAGAACAGTTGCACCGCTCTCCATCACAGACTTTCCAATATTTTTAGCTGATATTTTAAACTCCGATTTCGTATATACAAATAGTTCAAAGTTTCCCCTCACCATAAGCTTACGGCCCATAGTTTCTTCATAAGGCAAGCCTGCTCTCTCTTTCCCGTCCTTATAATATAGAGAGTCTTTCGAATGGTGGTGAGAGAGATCTTTAAAACCCAAATCCATACCTACCAATACGATGTTTTTAAACCCTATTTTTAAAAGGCTACTGACCGCAAAGTTACTAACAGTTGGGAATGGCGAAACCGGTAACTGCAATTCAACTCCAATTCGCTCTGCTAGATATTTAAGGAAAAGCATGGAGCCACCTAGAGACGTTAACATTGCATAATGATGTTTGAAGAGCTTTGCTGTATCCGGGTGTGTATCTACTGGCGCCAAATAGTTAATTTTCTTTAAATAATCATCATCTGGTATTTGCGATATGATGCTGTAAGTACATCTATTTTGTTCAACTTCAGCGTGAAAGTCTGGGGTTATACCATTCTTCCAAAGGGAACGCAGAGCTGTCCCACAAGATACAACTACTACATCAGCCTGTACCTCTTTCAAATAAGTAATGGCATCGTCAAGAGATGGGCCATTTCCCACCACAAAAACCGGCATATCACCTAATATATTAGAGTTATCTAACGGCTTTAAGCACATTGAGGTATGGTTTGAAGAAAAGTTCTTATAAGTATGAGATAAAGCATAATGCGCATAGTGGAAGTGTTCAGATAAAGCGATTAGATTCATAAGATCTTCTCTGAATTCGACCACATGGGGAGCTAAGGCTTTATTTTTACGTTCTATGAATAAAAACGAATTCAATAAAAAAAAGCCATTAAACTGCTGCATTGAATCTTTCATATCGTCAATAAAGTGACTTCCATCATCTCCTAAGCTAAAGTTTAGATTCTTATTAGAGTCTGCGAAAGTTGACAGTATTTTAGACCAATTCATACAATGTAAAGACCAAAAGAAAAAGTCCAAATTTGGTTCGATAACATATAGATATTCAACGTTGTGCTGGCTAAGAATTTCCTCTTGTGCCTTGCCAAGCCCTAGTGAAATAAATATTAAAGAAGGAATTTCTTCAGGAGCTGTATCCCGAGTTTTTCCAAATTGATTCATCACCTCTGCTATTTTTTGACTGTATCGATAGAAAGTATAATGACTTAGCTTACCTCCCCGCAGATTCGTACTGGGAACCGTTTCAACTGGAGATCCCTGAAACTTCTCCAGAGCCGCTTTAATATCCTCATTTATAGAGCTGCTATACCAAAATGTTCTACGCTCTGGGTTATATAAGTTGCAACCCCCATTTCGATTTACAGTTAATAGCCAATGTTGAGGCCTGTAATACTTCATTGCATTTGCAATATCGGGAAAAAGTCCTTCAAAAGCAGCTAAGTTACTTTCAAAAGTACGCTCCAGTTTTTCAACCTCTTCGTAAACTCCGTTACCTGACTCAAATTCAGTTGTAAATGAGTGACAAAATAAAGGGGATTCATGATAGTGTCTACTGTACCCTTCGGTTAGTTGAACTACCGCCTCTTTTAACTTAAAACCTTGATATCCACTCATAGCAGCCTGGTTAAATGCATCGTATTCAGGGTAGTGAAGATGGACATAAATATCAGCATGTGGAACCGAAAGCTCTGAGAAAACTGCACTGACGCTTTCCACTACAGAAGAGGCCTGCTCAATATCAAAAGCAAGCATTCCCCCTTTATTATTTAAAGCTCGGTTTACCTCCAACCAATCAACACAATAAAGCGATGCTAAAAAGTAATCCCAGCTTGGCTCTAGTACAATGAGGTTTTTATATGAGCTGTTTAACGCTAACTCTTCAGCAGCAAGTCCTCCCCCTAAGCCTAAACAAATCAATGTATCAGAGCTTTCCGCTGTTCTACATTTCACCTCCCCGAGAATAATGTCTCTGTGCGACAGGAGTTCATTTTTAAAAGGAGTTTGCTTGCCTGGGGTATAAAAGGTCTTTGCGCTCTTCTGAGCGTGTGCTCGCTGAGCATTGAAGCAATTTAGCGGATACAGCGCTTCACCCGTTCGGAGTTCCACGATGTTAAGTTGGCCTTGGCGATTAATAAAAATGCTACTCTCGCCAAACTTTCTCCCTGAGACTTGCCTATAAAGATCAGGGTAAAACTGCCGTAAAAAAGTTAAGTTTTTCTTTTTTAACGCATCGAACTGAGGAAATACACTACCGTCTATCTTTTGTTGCTCTTCATCATCAGCGACTTGGAACTGAAGCTCTGTTTGCATGTCGTATTCAGCCTTGAAACAAATATTTGACACTCATCCCAAGTTACAAGCAATTGCTATGCCATTCAATATTTACTTTTTGCTTTCCTCCCCTTATTCAAGGTCAGTAAGCTATTTTTCCTATCACCTTTTAATCCATCCAAAGCAGAGGTGACATGTTCAGCGAACAATAACTCTTTTTTAATAGCTTCCTGCACATCCGGAGTTGAAAGGTGCTTATGAAGCTCATCACTGTAATCCGGTAATAAAGAGCAATAAACTTCCACCTTCTTTTCTAGAGTATCAATATCCACTTCACTCGAAGTTAACTGCTCGGTTAGCTCTTCCCTAAGCTTTAATAGTTTTCCTTCGAAAACTTTAGTCACATCAACCACCAACCACTGCTGCTGGTTGTGAATTTAGGGCAGACTCTCTCACGTTTCTTGGAATACCGTCCCAGCCTTCTTTTATCGTCGCCAAAATCTGTTGACAGTCATTCACTCTAGTAGAGGAATTCTCAACCGACGCTTCAGACAGCTGTTCAATAATGAAGTCATATAAACTTCCTAGGTTATTAATAATTTCCTCACCATTTTCAACGGGTCTTAAAGAATCATTTAAGGCACTTACTATTGCTATAGCACGGCTAATGTGCTCAGATTTAGCTGAGTAATCCTGATTGTCAATCGCACTCTTAGCCATCACCATACGGTCAATTCCGCCCTGCATTAACATCTGTATGACTTCGTATGGATCCGCCGTGCCTAATTGGTCGCGAATACCAACCTGTTTATATGCATTTAAACCTTTATTTCTCATTAGCTATTCCCTCCAAATCCAGGTAGACTTCCGAGCTGCCCCTGTAATGCGGTCATTGTCTGATTCATCCGTGCTATCATCGAATCCAGCGCTTGATATTCTTCACGTAAATTCTGCTCATAACCTTCCATGTATCTGTTGAACTGCTCAAGCTCATTCCGAATGTCTTTCTTCTGGTCATCAAAAACATCTGTTTTAGTCTCGAAAAGCCCACCTGTTTGCGTGTACTGCTTTATGTAAGAATCTAAGCTGGCTCCAAGGCCATCATCATTAGCAAACAGCTTAGACACTTTATCAAAATCGTCTTCTAACGCTTGATCCAGCTTTGCTTCACCATCAGTTACAAAGCCTAGTTTTCCATCTTCCTCAAACGTCAGTCCTATAGAATACAAAGTATTAGCTCCAACTTCGGCTGATGCTACAGCTCCCCCCAAAATATTATTCATTCCAGAACGTAACCCGCGCAACATGGAATCCCCTACTAATGCACCACTTCGCCCTTCAATATTGACATTGGTTAAACTGTTAGCTACATCTATGAACTCGTTATACGACTCTACGAAACTATTTATAGTGTCTTTAACACTTTGCTTGTCCGTTGTTACCTCAACGGTTTGGTTATTGCCGGGAGATATCTCTTTTGCAGTCAACTCAACTCCACTGATAGCATCAGAAAATGTGTTGGTTGCACTAAATACAGAAATACCATCAATAATTAGCTTGGCATCAGATGCCTGGTCTTCTGCAGCAATTGTCATACCAGCTGCAGCACCAGTTGCCACTGTCGATATAGAATCCAATTCGGCGTTGTTATTGCTCACTACTAGCTCATTCTCAGCTCCAGTAATACTCGAACTGAAAACAAGTCTTGTCTCTGGGGTTGCACCGCCCGTGTTTACGATAGAAGCACTAACACCATAGTTGTTATTGTTCGAATTGATTGCATTCGCTATATCCTGTAGGGTTGCTCCTGCTTCCACAGCAACATCAAAGCTGTTCTCACCATTGGCAGTTGCAAAAGAAAGAGTGCCAGCCGATGAGGAAATTACCTCTGAAGCTGAAGTGAAAGAGCCTGATTTTGCTTTACTTCCCTGTGCAAGAGATTCTACCGATATATTGTAGCTCGCTGCAGGAGCGCTGCTACTCGCCGTTGCCGACAAATAAGGATTAGCCGTTGATGTTTCACCATCTTCGGTTGTTGAACCACTGCTTGATACACCATTAATTAACGCAGTCCGACTGTTCATCTTTAAAGGACTACTCAACAAATCCAAACTATCTTCAACTTTCGATAGTGCCGACTTAAGTTTACTGTATCCAGATAAGGAGACATCTACAGTATTTTGGCGTTGTTGCAGAGCTTCCAACTTAGGTTTGCGTTCAGCTTGCACAAGCTGAGTCACTAAATCTTCCAATGCTAAACCGGAGCCAACTCCTAACGATGAAATGGCCATGTCTACCTCCTAGGATATCAGTAAACTTAAATCTACTATCCTTAAATAATACTATCGATAAAATACCCGACTGAGCCTTCTGACTCTTGAGTTTGTTCTTCAATACGTTCTGCTAACGCAACTAGCTCTTCAGATGGTATCTGCCGAATCAAATCACCCGATTCAGAGTCAACGACTTTGACAATCGTGCGCCCCAAGTCCTCATTAACTTTAAACTCCAAATTATGCTGCCGAATACGCTGATTAACATTGAGTTCGTCAGTCACTTTCTGAAGGTCTTTTTCGACGTTCTCAGCTTTTTCTTCGGAACGTTTAGAAACTTGAGGTAAAGAAGAGGGCTCACTTGCTGCGCTAACTATACTACTCTTACCAAGCGAAGTTGTAGCATTTTTCTGCTCAGGTTCACTGCTGACCGAAAGTAAGTATTCTTTCGAATGGATTTCAATACCCATGGTATTTTCCTCGAATAAAGAAATAAGTGCTGCATGACCATTATACTATAGCCAAGCAGCACTAAACTTTCTATCCAAGAAGCGACAGCGCTGCCTGAGGACGTTGGTTAGCCTGTGCTAAGATCGTCGTACTTGCCTGCTGTTGGATCTGGAACTTAGTTAAGTTAGCTGTTTCTGCTGCAAAGTCAGTATCTCTAATACGTGAACGCGCGCCGCTAACGTTCTCAGAAATATTACTTAAGTTACGAATAGTTGACTGGAAACGGTTTTGTATTGCACCCAAATCAGCTCGCTGACCATTAACTGTTGACAGCGCAGCATCAATTGTTGCAATTGCCGCTGATGCACCACTTGCCGTCGAGACTGACAGTGCGGCCAAACTCAGCGCAGTTGCGCCGAAATCTTTAGAAATCGTGATATCGATATTCTGGTTGGCATTAGCACCAACCAAGAAGCTCTCATCAAATGAGCCATTCAAAAGTGTTTTGCCCGCAAACTCTGTTGTGCTAGCAACGCGAGAAACCTCTGATACTAAAGCGTCAACTTCTTTTTGCAGCGCCAATCTATCTTCGTCACTATTAACACCGTTTTGTGATTGAATAGCTAATTGACGAATACGTTGTAATGAGTTCGTGGTTTCCTGCAATGCGCCTTCTGCGGTTTGAGCAACAGAAATACCGTCATTCGCATTACGAACCGCTTGATCCAAACCTTTGATCTGTGAGGTCATGCGGCTTGAAATTTGAAGACCTGCTGCATCGTCTGCTGCACTATTAATACGGAAGCCAGAAGATAGGCGTTCAAATGCTGTGTCTAGGCCATTGCCTGAGTTCATTAATTGACGCTGTGCGTTCAATGATGAAACGTTTGTGTTTACGTAAAGTCCCATAATACATTCTCCAGTTAAAGCGAAATGTTTGTACGCTCATAAAGGTTATCGGCGGTGATTTATGGGACTTTAGTTTTTTTTCAAAAAAAGCGGCAATTTTTTTCCGCTTGTGTTATTGAGCCCCTAGCTTCACAGAAGCTTCACGATAATAATCATTTATAGACAAACTATCTCTATCCACTAGGTTAAGATAGACCACCCCAGGAAAAGGAAAAGTGAACTCTCCGGCTTGCAAGTAAACCATATTCTTTTCGCCGTCATCTTCAATCAACCAAGACCCGCCGTGCTGTCTAATAAAACACTCACCGCAGTACGCACCAAGTATGTTAGAAAGTGTATACAGTACTTTTTCTTGAGCTATATCTGATTGAAAGTTTTCTCTAAGCTCTGTAATTAAGTGTTCAATTCTAATAATGCTTTGAGGCGAATAATCTAACACCGCGCCAAACTCTGATTTTGCAAAGGTAACCGCGTCATCAGACAAGTTTTTCATTAGTTCTTGCGCATCACTCTCTTCCATTTCCATTCCTTTTTTGACCTTCCAATTAGTATAACTATAAATAATCAAACAAACTTAATCGACTCACGCGGCTAAAAACCTGCTGAGAAGCGGAGTAGATCGTTTCATTTTTTATCAGATCAGTTATCGCTTTAGAGTAATCCACATCCGAAATGTCAGCTCTCGCCTTCTCGTTCACAATCGAAATATCAGTATTACTCAAACGAGAGCTTTTAAGCACATTTAAGCGCGCCCCCACTTTTGCCTGAGTATTGGTCAAGCTTGTAATTGCATCATCAAACGCCGTAAGCGCAGAATCAATCTCATCACGGAAAAAGCTCTTTCCTTGAGCCCCTGAATTCTCCAAGGCATCGGCTAAGTCACCTATTTGCGTCAAAAGATTTCGCGAGACAGGTTCACCTATATTAAACTCAATAGTATCACCGGCAGCCACATCTTCAGAGGTGCTAAATTCAACCCCCTGATAAGTGATACTATCACCAGCGGTATACGCGGTGGGTGGCTGAACTTCATTTCCCCCGCCATCCAAAACTCGATAGGTTCCTGCCCCAAATTCTATCGTTGCTGACTGTGTATTAGGGTCTGCCGTGTCCCAGTAGTTTTTTAACGCTTCTCTATTCGGTGCACTTAATCCAGTCACTAAGTTATCCCCTGCCGTCAGCTCAATATCCGCGCGGGTAGACAAGCTGTTAAACACTTTGCTTCCTGGATCCCCAGCAGGCAGGTACAGGCTCGGTGACAACTGAATTTCACGTTGACCATCGTCACTTCGGTAAGAATACGACTGCGTAGCCTGATCATACTCCATAGGTTGAATACGGTTCTGGTAGCCAGCGAAGATATATTCCCCCGCTTCATCTTGCGCATTGGTAAAGTCAAACAACGCATCTTCTATATTACGAAGTTCTAGCGCTATAGCTGAACGGTTTTCTTGAGACAAGCTCCCATTCCCAGCATAGACAGAGAGCGAGCGCGCCCTTTGCACATAATCCACCATATTGGATAGAACGCTTTCTTCACGCCCTAGGTTATTTTCAAGCGTAATAGAGTTACGATCGAACTGAGCATTTTGTGCCAGTTTTTCATCTAACGCCAAAACCTGTGAGTTACCGATAGGGTCATCCGCCGGGCTCAAAATACGAGTTTGTTTAGTCAGCTGTAATTGCAATTTATCCAACCGGGACTGCGACGTCATAAGCGTGTCTTGGGCTCGTTGATAAAACAAACTGGTACTTAATCTCATCTTATCTCACCTCTTAACCTAACGAACGCAACAGCGTATCGAAAATTGTTTGCGACGTCGTAATAATGCGTGCGGATGCCGTGTAAGCCTGCTGATACTGAATAAGATTAGCAGCCTCCTCTTCTAAATTCACACCCGACTGCGACTCATACAAGGCTTCAGTCTGTGCTTTTACCGCTACGGCAGAGTCTCTAAGCACCCGGTTCTGGCTGACTTTACTACCAACGTCGGAAACTAAGCGACCATAGCTTTCATTAAACGTCATGGTTGGCTCGTAGTCTTCGGCGCCATCACGACGAACTAGCTGTTGGCGCTGTAAGTCAGATAACTCCTGGCCGTTACTGTTATCGTCAAAACCGTTCAGGTTATATTCAATTGTATATTCATCACCAACGGCTGGCTCACCTTTAATATCGACTTCATAATCAGGGTCAGGTAGGCTCGCTTGGGCAAAAACACCACTTAGGTCGGTAGTCCCGGTGACTGTACCCAGGCTGGTTCCATCTTTCGCAAATATCTCTAAATCATACGCATTGCCTGTCTGACCGGTAATTTCAATACGGGCAGGTGCCCCAGGCAGTAAAGTATTATTGGCCGTATCGTAATAATCATCCGGCGTATTAATCGCGGCAATTTCAATCCCGGCAGCACCTTCATTATTCATCCCATCCTGAACACGCACAGGACTCGCCAAAGCAATATCTTCTGGGCGGCGAACCGACAAGCTTATTTCCGAAGCCGCACTCTCAGCGGGCTTCACTAGAAACTTATCGCCGGCATTGGCGGTATTAGCCACATTTAACGACACGCCATAACGAACAATATCGGCATTACCGGCACCATCTAAAGTGCCAGTGACCACTTCAGCCCCTTGCAGCGGCTTACCGGTTGCGTCAACCGCGACCACTTCGTAATCCGTTGCGCTGGTCATTGTGACTTGTAGATTTTCCGACGGAAACGATTCACTGTTACCTTCCAGAACGTTCATAGTGACGGTCGCGTTGCCGGTATTTTCGTCATACCCCAAGCCTTGCGCCGATGTTTGTGTTAAATCGAACAGCTTGCGGCCCAGTTGATTGTCTAAATCCATACCTTTTTGGTTTTGAGTATTCAAACTATCGGCAATACGAACAGCAAGTTGACCCATGCGACGCTGTGTCGGCATCAGTATTTCGTCGCGGTATTCCATATAACCACCGACTTCGCCGCCTATATCACCTACCGGCACCAGAAATTCACTTTTACTACCAGAGCCATGCTCTTTCTCCAGCACAAACTCTAACCGTTCCGTATTCGGATTATTCTTCGCCGCAACGGAATTAAAACGGCCATCTTCCAATACCAAAGGCTGCCCGTTCTTTAAATTTACGCTAAGCGCCCCCGTGTCATGCTTTACCACATTAAACTCGATAAGCTCAGCAAGTTTCCTCAGTTCTTCATCACGTTGATTCAATAATGCATTTGTATCGCCATTCGCATCACTGCCACCTGACGACGCAAAAATACGTTCATTCAAATTACCAATATTTTCGGCAATAGAATTGATACGATCAGTTGATAGTTTTACTCGCTCATTAATAATGCTTTTCTGCTCGTCAAGATAACCAGAAAAATCATTGAACTTTGTCACCATTGCATCGGCTTCAGCCAAAATAAGTTGGCGCGCAGTGACTGAACCTGGGTCATTATTCGCGTCTTGCATGGAGTTAAAAAAGCTTTCAATACTGGAGGCCACATTGGTTGTGCTATCACCCAACAATGTGTCGAGCTGTTCAGCTTGCTGTAGATTCGCCTCATAATAACTGACCTTGGAGATATCAGTGCGAAGCTGTCGGTTGGCAAATTCATCGATCATGCGTTGCACACGAACACGCTCTAAACCGCCATAAGACGATTCCAGATACTCAGTGCGCTCACGCACATAACTTGGCGTATTCGCATTATTGATGTTCTGACTGGTTGTCTGCAGGCTTCTCTGGTGTGCCAGAATCCCGTTTTTACCAAGTTGTAATAAGTCAAAACTCATCGATGTTTCTCCAGTAACTCTGTGCCCTTTATCGGCACTGAGTGAATAATGTTTAGTTCAGGCGGCAAATTTTTGCCGCCCGCTGCAGGCGCTTTATATCGCTTTGTCTGCAAATGCCGGGTTATTTAACACCGACTGAATTTTCTGTGCGTATTTAGGGTCTGTCGCGTAGCCTGCTGACTGCAGGGCTTCAGCGTACTGTGCTGGGTCATCGGCCACTTTTAGTGCCTGCTGATAACGCGGATGCCCTTTTATAAAGTCAACATAGTCCTGCAAGCTCTGTTCCACGTTAGCGTATGAGCGAAAAGCGGCACGCTCTTTGCGGGCAACATCACCGTCAAACTCCAATGTACTGACATGAGATTTATCCCCTGCCCAGCGCTGGTCGGCTTTTATATTGAATAAGTTATTACTTGAGCCACCATGACGCCCCGGCACTAACCGTTGGCCCCAGCCGGTTTCCAGGGCTGCTTGAGCAATAAGTGCGTTCGGGTTCAGCCCTTCCTGTTTCGCTATTTTCTCAGCATGCGGTTTGAGCGCTGCGACAAAACTCTCAGGGCTGGTAAACTTCGCTTCACCGTCGCTTAACTTAGCGGTATTAACGCGCTTATTGCCGTAATAAAGCCCTGCGTCGACACCACCGTGTTCACTCAGTCTTTCCGCTCTGTTTTTCATGCGCGGGTCATCTAAGTTCGCACCAGAGCGATTCTTATGCCCATGCTGGTAGCTGTCGTCACCGCCGAGCTGCTTAACCATCAGTTCAGCCAAACCTAACGAGCCCTGACTGGATAGTTCAGACGTCAGCTGTTGGTCGTACATATCTCGGTACATCTTGGTGTATCGGCTGTCCAGCATGTTTCCTTCTTCAAACACGGCATTGGCTTTGCGCATACTGCCCATGACCATATTCAGGAAAATGGCTTCGAACTGCTGTGCCGCCTCCATCAAGGCTTGCTTGTCATCCGGGTTAAACGCACGCTCACGCAAGCCATTCAGACTGTGCGTGTCCATGGCTAATTCAGCTTGTTTGAATTGTGCGTTTGAGCTTGTCATATCAGCCTCGGCTTAAATAACAATGAGTTCGCCGCTAAGCGCACCAGCTTGTTTTAGTGCTTCCAGCACGGCAATGATGTCGCCTGGTGCCGCACCAATTTGATTCACAGCACGAACCAGATCATTCAGCGTTGTGCCGGGCTGGAATACAAACATACGAGCGTCGTCTTGGTTTACGTCGATAATCGATTGCGGTGTCACCACAGTTTCACCGTCACCAAACGGATTCGGTTGATCGACGTTCACGTTTTCGGAAATAGTCACCTGCATGTTGCCGTGCGCAACAGCGGCTGGTCGTAGCTCAACATTCTGACCGACCACAATAGTGCCAGTGCGAGAATTCACAATAACTTTAGCCGATGCAGACGCTTGCTGAACTTCTAAATTTTCCAGCGTGGACATATAACTCACGCGCTGATTCATATCACGCGGTGCACGAACACGAACCGAAGTTGCATCCACAGCCTGCGCAGCGCCTTCACCGACTAAACTATTAATGGTCTGAGCCATACGTTTGGCCGTTGTAAAGTCGGACTGATGCAGGTTAAAGGTAAAGTAGTCCGAAGAACCAAATGAGGTGCGCACTTCTCGCTCAACAATACCGCCGCCGGGAATGCGGCCAACGGTTGGTGTGTTTATCACAATGCGCGAGCCATCATTACCTTCAGCCCCCAGGCCACCAACAATCAGGTTGCCTTGAGCGACAGCATAGACTTCACCATTCGCACCTTTTAAGAAGGTTTGAAGCAGGGTCCCCCCGGTTAAACTGTCGGCACTGCCCACGGAGGACACCGTCACATCAATTTTCTGACCGGGTTTCGCGAAGGCCGGCAAGTCAGCATGCACCGCAACGGCCGCCACATTATCAATTTTGGGTCGCTCATTAGCGGGGACATTAATACCAAAGTTACCCAGCATAGTGCGGAAAGTTTGGTCAGTAAACGGGGTTTGCTCGCCCGTTCCCGGCAAACCAACAACTAAACCATAACCTATTAGCTGGTTGTCACGAATACCCTGCACCGATGCAATGTCTTTAATACGAGATGCCTGCACGGGTGCTACCAACATCGAGACTAAGCACAGGGTTAAGGTAATTAGTTTTGCTACTTTCATGCCCAACTCCTTAGAACGGCCAAATTGGACTGTTGAAGAAACGTGTTAACCAGCCCTGCTCCTGCACTTGGGCAAGGCTGCCCGTGCCTGAGTATTCAATACGTGCATTGGCAACACGAGTCGATGGAATTTGGTTAGCTGCAGTTATGTCCCGTGGCCGGATCATGCCGGTTAAACGAATGTACTCGTCGCCGGTATTAATGCGCATCCACTTCTCACCACGCACTATTAAGTTGCCATTCGGCAGTACTTTTATCACCGTCACAGTAATTTCACCGGTAAGTTGATTGCTTTGATCCGAACTGGCGTCGCCATTAAAGTCCCGCGTTCCGTTAATGCCAGCAGACAACGGGTTGCCTCCAACGGTAATATCCCGTCCAAACATTGTTGGCGCACCAAGCTCTGCCGTGCTTTCTTTAGAGGTTTCAGTCGTTGCCGTTTTACTGGCGGTTGTCTGCTCCTGCAGGGTCACCGTAATAATGTCGCCTAAGCGACGCGCTTTTATGTCTGAGTACAGGTTGTCTGCGTACGCATCCTGAAATAGAGACCCCGTTGGCACGACCGGCTGTGCACGTTCTTCCGGCAACACTGGGGCGTAGTAAGGGTCATCCGGCATTGGCTTGTGCGGAGTGCTTGCACAGCCTGTCACCGCTAAAATTGCTAAAGTTGCTAAAAAGTAACGCATTACAGCCACCTGTTATTCAGTGTTAAAGTTGCTGGGTGACAAAGCTCAGCATTTGGTCAACGGACGAAATCACTTTCGAGTTCATCTCGTAGCCACGCTGACTTTCAATCAGGTTCACCAGCTCTTCGGTCACATTCACGTTGGATGTCTCCAGTGCGCCCTGGATGGTGTTACCCATACCATCAACACCTGGCACAGCCTCAAGTGGTGCGCCGCTGACCGCTGTCTCGCGATACAGGTTTTGACCCATAGGCTCTAAACCCGCTGGGTTAATGAAGTTGACCAGGTTAATTTGGCCGACCACAACGTTGTCCGGGTTACCGGGCTGAGTTACCGTCACTTCACCTTCCTGAGAAATACTTACTGACATAGCGTCTTCAGGAATTTGAATAGCCGGTTCCAACGTGTAACCATTACCCGAAGTCACCATCTCTCCTTCTTCGTTCAGTGAAAACTGACCGTTACGCGTGTAGGAGATAGTTCCGTCCGGCATAAGAATCTGGAAGAAACCTTTTCCGTCAATCATCACATCCAGCGAGTTGTCGGTCGTTTGCACATTACCCTGAGTGTGCGATTTTTGCGTCGCAACAACTTTGGTACCGGCGCCGACCATAAGGCCGTTCGGTAGCTCAGTATCCTGCGCAGACTGACCGCCCGGCTGGTTAATGTTTTGATACAGCAAGTCTTCAAACACCGCGCGACTCTTTTTAAAGCCGACGGTGCTGGAGTTCGCCAAGTTATTTGAAATGACCGAGATATCGCGCTGTTGCGCATCCAGTCCGGTTTTACTGATCCATAATGCTGGGTTCATGTTATGTCTCCTCTATACGCCTTTAACGAAAGCTCGATTAACTGATACGCATCAGCGACTCTGAGCGCTGTGCGTTTTCATCGGCGGTTTTCATTAATTTGACGTTCATTTCGTATTGGCGCTGCAGAGCAATCATGCTTGTCATTTCTTCGACGCTGTTGACGTTGCTGCTTTCCAGAGCACCAATTTGTAATTTAACGTTGGCATCGGCTAGCGCGACTTGGTCATCTTTCAGCTTGAATAAACCATCCGTGCCTTTCTCGATATTGCCATTTGGCGGGTTCACCAACTTGATACGGCCTATCACTTCCATAACATTTTCCGGTGCGCCCATAGGACGAATGGACACATTACCGTTAGAGCCTATTGTCAGCTTGTCGACAGGTTGCGGCACAAAAATAGGACCGTTGTCACCAATAATGGTGTTGCCTTTTGAGTTTTTAAGAAGGCCGTCGGTACCCACTTCCAGGCTGCCATTTCGGGTGTAGCGCTCATTGCCGTTTTGATCCTGAACCGCAATCCACCCCTGGTCTTTTATGGCGACATCCATATTGCGGCCGGTGGTTTGCAGTGCACCTGCGGCAAAGTTCTGCCCAGGGCTTTCCGTCATGGCAAACACCCGCGTTGGCAAACCTTCGCCAAACGCCTGCATAGATCGGGCTTGCTCCAAATCCGCCTTAAAACCGTCAGTGTTTGCGTTGGCAAGGTTATTTGCCCGCACCGACACCGCGTTCATGTTTTCTTTGGCGCCGCTCATGGCTATCCAGAGCATTTTGTCCATAGCTGACCTCCAGCCAAAATTTTGTCGTTTTCGATCGTTACCCTAGATAATGCAGATTCCGTGCCAAAAACGAAAAAAGACGCCCGAAGGCGCCTTTTGCTTTATATTTCCCAACTAATTCAATTATCGAATCTGTAAAATAGTCTGGTTAATGGTGTTATTCACTTCCAACGAACGTGAGTTCGCCTGGAAGTTACGCTGTGCGGTAATTAAGTCCACCAGCTCTTTAGTCAGGTTTACGTTAGAGTTTTCTAACGCTGACGCTTCAATACCACCAAAAGTCCCGGTATTAGCTTCACCAGAAAGCGGCTCGCCTGAGTCAATGCTCTCACGCCACTTGGTACCACCAATTTGCGTTAAGCCCTGCTCGTTGGCAAAGCGAACAATGGCAACCTGGCCTAAGTATTGAACGTCACCATTTGAATAAGTTGCAGCAATAAGGCCTGACTTGTCGATATCAACGTTAGTCAGACGGCCTACGGTGCTACCGTCTTGGTCCAGGTTAGTCACCTCGAAATCTGATGCGAACTGAGTCGGTGTTGTTGTGCCGCTTAGATCTTGGAAGTTAAATTGAATTGTTTGAGCCGTTGCACCGTTATCAAGGTATGGTCCATCGGGCCCTGCTCCACTCAAGTCGAAGTTCGCAGGATCAAAGTTCGTCTGACCTGGGACTCCCGTATCAGGCTCACCATTCCCCTGGAATGCAATTTGAACCCCCGAATAGCCATTTACTGATGTTGTAGCAGAAGCTGTTCCAGAGCCGGTTGGGGTCATATCAATTTCTTGCCCGTCAAATGTTGCGTAGACATCCCATTGGTTGTTCGCATTATCTCGTTTCACGTAATAAGTAGAAAGCGTATGCGACTCACCCAGTGAATCATAGACGGTTGCAGAGGTTGAACTGTGATAAGTACTTGGCGTCTCAGGATCAAACGGGTTTGCTGTACCATCAATCGGCGAGCGACGCGCATCCACGTTAAATGCGGTAAATACATTATCGGTACTTTGCGGAGCACCCGCCACATCTGGTATACGAATAGGCTGTGTAGTAGCTAAAGCAACAGATGAATTCACACCACTGTTTCTATCGACCTGATATCCTTGTAAGTAGTTGCCTTGGTTATCAACAATAAATTTATCGTCGTTCAACTTAAACGCACCCGAGCGCGTATAAGTCATATCACGAGAGCCGAGATCATCGGTTGTTGCAAAGAAACCGTTGCCTGAAATCGCCATATCCAATGAGTTTTCAGTGAGTTCTAGCGCGCCTTGACTAAACTGCTGAGCTACCGATGAGGTCAAAACGCCGTCCCCAACTTTGGTATTACCGGCATTAAAGATGCTTGTCGCATAAACGTCAGCGAATTCAGCTCTAGATTGTTTAAAACCCGACGTCTTGACGTTTGAAATATTATTAGCAGTTACATCTAAATCTTTTTGAGATGCATTGATACCGCTGAGTGCAATACTAAATGACATAAGTCACCTCACTTGTTAACTAATTTCAGAGACATCGGAAAGCTTGATGCCACCTAATCCTTTAAGATTCAAAACAACGCCACGTTCACCGCCAGTACTGACACTTTGAACGCGTGCATGCATTTGTAATGGAAGCTCTTCGGTTTGACCGCCGACTGTCGCGTTCACCGAAAATGAGTAATTACCGGCCGGCGCTTGTTCGCCGGTTGTCGTGGTTCCGTCCCACTCAAACTCTTTGGTGCCTTCCGGCATATCGCCCAGGTTAAGGGTTTTCACCACCGCACCGGTCGAGTCCTTAATGTTAATTTTCACATTCTGAGCGGTTTGCGGCGTGGCTATCATCCCCGACACACCTGCACCTTCTTCCAGGTTTGCCTGATCAGTCGGAACCAATACTTTGCGCCCAACCATAGTCGAAGCCTGCAATGCCTGGTTTGATGTCATGTCTTCCGCAAACTGGTCAAAGCGTTCTGACATCCCGGTGATACCTTCCGCCATGGTGAAACTGGTCATTTGCGCAATCATTTGATCGTTCTCAACCGGCTTAGACGGATCCTGCATATTTAACTGCTGCGTCAACAACTTGAAGAAGTCTTCCTGCTCCAGCTTTTGCTGTTCGTCAGGGTCAGCGTATTTCGCGCCTTCGTCTTTCTTCCATTTCATGCTGTCTATGTAGGAGTTATTGCTTACGCCTTCCATTTGTTATCTCCTGCTTACCCTTGACCCAGACGTAATAAACGCTGCGTCATTGTTTTGGCAGTATCCGCCACCTGAACATTGGTCTGGTACGAGCGGGATGCCGAAATCATGTTGGCCATTTCTTCCATAGTGTTAACGTTCGGCTTATAGATGTAGCCATTTTCGTCCGCCATGGGATGGTTTGGTGCATATTCAATTTGCAGTGGGTCATCGCTTTCGACAATACCCAGAACTTTTACGCCCGCCGCTTGTCCAGCTTGCGTCTGGTTCGTTAGGCTGTTGCCGCGATAATCACCTTTAGCGTCAGCTAGTGCGGTCGCGAAGACCGGGTTACGCGCTTTGTAGGTTTCATCGATACTGCTACTAACTGAGTTTGCATTGGCCAGATTACTGGCTGTGGTGTTCAGTCGTACTGACTGAGCACTCATTGCCGAACCGGTCACGTTGAAAATATTAAATAGGCTCATTGTTTTTCACCTCACCTACTGTCCGCCGCCAAGGGCTTTCTTAACGCCACTGATTTTCCCATCGAGGAAATTCATGGTCATTTCGTATTCCAATGCATTCTGTGCATACAAGTTTTGTTCCAACTGCACATCAACAGTATTTCCGTCACCCGTGTCGGGTTGGTTTGGAACCCGAAACTTTTCTGTGCCCTGCGGTTTTATTTCAACATTGAAGTGCTTTTCGTGGGTGCGCGCCATTTTGTGACTTTCAATGCCGCGCTGTGCCTGTTGCAGCGCTTGCTGAAAATCCAGCCCTTTGGCCTTGTAGCCGGGGGTGTCTGCGTTTGCAATGTTATTGGCAATAAGCTCCGCACGCTGGGTACGTATACCCAACGTGTGTTGCTGTATTCCCATAATTTTATCCATGGAAAGTGCCATTTTTTTGTCTCCACAGTGTTCGATGGTGAAGACTATGCAGATATCGTGCCAGAATTTCTGATATGTATTTTTGAGAGGGAAGCTATGGGGCGTCGTTACTTACGACGATAGATAATACCGGGGTTGCAGCGAATCATCTCGAAGTCATCGGTTAAGCCTGAAATAGACTCCGATGCGCCAAGAATGAGATAGCCGCCCGGGTTTAATGATTGCCGGAATTGGGCAATAATTTTCCGCTTTACTTCCGGGGAGAAGTAAATAAGCACATTGCGGCAAAAAATAACATCGAACTTGCCGAGTAATGAATAGCTGTCCAATAAGTTCAGGTGACGAAAGTGGATATGTGTTTTTAAGTTATCTCTGACCTTCATCGAACCCGGTTTACTACCGTCGGTAAAATACTTTTGACGGCGTTCAGCCGATAAGCCGCGCGCTAGTGCCAAACTGTCGTATTCACCAATACCACACTGCTCTAATACTTTATTGGAAATATCCGTAGCAGTAATTTTAATGCCACCTTTTAAAGCCCCGGGGTTTTTGGCCTTAAATTCGTCATAGGTAATGGCAATAGAGTACGGCTCTTGCCCGGACGAACAAGCCGCTGACCATATTTTTAAAGGTCCGGTGTGGTTTTTGTATTCAGCAAAAATACGATCGTGCAGAATTTGAAACGGGTAAGTGTCGCGAAACCATAAGGTTTCATTAGTGGTCATGGCGTCAATCACCGCAGCTCGCAGGGCGCGCTCACTAATTTTCATAGAACGCTTTACCAACTCTGACAACGAGTCAATATTAAAGCGCCCCATCAATGGACTGAGTCGGCTTTTAACCAAGTACAGTTTACTCTCGCCCAGTACAATACCGCACTGGTGCTCCAGGAACTGACGAAACTCTTGGTATTCCGATAAACTTAATTCGCGATTCGACACGTTATATTAACTGCTACTCTTTAAATGGTTACTTCGGTATTAAGCCATTTTTGAACGGCTGTCGCCAGCTCATCGGGATGAAATTTTGCAATAAAATCATCGGCGCCGACTTTCTTCACCATAGCTTGATTAAAGACACCACTCAATGATGTGTGCAAAATAACATGAATATCACGTAAATCGGGATCGGCTTTTACCTCAGCGGTTAATGTATAGCCATCCATCACCGGCATCTCTACGTCAGACACCATAACAGGTACGTGGGTATGTACATTGCCGCCCAGCTCTTTTGCTTTCTCTTTTAAATACTCAAGCGCTTCTTTACCGTTTTTCTTCACTTCCAGGTTAATACCCAGCGACTGAAGCGCGCGCTTAATTTGGTTGCGTGCTACTGAAGAGTCATCGGTAATAAGAATAGTGAGGTCTTCTTTGGCCACATTGACTTCTGCATTGGCCACTTCTTCACTAACGTCCGAGTTAACCGGCACTATGTCAGCCAAAATACGTTCAACGTCAATTATTTCAACCAATTCATTTTCGATTTCGGTGACCGCGGTCAGGTAAGCGTCGCGCCCGGCCCCTTTCGGCGGTGGCATTACGTCTTCCCAATTAATATTCATAATGCGATCAACACCACCAACCAGAAAGCCCTGAACAGTTCGGTTGTATTCAGAAATAATGACAAAACGGTTTTCAATGTCGGTGATAGCCGGCCCGCCGGTTGCCATGCTCAAATCGATAATGGAAATAGCCTGACCACGAATATGTGCTACCCCTCTGACTAACGGGTTGCGCTGTGGCATTGCCGTTAACTTGGGACATTGCAATACTTCACGCACTTTAAAAACATTGATGCCAAAACGCTGTTTGCCAGCGAGGTTGAACATCAATAATTCCAGCCGGTTTTGTCCGACCATTTGTGTGCGCTGATTCACTGAATCGAGAATACTGGCCATGCTTCACTCCTGTAATATGGCAGGCTACCTTACTGTTTGGCAAAAGGTCGGCACGGTATTTGCTTAAACCACTACCAGCAAATATGTATTGGTGACGCCGCCGAACTTTTGACGTTATACCGTTTTTTCGGCAGGCAGCCAGATAACCTTAGTAGATAACGTCAGGATATTTTTATGATAGTACGTAAATCGCTGCTAATCAGTTCGATTTTTGCAATAACGACCTTATTTATTGGTCTGAGCCCAAATTACGCACAAGCACAAGGTAATGACGTACGCCTGGATTATAAGGCATTACAGACTCTGGCGCATGACTTTGTACGATCACGGGTCAACGCTCCTGAAAATGGCAGGGTTGATGTTGTTGCCAATAACCTTGACCCCAGAATGACACCTAAACGCTGCGCAACAACACCAGACGTTGGGTTAGCAAGTAACGCCCGCTTAGATGGCTACACAACGGTTGAGATTAAATGCTCTACGGCGAATGGTTGGCGCACTTATGTTCCAGTCAGAATTTACCGTTACAAAAATGTCGTGACGGCGTCCGGCCCCATGACTCCGGGTCAAATGATTAGCGAAAGCGATTTAACTTTTGCCGAAGTGGACTTAAACCAAATACGCTCTAATGTTTACACCGAGAAGGAACTATTGGTTGGCGCTCGCGTCAAAAAGCGCATTGGTGCGGGGCAGGCCATTCGAGCGACCGACACCTGTCTTGTTTGTGAGGACCAAACGGTTACAATAGTAGCTCAAAGCAAGGCGCTGAGAATTACCGCTGACGGAAAAGCGTTAGCTGACGGTTTAAAAGGCGAGCCAGTTGTCGTAAAAAATGCCCGCTCAGGCAAGTCGATAGAGGCTGTTGTGACAGGGCTTAACGAGGTTACCGTCAACCTTTAAAATACTTTACAAAAAAGTGCATTTTTTAGTTAAGTTTTTTCGGATATGGTCGATAAGTAACCGAGACTTACTATCTAGCGAGGCAAGACAATGGCTATTAATATCAATAATGCCGGGCTGAAAAACGCCAGTATCGACAACAAGTCAAGCAACCGCCAGGTCCAAAATGGTGGCCAGGCAGGTAACTCTGCATCGGTTTCTCAGAAAGGCGGTGACGCGGTTTCTTTAACCAGCGAAGCGCAACAACTGGGTGGCTTGCAGGAAAAAGCCATGAACAGCAGTGGCATCGACCAGGCTAAAGTCGACCGAATTAAAGCAGAAATTGAAAGCGGCTCATACAAAATTAATGTTGAGCAGTTAGCGTCAAAGCTAGCTCAGTTTGAGTCGGATCTGTTTGCAGGCGGTAACGACGAGTAATGACGGAAGTGGCGTCGGTAAACCAATTGCTTGATGACATGGCGGAGTCGCTAGATAGGCTGGCTTTGCTGCAACAGCGCGAGCTAAATGCCATTGTCGAACGCGAGCATGCCGACGTTCCTGCTATTACTTCAGAAAAAGAAAAAGCTCTGGCCGAAGTGACACGCCTCGACACTTTGTTATCAGAGCACCCCGACAAAGACACTTTGAAAGAAGACGCGCAGTTAGCCGCTGCGGTTGAGTCCATTAAGCAAACCCTCGCCAATATTCAACACCAAAACCAAGTTAATGAACGTGTGGTTCAGTCGACGCTGAACAGCATTGACCAACTCAAGCAAAGTATTTTGCAGTCGGCCCGCAAAGACTCTCTGACCTACAACAGTAAAGGCAAAATTCGTTAAAGAATTCTGTGCTTCAGCCGTTATAACGATTAGTACGTTTTAGTCCGTAGAGGTCGTTATGACAAAGCAAATTTTGACACTAGGTCTTATTCTTTCATCAATGTTATTAAGTGGTTGTGCCGCCTATAACAACTTTGTGTACGATCAAAAGCACGTCGAATGGGAAACCCAAACCCCTGACACCTTTCCGGTATTAAATGCGGTAGGCTATGCCCCTATTGAAAAACAAGCCGGCGACTCATCTCAAGTAAAAGACTTAAACGCTATGCGCGCCTCGAAACTCGCTGCGTACCGAGAGCTGGCAGAGCAAGTTTACGGACAACGGATTGCCGGTAGCAGTTCGGTGGAAGACTGGGCGTTAAATAACGACAGCTTTCAGGCATCGGTTGACGGTGTTATTCGCGGGGCCGAAGTCGTGAAAACCTACACTGTAGGCGAGTATTACGCGACGGAATTGCGTTTAGACTTTGAGAAAGTGCACCGCTTGTATCAAAGCACCAACCGCCAGCAAAAAGTAAAACGTGTTGTTTATTATTAATCCACGCTTTTAAGTTAAAATTTGGCAGGGTTCTTGCACTTTATTTCAGAGAAAGCCACAAAGACCGACAATAAATCGACACTTTGGAATAACCTGGGATACGACACATGAACTGGAAGACCTTGCTTTTACTCGCGTCACTTATTTTTCTTGCGTTTCCAAGCGACGCCCGCTGGATTGAAGCTCAGGGTACGGCGCGTATTGTTAACGGTGATGTCGAAAAGGCACGCCAGCAAGCCATTGAAAACGCTCTTCAGCAAGCCCTACTCTCCTCCGGTGGCAGTATCAGCAGTATTCAGCAAGTTGTCGATGGTGTATTAAGTAACACAGAAACCCAGTGGACCAGTCGAGGCAATGTTGATCAAGTCAGTATTGTTCGTGAAGAGGTTCGTGATGATCGTGTCGTGGTTTTATTACGTGCTGATATCTGGAACCGTGAAGGTGACTGCACCCGCAGCAGCTACAAAAATTCCGTCACTATTGTGCCGTTTGAGCTTCGTGATCGAGCCCATGGCACCTGGGGGCAAATTTGGGACATTGGCGAAGTTGCTGCTGAGCGCTTTTCCCGAACACTGGGCGGTGTTGGCAGCCAAATTCATATTGCGCATACCTTGCAGCGTCACGCCGGTCTAAACAACGCTTTAAGTGGTCTGAACCTTGAAGAGTTAGGTCGTATGGCACGAAGTCTTGGGCTGGCTAATGACAGTCAGTTTGTGGTGTTTGGATTATTTGACGACCTGGCTATGATGAATACGGATTCAGGCTGGTTATGGTCGTCAACGCCTGACCGCCATTACGCACTAACCCTTTATTTAATAGATGCAAGCACTGGCCAGCTGGTGACGCGTGCCCGAGTTGAAGACACTCAACCCTGGACGTTCGACCGCTCGGCAGCCGTTGATGTGGCTACCGCAAACTTCTGGGATGAACCGTTTGGCGCTGCTCTTGCCAGTGGTCTAGAGGATTTAGCCGGTGGCGTTAAAGAAAAGCTGCTCTGTAAACCTGTGCGAGGCCGTGTAATTGCCGTCGATGAGAAAACCGTACAGTTTAATTTAGGTCAGCAACATGGCGTAAAAGTGGGCGACAAGCTAAAAGTGCTGCACCCAAGCCACTTTACCGATGACCAGGGTCGTTTTCGCCAAAAATGGGAAGTCAGCCAGTTTGAAGTGGAAGTGCAACAAGTTCAGCAAAGCACAGCAGTGGCTCAGTTAACCGGCAGCAATATGCTGCATAATGTACAAGTCAGAGACTGGGTTGTTCCCATTGACTAGGGGATGAAACCGCTCGCCGGTTCTGGCATAATTCGCGGTACGTCCCCGTAGCTCAGCTGGATAGAGCAATTGCCTCCTAAGCAATAGGTCGCAGGTTCGACTCCTGCCGGGGACGCAGACCAACTCAGTCGCGAGTAAAAGGTATTTTCAATACGCCCCAACCGTTGTTTTCAGCCCATACCGCTACGCCAGTTAAACCAATGGGGGCGATAACTCTTAAAAGCACGGTATCAATAACCACAATGCCTAAGTTTGCCGGCCAGCGCTGTGTACGACTGTAACGCGACTGCCGTTTAGGCGACGCATATTCCCACAACACCATGAGAATAAGCACACCCACAAATACGCTCAGTCGCCAGGCTGTTTCAGACATTGTCAGCCGCTCCCTTTTTTTAAGGTTCGGTAACCCGCCACAATGCGGGTTATTGCTGTTATCCAACAGGCCGCGGCAAATATATACGCCAACACAGCAAAATGCTGAGGCCACAGACAAAATGCGACAAACGCCAGTATGGTTTCAAAACCTTCCGTTAAACCGCCCATATAGTGCAGTGACTTATTGGGGTAGGAAGGGTTCTCGATTCCCCGCTTCCCCGCCACGCTGGCAAATGCCAAAAACGTAGACCCCGTGCCCATAAAGGTCACCAGTAGCACTCCGGCTGCTACGGCGTGCTGCTCTGGAGATGCCAGTAAAAAACCAAACACCACCGCACTATAGAAAATAAAGTCGAGCACAATATCGATATAACCACCGGCATCGGTCAGTTGCGTTCGTCTGGCAACTGCCCCGTCGAGGCCGTCGGCCAGCCGGTTCAGTAAAATAGCAATAAGCGCAGCCGTGTAGTGTTCCAAAGCCAATAACGGCACAGCCAGTAACCCAACCACAAACCCGGACACCGTGACTTGGTCAGCCGTTACGCCCAGCCTCACCAACAGTCGGGCCGGAACATCCAGCACAGCACGAGTTATGGGTAATAATTTAGGATCAATCATCCACTATCTCTTTGTCTCCATTCACCGTTAAAATACGCCCATGAGCATCGGTGCGATCATGCGTGACCAACAGCGTGGGTATCTTGTTTTCTTTCAACTGTTGGAAGGTCCAGTCTCTTACTTCTTCTTTCAAATTAGCATCAAGTGCCGAAAACGGCTCGTCCAGCAACATGGCTTTTGGCTCTGCCAGTAACGCGCAAAGTAACGAAATTCGGGAATACTGGCCGCCACTTAAGCTATGCGGGTAGTGGTTCCATTTGTCATTCAACCCCAGCGTGCTCAGCATGGACATTGCTTTTTCAGCTTGCGCTTTGCGATTGAGAGTTGAGCGAGGCTTTTGTGCGAACAGGCAATTCTCGGCCACCGTCATATGCGGAAACAAGCCACCTTTTTGAAACATCATACCAATTCGTCGTTGCGCTATTGATAGCTGACCAATGTCATTGTTGTTTAGCGTCAGTTCACCCTCTGCACTAAAATTCGGTAACAGCTCACCGAGAACCCAACGCAGTAAGGTCGATTTACCCACGCCGCTGGGACCCATTAACGTCACCACTTCTCCGGGTTTTATGTCCAGGCTATTGAGTCGAAGCAACAGCCTGTTTGAGGAGCCTGTCATTTCGGAAAAAATAACCAAATTACGAATAGTCAGCATAGCGTTCCGCTTTTGTTTTTTTGCCTTTTAAACCTGTATTCAGCAGGCCTACACTAATAAACACAATAAGTGGCAACACCGTTTGCAGCAACGCATAAAGGCTGCCAATACGCCAATCCCCGCCGCTGGCAACGCTGACCGCTTCTGTCGTTAATGTCGGTGTCAGCCCCTGCCCCAGCCATTGAGTCGGCAAATACTGCGCAATGCTCACCGAAAAAGCGATCGCAAACGCCGTTGCCAACGGCGTTCTCAACATAGGTAGCATGACTTTCCACCAAGCTTGTCTGGCGGAATACCCTAAGCTTTGCGCTTTTACCAGCCATTGTTCGTCAAACTGCGTATAGGCACCGTGTAACACTAAATACGCATAAGGCACTGTGTATACCGTATGTGACCAGGCGACCCACAGAACATTCCAGCCCTGAGTAAGGTGCTCACCAAGCAACATCTGCCAGCTCAGAACTAACGGCACTTGTGGAACGAACAGCGCAATTAGAACCCAGACGCTTAAGGAGTCTTTCTGTTTTTGTTCGCGTTGATGCTGAAGCAGCACGACCGCAAAAATAACACCCAGTAAAGCACTGGTTAAGGCCAGCCAAATACTATTGAATGAAGGTTCCGTGAGGTAATGCGATTCGCTCTGCCAGCGGTTCAAGCTCAGAGCTTCAGGCATAAGTGTCGGATAAAACCAACTTGATGCGACACTTTGCAATATGAGCACAGTAATTATCGCAAGTGACAAAAAACCAAAGGCTATCCAAGTGATTTTTGCGGCTTTATCGGAAAATGTCGTGTTCGACCATTGTTTACGTAACACTTTTGTAAGCGCCCACTTACGATACAAGCCAGAATGTAAGCTATTAAGAAACAGCAGCAGTACCGCGATAACCATAAGGGCCCAGGCGCCGGTTCCTGCCTTACTTTGACTTTCCGGTGAAAATTGGAACGTCCATTCATAGACGCGCTGCGCCAGCAATGCTTCGGTGTTACTGCCCACCAGCAGTGGAATGTCGACCACCGACAACGAGTAAATAATAACGGCAGCCATAGGCAAGGTTAAGCGTTTTAGCAGCTCTGGCGTAACAACCCGCCACCACGCCTGCCTCTCACTGTAGCCGTAGCTTTGTGCCTGAGTCAGCCAGGAGCTGGCAGGCACTTGTTTGAGCTGAGCGGCTATCATCAGCAGCAAAAATGGCAGCTCTTTTAATATCAGGACTACCATAACGGTAATCACGGATTTTTCCGGTAAGGGCCAGCCTTGCGGTGGAAACGGTAACAGACCGGTGATGCTCTCAACCAAGCGGATAAGCCAGCCAGAAGGACTAAGTAGCAGCATAAGCCCAACCGCAAACGCCACATGCGGTACCGATAATACCGGTGAAAGCAGCTGTTGCAGTTTGGGGCGTTTTAATAACCCAGGCGCCAGCCACAACGCCGAATAGCAAGCAATTAACGGGGCCACAACAGCAACGAGTAGTGTCGATACTAAAGCCTCGCGCTCACTCAAAATAGTATAAACAGCGTTGTTGGTTATGCCCGACTCCGCGCTAAAAGACGAAAGCAACAGCAGCATTAAGCCACCGCCGACAGGTAACACAATGAAGGCAAACTTAATGGCTACTGATAGCGCTCGGACCATTGCTGCTCCAAATACGACTGCCAACTGGCGTGAAAGGCATCGGTTGACGGTAACAGCTCTGTTTGCTGACTGGCACTTTGAGTTTGCAGTAATTGCGGCGCTAAAACAGAAGGGTCGCCCCAGCGGTTAGTATCTGCTTTGCGAAGCTGCGCTTGCACAGACAATAAAAACTCAATGACTTGTTTCGCGAGCTTTGGATTCTGTGCTGTTTGGGGAACGGCTAAATAATGCGTGTTGGTCATAGCCCGGTTAGATAAAGTGTACCGCTTGACTCCAGCTGGCAAACGCCCCTGGTTGACTAAGGTTCTGTAGTCATTGGGATTAAAGCTTACCGCCATAACCAACTGTCCATTCGCTAAATACGACACCTGCTCACCGGCAGACGACGGAAAGTTATCGCCCTGCTGCCACAATAATGGGTGAAGCTTATCGAGGTAATTCCAGAGCGGTTGAGTGATTTCTTCTGCATTAACGGACGCGACTGGCTGCTGAAATACTGACTGCCTCTCGGGGTAAAGCGACAATAATAAGGACTTCAGAAATGTTGTGCCGTGAAATTCCGGCGGTTTTGGATAACTGATTCGACCTTTATAATCCTGTGCGGCACGCAATAGTTCTTGCGCACTCACGGCTTCTGTTTCAAACACACCAGGCCGGGCAATAAGGTTAAACTGACCTACCCCCCAGGGAACTTCCAGTCCATTCACAGATTCTCCAAAGTCGGTTCGCCAATTGAGATCTGGGTTAATATGCTGCATACCATTAATATCTTCAACAATGGGTAGCAGAGCATTAGCTTTTTTAAGGGCGTGGAAATTCTCACCGTTAATCCAAATAATATCGGCATTGGAATAACCATTAATTAACTGCTTAACCACTTCCGAGGCGTCAGCAATTTTGTTGTGTCTAAGCTGAATACCTTCGGCTTCTAACTCCTGTTGCGCCCAGCGTAAGTAACTATTTACTTGCGGTGAACCGCCCCAGGCATAAAAGTTCACCACCTCGGCCTTTGCCTGGGGTGTACCAAATAGAGTTGTGCCAAATAAAGTCAAAAGAACAAGAGTAATTAAAGCGAGTACCCGCATATTAACTCCGGCGCCAGCGATGGAACTTCTCCACCCATGCTAACAGCTTCTGCGGCGCATTGGCGCGTTTCCATTCACCAGCCACATACTTATTAGCTTCGGCCAGTGTCGGATAACTGTGAATGGTACCGAGTATTTTATTCAGCCCAATGCCGTGTTTCATAGCCAGTACATACTCAGCCAACAGTTCGCCGGCCTGCGGCCCGACAATGTTCACACCTAAAATCTCGTCTTTGCCGGGTTTGGTTAGTACCTTCACTCGACCATAAGCACTGTCATCAGCAATGGCGCGATCGAGCTCACCAATATCGTACTCCGTCACTTCATACTCTTTATTCGCTTTTTTAGCCTGCTGTTCGGTTAACCCAACGTTAGCAACTTGCGGCGACGTATAAGTCACCCAGGGAATAACGGAATAGTCAGCTCTGAAGGTTTTGAACGGGTCAAACAACGCATTAACTGACGCATACCAGGCTTGGTGCGAGGCAACATGAGTAAATTGATACGGCCCGGCGACATCGCCACAGGCATAGATATTCGGAAAGTTCGTTTGCAGCAATTGATTGGTACCAACCGTTTTATTGGTTTGCACACCAAGCTCCTCGAGCCCAAAACCGGAAATGTTTGGTTGCCGGCCTAATGCTATTAGCACCTTATCGAAGGCTATCGCCACCTCTTTATCATTATGTTCAGCAATAAGAACAGATTCATTCCCCTTCTTCTCAAAGCGAATGGCCTTGTGGTTTAACTTGATATCAATGCCTTCATGAGCCAGACGCTGCATTAATAACTCAGCTGTGTCTTCATCTTCCGGTCCCATTAAGCGATCAGTCATTTCCACCTGCGTTACCTGACTTCCCAAACGCTGGAAAGCTTGCGAAAGCTCACAACCAATAGGGCCTCCGCCCAATACCAGCAAGCGTTTAGGCAGCTCTTCTAAGTCCCACAAGGTATCCGACGTTAAATAGCTGACTTTATCCAAGCCCTCAAAGTTAGGGACTAACGGCTTGGCCCCAGTAGCAATAATAATGCTGCGAGTGGTTATGCGCTTGGTTTCACCGTCAGCCGTTACTTCAACCTCCCACGGCGAAAGGATTTTTGCAGTGCCTTGTTCGACATTCACCCCAAGCTTGGTATAGCGCTCGACTGAGTCATGCGGTTCTATGTCTTTAATAACAGACTGAACCTGATGCATCACCTGCTTAAAGTCGACATTCACCTCTCCCACACTGACCCCCGCTTTGCCCGCATTGCGGGCGTTATGCGCCAGCTCTGCAACGTGCAATAACGCTTTAGATGGCACACACCCTGTATTTAAACAGTCGCCCCCCATTTTATGCTTTTCAATAAGGGTAACTTTGGCTTTTACCGCCGCTGCTATGTAAGCACTGACTAACCCAGCCGAGCCCGCACCAATAACCACCAAGTTATTGTCGAATGACTTCGGCTTTTTGTAGCCTTTAAACGCTTTACGACGCTTAAGCAAACTGAGAATAAATTTAGCAAGAATAGGCATTATGCCTAGGAGCACAAAAGCGCCAATTAAGTCAGCCGATACCACATCGCCTAAACTGTTGATTTGCGCTAACTGCGTACCGGCATTGATGTAGACTGCCGCGCCTAGCAACATTCCCACCTGACTGACCCAGTAGTAAGTCCAGGCTTTTATCGGGGTAAGTCCCATAACCAGGTTAATGACAAAAAACGGGAAAATAGGCACTAATCGCAAACTCAGAAGGTAAAACGTCCCGTCGCGCTCAATACCGCGGTTTATGGCGTCAAGGCGCTCACCGAATTTGTCCTGCACCCAGTCCCGGAGAATAAAGCGAGCACTTAAAAACGACAGAAAAGCACCGAGCGAAGCGGCAAAGCTAGCCAACAACAGGCCCCAGCCAAAACCGAAAATAGCTCCTGCCCCCAAAGTTAAAACGGTCGCCCCCGGCAGAGAAAGCGCCGTAGAAATAACGTAAATGGCGAAGTAAATAGCAAAGGTTTGCAGCGGATAGTCCATGAAAAGCTGGTTAAGCTGCTGCTGTTTCTCCTTCAGCACATCCAGAGATAAGTATTGCGTAAGATCAAACACAAACGCACTTACAAACAAAGCAAAAATAACTAACAATAACAACAGCTTTTTCAATGACATAACGTTAGTCCAATCTCTTACGTGCACTCATGTACACTTGGTTTTTATTTACCTTATAAGTCATCGATATTCACCTCGACTTCATCCTCGTTTTGACGTTTTTTAACCAACTCAGTCAAATATCTATCATCCAACTCTTCCATTAGAGCCTCATAGGTTGCAGCCGGAATACAGTAAAACGCAGGCTGGTTTCTATTCAGCACCGCTACCGGCTCGCCATGAGACTCTTCAACCACCGCCATAGGGTTCTTTTTCAATTCGCTAATACTGGTTGAATTACGTGCGTAAATGGGTCTGACCGCTCTCATAAGACCTCCTACAAGACCATTAACAGGTCTTATTATAGGTCTTTACGTTAATTTTTCCAGTTTTAAAATGTATAATTAACACTCAAACGGGCATGCACCGGTTGTGACGGAAACGCCAGCGTTGCGCCAAAATAGCCGCCTTCAAACACCGGTGACCAGTTGTCTTGATCGGTAGCGTTAAATACGTCTAGCCGCACATTCAACTGCTGACTAAACCGGTAGCGAGCATTCAGGTTTAAAGTATGCTGGTCGCGAATGAAAACGGTCTGTAAGTAATCTAACGGATAATGTTTGGTATAGCTCAAATCGCCCCCAACCGACCACTTATCCGTAATATTCCAGCCTGCCACAACCGATGCCTGTACTTCCGGTATGCCCTGCAGTTGCTGACTCGACGCCGCGAATAATGTGAAGTTTGGCGAGCCTAAGCCTGTACCTTCAATAATATCAGGGCGCAAGTTATCAAACGCATCTGCCACCTGGCGGGTTCCCTGCGACGCTGCGGAGCCATCCCAACGAGCATCAATATAACTGGCTGCTAAAGTCACCCAATAGCCAGTTTCACTCGCGTAATGCCACTGAGTTTCCAGTCCCTCGGTACGAATACCACTGTTCGACCCGTCGCGGTTACGCAAGCTTCGTTTCTGGTCGAATAATACCGCGTCAGCATACCAACGAGCGCCCGATGGTGCGTACTTAACGCCAACTTCGTAAAGCGTGTTTTCAGTCGCGAAGTTCTGCGCATCAATTTCACCGGCAGCGTTTAATACCGTACCGCCGGCCATGGAATTCGAGGTTGAGTCACTTTCATAAGCCGTTGCGTATAGCGTTAGCTCCGGCGCCCAGTCGTATTGCGTGGACAAACTTATGGCGCTTAACCAGTCATTGTAGGTATCGCTTTTAGCTTTTACACCTTGCGGGGCAATAGGGTCCTCAGCTTTAACATCATAATAGTCAGCTCTTACACCGCCGGTTACACGCCACTTGTCGGTCAGTTCCAGTTCATGCTGTGCGAAAGCGCCCCACTGATAAGCCGTTGAGTCAGTAGTGTCTGACAAATTAAAGTCACCCGCCCCGTCACCGTCTAAGTCATACTGCGCACCCGGCGAGACAAACAAACCGGGCCGCAACTCTATCAGTCGCGCTTGTTGGCTTTGGTTTAACGGAATTCGGCGATTATCTAAAGGACCCGTTAAGTCGATAGGGTTGTCCGCCTCGGTCGTAAATTGGCTATAACCCAGCACGTCGTTTATACGCAGGTTAACACCAACTACCGTCTTCTTGTTAATGTGCAATTCCGTGCGATTTTCAAAGGTATGTGCGTCGTCAATAATTTCCACAAAGCTGTTTTGATTAATACCCTCGCGGGTTAAATACTGATAATAAGTACGGTTCACCAAAACCAGTTCGTCATTTAGCCAATGCTGAAATTTCGCATGCAGAAGCGCTGTTTCTGCAGTGTTGGTATCAAGCGGATCGGTTAAGGTCGTACTACGGTCTATGCGCACTTCACCGGTTGGGCTAATCACCGCCCCTGCCCCCGGAACGCGTGAACCATTCGGCTGAACGCCCTGTCCGGTAATGTATAAGTTATTATCAATCAAATTTTGAGTCGGGCGGTTAATACCGGCGTTGTCTGTCCATTCGACATCGTAATATTCCAGAGAAACATCCAGCTGCGTGTCACTGTCAGGGGCGAAACGATAAGCCAAAAGAATGTCGTCACCGCGATGATGGTGGTAATCGTAAAAACTGTCTTCGTCGACGTATTCGGCGCTAATTCTTAAACCCTGCTCGTTTTCTTTTAAGATCCAATTATGGTCAACCTGAAAACGGTACTGACTCCACTGTCCTAGCTGCGCTTTTACCTGGGTGTCCATGTCATTCAGACGCGCTGTTTTCGGCTGCAAATTGACGAAACCACCAACACGCTGCGACGTCCCCAACATAACTGGCGGAGCGCCTTTAACAACCGCCATGCCTTTTATAGCATTAAACGACATTGGAATACCCAAACCGTTATTACCTGCCTGACGGCGCATACCTGCTTCATACAGCTCGCCGAGCTGACCGCGCAACGTTGGCAATGACGGATTCCCAAACCCCGCCGCCGCAAAGCTGTTTGGAGCGAATCGCGCAATGTCATGTAAGTCATTAATCGCCGCTTCTTCCATTAAAGACTCATTAATAACCGTCGCAGCACGGGGATATCCTGTAAGCTCTCAGCTAAGCCAAATAAGCCTTCGGTTGACTTTTCAGATGGCAGCACAACCGATGAGGTATCACGACCTATCACCTCTATGATTTCGATTGGCTTTTCCTGAGCTGACGCCTGAAAGGCAATTAGAGGTAATACGGCGTACCACAATGTTTTCATCGGCTTTGTCCTTGTTTTTTATTATTAGCCAAATACTACGTAGTTGAGTCTGATTTTGATTAGCCTAAACAAAAAAAGCGCCTGTTCAGGCGCTTTTTTAACTAAACCCATTATTATAACTGAAACCCGTGATGCTGGCCGTCAGGAAGCTCGATATCCAGTCGAACCTTGCCGCCGCCTGCTTCAATATAACGTTTCAAACTCGAAAGCTTTACATCGCGCCCCGGACGTTCCATTTTCGCAATAGTTGGCTGTTTAACGCCTAGTGCTTTAGCCATATCATTCTGCGTCTTTTTCATAAGCGCACGAACTTCCGCCAGGTGAATATCAAGAAGCATTGCTTCAGCTCTAGCCTCAGCGTTAGCGACAATATTTTTATCTTCTGATTCAAGTATCTGCTCTAACGTTCGTGCCATGTCACTTACCTCTTTTTAACTCGCTCGGCGTTACTAATAGATTAAAAGCTATATTCATTTTTAGCTATAGTCAATCTTAACCTTAAACTGGCGCCAAATTACATTGACCCAAACCGAGGTTAGTGACGTAATAGCAGGCAACATTATTAAGAGGGTTACGTTATGAAAGCGTTACACGGTTTGTTTATTCTTCTTGGTTTTCTGTCAGTTATATTACTAGCGGTGTCCGGACCTTTGTATAAAAGTGGTACCGCTGAATTAGGTACCGCATTCTTAATGCTGCGTTGGGCGCTTTATATTGGTGCTGCGACGTTCGTACTTAATATTATTTGGTATTTTATTCGTCGGCCTAAGGGGTTAGTCGCAGGTCTGAGTGGTTTAGCCATTGTTGCCGGGGGCATTTCTGTTTACATGCCATTTAGCCAATATTTGAAGGCTCAAAGCGTGCCCGCTATTCACGATATTACCACCGACACACAAAACCCACCGGAGTTTGTCGCTATTGTCCCACTTCGCGCTGATGCCCCTAACCCGGTTGAGTACGCCGGCGAAGAGACGGCAAAACAACAACTGAAAGCTTACCCTGAACTGACCACATACGAAGCATTGGTGTCACCTGAACAATTGTTCGAAGCGGCCCTGGAAGCTTCTAAAAGAATGGGTTGGGAGATGATTGAAAGTTCCAAGACAGACGGTCGCATTGAAGCTACCGCAACAACCACTTGGTTTGGCTTTAAAGACGACGTAGTGATACGCGTACGGCCTAATGCAGACGGCAGTGAATTAGATATTCGCAGCAAGTCTCGTGTCGGTCGTAGCGACGTCGGTAAAAACGCCGAACGTATTCGAGAGTTTATGAGTGAGCTAGAAGCTCAATTGAAGTAACACTTTTAAGCGCACAAAAAAGCATACTTGCGCACTTTTATGCGCATAAAAGTGATAAGTCTTGCACTTTTATGCGCGATAAAGTGTAATAGCGGCTAACTCTGAATATGTTAAGGGTCGCTACATGAAACGAATACTCCTTGAGAAGCTGCTTTCGTGGAAAAACAAGTCACAACGAAAACCTCTACTCATCGATGGGGCTCGCCAAACCGGTAAAACCTATTTGCTGAAGGAGCTTTTGGGCCAACACTTTAAGAATGTTGTTCGTATCGACTTTTTAGAAACCCCTGAACTTGCGGATGCATTTGAGGACTCTTTAACTCCGGAAGATATACTGTCAAGTATCGAGCTCATAACGGGTAAGGAAATTAACAAAAATTCCGACTTACTTATTTTAGATGAAATTGGTGAGTGCCCTCGAGCCGTTACTTCACTCAAGTACTTTGCTGAAAAAGCGCCAAACATGTTCGTCGCTGCCAGCGGATCCAATATCGGGTTATTAACGTCCTTCCCCGTAGGAAAAGTCGAACAATACAACCTGCAACCTTTAACCTTTCAGGAGTTTCTTTGGGCATCAGGAGAGGCGCCCTTAATCAAGGCCTTCGAAAAACAAGTAAACTCGACAGCCGCTCACAAGCAACTTTTCGATAAACTCACTGACTACTACTTCACCGGCGGCATGCCCGAAGTCGTATCCCGCTGGTTTGAAAATGCAGAAGAAAGCATCATTAGTAAAGCAGAAGCCGTTTCTGAGCTGCACGATAACCTCTTTAATGGCTACTTACGTGACTTTGGTAAATATTCAGGAAAAACTAATGCGCAACTCATCGAATCAGTATTTAGCAGCATTCCAGCACAACTTTCAGCGGTGCGAGACGAATCAGTAAAGCGGTTTAAATTTAAAGACGTTTTTGACAAAAAGTCTCGTTATTCAGACTTCGAGAGCGCTATAAGTTGGTTGCACAAATGCCGGTTGGTATTAAAAAACTTTCCTATAGAGGGTCAAGCTAAGTCACCGTTGGCAGCTTACCTGAAAGAGAACCGAGTAAAACTTTTCTTGTTTGATGTTGGCTTACTCAACCACATGCTGAATACAGGCTACAAAGAAATAAAGCAACAAAGTTACCAATACAAAGGGTATATCGCTGAAAACTTTGTCGCGCAGGAGCTTTCAGCCTTAGGTATTGAGCCAAGCTTTTCATGGAACGACGCTCGCTCAGAAATTGAGTTTTTGCTGAGCGACAGCCTTGGCAACATCATTCCTGTTGAAGTTAAAAGCGGCCGCCGAACAAAAGCACGTTCCCTTCAGTCCTATATCAATAAGTGCCAACCAGAAAAAACATTAAAGCTGACAGGGACTCAAGGTTCACCCGCTACTGAGAAAAAGCACTTTGTTCTGCCTTTATATTTTACTCAGTATGTTACGAAGCTTTTATAGTTTAACTCGCTTTAAAATTTAAGGCGCTTTTCTAATAACCGGCTTACCGTGGTCTTCGCTTAATTGCTGAACCACGTGAGCCGGAATAAATACCTGAGCCACACTAGCAACATCTTTGGTGTTGATGTCGACCAAGCGCGCGTTTGCCATGATACCATCACGATGATGCGACAGAGTCCCCACCATCACGTGGGTTATTGGCATAATTTCATCGAGCTCCATGTAGTCGCGAGTTAACGCGAAATCACCATTCGGTGTGACACGAATAAAGTCCGTTGTTTTGAAGTCCAATACACTCAGCTCGCGGCGATGCAACTCTTGCACTAGTTGCTCAGACAGCACCTGGCTGAGAGCCGAGCTCTCATTGTACTGACCCGTTACACCGACAAGGTTGGTAATACCCACTTTAACACCACTGAGTCGAATACTGGCGTTATCAACTAGTTGTTCCGCAAGTTGAGCACTGTATTGTGCGCTGTAGGGCTGCGAATAAGTTTCGAGTGGCAGCTCTTTTGCTACCTGCTGTTTTGCCGGCAAGACGGTACAGGCCGAAACTAAACTTAACGCAGCTGCCGATATAAATACTTTACTTAATACATTCATAATGACTGTCCTATTCCTGCGTTCTTAATGACGTTGTAGCCGACCATCAACCATTTCTGTTTGCTTATTGGGCCAATACAAGTGTTTTGGCACATAGCGGTTTGCCGCTGCCAGCACTTCTTGGCTGCGACGGTCAATAATACGCAAGTTCACAATCGCACCATCGCCTTTACGCGAGAGAGTCCCTACCAGCACCCAATCAAGCTTTGGTTGTGCTTCTAGTTCATCGACGTTACGCGTCATATTAGTAGAGCCTTCAGCTGTCAGTGTCACATAGTCCTGCGCTCGAAACTCGACTAAGTCCAGATTACGCTCCTTCATATGTGCGTAGAGGCTTTCACTAAGCTGATGGCTGAGCTTGTGCATGGAGTCGCCTTGCTCTGGAAGCTCTAACGTTTCAGCTAGCACCCAGCGCGTAACACCAATATTTGAATAACCGTAATGCTGGTTAACTCGCTGTAGTTGACTCGCAAGCTGTGCAGCTAAATCATCGCCAATTTTTTCATGAGGGTTGCTGACATGAGCTAATACTGAGCTACTGAGCAGCAAAGCTATTATTGCAAAAAGAGTCGAGCGAAGAGCCATAACCGCACCTGTATTTAAAACGCTGATGCTTTTGTATCGGCAGGTGTTGGGGAAGGTTTAGGGGGAAATAAAAAGCCCTCCACAGAGGAGGGCTTTGAATCGCTTATTTAAATGAACTTAAGTTCCAGGGTAAGCCCATTTAATTAAAAGCGGTGAGTAAGCTCTAATGAATAGCTTGCTCCGCGCGATGCTCCCGGATATGCGAACACGTTATAGAACGGCCACGAAGTTTCCGTTTCATCATATGGAGGACGCTTATCAGTGATGTTTACACCAGAAAACGTGATTTGAGTATCATCTGTTATCTGATATTGCGCTGATAAGTTAAAGCGAACCCATGGATGAAGGCGAGCAACATTTTCGTATTGTTCGCTATCTGGATCTGAGAACTCAGCCGGCTGAATATTGCGTGGTACAGAGCCAGTTCTCAACGCTGTTAAATAGACTGAAAAGTCTTGATAATTATATCCAACAACCGCTGTTAGGTTTGTTCTTGGATCTCCAAAACTAGCCAAGTTACGGTAGTCGATATAATCGTCTTCAGGGACAGACTGATACTTATACTCTAAAGTGTTTGTGTACTCCAAACGACCTGTGAAGTCACCGAATTCAGTAGAAGTACGGTAATTCAACGTAGCATCGATACCAGAAATTTTCTGTTTAGATGCGTTTGTTGGAGTGATGTTTACAGAGTTGATTTCTCCAGCATTTGGTTCGCCAGGACCTGCACGGTTAATTTTACTGTAAACATTTTGGCAGAATGCACTGTCAGAATCTCGACCGTCTAGACCAAAGTTACAATCATACTCGTCAGCAATCAGTCCAGTGATACTCTCGTCAGTTACGATGTTTTCAAGTTCAATTTCATAGTAATCAAGAGAGAAGTTCAAACCATCAATGACTTCGTAAACCAAACCTAAACCGATATTGGTTCCTTCTTCTTCCTCAAGAGAGGTTGAGCCCGCTCTCAAGCCATTAATATTAGTAGTGTCACAATTAGCAGGGCTTGGAATGAAGTCATCTGCGTTGCCACCGCCAGCTACGAAGTCATTGCGGCAAGTTGTGTAATCACGCACGTTAGTAAAGAACCCACTAGAATCTGCAAATACATAGTGCATATCAGGCGCTCGGAAACTCTTACCATACGTAGCTCGAACGAGTAGTTCTTCAAATGGTCGGTATTCTAAACCAGCCATTGGAGAAATTCGTCCACCGACATCAGTCGTGTCATCATCGTAGCGGTCATAGCGAGCAGCCAAGGTACCAGTAAGAGTCTCGGCTAAAGGAATAGAAGTTTCTATACCAAGAGCCCAGCGATCTCGATCGCCACCACCTTCAGTACCGGTCAAGCCATACCAGCTAACGTCAGATGTACTTAATGTGCGCTCATCTTGAAGTAAGTCATAACCTTGCTTGTTATATTCAGCAACGGCTGCGAACTGTACCATTCCTGCCGGCATTTCAAATAAATCGCCAGAAATAGAACTGAACAAAGTTCTAGAGTATGAGTCAGCATTAATAACTTGAGTACCTAGCAAGTCATTTGCTATTTCATCAGTGATTGGATCATATAAACCAATCGAGCCTAAACCAGACGGTAAGCCAAATGCAAAAGATTCAGTGCCTAAAAAGTATTCGTTCACTTTCTCATTTTTTAACCAAGAACGTTCACTCGTAAAGTCTGCAGTACTGTGACTATATGATACCTCCCACTCATAAAGGTTTGGAAGCGTTCCGCGAGCACCTGCAGTAACGTTCATATTCTTTTCATCAAAGCGAGATGACTTAGGGCCTAACTCGTCAAACGAGAACAAACGTTGGTAAAGTTGATAATCTAAACTAGGTGCCCCTAAAGAAGCCAGGTTACCAGTATTGTCTGCGTTAGGGGTCACTACATAATCTGATACAAAATGTCTAAACCCTCTGTTTTCAGCTTCTTGGTCTGCAATTAATGCGTCCACAAATAGCTCTACATCTCGATTCAGTTCATATGCCCCGCTTACGAAGCCAGATATTTTTGTTCGACCATTTTGGATAGAATAGTCACCGGTAGTATCTGTTCCACAATAGTACCCAGAACCAGGTCTGAACGTCCGCTCATAACCACTTCCTGAAGCTTCACAGGTTCCTTCACCTGGATCTATATACGCAGCAGAGAAGGCATCAAGTTTTAAAATACCTCTAGCCAAGACTGCATCTTCACCTTCGGGACCATCATCGTAAGAATCTAGCCACTCTCTGTCTGTCGCGTAAATAGGATCAATTTTTTGATACTCAAGCCCGTAAGTAAAAGAGTAATTTTTCTCAGTCACACCAGAAGTTATCTGAACTCGATACTCGTCACCACCACCATCTTTGGTCGTACCACCAAGAACAGAGACAGTTGTATCATCTACATCATTTTTCAAAATGATATTAATAACACCTGCAACGGCATCAGAGCCATAAATTGCTGATGCCCCATTGGTCAGTACCTCAATACGCTCAATTGCCGCAACAGGAATTGATGACAAGTTAACGAAGTTACTCTGGCCATTATAAGGGGTTGGGTTTTCCGACAAACGGCGACCATTTAAAAGAATCAGCGCTTGCCCAGGTGCTAAGCCGCGTAAGCTGATAGTTTGAGCATTAGGTGTAAAGCCACCTTGCGAACCAAACTCATCGCCTTGAATAGTACCGGTGTTTTGACTTAAGTTTTTCAAAGCATCGAATGCTGTAGTAAAGCCCCGATTTTTAATATCTTCAGCGCCAATAACCACAACTGGGGCTGCACCCTCAACATCAGTTCGTTTAATTCGCGAACCAGTTACTGCTATACGTTCCACTTCTTCCTCTGCAGCTTCTTGTTCTTGCTGCTCTTCTTGCTGTTGCTCTTCCTGCTGGAAGGCATACGCATGATTACTCACTACCGCTGCTGACGTCAGCATCGCTAGCATCATCGCTTTATAAACTTTTGACTTTTCCATGAAAGCTCCCTGAACAAAGTTATTATTTTTATCCCTTCTGAATTAACGGGTTGATTTTCAAACAACCATAATTGTATAACCGATCAAAAGGACTAAAAAATTTAACACGTAACATTTATTTTAACAATATTTATGATTAAAATAGCTAACAATCCCGTGGCCATATAAAAATACTCTTTTAAATCAAACACCTTAAGCAAATTCACCATTAACATAATAATAAAGTAGGTTAATAATGATAAAGCCAATGAAAATTTGTATAGCGTTTATCGCGTTATCCTTATTGAGTCCGCTCACTTTTGCAGACCAAAGTCAGGTTCCTTTGTCTGCATTCGCAGCTAACCCCAGTTTCAGTCAAATGAAAATTTCACCCAATGGAGACTTTTATGCAGCCACGTTCCCGGTTGAAGACCAAGTTCGTTTGGCTGTTTTAAAGTCAGATACCTTTGAGTTAGTTCACCAATACTACTTCGGAGAGGAAGATAAGATAGCTCAATTTTGGTGGGCAAATAACGACCGTCTGCTTATGCGCACTACTCAGAAGTCAGGACAATATGCGCAGTCCTTTCTAGACCCTAGACTTTACGCTGCAGATATCGGTGGCAAAGTTGAAATGGTCTTTAAAGAATATGCAAACCTATCCATTGCAAGCATGCTTCGGGAAGACAAAGAGCATATATTAATTCGTTCTAATCATGAAAAGAAGCAGTTTCAGAACATATATAAACTGAACGTTTACACCGGTCGTATGCGAACTGTAGCCAAAAGCCCTTTTAAATATTCGAACATTATTCTAGATAACAACGACCAACCGAGAGTTGCTTTAGAGCAAGACGAAGATACCGGTGAAACTCGTGTTTGGCTTAAAGAAGATGATGACTGGACAATGATAGATAGCTTTCCGCCTTTCAAAGGGAAGTCTTACAAAGGAAGTATTAGGCCAATAAGCATTGCAGAAGATAATAAAACCCTTTACTTATTATCAGATGAGGAAACATCGACACTATCTTTATACGAGTATGACTTAAAGACGAAGAAAAAAACTTTAGTTTATGAAAACTCTACTGTCGATATTTCACCAATTTACGAAAAAATGCCAGGCTGGAGTGCAAAGCGTCTCGTAGCTGTCACCTATGATGATGGCAAGCGCCGTAGAGAGTATATCGATGCAGACGGAAAAGCGGCTATAGAATTCCAACAACTCTCAAGCGCTTTTAACGGTGAATATCCATCTGTAACTAGTCAAACTAAAGATGCTGATATAGTAGTAATTAAAGCTTCATCAGACAAAAACCCTGGTACATTCTACGAGTTCAACAGAAAGACAAATGAATTAAAGTTTTTGGCTAAGGTTCGTCCTGAAATTGATCCTAGTAAAATGGCCAACGTTAAACCAATTGAGTTCGAAGCTCGAGATGGGCTTAGAATCCATGGGTATCTTACTAAACCTCCAGGTAAAGAAGCAAAAGACTTGCCACTGGTTGTTTACGTGCATGGGGGACCACACGGGCCAAGAGATTATTGGACCTTTGACCCGTACGCTCAGGCAATAGCAAGCCGTGGCTATGCCCTACTTCAAATTAACTACCGAGGCTCAGGAGGCTACGGCAAGGAATTTGAGCAGATGGGGTTCGGTAAATGGGGTCAGGAAATGCAGGATGACTTAACAGATGGAACAAAATGGGCCATTGAACAAGGCATTGCAGACGCTGACAGAATTTGTATATTTGGCGGTAGTTACGGCGGTTACGCGTCACTTATGGGGGTAGTAAAAGAACCTGACCTTTACCAATGCGCTGTTGGCTATGTTGGAGTTTACGACCTGCTACTTATGAAAGACACAGGTAATGTTGCTGAAAGACTTGATTGGGGACTCGACTATCTAAACGAAGCGTTAGGCGAAAGTGAGGAAAAATTGAAAGCGATATCACCTCACTACCACGTTGATAAGATAAAAGCCGACGTATTTATTGTTCACGGTGGACGTGATGAGCAAGCCCACTATGATAATGCACTTAATATTCGGGAACAGTTTAAAAAACACAACAAACCACTTAAGTGGATGTGGAAGGAGACTGAAGGGCATGGTTTTGCAACCCCAGAAAACCGCTTGGATTTGATGGAAGCTATGGTTGAGTTTTTTGATAAAAACCTTAAATAACTCTAAATATGTGAGCTAGTTTTTCTTGACCACTAAATTTCCTCATAAATTGCCAGTTTTTTTAAAAACCAAGTCAGTTGCATTAAGCAACTGACTTTTTTGATTACATTAAAGTATTCTACAATCGGAAGCGGCGACATAACCACCTAGGTGGCATTAGCCCCGAGCAGTTTGATCAAACCTTCTTTTGAGGTGTCAGGGGGTCAATGATACTGGGGGCATTCCAGTCAAAAAGGCCCCCGGCCGAGTTTGATTCCTGCTGCTTCTAACTTAGGCTTTATTAAGTAAGACAGCTTACGAGCATATAATCTAGGCATAAAGCGTCGTATGTCATCGACCATGCTCAGAACAGGCAGTAGATAGAGCCGCAGCTTTTGCCTGGCAGCGATTTTCAGCCTGATAATTGGACTACCGTGAGATCCCCACCATACGACACAGATGCGATAAGCTTATTTGAGCTTTACTCTGGAGTTTCCTAACCCCATCTCGACAAGCCGTTTCGCAGTTGAGTTCCTTGTGTGGCTCGATGTAATCAATCATTTCATTGAGTAACGGATTACCAATTTTTCATCTTCAAGCTTAGGCTCTAGCTCTTTAATCCGTTGCTCCGGAGTCGGGTTCGAGTTAGTCATTATAGTCAACCTCGGGCCATGCCGACCTTGGCCCCCATGCTTGTGAAGCCAAACTAAAATAGTGCTTCTACCTGTATTTCATATTTAGCTTGTGCTTGCTTGTAGGTCAACTCGCCTTTTTATACTTGACCGATAACGGCCAATTTAAAAGCCAGTGTATAATCGCGCTGGGTGCGAATTTTATTACCTTTCCCGTAATAAATCTCCAAACGGTCAACTTATTTCAGGACGGGTTACCATAAACAAAAAAGCCTGGCTTCAGCCAGGCTTTTAATTTACATACAAGGTTCATTTTTAGAACTTGTGGCTTACGCGGAAGAACGCTCCACGTCCAAGAACACGGTAAGTAGATGGATCTGTACCACCGCCAAGTGCTTGGTCAATATATGGAGGGTTCTCATCAGTAAGGTTTGTTACACCAACTGAAACGCGCGGTCCCCAAGGAGTTTCATAAGCTACTGACAAGTCATGATAAACTTGAGCGTCTACTGAAACAGTACCAGGGAAGTACAACAGTTCATAATCGATACCTGAAATGTACTCAGCAGCATAAGATACAGTTAAGTCATTCCAGAACCAATCTGTTGTGAAGTTAACTTTATTTTCTGGGTAAGTTTCGCCAGTTACGAACTGAGAGTAAGTACCAGTAAAGTCAACAGCCTCAAGGTTACCTTCATCGTTTACAACTGTGTTTTCACGCTTCAAGACATGAGTCCAGCCTAAGAAAGTACGGAACTCACCAACTTCAGTATTGAAGTTATAAGAAAACTCAGTATCAATACCTTCGGCAACACGTGAAGTTAAGTTAGATGGTAAAGTAACTACCTGCTCAATAATACCATCATCACCTCGAGTGATGTTATCACACAGAGATTGAACACCATTAATACAAGCATTCATAGTGTTCTGTGTAAGTACAGTATCAATAACGTTTTCGATATTGATTTCATACCAGTCAAGAGTAACGTTGAAACCTTCTAAAAAGTCAGGAGACCAAGCAACACCGATTGTTGTAGTATCACCTTCTTCAGGCTGAAGGTCTGGGTTACCACCTACACGTGAACGAACCTGTGAGTCAGTGCTTGAGTTACCCCCCTGAGGGACACCTTCGGCCACACAAACTGATTGTTGTGATGCTGTCAAATTGCTCCAGTTGTCCGCACGACATGGATCCGATGCAGATGGGAACGAGTCAGCCTGCGGGCTAAACAAGTTTCCGATTGTTGGAGCACGGAATACCTCGCCATAAGTACCACGAATTAACAAGCCTTGGTATGGCTGCCAGCGAATACCAGCTTGGTAAGTCGATTCACTACCGAAAGTACTAAAGTCATCGTAGCGAAGACCTAAATTAGCTTCCAGAGTTTCAGCTGCAGGAGCTCCTGAAAGAATTGGTAAAGATACCTCACCAAACAGAGAGTTAACTGTGAATGAACCTTCTACACCACCACCAGTGTTACCAGAAACTTCATCCAACGCTTTACCCGAGTCAGGGGAGTATGCCGTCCACTCGCGACGGTATTCATAACCAAATGCTGCGCCAACGAAACCTGCTGGCAATTCAAATAAGTCACCGCTAGTAGATGCTGTAAAGGTATCTAATTGAGAGCGGTAATGATCAGTCAGATCAACTGAGACATAATCCAACATCTCTGGGGTTAGTGAACCGTTACCACCAAAGATATTCATAGGAACACAGCCGTCGATGACGTCATCAGGACCTGTACCACAAACGATATCACCATTAGCATTTTCAAATGATGGGCCTAATGCCTTAGACAAGTTAGGTCCGTAAAGCTGGCCACGGTCAATATCCGTACGTTCACGGTAACCGTAGTTATAGTTAATATCAAAGTCCCAAGTGTCTGTTAAATAGCCGCGGATACCGAACACACCTTGAGCTTGCAATACGTCTTGTTGAAATTCTCGGTTCCCTTCTAGAACACGACGACGAACACGAGTTACAGTTTCATCAAACGGGTTATAGTAACTATCAGGTGATACTGCTGCAGTATCAGAGAAGCCCGGGTCAAATAGTGTATCAAACGGTGTTGCTGCAAGACGTTGCAATGACTCACGCTTGTTCACTCGTAATTCGGTATAAGCCTGAACATCATCAGAAATTTTAAAGTCAGCGTTAGAGAACACGTTGATTTTATTATAAGGGGTCTGAATGAAGTTAACAGGTGCGTAGTTATACGTGTCGTTACCGGCACCAGAACCTACAAACTCGCGGAAATCACCACGATCGGCTATATATCCCTCGCCGTCCCAAGACTCAAAGCTACCTTCACCGTCTTGACAAGGAGCTAAAGTATAGGAGTTGCCATCATCGAGATAGATATTTCCGCAAGGAATAGAGCCTGAGCCGAGCAGAATTGCGTTAGCATTTGGACCTTCAGCAATTGGACCGTTCGCAGTGATACCTGGACCGTCAAAGCCTGCATAAGGAAGTTGGAAAAAGTCTACGTTATCTGCGTCACCTTGGCGAACTGGAGTTTGCTCTGTGATATCAACGCCAAACACAATGTTTCCATCAGCAAACTCTCGCCCAGCGACTACACTGAAAGTACGTTCATGATCTTTATTCGCTTCTGTAGATGTTCTGTATTGAAAGTTAACATCTACACCTTGAGCGCTTTTTTTGGTAATTACGTTTACAACACCCGCAACAGCGTCAGCACCGTAAACCGCAGAAGCACCATCTTTAAGTACTTCAATGCGCTCAATCATAGATGAAGGAATAGTTTGGAAATCACCACCATCTACAGTCCGACGACCATTGACTAGTACAAGGGTACGCGCAGCGCCTAAACCACGAAGGTTAATTTGTACTGAACCGTTACCACCATTGTTAGTAGTTGTACCGATCGGCGACCCTGACATAGCTGGCATTCTTTGGATGAAGTCTCCTACATCGGTAACACCGACTTTAGCTAAGTCTTCACCTGTGAAAACCGATACTGGATTAGCACCCTCGATATCGGTCTGCTTTATACGAGAGCCAGTTACTTGGATTTTTTCAATATTAGTTTCTGCTTCTACATCTTGCGCATCTTGAGCAATAGCAAATGCAGGAAAACCTAAAGACGCAGCAACTGCTGCAGCCGTTAAGCTTTTACGAAATGTTAAGTTTTTCATGAGTAAAAACTCCCTGGAACGTTTTTATTATTTCGCTTCTTTTATAGAAGCTGTTTAGAATCTAACAGGAAGTTAAGGAGTTGTAAACTTTTCGTGTTAATTTTGTTGATAGTGTTTCAAAGCTGTTAAAAAGCCGCATAATGCGGCTTTGCGAAGGAAAGTTGTATAATTATTTTGATGCCTGAATACAGTGACCAAAAACGCCGCTTTCTGGAAACTCTACCTCCTGAATTACAACATTTTTAAAGCCTGCGTTTTCAAACTCTTTTTTTGTCTCTTCGATGCCACTGAGCTGTTCCACGGCTTTCAATAAAGTCTGAGTTCTCGCCTTATGTGCGTTTATCGAGTTTAAGTAACCTGCGTAAACTTGACGCGATTCAACTTCATTACCTTTTGCAGCGGCTTGCAACACATGCTTTGTTGCCGGTACAAAGTTCATTGCATGAAAAGCTGGGTTACGCTCAAGTTTTCGCGCAAATTGATTAAGTGCCTGTTGTGCCTGCAACGCTGAACGTGGCAAATTGTTGGGTCCGTGTTTCAGTAACGCATCTTGCAGTGGCGCTACGGATTTCTTCAAGTGTTTTATTGCGGAAGGAATTAAGTCATATATAGCCTGGCTTTTCTTGTAAATAACCGATGCTTCCGAATGCACCAGTGCTATTAATACTCCACCTCTTTTTAGCTGAGTATGCAAATTCTTCAAGCCTTCAGCCATGTCACCGTATTCAAGACCATAATGCGAGACAAACATACCTACTTTTTTATTCGACGGTAGTTTGAAGGTTTCATAAGGCGTGTTACCTGAAAGCTTAAGCTCTTTATTTGGTGGGTTAATATCAGCAGAGTCGATGCCTTGAACATCTAACTTTTTGCCCTTTTCTTCTGAGTATTCAGTAAGCCATTGCACAACAGCACCGTTGCCGGTGCCAATATCAACTATCGGTTGTTTTATATCGGCTTCGTCGAAACGCTCAAACCAGAATTTACGCATTTGGTAAGCTTGCAGACGCGATTTTTCATCCAGGAAACTTGCTTTCGCACCGCGTTGCCAATACTCAGTCCATGGATTTTTTGTTGTTTTCATTATTGTTCACTCCAGTACTACTACGACAGTATTTTCATGCTACCACAAAAAAACCCGACTCAAAGAGCCGGGCTGCTGTTTTATAAAACACGAAATAGGGCTTTTAGAAACGGAAGCCTACCCGTGCATACCAGTATTGGCCAGCCAAATCATATGACGTGTTTAACGTATTCATGTCATTGTTATTTGACACATATGGAGGCTGCTTGTCGAATAAGTTACGAATACCGAATGTGAAAGTCGTCTCTGCATTGAAGAAGTAAGACGCCTGCATATCATGATATATGTAGCTTCCGACTGAGCTGCTTAGATCACTCTCGCTGTAGTTTATATCATCTACTCCAGACTGATAACGAGACGTCCAACTCACCGCAATATCATCGACTTTGTATGATGCAGTTAAGTTTGTGCGTACTTTAGAAAACGCAGCTATGCGACCAGCCAAGTTGGTGTCTGCACCAAACTTACCAGCCAGTTCTAAAGGAGCGACGCCCTCTTGAACCTGATAGCTGTATTTGTCCAAGTAAGTACCATCTAAACGCAACGTTAGCAGGCCACCAGCAACTTTATCATTCCAGTTAACATCGAAGTCGATACCTGACGTTTCAAACGTTGAAATGTTCTGAGTAATCGCATCTACACCAGAAATATACCCCTGCGCATCACGGTAGTCAGAACCGTCCCAACTTTGTGCTCCAACGGCTTCCGGACCTAAAATGTCATCACAAGCTGGTGATGAGAAGCTTTCACTGTTGTAACACTGATTAGCGATAAAGCTTGTGCTTGGTGCGCCTATGCCGTTTTCAATTTCGATATCATAGTAATCGACAGCAATATTCAGGTTGTCCATGAACTCCGGTTGATAAACAACACCGAATGTGAAGCTATCAGAAGTTTCTGGCTCAAGGTTTTCGTTACCAGACAATAATGTTGCGGCTTGGTTATTACTCAAGTTGAAATCAGGGTCTAATCCTTCAGCCTGGCAGTTTGCTACTAATGTTTCATTACTACTGTCGCCGTACTCAATACACGGGTCTGTGTAGCTTGAGTAAGACGTTAACTGAGGACCATACAAGTCACTGATTGTCGGAGCACGGAACCCTTCAGCAATAGTAGCGCGAACTAATAAACCATCTTTTGGTACATATTCTAAACCAAACTTCGTCGTCGTTTGTGCATCAAGGAAGTTATAGTCTGAACGACGAACTGCGGCTGATAAGTCTAATGACTGAACGCCAGGAAGGTCACGTAAAAGCGGAATATCTGCTTCTACATAAATTTCTTCTACATCATAAGAGCCATTAGTTGGAACAGCAGCTACGTTATAAATTTGATCTAACAGTGCAGCACCGTCTGGTTGATTACTGTACTTTTCCCAGCGCTTTTCAACACCAGCAGCCCAAGCGATTGAGCCAGCAGGAAGAGACCAGCTTCCGGTATCACCAGTCAGGTTAGCCATCAGTTGCTTAGTCGTACCCCTTTCAACAGGTGAGTTAGGTACCGTTGCATAGTCGATCATTTCCTGAGTAAGAGTACCAGCTTCAAACGGGTTCCATACGCCAATTTCTGAGCATAAGTCATCGGCAGCACACAATGCCGGATCCAGCAAGTTTTCAAAACGCGTTGGGTTTGCACGACCGTAGTCAACGCTAGCGTCAACAAAACGTGCGTAATTGTATGATACATCCCACGACCAACCGTTATCCAAATAACCTTCGAAACCTAAAACCATTCGGTAGTCGGAAAAATCTTGAGTATATTGGCGCCCACCCGTTTCGGCTAGGCGACGATACATAACAACATCTTCACCAATTGGGTTGTCTGGATGTTCAGCTGCTACTGTCGCTCCCCAGAAAGTCCCTTCTGCAGCCATTAATTGGTTAGACTGACGGTTAGCATAACCACCTTCAAGGAATACGCGTAAATCACGATTAATGTCGTAGTTTGCAACCGCATTAATTGTAAAAAGCTCTTGAGGAGACTTTAGGTACGAAGCTGGTGCAAAGTTATAAGCGTCGACTTGCGAGTTATATTGACGAACTTCACCGGTCTGCGGATCAACAACATAGCTGTTGTTATCCCCTTCAGGAGACCATGTGCCATAAGGAATCGTTGACGAACCACCGGTAACGAGTTTTCCGTCTTCTTCATTAAGTGGAACACGAGAAAAAGCTCGGTCGCCCTGGCTAATTGAGTTACGATTTTGATACTCAAGACCGAGAACGACGCTACCGTTACCACTTGATGTACCTACCACACCTGATAACTTAGTCGTTTCACCATCACCTTCACCAGTAAGGTCATACTGTGCACTAAACTCAGCACCTTCAAAGTCTTTCTTTGTAATGAAGTTAACTACACCAGCAATGGCATCTGAACCGTAAATAGTTGATGCGCCATCACGCAGTACTTCCACGCGCTGGATCATTGCCATTGGAATTGCATTTAAGTCGCCAGACGCATAACGACGCCCATTAATTAGGATAAGAGTACGAGCACTGCCTAAACCACGTAAGTTCGCTGAAGCATAACCACCAGAACCATTATTAACGTTTGAGCCGTTCATGGCACCGTTCATAGAAGGCAGGTTTTGGATGAATTTTTCCATGGTGGTAAAGCCAGAAGCTTCTATTGCTTCGGCGTCAAATACGGATACAGGACTAGCCGTTTCCATGTCGGTTCGTTTAATACGCGAACCCGTTACCTGAATACGCTCGACGTCATTTGCGCCCGAGTCTTGTGCTGCAACAAACGCAGGAAAGCCTAACGTCGTGGCAATAGCTGCCGCCGTTAGACTTTTACGGAAAGTCATACTTTTCATAAGTTACTCCCTGGAACATTTATTTTTTAACGTTGCTTGATTGGCGAAAAGCAACCTGATCCCTTAACAGGGGGGGAACCTTTTAACTCTCAGGGGGAATCTTTTCAAGGGTTTTACAGGGGTTTTATTGAGGCGGTTTGTTTGTTCGATCATTAATCAAACAGAATGTTTATTAATCAGCCTAATATATTAATAGATTTAACATCAGTTACCTTTTTAGTAACAGATGTTTCGCAGTTAATTCACGTTCATTAACAGAATACCCCTGCGCCAAAAACAACTCACCACATGCAATTGCATCGGTCAATGCATGATGCGAGTGATAATCAGGTAGCCCGTATCGCTTACGGCATGTTGACAAGGTAAGTGAATCTTTTCGTACAGCCCCTTCCGTTTTTTCAAGCTGCTTTTTCTCAAACGCTAAAGTGTCAAATACAGCAAGCGGTTTCATAGGAATACCGTAAACTTTTTCAGCTTGCTTTAAGAAGCCCCAGTCCATGCCTTTGTGGTGGCACACCATCACTGCATCGTTTAGCGCACGGCTCAACATTGCAAAGGTCTGTTTCGGGTCTGAACTGTGAATAAAATCGTCTTTTGTCAGGCCGTGAATGGTTGGGCTCTGTCCTAAATCAATGTCCTGGCCATGGGCAAATACATGATACTGAGCATTACCAAGTTGTATTGCCGGTGGCTGAATGCTGACCCAGGCAATTGACAATATGTCATGCTTAGTCGGACTCAAGCCTGTACTTTCAATGTCCAAAGCAACATATCTAAGCTGCTGCCAAGGCTGCTTCAATTGTTGTCGACGGTCATACCAATTCGCGAGGTGTTGTAACCAACTGGCCATTAATAGCCCTGCCTACTGAACTTTAATCCAACGCCTTGCTGTGCTTCTTTTATAATACGAAACGCGCTTTTCAGTTGCCGTCTTGAAAGCGTGCTCAGCTCATCAGGCTCAATCGCATTTTTAGGCTTGTCAGTTCCCCACACTTTCAGCTGATGATTGAGTCTGAGCTGGGTCAAAAACTCCCATGCTTCGAGCAGTGACTGGTTGTCTTTTGAATTTAGCAGACGACTTTTTTGCAAGGCTTTTAAACGCGCTACAGTACCTGGAACTATCAGCCCTTCTTTTAATGAATAAATTCTCGCAATATCGTTAATTAACGCAATTCCATAGCGTTTTATATCAATGGTGTCTTCACCGTCCGCATCTGACGTCCGTAGTCGATTAAACAGACCTAAGGGCACTTGTATCTTATTCACTAAAATAGCCAGGTTTCCTAAGAACATATCGTTATTCGCTAACTTAGCTATTTCTTCTCTGTAAGTTTGATAAAAGCGACCTTCACCCATCACTGGCCGGCTATCGAAGAATATCTGGCAGTACATGAGCGCTTTGGGAGTTGGGCTCGTTATCCAGCCGTTAAACTTTTCCTTCCACTCATCGATAGTACCTCGGCACTCAGGGTTCGATGCCATAATATTGCCAGGGCATAAAGGAATACCGCACTCTCCCAAGCCTTCACACACATATTCGCCCAGGCCGGCAAACCACTCTTTTTGCGATTTTGAGAGACCGTTACTCAGCAGTAGCCCGTTGTCCTGATCGGAACTTAACGTTTGATCTTCTCTCCCCTGAGAGCCAAATGCCAGCCAGCTGTATGCCGCCGGTGCGGCGCCTTGCTCTTGCTCGTACAATTTGATCAGTTGACGCGTCATGCCGTCTGTCACTGAAGCCATCAGCCGTCCTAATACCGAGGTTTGTTTTACTCGGCTGGCAAAAGTTTGCAGGTAATCGGGTAACTTCGCAGCTTCCTCTATTAACTGTTTTTTGCTCGTCGCCTTGCGAATAGCGCTTATAAGGAACACAGGATCACTACGCTGCTGACGTATTAAATCCGTAGCGGTTATCATTCCAACCGGCTGATTATTATCATTTACCACCGGTAGATGGTGGATATTACTCGACGTCATAACCGTCAGTGCATCCATTAACGAGCGGTTTTCGTTTACTGACTCGGGCAATTGAGTCATCACCGCTGAAACTCTTATGTCTAAAGGCAGCCCCTCTGCAATAACACGGTTTCGTAAATCCCTGTCGGTCAAAATTCCAACCAATTGATTATCGTCTACAACCAGGACGGACGAAATTCCGCTTTGCGACATGAGTTTAGCGGCATCCTGGACGGGGGTTTCACTGCTTAAACTAATCGGCGCTTTGGAAACAATAGAGCGCACCGTTTGTTGACTCCAGTCTGAGTCAGAGGTGGTGTTCGCTTTTCGTTCAGTTAATAAACGTTGCCCATGGGCTTTGATAAAATACTGCTCAAATGGTTTTGAGGTTTTTCGAAGACGATCGAACGCGTGCTCTGGTAATACGTAAACTATTCCGTCTTTTAATGTCTTTAGACGGTTAGTAATTTCTCGACCAGTTAACAACGATGGGTAACCAAATAAGTCCCCACTTTCCAGACGCTCGATAAGTTCACCGTCGGCATCACGCAGATCAAAAATTCCCGACCGCACTATAAATAATGCAGGTCTCATTGAGGTCATAACGTCATTGCAGTTCTCTTCGTTCAAATAAACCGACTGCAGCTGCGAAATAACCCAACTCAGGTGCTCGCCTTTTAACTCATCAAATGGTGGGCATTGCTTTAAAAATTCAGACGCTTCCATAATGGTTTTCGTCCTTACTTACAGTTAAAAAAGCCCAGCACTTAGGCTGGGCTTATCTTAGTCAAAAAGCACTTAGTGAGACTGAGCTTCACCGGATCCTTTCGGATACCGTATTGACTCAACCAATTCCTGAATGTCTTCAGGAGCGTCACCTGTTGCTTTGTGTACGATTGTTGCAACTACAAAGTTGATAATCATACCCAGAGTACCTATGCCTTCTGGCGAGATACCAAACAGCCAGTATTCAGGCGTGTTCAGTTCTGGCGATACAAACTTAAAGAATACAATGTAGCAGAAGGTGAATAGAATACCCACAACCATACCTGCAACAGCACCTTGACGGTTCATGCGCTTATGGAAGATACCCAGAATTATCGCAGGGAAGAAGCTTGCTGCGGCTAAGCCGAACGCAAAGGCGACCACCTGCGCCACGAAGCCGGGCGGGTAAATACCAAAGTAAACAGAGATAATAATAGCTGTTGCAGCCGCAACCCTCGCATAGAGGAGCTCTTTCTTATCGGTAATGTTTGGCATCAAATTTCGCTTCAATAAGTCATGCGAAACCGATGTCGATATTACCAACAATAAGCCTGCGGAGGTCGATAGAGCTGCAGCCACACCACCAGCGGCTACGAGCGCCACAACCCATGCCGGTAAGTCTGCAATTTCCGGGTTAGCCAAAACCATAATGTCACGGTCGATAGTCATCTCGTTGCGTTCATCGCCCGAGTAGAACATCTTGCCATCTTCATTTTTGTCTTCCCAGGTAATTAGACCGGTTTTTTCCCAATTCTTAACCCAGCTTGGTGCGTTTTCATATTCAACACCTTGTAAATCAGGTCCGTTGACTGTGTTGAAGATATTCACTTTCGCAAAAGATGCGATAGCAGGAGCTGTTAGGTAAACAATTGAGATGAAAGTCAGAGCCCAAAATGCTGAACGACGTGCATCGCGTACCTTTGGTACTGTGAAGAAACGAACGATCACATGTGGCAAGCCTGCGGTACCAACCATTAATGCTGCTGTAATAAAGAATACGTCTATTTTACTGCGTACACCTTCTGTGTATGCAGCAAAGCCCAGCTCTTGGGAGAGGCCGTCTAGCCTTTCCAGAAGATATTGCCCTTCTCCGGGAACACCTCCGGCTATTGTTCCTCCGAAACCTGTTTGAGGTAAGAAATGGTCTGTCATTAATAGTGAAATAAATACTGCAGGTACAACATAAGCGAACATCAATACAACGTATTGAGCAACCTGTGTATAGGTAATACCTTTCATTCCACCTAAAACGGTGTAAAAGAACACAATGATCGCACCAATAATAACGCCAGTCGCGATATCAACTTCCAGGAAGCGTGAAAATACGACTCCGACGCCACGCATCTGACCTGCGATATAAGTGAAGCAGATAAGAATAGCGCACAATACCGCAATAGTACGTGCAGTCTGTGAGTAGTAACGATCACCAATAAAGTCCGGGACAGTGAACTTACCAAATTTGCGTAGGTATGGAGCAAGACACATTGCAAGCAGTACATAACCGCCTGTCCAACCCATTAAATAGACCGAGCCATCGTAACCTGCGAAAGCGACGATACCAGCCATTGATATGAAAGATGCTGCTGACATCCAGTCAGCGGCTGTTGCCATCCCGTTAGCAACAGGGTGCACACCACCGCTTGCAACGTAAAAGTCGTTTGTCGATCCGGCACGAGACCAAATTGCGATACCGATATATAACGCGAAGGTCAGGCCGACAATAATAAATGTTAGCGTTTGAATATCCATAGCGCACTAGTCCTCGTGAACTGCGTATTTGTTATCGAGTTTGGCCATGCCTCTTACATAAATGAAGATAAGCACGATGAAGGTAAGAATGGAGCCTTGCTGAGCGAACCAGAATCCAAGCTTAAAGCCGAAAAAGGTTATCTCGTTAAGCACATCCACCAATATGATTCCAAAGCCGTAAGAAACGATAAACCAGACCACCAAAAGCTTTAACATTAGGCCTAAGTTTTCTTTCCAGTACGCTTTGGCATGATCTTCACTTTCAAATGCCATAAACGTCCCCTCCAGTTGTTCAAATTAATATTGTTATTGGGTCGCTAACAAATGTAGGAGGGTTTGTTAATATAGGGAATTGGACTTTGGTCGTAGCTTGAAATTTAAATACAAAAAAACCCCGATGCATTTGCACCGGGGTTATTTATTTGAAGTCTGGCGGTGTCCTACTCTCGCATGGGGAGACCCCACACTACCATCGGCGCTGGTGTGTTTCACTGCTGAGTTCGGGATGGATTCAGGTGGTGCCACACCGCTATGGCCGCCAGAC